>ERZ780150.1268-NODE-1268-length-17145-cov-3.060386_pt1 | contig 17145 bp, 10 predicted proteins | sample MGYA00511019_ERZ780150 | MGnify/ENA primary metagenome ERZ780150 (study PRJEB29588, sample SAMEA2151633) | human gut metagenome | biome: human gut; feature: human-associated habitat; material: faeces | place: Denmark | collected 2008/2010 ...
CTGCTGTACCGCCTACCATGTGAATACAGGTTGAACCTGCAAAATCATGGAAGCCCATCTGTGACAGCCAGCCGCCGCCCCATACCCAATGCGCTTCAATCGGATAGATAAGTGCGGAAATAACTGCTGAGTATACACAATATGAAAGAAACTTCGTTCTCTCTGCCATCGCTCCGGAAACAATAGTTGCCGTTGTGGCGCAGAATACAAGGTTAAAGACGAAATTGGACCAGTCGAAGTTCTCATAGGATGTAAATATATCAAAACCCGGCTTGCCGATAAGTCCAACCACATCCTCACCTAAGAGAAGACTGAAACCAATAATGATGAAAACAACTGTACCAATACAGAAATCCATCAGGTTCTTCATAAGAATGTTACCTGCATTCTTGGCTCTGGTGAAACCGGTCTCAACCATTGCGAAACCTGCCTGCATCCAGAATACCAGTGCAGCACCTATAAGGAACCACACTCCATACAATTCGCTTAATACTTCTTCCATAATAGCCTCCTTTTCTTTTTCCGCATGCAGTAACCGGTGTGAATCTGCAACGAAAAAAGGCGCCTCGGGTTCTACCCAAAGCGCCTTTGCTTGATGTGGTGAAGTATAGCACCTATACTTTTCATTGTCAACACCAAATTTTATTTTTTTAAGTTCAGAGGCTGTCATGCCTGCAATATCATATCTGCCAATTATTTTAATTCTGATTATCAGTCATGCTGCCTGCGTTACCATCGGAGGCAGAGTCATTGTTCTGTTCCGAACGTGTATCAGCCTCATGCTCATCCGAAGAGTTAACATCGGACGCATTTTTATTCTCAGTCTGTACTCCATCAGTGCCAAGGTAATAATCCTCGTCATAATGCTCGTCCTTAGGCATGTATCTGTCTAATACCTTATAGAAAAATATGGAGCTTATGTATACCCATGCTCCGAAGATGAAAAAGATAGATACCGGCATCAAAAACCACCCTATAAGTGCCATGATTCCAAATATAAACAGGAGCGGAACTGTCTGGGGAAAATGGCGTATGGACATAAGTGCCGCATTCCTTATTATAGTAAAGGTCTTGTTATCAAAACGTGAGAGTATCGGGAATGCATACATGAATGTAATGAGCGCAAGCACCACCATACCTACCGCAATAAAGAAAAGAAGCTTCCAGCCAAACGCACCACCGGCAGCAAATGCCCTGACGTACATATACTTGATGTCTATATACAATATAATTCCTATTATTGCAAAAATTACTTCAAAAAGAAATCCCTGTACAAAATTGGTCTTAAAGGACTTCCAATAGCTCTTCCAGATATATCCCTCCTCATTGTTGACCGCCTTGAGACAATAATAATACATCGCTGTATAGGAGGCACCTATCGTCACCACAGGAATACACGTAATGAGAAAGATCAGATTCAATATAAGGGCATCCGCAACCCTTGTCATAAAACGAAAAAAACCGTTATCAACGTCGAAAATACGGCTCATACTCTACCTCACTTTATATAAAAATACGGCAAAAAGCCTAAAAAATATTATAATGTATGCCTATATAAAATGCAAATTAATCATTATTAAATTTTAATAAAAGCCCTTACAATAATGCTTTATTATGCTATAATAATACGAAATTAGTTTCTGTTTAAATCTCATTTCCAAACTCATTTTGAAACAGTTTCTAAAATAATATAAAACGGAGAATAACATGGCTTCAGGTTTTACAGATAAATTTTCTGTGCGCGTAAAAAAAGAAAGAGAAAAAATTAAGAACCAGAAAGGACTAAAGGGAAAACTATCCTATATCTGGGATTACTATAAGGTTCCGATACTCGCCATAGTCATCGGAATAGCCGCCATTGTATCAATCGTGAGGGCAATAATATCCAACAACTATAACACCAGCCTTTATGTATCATACGTCAACTGCATTTCCGTTGATTTAAGGGATGACACGAGGATACTCAACAATTCTCTGACAGAATGGCTTGGAATTGACGGCAGGAAAAACCGCGTAAGAGTTGACGGTTACTACACCATCAATCCTGACAGCTTCACCGAAGAAACCTATACATCTTCCGAGAAGCTCAATATAATGGTTGTCACACAGACAAGCGACTGCTATATCGGCGATGATGTGTTCACGAACCTGTGGGCTAAATCTGAATACTTAAGGGATTTGTCCGTATTTCTTCCGGCGGAGCTTCTTGATAAGGTCTCCGACAGGCTTGTGTACTATACCGATACTGAGAGCGGGTTCAAGCGTGTTGTGGGTATAGACCTTGCCGGACTCCCGTTTATGACAGATGCACTGGGAATAGGAATCGAACATCCTATATTCTCTGTTGTTGTAAACGCCCCTAATCCGGACAACTGTATAACCTTCCTCGAACATATTCTTGATTACAAATAAAATTGAGCTGCGTATTTTATGCACTTTGACATATATTACTGTGTATTTTTATGCACTTAGGCGTATATTACAGCTCTTTTTTGTACAGATAACACTGCTGTGCTCCCTTGTTTCCGGAATCATACACACTGCTTCCATACAACGTAAAGCCAAGCTTACCTGCGAGCGCTATGGAGGCAGTGTTTTTTTCCTCTGTACACAGCCATAGCTCAGCTATTCCAAGCGTATCCCGCGCATATTTTACTATTTCGCTGCCCACCTCATACCCAAGCCCCTGTCTCTGGCGGCTTCCCTTTATGATATAGCCAAGCTCACAGCATTCATTGCCATCTATAACTCTCCGGCTTATTCCGGCACGCCCGATAAGCTCTCCCGAGGTTCTGTCAAATACAAGCCACAGACCATACCCGTAAAAGGTATACATATTGTCGATATATGCCCTTGTAAATTCCAGCTCCTCCTCATAAGCATACAACGGCTCAGTCCACCTTGCCACAGCAGGATCCGCATACAGCCCATACATATCCGGAAGGTCTTTTTCCGTCATCTCCCTGATTAAGGTTCTTGATGTACGGGCTATCTCCACCGGGATATGATGTGCCCTCATATAGACAAGATTAAAATAATCATCATCTACCATCGGAAGCTCCTCAACAACATATTTTGCCGAAAAGCTCTCGCATTCATGCCCCGGTGCCCTATAGCCTGCCACCGCCACCCCAAGCTTCTCTAAATACCCTGCTGCCTCATCGTCATCCGTTATCACCAGAAGCCCCAGTGCTTCTTCTTTGCACTCCATAGGCTTTGCGGTATCCTCCGATGCTGTTTTAATGCCTTCAGCATCAAGCTTCTCATTATTTTCAATTGATTTATTTAGTATCTTCGATAAATTCTCTGATTCATGGAGACACTCCATTCCGAACCCGGACGTCTCTATGCACACCTCCACCTTAAGCCCCTCCGAAGCCGAAGTCTCAATATATTTTTCCACATCCATATTCATCTGCTTTAACACAAGCACGACTGTGTGGAACACATGAATATTATTCATAGACTTGTCCATTGACTAAAACACCCCGATAAAGTTATAATCATATATATTAAATCATAGAAAGGAATTTTACAATGTCACAGAATCCAATAGTTACATTTACAGTCGCAGGACGCGGCACCATCAAGGCTGAGCTCTATCCGGAGACTGCCCCTAATACAGTCAACAACTTCATCAGCCTCGTAAATAAAGGCTTCTACGATGGTCTTATCTTCCACCGTATCATAAGCGGATTCATGATTCAGGGAGGATGTCCTGAGGGTACAGGCATGGGTGGTCCGGGCTACTCAATCAAGGGTGAGTTTTCACAGAACGGCTTTGAGAACAACTTAAAGCACACACCGGGTGTTCTCTCGATGGCGCGCGCCATGAACCCTGACTCGGCAGGCTCACAGTTCTTCATCATGCATGCAGCGGCTCCTCATCTTGACGGCGCTTATGCGGCATTCGGCAAGGTTATCGAGGGGCAGGAGGTTGTCAATGCAATTGCCGAGACACCTACCGACTGGAGCGACCGCCCTATGGAGGAGCAGCGCATTGAGTCCGTTACCGTTGACACCTTCGGGGTTGAATATCCTGAGCCTGAGACGATGTAAGGTATAGATAATTACACAACTGTCCAGCTACTAATTTGCGTTGTACAATTATCATGGAGGATGAAAAGTACCGTGTTCATAAATCGTTCATTTATATTTAAATAAACATTAACAGGATTATCACGTTTTCTTCACTTATCCACAATATAATAAGTGACATAAAGATAAATGATTAAGGAACACAAGTACTTAAGAATTTTTTTTCATAATAAGCCCTGATATAATATATCAGGGCTCCTCCTTTTTTATGGTGTATTCGGTTTATTTTCTTTTTTCACTTATAAGTCTTATATAAAACATTCCCGCAAACAGCAGCGTAAGAAGCAGCATAACAATGAAATATGACCATCCTGCCCCCATAATTCCCATATTTTTCACCATTATGACAGGCAGCACTATGGATACGATAAAGCTGATGGTGTAGCCTGCAAAAATCTCCTTCAGAAGCCGCATAACTGTGAGCGCATAGTAGAAAAGCATGCTCACCGCATTGAAGCCGCCTGCCGCTATGAGTATCAGCATGACCGCCCTGTAGGGTGCAAGGTCTATGTCATACAGCCACGAAAGCACAGGTATCCCAAGCCATGCCCCCGCCGCAAATGTCACTATCGTAAGCCCACAGGCTATCGCGACAAGTGTGCCCATAAGACCTGCGAATTTTTTCAGGTTCTTATCCTCGTAATGTCTTGCAAGCGTGGTGAGCATTGGCTTGAACACGAAGCTGCTTCCAAGATTAATCACCATCGTAGGCATGAACACTATGCCGTACACAAGCGTCTCCTTGTCCGTGAGCGTCCACTCTACCACATACTTAGTTCCGTTCCACAGCCACATGCACATTGCTGAGCCTATGAACAGAAGAACCGTGTTTTTAAAAAGCGACTTCATCTTGTCCGCCGCGAAAGATATGGACAGCTCAGAGAACCTTCTGCTCCATACCAGCGCCACACAGACAACTCCTATAAGACCTGCCACTGTTGCCGCTGCTGAGGCGATATATATATTCCTGGTCATCCATGCCGCAGCAGAGAACGCTGCCATTATCGCAATGGTCCGGAACGTCATGGACATACCGGATATATCTATCCTGTCATTGCGCTGAAATTCGCCCTCGAACACATCCGCAATACCGTCGAACATCTTAAGCATACACATTGCCATGATAAGCCCGAAGCCTGCCCCATCCGCTTTTCCATTCGCGACATACACCACACCGACAACAAGACCGCATATAAGCATTGCAAGACAGCTTAGACCTCTGAAGCCGAAATACTCCTCCGCCCTGTACTGCCCCTTGACATCCGTCACCTGAAATGGGCGTATCTCAAAGTATCCTATTGTCAAAAGCATCTGTCCGGTTGTGAATGCCATATAGAACTTCGCTCCGGCCTCCTCACCGACAATTCTCTTGGCAAGCATGACAAAAATAACGGTTGCCAGCGAGTATATTCCGCTTCCCAACATATTCCAAATAAATTTTTTCTTATTCATAATCAAATCCCATATATCTTTTTAATACTGTAATCCGGCTTTAAGTGTATACCGCGCCGACATATCATGGTTGTTGCGGTTCCGTTCGCATAGATTGACTTTCCGTTTTCCTGTGCTATACTATATTATTATTATCTTTTTTAGAAAGGAATACCCATGAAAGACCTCGATACAAATACAAAAATTGCACTCATGAAAAGAATCGATGACTTCGTAGAGAGCGAACGCGCTAACCAGCCGGGTGTGCCTGATACTACCCTGATGATGCCTGAGCTCAACAGGATTGCTGAGGAATATGCTCTTGATGTATCCGACCTTTTCATAACATATCTCGACCATATAGCCATCACAAACAAGCGCGTTGCCCAGGAAGCTGAGGAAGAATTGGACTTTACCAAAATAACACGTTTTTACTAAAATCAATATTTCAATCAAGTCCCCCTTATCGGCACCTTTAAAGCAAGGCCATTCCTGACCAAGAAAATGCCTGAGGGGGACTTTTTTCTGCACCTTCAAAGTATCAGTACATCAGAGTGCAAAGAATGCAACCGCAATGGCACCCGGACCCACATGTGTTCCGATGGCTCCTCCGACCGACATTATATCCAGACTGTCTGCATGCTCCTTCCACAGATGTGTGCTATCCGTGATATACTTTTGTAAAAGTGTATCATCAAGGCCTGCATATCCAAGATACAACGGCTTGGAGAAATCTATTCCCCCCGCCTTCTCAATCTGCTGTACAAGGAGATTATTCCCCTGCTTAGAACCCCTTGCCTTTCCGAGCATGGCAACCTCACCGGCTTCTATGGAAATAACCGGCTTAATTGATAGCATTCCACCCACAAATGCAACAGTCTTTGATATACGTCCGCCCTTTTTAAGGTACTCAAGGGTATCTAAAAGACCGACAACATGAATATTCTTCTTCTCCCTATCAATCGTATTTACGATAGTATCTATGTCGGCGCCTGCATCCTTAAGTCTTATGGCATACTCGACAAGCGCCCTCTCACCTACCGTGACATTCTCACTGTCAATCACATGAACCATGTCCTTGTAATCAGAAGCGGCAATGCACGCACTCTGGTATGTCCCTGAGAGCTTGCCTGAAATGGTTATCACTATAACCTGCTCCCCCGCCTGTCCGGCCTTTTCATATACATCCTCAAAAGCATACGGTGCCACCTGGCTCGTTGTAGGCAGCTCCTCATTCTCAATAAGCTTCTCGTAAAATTCCCTATGACTTAAATTCACGCCATCAAGGTATTCCTCCGTACCAAATCTCACATGAAGCGGTACAACCGTCACATCCTCTCTATAGTCGACAGGCATATCAGAAGCACTGTCCGTTATAATTCTTATATTTCCCATAAATATTCTCCATTGGTTTATGTTATCTTAAAGCATAACTAATTGACTTTGCAGACAATAGACTTTATAATTTCTACCATCTTATCCATCGACTGTATGCAGATATATTCATACTTTCCATGAAAGTTATGTCCCCCTGTGCTCAGATTCGGACACAGAAGTCCCATGAATGACAGACGTGCGCCATCGGTACCCCCGCGGATAGGCTGGATAATCGGCTCAACACCGTTTTCCTTCATCGCCTCAACTGCCCTGTCCACAATATACATGTCCGCCTCAAGCTTTTCCCTCATATTATAGTAAGAATCCTTCATGTCAAGGTTAACCGTTCCTGCACCATATTTTGTATTAAGATATGCTGTGATATGTTCAAGCATAGCCTTTCTTTCAAGGAACTTGTCCATATTATGATCACGCACGATATAATCAAGATACGCATTCTCCTCATCACCGCTCATGCCGCAGAGGTGGAAGAAGCCCTCATATCCTTCCGTATGCGCCGGAATCTCTGCCGGAGGCAGCATGGAGTTAAACTCCATTGCAAGTAAGGAAGCATTCTTCATCTTATTCTTAGCTTCACCCGGATGAATATTCTCGCCCTTGATATGAACCTTAGCAGATGCCGCATTGAAATTCTCGAACTCTATCTCCCCCAGCATACCGCCATCAACCGTATACGCATAATCGGCACCAAAGCTCTCAACATTGAACCTGTCTGCTCCTCTTCCTATCTCCTCATCAGGTGTAAACGCTATGCAGATTTTACCATGTGCAATATGCTCATCAGTATTGCCTTCACAGGCTTTATCAGCTTCTATAATCTGAGCCGCCGCCGTCATAATCTCAGCGATACCCGCCTTATCATCTGCCCCTAAGAGTGTGGTTCCATCCGTCACTATAAGGTCCTGTCCGACATAATTTCTAAGCTGTGGAAATGTAACGGTATCCATGACCACCCCAAGCTTCTCATTGAGAACTATATCTGCTCCATCATAATCATTGATAATGCGCGGCTTGATATCTGCTCCCGACATTGCCGGTGCTGTATCCATGTGTGCGATAAGACCTATCGTCTTCTCATTCTCTGCCCCCTTGGTCGCCGGAATGCTTCCGTACACATAGCCGTCCTTGTCCACATGCGCGTCCGCAACACCTATCGCCTTAAGATCCTCGACAAGCTCATCCGCTAGTACCAGTTCCTTAGCCGAGCTTGGACATGTCTGACTGTTTTCATCAGATGTTGTTTCATAGCTAACATATTTAAGTAAACGTTCGTATGCTCTCACAATAAATTTCCTCTCATTCTGCCGTAACCGGCAATAATATTATCTAAAAAATAAAACACAGGTAGTATATCACAATGAGGTACAAAAATCTACTCCGACCATGTAACATCGCTATATTAGCTGATACCTCTTTTCACGGTTCTTTGACAATTAAATAATTAGATGTCGGAGTCAAAACACACTCTATAAGCTTAGCGCGTATAACATATTATATTAAGCTGGCGTGTTTTAACCCCACATCACAATAATACGTCAAGATATTAAACCTATTTCATTTTATGCCACATGCACTAATCCGAATTAATGAAAAATTTAAATTCATACAGGAATTCATATTGTTGTAAATGAGAATATCAGTTATAATATATCTATATTAAAAAACAAATGATGAGCTGTAAGTGCACTAATCAGGTCAACCGCCTGCATGTTCTGCACCGGACAGCCTGGAAACGGAGAAAAGATATATGAGAAAACATAGATTTAACAGCTTTATGACAGCCGCCGTGATAGCGTCCACACTGCTCACAGCCACTGCCTGCAGCAAAACATTCGCCCCTGTAGATACCCTTCCGGTGGGTACGGAGCTGCCAGCCGACACATCGACAAGCACTGAGGCGGCATCCACAAAGCAGGACAGCACCACAAATAAGGGCGGCAATACTAAGGAAACTGGGCCTACAAAGGAAAGTGGCAATGCCTCAAAGGATACCGGTACAGGCAAGGATACCAGCGCAAAGGAATCTGATGCCACCGAAAAGTCCGGCGAGGGTAACGTATCAGCCGAAGCCTCTAAGGATAGCGAAAAGACCACAAAGGCGGGCAGCGACAGCTCAGTGACAGCAACCTCGAAAGGCACCGGCACAACAACTGATGCCGAGACCTCAGAGGCAGCTGCAACCATAACCGAGACCACAACATCAAAGGTAACGGAGTCCACAACAGCCGCAGTCCAGGCACCAACTGAGAAAGCAACAGAGAAGCAGACGGAGAAGCCAACCGAGCACCCAGCCCAGAAGCCGACCGAACCTGCCACGCAGGCACACGCCCACAGCTACACCGCCACAGTCACCAAGCAGCCAACCTGCACGGCAGAGGGAGTTAAGACCTTCAGGTGTTCCTGTGGTGATTCCTATACCGAAACGATTTCTGCAGCAGGACATGTCTTCGTAGCATACGTTTATAACAACGATGCCACGGAAGCTGCGGACGGCACAGAGACGGCAGCATGCACCATATGCGGTGCAAAGGACACAAGGACGGCAGCCGGAACCAAGATCGCACACGTACATAATTACACAGCAGCAGTCACAAAGGCAGCCACCTGTGCAGAGGAAGGTGTCAAGACCTACACCTGCTCATGCGGCAGTTCCTACACCGAGGCGGTTCCTGTCATTGCACACAGCTTCGGTGATTACATCTACAATGACGATGCCACTACCGAGAAGGACGGCACCAGGACAGCAACCTGCTCCGTGTGCGGTAAGACGGACACAGTAACCGCTGAGGGAACCAAGAAGTCGCTCCCTAGTTGGTATGACGAGCACCCGGGGATACCACTTAATGTGGCTACGGGAAATCAGATTGATGGGTCGCTGGAGGCGTACTTTGACCCGGGACAATTTAATTGGGATTCATATGCAGATGGCTGTTGGAATTTCGATTATAATGCTACTATGGAGTATGTAGGAATTTATGCAGAAGGACACATATATCATGGCTATCTGTATAAATAGTTAAATAAATCAAATAGCTCTTTTGTATTTAAGACGTATGTAAATAGTTTACACACGTCTTTTTATTATGCGTCAAACACTTCTGTCATATCTTATATGACAAACTTTATACGACAAACAAAAATTTTCAAAGTAAGGAGGAATAATTCAATGAAAAGGAAAAGAAAAACAACAATAAGAATACTCGCATTGTTTCTTACAGTAGTACTTATGGTGACAGGTATTGGCATTGAGAATGTTTCAGCATTCTGGAATGCTGACAACCCTGAAGATGGAACATATCGACCAGCTGCAACGATAACCATTGAACTTATGAAATGCTACCACAAAGACAAAAAAGACCCTGAGTATTCAAAGCATTATGATAGTAATGGTAATCATGTTCTAAGCAGTGAGGCGATTAAGCAGGATAGAGAAGAATGGAAGGATGATAGTGAAAATAATAAAAATGGGTCGTCTGCAGTAAAGACAATTACAAGAAGTCCCCGTGTCAACAATGACACCGCCGCCGGTACCGCACTCATCGACGCCAACAAGTACATCTATGAATACGAGATGTCCTATGACGAGAGCGAGCAGGTTGATTACGCTGTCATCACACAGCCGGAGATTACACACTACAGCGACAGTGAGCGTGCCAAATACCCTGGGCTTAGAGAGGACCATGTCAGGATGTACTGGGTAGGTGAGTACGATGAATCAATTACGAAGCTTAAGGATGCGTACATCGAAGACCCGAATGATAGTCAACATGTGATACCCGGAACGGATGGTGACATTGGCTGGTTTGACTTCAAGGGTATGTGTTATCCTACCATAAATCATGCGCTCAGCCAGCAGACGTGGGAGACAGTCGGTGACCATGAAGCATTCCAGGATAAGAAGTCTTTTGTCATGACCCAGAAATATGGCGAGAACGGACAGCAGTTTCTCTATCTCCTAGAGGGAACAAAGATGGTGGGTGCAGACGGAGGCTTCTATGATATAACAAAGAATGATAAGTCAGCCGCAGCAAATAACCACAGGGACCAGCAGGACACCGGTGTGCCGGATGGTTACGGCGGACATGTCTATGCGCTCATCGGTCTTGTGTTTTACCATTCACTTGAATTTGATGCAAACGGAGGAACGCTTGCAGATGGTTCTGTCTATAATATGCAGGTATATAACGGCAGTAGTAAAGGCAAGCTTATTCCGTGGTACAGTAATCTCGACAAAAGCAGATGGTACTCAGATATTGATGTTGCTGCACCGCAGGCAGCCACACCATACGGTACTGCCTCAGTCAAAGCTCCGATCCGACCGGGCTACTCCTTCCTAGGCTGGTACGCCCCTGAGCTTGACAGTTCCGGAAACTTTATTTACAAGAGCGACGGCACAATCAAGCTCTCCGATGTCCCGGTCTATGACACGGACGGCAGGGCTGTACTTACCTACACGGACAGCAGCGGGCAGACGAAAGCCTCGCCTTACTTTGACAGTAACGGCAGATGGATTTACAAAGGCAATGTCACCGCCTGCGCAAAGTGGGAGGAGGCTGGATTTTACACCCTGCACTATGATAAGGGTGAATCCAACAATTATATAAGCATGCCGGAAGACGATGCGATTACTGTGAACACCGGGCACACAGTGCTTGCCGACGGCTCATACATCACAGGCAGTGACTACATTGTTGACTTTAAAGTATACACCAACAACGGAAACCAGGCTGCCGGCATTATCCAGCCGGTGATCGGACGCTTTCCGTTCTCCGGGTGGAGGATTGGTGGCACGCTGTATGACAGCGGCGACACGTATTCTAACCCCAATGCGGCAAAGGGAGATACCCTCACAGCCACGGCAGTCTATGATAATGTCAGCCTGATACTTCCTTCTACCAGGTCTGATGGTTATAACTTTGAGGGTTGGTATGATTCCTATGACAGTAATAGTGGAACCTTTGGCAGCCGTGTCGGAGGTGCCGGGGATACATTGACTTTGTTAGCCTCGGAAAATTCAGAGACAAGGATACTGTATGCTAAGTGGTCTAAGGCAGACATGAAGATTTCATTTGATTACAACCTGCCTAAGACAGCAACAACAAGCACGCTTGGATATGTAATTACAGGCAACGATGTTACATCGAAAACGGTGCAGCTTATGGAAGCCCTCGGTCCTCTGCCGGCACCTACACTCACAGGATACAGGCTGAACACCAGCACAAGTGAAAGCATCCGTTCCGATGGGTGGTCGACCAAGCCGAATATAATAGATGATAATGGTGAGGAAAAGCAGGTGAACGTCCCTGTGTATTCGGGCACACTCTATGACGGCTCATACGATACACTCTACGCGCAGTGGGAGCCTACATGGTACACGATAAATTACAACCTTGACGGCGGTTCGGTTTCACACGAGAACCCGAAAGAATACATCAATTATTATAAAGAGATAACCATAAACAGCCCTACAAGGGACGGCAGCACGTTCCTGGGATGGGACATAACCGGCATGGACGGGAACGTGCACATCATTGACGGAAAGACTACTGATACGGGACTTGTAAGCAGCAGTGGTGTCGGCAGGGGTAAAACCAGCATAAATGTCACAGGTCTCAGGGCGGATAATGGCGGAACCGTCACATTCACTGCTTTGTGGCAGGATACCCGCTACAGCATTGCATACGATTACAGGGACAGTGAGAGCAATGCCGTGCTCACGCCTGCAAGCGACCCGGGGAATCCTTCCGGATATGACAGGAACACTCCGGCATTTACGCTCAATAATCCTGATGTAAAGGGTTACCACTTCACTTCATGGGGCGGCACCGGGCTGCAGGAAAGGCTTCCGTCCGTCACCATACAGCAGGGCAGCTCCGGGAACAGGAGGTACACGGCTTACTTTAATCCGATGGAATATGAGATACTCTATGACTTAAGCGGCGGTTCATGGGGGAACAATGCAAGCCATCCGGACAGTGCGAAATATAACAGAAGCTTCACGGTAAGCCACCCTGTAATGGAAGGCTGTGACTTTGCCGGATGGGAGATAACAAGGATGTGTGATGACTGTGACCACAAAGCGGGAAACAGCATCATTACAGGAACAGGCGTATCCGGAGTCAAGGAAACCAGCTTTATGAACTTAAGGTGCAACAGTGCTGAGAAGGTGCTCTTTACTGCAAAGTGGAGCCACGCAGTATATGACATACGCTATGAGCTTAACGGCGGCAGTTTTTACAGCGGCGGCAGCTACCCGGCTTCTGCAGAAACATACACTGTGTTTGAAATAAATAACCCTGTCAGAAACGGCTGCACCTTCGCGGGCTGGACAATATCAGGAATGGACAAGGGACTTCATTATCTTCCGAGCGGTGATACCTATGCTGAGACAAAATCGGGCGTCGGTACAGGCAGGGCTGACGGCATGGCACTTGCCTACGGCAACCTGAGATACAGCTCCGGCACGGTAACATTTAAGGCTGCATGGGTGCATGATTCAAGGCAGCTTGCATTCTTCGGCAACGGCGGCACGATGACCGACGGCAGCATGAAGGATGTCACAGATGACTGGACGCTGAGGTTCATAAACTTCGGCAGCACCGCATTCTTTGGCAGGTATGAGTATGACACCACCTGGGGGACAGATGTCCCGGCAGTGTCAAAGACAGGTTATACTTTCTCCGGCTATTACGATTCCCTCTCCGGAGGCAACAGGGTCTACGGCAGCGACTATGCGAAAGAGTCCGGGCTTTACTGGGATGATGACAGCAGGTGGATTGGACCAAGCCTTATCCTGTACGCACAGTTTATCCCGGACAGCTACATGGTCACGTTCAATACAAACGGCGGATACTGGACGTCCGGCAGCCTTCAGGACAGCAGGAGCCTTGGCGTGACCTATGACAGCACAAAGAACAACAAAGCTTATGGACAGACAGACCTGTACAGACCGGGCTACACCTTTACCGGGTGGGGGACAAATCCGGATGGAACCGGCTATGCGGTGTATGACATCAACGGATACAACACGGATGAAGGCGGCTACTGGTCGGAGGATTACAGGAAATAGAAAACACAATCATACAGGATATCCATAAAATATGCCATTAAAAGCTGCGGACAGATTTCCGGATATCCTGTCTGTGTACATAATATATAAAGGAGATTTTCCATGCTTAATATCAGGAAAGGAATTAAAAAACTCATATCGTATGTGATGGTTTTTGTGCTAACGGTTATGGTTGTCGGTTCAGCAGCTGTCATTCTTTCCGGCATAAGTGTATATGCGTGGTTTGATGGAAGCGGATATGAAGGAATTTATATTTTCGGCAGCAAGCCTCTTACAGACTATGTAAATATCAGCAATATGACAGACGATAACATGCTGCCGCACGCCAATGAAGCCGGGTATACAAAAGTATCAGCAACACAGAAAATTTACAGGTTAACCAGAACTTCTACTAATGGCAGATGCAGTCGCTGCGGAGCCGGGATGATAAGCTATAAATCTTACTGGGGGGTTATAGCGGATGATGGCACAATATACGTGTATGATATACATGATTGCTCTCATTGTGGAAACTGTTCATTTGGCTATTCAGTGTGCTACTATGGGCATGAGAATGAGTTAAAGAATGAAGGAAAAACCATTACTTTTACTGCGTGGGTTCCAAACAAATACACCATCACCTTCAACCCAGACAATGGAGGAAATACTTTCACCGGCACTGCCGTATATGGCACCGGTGACTGTAATGTGGCAAGCTCTTACAACCCTACGCTTGACGGTTACAGCTTCGGCGGATGGTATACAGGCGCCGACGGCACAGGCGAGCAGGTGTATGACAAAGACGGAAAAGCCGTAAACGGAACATACTGGAGCGGAAACGGAAGCACGGCTGTATGGAAAGGAACAACGAATATCAGTGTGTACGCATACTGGACAGCGGCAGACACGGATGTGACCCTCTACTTTTATAAAGACGGAGTGAAGGATGATTCAAAGACAAAGACTTACTCCGTAAAGAACGGCAGCACCTTCAATGCTGCAGACCATGCGGCGGATTCCACCTTCGACAACTGCCATTATGTGTCTGTTGACCGGACATCATGGAAGGTGCCCGATGAAGGAACTTATGCCAGTGTGTATTATGAAACCAATGAGCTGAATGTGATGTATGAAGGAAACGGAAACACGGGCGGCTCAACAGACGGATCCACGGTAAAATACGGCGGTACCATAACCATTGCCGGAAACGGCTTTACGAAAACAGGGCATTCCTTTAACGGATGGAACACATCTGCTGATGGGACAGGAACTTCTTACCCGGCAGGCTCCACGTTTGTCTCGAAGCCCTCAGCCCACGGCGATACGCTGAAGCTTTTTGCACAATGGAAGGCGGACAGGTGGGGCGTGACACTCATTGCCGGAACCGGAATAGACAGTGTATCAGGCGGCGGCAGCCATGCCTATAACGAAAACGTGGCCATAAGTGCCGCCGTGAAAAAGGGCTACTCATGGGATAAGTGGACAGGCTATGCTGAGACTTCCTCTAACAGCTACCGCTTCAGCATGCCTGCCTCAGATGTATCATTCACGGCAAATGCGGTGCCGAATAAGTACACCGTGACATTTGATGCGAACGGCGGAAGCTGCGTGGACGGTTCCGGACAGGCAGTGCAGTCCGTCACGGTGACCTATGGTTCACCGGACTATAACGATATCTCAGGAAATGTGAAAGCCGTGAGAACAGGTTATATATTTGCAGGCTGGGTATCTGATGCCGCAGGAAGCCGGGGCACTGTGTGGAACGCGGATGGACATGCAGTGGACGGAAGTTACTGGAGCATAAGCGGAAACAGCACAGCATGGATCCATGCCGGCAGCATTACGGTCCACGCGGTATGGAAGGATGCCACGCCTCCGGCAGTAAATGTCTCACCGGAAAGCACTTCATCGTACACCACGTCACTGGGTGTGACCATAACCGTGACAGACAATGAACTGCTTTCCACTGATAACGCCTATGAATACTGCCTGGGCACGGACAGCAGCGCCCCGCCCTCAGGTGCTTCATGGAGCAGCTACCGGAGTGGTGTTCCGGTAACCATAGGAAGCACGCTTTCGGGAGCCTGCTATCTGTGGGTAAAGCATGTGAAGGATGCAGCCGGCAACACGTCCGTGTCATCACCTAACGCTGACTATCACCGGTTCGGGCCATACTATTTTGACAACACTGCCCCTGATTTGGGCGGAGTATTAAGTTCCTACGGCTGGGATCCCGCAGGAAAAGCCGTCCCTTTTGACATATCAGATGCGCACTCCGGCATAAAAAGTGCAGTGCTTACGGACTTTAACGGCATTCAGCTTGATAACGGTGACATAACATCAGGAAGACAGTACTATTTCGGCTCCGAGGGTCCTGCCTTCTACTGCCTCACCGTGACCGACAACATGGGAAACACGGCAAAGAAGCTTTTTATTGTGAAGATAGATTCAAAAGGAGAGGTCATCCCGGACAATGCAGTATGGAAAGGGCTTGGAAATCTTGCCCTGTTTGCACACTGGAGCGCGAACAGCTACACAGTTCATTTTGAAAAGAATGACGATGACAGCGGCAGCACAAGGGCAACAGGAAGCATGTCCGATGTTGCATTTACATACGATAAGAGTGAAACTCTTCCGTCAAACGGCTTTTCAAGAACAGGCTATTATTTTGACGGATGGAATGAGAGTGCGGACGGCACAGCTGGTAATGGAAGAAACTATCCGGACCGTGCGGCTGTCAAAAACCTTACCATCATACCGAATGGTCGGGTTACACTGCATGCACAGTGGAAACCGTGCAGTTATACACTTACATTCAATTATAACAGACCCGGCAATGCAACCGGAACTCTCAGGGATTCAGACGAAGCGTCACGGACAGTTACGTTTGATGCAGGTATAGGCAGGCTGCCTGAGCCGAAGCTTACCGGCTGGACATTTGAAGGGTGGTATATAGAGAATGCAGATGGGACATCCGTAAAGATAGGTGACAATGAAATCTGGCATTATACGTCGGATAAAACCGCTGCCGCAAAATGGACACCTGCCAAATACGAGGTGAGACTCCACAGCAGCGTGCCGGATGAGGCACTCGGAACACTTGTAAAGCCTTCCGACAGTGGATTAACTGCTTCGGGATGGACATGGAAGGAAAATGAGTACTACAGTGC
>ERZ780150.1272-NODE-1272-length-17098-cov-4.756733_pt1 | contig 17098 bp, 21 predicted proteins | sample MGYA00511019_ERZ780150 | MGnify/ENA primary metagenome ERZ780150 (study PRJEB29588, sample SAMEA2151633) | human gut metagenome | biome: human gut; feature: human-associated habitat; material: faeces | place: Denmark | collected 2008/2010 ...
CTTATAACTGGGGACACCATTCACCGTGCTGAACTGATACCCGTTTAAATTCTGATTTAGTGTATCAGTTGTCTGCTTCACTTCGGTGAAGCCGTCCTCGATACGCTGCTCCAGGTCGTTCAGGTTTTGGCTACTTAAAGCGTCACCTTCCTGGCTTACTGTTCCTTCAGATCTTGCCACATCACATATTATGGACTGATTGGTGCTTATATTTGTCAGCTTACGGCGGCCAGCATATTCAACCATGCGATCTTTCCATGTCTTTTTCTTAAATGCCATTAAATTAATCCTCCTTCTCCGGCGTAAAACTCCCCGGCGTATGCAATATTTTTCTTATTCCCGACATAGATATCGAAACAATCTTTCTGGATCTGCTCTATGTCATTAATTTTTTGATAACTGTTCAGGGGGCTTTCAGGGACCTGCGGTGTAGTAGTCCGATGCACATAGTCCCTAAGTTTCTGAACGCCTTGCCGAATCCGCAGATAATCAGAAGCCCGCGGCAGCTCCCCAACCTGCCAGTCATATTTGGCCGGAATGATAAGAGCTGCCAGCTCACCAATAGTATAGTTATTTTTCTCAATCCGATTTAAGTCCCGTGCATTCAAAAATCCTTTCTGATTCCGCTCCTGAATATCCTCCATCGTCCGGTCTGTCACAAACCATGGAAGGTCATATACAAGGGTGGTTTCATATTCGCTTCGGTTCCCGGCGGCATCTATCATTTCCACCCATAGATGATAGGTGTTATCTTCCGCCGCCGGGGCATATCCATACCACTTCCCGTCCCGAGACTGGAAGGTTGTGGAGTCTCCATTTATGGTGCCTGCGACATACACAATGTCACTGGGCGCCGCAACAGCTATGTATGCCACATTCACCACCCCTTATTATTCAATTTCAAGTTCGATTGCTATGCTGCTGGATGCATCCGCAGGATTGGGTGTAATTGATACGCTCTTAATTTTCGGAACGCTGGTATCAATCTTAAAGTTGATGGTTACAGGCGTTGTGAGTCCTGCAGCATCCTTTGCAGTTACCACAAGCGTATTATTTCCCTCTACGCCAGTAAGAGCTTTACTGAAAGCACCATTTGTTACTGTAATGGATCCTACATCAGTACCATTGAGTTTTGCAGATATAGTAACGGGACTGGATGTTGCATCATTTGTCGTGCCAGCCAGCGTGAACGCCTTATTATTTGTGATCCACCCATTTGTTGGAGATGTAATGTTCAATGAAGGGGGAACAGTATCTACTTTGATAGAAGCTGTAACAGATGTGGCAGCATTCCCGTCATTATCCTGAGCATTGATGGTTATAGTGTGATCGCCATTGGAAAGTGCCGTCTGTGGTGTGTAAACAAACTGATAACCGTTCGTAATTGCTGTCTTGACCATTCCAGTGCTGGATTCGTTGAATGCATTGTTATCAATTTTTAGGCTTACAGTTGATGTTTTTACGCCGGAGCCATTTGTTTCATCTGTGACTTTAAAGGTGATCGGCTGCTTATTGTTTGTAACCCTTGCCCCATTTGTCGGAGTAACCAGAGCAATGACAGGTTTATTTTTTTCCTTGACCTGTAACCGGAGGCTGGTGCCTATGGTTGCGTCAGATGCATCATAAGTTACTACCGTCCCGGCATCGTTCGTTATCCTAACTGTTACCGGATAATATTTTTCATCACGGTTAAAACTTGTTATTGATGGAGCTGTCGGATTTACTGCCCATTTCCCTGCCGCATTTTTCGTACAGTTTGACCATACACCATTTATTGATACTTCAACTTTGGTAATTGCCATATTATAAAATACCTACACTTTCTCCGGATTTTAACTCTTGTCCGGAATAATATGTTGAGCGCTGAAAAACGATTGGCACGTCCTCAGCATCGATAATTATTGTAAGCTTCTGATTTGTTTCCGCCGGATTAGGTGTTATTGTAATACTGTTTAGTTTAGGTTTATTCATATTTCACCCACACTTTCGTCTATATACAATTCCGTACCGGCATAGTAAAACTCGCTCGTGTACTTGTAATATCCCCGGAGCTGCGCTGTTGATATATACCCGCCAGTCAGGTCTGTTTTGATGCTCTCAAGGCCCGCTGCATAGCCGCCGCGGCCAACCAGTGTATTTTCCACTGACACCCATTGTCCTGGCCGCTCCTGGGCTGCAAGATACCGGATATTAAGGATTAGGGACAGCTGATAATAGTCCAGGATTGCCTGGGATATTATTTTTGCCTGGCCGAAATTGAACAGCGCGCCGGTGAAGCTTTTGGCCTTCGGGTTCTCCCCGGCCTTAAGCTGCGGGACGGAAGAGGATACCGTGATATCCTGCTTACTGTACTGCCGTCCATAAATAGTAACGGCGGCATCTTCCGGTAGCCGGAATACAATATAATTTGTTTTGGCTTCTACAATTTCTCCGGCAGATATCCGCAGGTCAGACACCGGGCTGCTGAACTTTACTTCATTTAGGCCCGCCGGGTATGTAGACTGCTTGACCAGTTCCTTTTCCTCTGCTCCTTCGGTGTATTCAGCATACTTAATACTTACCTCACTGATGTAAGTATCTTGTTTTGTGGCAGTGCTGAATTTTCGGCTCCGGGGGATATCAGCCTGTATGAGCCTTGAGGGCTTATATATCCACACATTGTCTCTGCGGGCCGTCTCTGCAACCGCACCGCACGCGAAGAGGACTTCCCGAAGGGCTTTCCGACGGGTCTGGATTTTAAGCCAGCCGTGCAACGGTGTTGCGGCCACCTCATCATTAACCTCATAGGGAATGCCGGTGCCGGCAAAGATATCCGCAAGGACACTCCCCGCAGACTCCCCGTTGTACACTCTTCCGTCCTTAAAGTCCGTATCATCCAGCAGGCCTATGTAATCCGTGGCTTCCATTTTCGCCAGGCTCTTTTCGCTGCCTGGTGTTGTCAGGAAGTAACGTCCCAGGAAAAGGCGTTCCCCGTTCACAATCTCGTAAGGTTCAATATGCTGTTTTTTTTGCAAAGCCTTATGCAGGCCCTCACTGTTGGCAAGGTTAAATTCGTTTTCCTTGTCAATAAATTGGAAAGTCAGCTTATTAATTTTCAGCGCATTTGAAATCGGATCCGTTTCCTCCACCAGGGAGGCCGTCTTGATATCATTTTCACCCCATGTAACCACAACACCGTAATCAATCCCCCACAGCTTTATATACCGAAAAGGTTTCGTTTTACGGAACTCAATTTCAAGCCGGCCGTAATTCTCCACTAGATTCCGTGCATAGTAATCAGCCATATCAGGCTGGAAGCTTTTAATGGCTATCATGTTTCCTTCCAAGTCATACCAGCGAATTTGCATCTGTAGCGGGACTTCTCCCACAAAATGAAAAGTAAGCCCCGTACTGGTATGATTTTCTGAAAACAATATTATCAACACCGGATTACTCTGAAAATTCCCCTCTCTGTCTGATAATTCAGATGACCAGAAGGGGATCCCCTCCGGCTCATCTGGCAGCTCCGGCATTGTACCGTCCAGAAGAAAATAATCCTGCTCCAGCGTCCCGTAATCTGAAAATGCGGTGTTATCCCTGAGCAGAGACTCCACCGCAAAATTTTGATTATCCATCGTGGACGGAACGCTATCCTGTAACGCTGTTGTATCCTTAAGGTCATAGATAACTTCAAAATATGTTCTCATCCCCCTGGTCTCCTTGCTGGTTTATTAGCAACCATATTACATGTAAAACCCTTGAAAACCGTATCATCTGATAGTATTTTTTCATATTCATCCGATACAGAACCCAGATATCCTGTAAAAGTGTAATATCCATCTTTTACCGGAATTGAAAAAGTATGCTCTTCATTTGGTTCCGACATCTTCTCAACAAATTCTTCGTAATCCGTTCCGTCAAACGCAGAACTTTTACCTACAGTGATTGTAAAATTGCAATATACTCCTATAAGTTCGCCGTGAAACACACCGTCCTCTGTACGCCCTGCGCCATCTTTATAAAGGAAATCAAACTTTCTTTTTATCGAAACCAAGGGAAGATTAAAAGTAATACCATCTACTATAATGCCTCGTGTAAACTCCATCTTTTATCACACCCCCAGTACTTCAACGTTATATCCTTTACGGTTCATAACTGATAACATATCTTCAACAATGGCTTCCCCGACATCTTGTCCATTAATCTGCAATACTATTTTTGTTTGCCCACCACCACCGAATCCCAACGAAGATAATTCCTCCCTTAGGCCTTGCCGGATAGTATCCAGCGGAGCTTCAACATTAATTTGTCCGGCTCTTTGGTCGCCCAACTGAGCCAGAAAAGGATTTCCTCCACGAATAACTCCACCTGTTGCCAGTTTGGGGACGTCTGCTAAAACAGGGCTGACAGCTGTCCTATAGACTGCAGTTCTTGTATAGCCGCCGTCACCGGTTGAGCTTCCACCGCCACCGCCTCCAAAGAAGTCCTTTATTCCCTGTACTTTATTGAGTACCCATTCAATTTTTTCACCGATCCAGTCAAGGAACTTTTGGAAGAATTCTCGGACGCTGTCTATTATGCTTTTTACATTATCCTTAAATGTTGTAAAGATTTTCTTTGCGCTGTCCCATGCACCTTTCCAATCCTTATCTATAAGTTTTCTAATTACATCAATAATTCCGACAAACATATCTTTTATCAAGTCACCGATTGCTTTTATCGCCTGCCAGAAGGCATCGAACATATCTCCTGCGCTTTCCCAGAAACCATTCCAAGCTGGCATGACCGTGTCATTGATAAAGTCCATCAGGCCGTTTAAATCGGCCATAATCTCTTCCACTACTTTTATGATGACTTCAATAATCAAAGAAATAGCTTCCGATAATATAGGAACTGCAAAGGATATGAACCACTCAACCAGCGGTTGCAGGAACAATTCCCAGAAGTTTTGTAGGTGTGTTGCTATATGTCCAATAAATTCCACCACATTATTGACAAATGGCGTAATATACTGGGTCAGCAGCTCAGATATTTTCTGGGATATCCGGTCTATTACCGGCTGGATGCTTCCGTTCCATACAGACAGGATTGTGCCAACGATAGAGGTTAATCCGGCCGCTATGCTATCAAAGAACGGCTTAAAGTGTGCATCGTATACAGCGTTTAGGTTGTCAAAAATGCCATCTACGGAGGTTTTCAGCCCTTCAAAAACAGTTGCCGCACCGGAAAGCAGACCTTCCAATGCCGTCCGAAAGCCTTCCTGATTCTCCACAATGGGCTGGATCAGCATGTTCAGAATATCCCGCCCCAACTTTAATGCGACTTCCAGCAGTCCCATTCCCGCATCAGCAAATACACCAATCAGCGCCGCAACGAAACGGATACCACTTTCACTGGCAAATGCCTCGAAAATATATGCAATGCTCTGGAACAGCTCCGCCAATAGATTATTTATTTCTGTACCAATGTTGAAAGCTGATATAAGGAACTTCTTAATGCGCTCCGTATTGTTCTCCAGATACTCCCCAAGGCCGCCGATAAAAGCAGCTGCAATTGTCAGCCCGATGCTTGCTATGGATCCGACAAGAGAACCAAGCATGTACATCAGGGACTTTGCCCAGGTATCCGCTGCACTTCTTACAGCCGGGTCGTTCCAGATATCCAGCAAGGCTTCTTTTATCTGTTCCAATCCTTTTTTGATTGTTTCCAGCCGCCCGCTGGGGTCCCCCAGGCCGTCCCAGAAACCATCTATGAAAGCGTTCTTCAATTCCTTCATGTAATCCAGGATCGGTTTCAGCTTGTTGCGTATTCCGTCAAGCCACCCCTTCACCTTTGGATCCACCGGCACCTCTTCAAACATGTTTGCGGCATTTTCACCGCCACCGCCGGAATCATCGTGTTTCTGCAGTACATCTATGTCGTCAAACTTTGCTAAAGCCCCCGCTGCCTTTTTCGCAGCTCCGGCCGTACCGCCAAGAGACTTATTGTAGGCATCCTGCACCTGCTTCGCACGGGTGAAAGTGCTCTTCCCGCCCAATATAGCCACAAACTGAGCTACATAGGTCATTGCCCTGGATATGGTATTAATCAGCTGCACCAACCAGGGAATAACCATCTGTACGATTGGTGCAAAAGCCGCCGCAAAGGAATTACCCAGAGTTGCCTGGGCATTTTTCAGTGACTGCACGCTATTGGCATAATCCCCGGAATATTTCATCAGGTTTTCAAACCCTTTTTTCATTCCAGATACCATTACGTTAAACCCTTTTGATATCCAATTGAAAATAAGGAGGGAAAGCAGCAGCCCCTTCATCCTGGACGCCATTGTGCCAAACATGGATTTTGTTTTCCTGGCGCCGGTATTCATTTTATTGAAGGCCTTCTTCCCTTCTTCACCCACGTTTTTCAGGCCTGTAGAAAGGTCTTTCTGCTGCGCTTTGGCGCCAACCAGCTGCGCCTTATATTCTTTTACCGCCTGCTCTGCTTTCTGCCACTCCACATAGGCGTCATCATATTCCTGATTGCCGAATCCCAACCCTCTGCTTTCCAGTTCCTGGAGCACGCCTCTGTAATGAGCCGCTTTATCTGAGAGGTTATCCCACTCTTCTTCCATCTGCTGGATTTTTGTAGTTGACTTATTGGCTATGCCGGCAAACAAAATAGGAATATCCTGAAAGCTCTGTTTAATAAAGGACAACATGTTTTGAGCCGGTGTAAGTTGCTTTTCCATCCCGTTTGCTGGGGACTCTCCTAACCCCTTTGCAGCGTCATTTGCCTGACGGGTTTCTGATGCTATAGTACGCATGGATTCCGCGGCCTTCTCTGCCACATCGGAAAGCCTGGTTTGTTCCTGGTTTAGCTCCGCAGTATCCTGCACTGCCTCTTCAATGACATTCCCATTCCAGTCAAATGTACTTCCGTCAGCCAGATGGATTTTTGTATTCTTAAAGGCATCATCCAGGTTTTGTGCCTCGGATGCTGCTTTTCTGGTCTTATCTGCAAGGCTTTCCATGCCGGTGGCCGCCTGCTGTGCAGTGTCCGCAGTATCTTTGTTCAATTTTACCTGGTCAAGGGCTTTACCTGCTTCTTCCGCTTTTTTCTCCGTGGATTCCAGGTCAGCTTCCAGTTTTATGACTTCACTGTTATCAACCTTCGTTTTTATGCGGACTTCTCCGTCATAATTTGCCATGCTCTCACCTCAATCCTGCCAGCCGCCTGAACTCCTCTACTGCTGCAATATCTTCGTCTGTTTCTTTTTCTGCTTTCTTCTTTCCAATTTCATACCGCTTCTTTGCCTGCCGATAGAAAGCTTTTTCCTTTGGATCCATCTTCCCTTCCAGTTTCTTAGCACGGATATCGGCAATCCGTGTAAATGCACAGTCATCCAGTGTTGTCAGCAGCCCCATGAAAGCCCAAAAATGGAGGCTATTTTCTTCATAGACCGGAATCAACTTTTTATCCTCCAGCTGATAGCCAACGCAATGCTTTCCAAGGTCGTTCAGGTCAATCCCGTACTGTTTTTTAAATGCGCTGTAAATACGCCACTGGTCCATATCCCAGTCCATGACCGGATCCTCGTTCTTTTCGCCGGTATCTGGACGGTCCGTATTCCAGCCGCCCATGAACCAAGCAATCCCGTCAATGGATTCCTGGATAGTTTCCGGAGGATCTAAAAAGAGAAGATCAGCTGCAAGCAAAATCTTCTCCTTTTCCGTAATTTCATCATCCTCCATTAACTGCATAATCTGTATGCCGTTCTGGAATGCGGGGTCAATTCGATGTCCGTTCCATTCCTCAGGCAGTGGATCCAGGAGGACGTTATACATCACTGCCGGGCAGGGCCTTACGCTTTGTAGAGGCAGCGCCCTTCCGGCTGCGGTTATACTTCAATGACAACTTTTTATTGCGCTCTTTTCCCAGCTCTTCAATTATCGGAGTCAGCTGTTCTAAAAAGTCCATAATCAGCAGGTCATCCGGAATAATATCACCGAATACCTTCCGGCAGCATCCTTCCCCTAAAAGTACGTCCATGCGCTGGCAGCACTCCTGATAGGTTTGCGTTCGCTTCCTCACAACCTCGCGGATGACTTCCATATCTTCCAGGGTATCGGCTTTATGGGCCTCCCCATACTGCTCCAGCTCCTTTTCCTTATCACTGATCCACACCAGAAGGTCTGCAAAGCGGTCAAAGAAAGTACTGTCATTTACAGACACTTCAATGTATTCTCCTGCATCATTCACTTTGATTTTCCGCAGGCCATTGTCCACCTGCAGCTCTCTAAAAAATTCTCCCATCGTTTGCCTCCTTATTTACCTGCAGGTGCAGGTTCGCCTTCTGTAAATGTTTTTGTGGATACGTTAAAAGTTCCTTTGACAGCGGATCCTTTTCCGCTTAACTTCACGGAATTGACTACGTTGCCGCCGGCATCACCGCCAGTATTATTTACCGTAACAGCGCAGTTGCGCTTATACGCGGTATAAATACCTTCGCTTATCTTATCTTTTAAGCGGAAGCGAACATAAGATGTTGTTGCCAGTGCCCCGGTTGGAAGTTCGTCCACCATTTTGTCAATCCATGCCTGTGCATCATCATCTACACAATCCTGTTTTTCCACTTCTACAGACGGTGTATAAGATTTCACGTCCGAATCCCCGTTTTCCTGGTTAATCCACTGGTTGGTTTCCTCATCCGGATTCATTTCTTCTGTCAGGGAACTGATACCATTTCCCAGCAGCGCCCAAGTGGGGGATCCGCTTCCCATCGAGGTATCTACATAATGCAGTAACTCATGTCTTTTCATGCTTCATTCTCCTTTACATATTCAATAGCTATTGTCATCTGATATATAGCATTGGAATTATCTGTTGCTTTGTAGAATGGGGTGGAAACGCTGATTCCAGTGCATCTGTAGCCATCAAGAACGGGATACTGTTTTTCCCTGTTTTTCTGACTTATCCATTCTGCAATTCCCTGTCCCCAGGCATTATTAGCAATGCGTTCCTGTTCGCTCTTTGCGTCCAGGCGCGCCATCAGCTGGTAATAATCGGTATGTATTTCCATACCCGAAATAAAATGTTGCACATTCTCCTGGGGAGCCTTCATCAGGCTATAAGATACTGTTTGGCTCTCCAGCTTATCTACGCCGATCCGTTCCTTTTCGTAGCCGCCCAGAAATTTTATAATACCCTCAATCACTGTCATTTTTTCAGCGCCTTTCTGGCCGCATCCTCTACGGCCTTTATCCCGCCATCCTGCATGGAGCGGTCAAACCAGTGACTGCCTCGTATCGGTGCGCCCTGGTATTGCAGTTTTCTATCCGTGGGAACTTTCGTTCCATCTTTCTTCGCCCATGTGCTTCCAGTTTCAGGATCCACATATACAATTCCCTCGTGAACGAAGTGTGCATATGGAGTTTTCCATACCACTTCCCCGCTTCCAATTACGGTATTTTCAATCCCGCTGCGGATTAATCCCGTACCACTTGCCCCGCCTGCAATATCCATCGGTACATAAGGCTCGCAGACATCCAGTACAGTCTGGTCTACCATTTGCTGCACTGCTCCACCTTCTTCCAGTCCCAGGGCTTTCAGGCACGCTTGAGCGTCAAATTTTTTCACTTTGCCACCACCTTAATATGTTTCAGGCGGGGCCTGTTCCGATTGTCGGCTACTGCAACCACGTCAAAGGCGGGGTAATCCTTGCGCAGCTGGGACACTCCATAGTCGGCATTGACCTCCTGTGCAACCTCCCCGCAGACCACCACGTCCATACCATTGCGCGGGTCCAGCGTCCAGTAATCTTCCGCTTGTTCCTCCGGCAACGCACAGTATTCTTGAGGAGTCAGGAAGGGCTTATTTGCCTCATATACCCATTGGAAATTTACAGTAATAGATTCTTCCGGTTCATCAGTAAACACGCCGTTTGAGGCCGTCACACGCCGCTTCCCGTGCCTCCACTGGACACCATGTACCACAGTCCTGTACCAGTGCTCCCCGTCAGCTTCCCGCCTATAGTTATATACGGTCATCGTATCAGTAAAGAATCCCATTCCCATCTCAGCCACCTTCAATAAAATTTGTTTTTTCCTTACACCGATAACACCACATGGTTTTAATGTGGCCAGCTGCCCTGTTCTTCCTGGCGCGTCTGGGAATCGTCATTACCGCACCACATTCACTGCAAACTAAATCTTTGTACACCATTTTCTCTTTTCTCATAGCGCCCCCATTAGTCCAGTACCGGACAGCCAAACAAAGCATTCACACCGCAGGGTTTCTTCCACCTGTGCCGGCGTAACTTGCTCATAGGTTTCAGAATATCCATCATTGCTGACAGATTTCACATTGCTGCCGGCTCCGGCCTCTTCCAGTTCTGCCTGCCGGTTCATAAGGTTGGCCACACAGGCCTTTACCTGGTCCAGTTTGTAGCCGGCGGCATCCCGCGCCCGATTATGGGTCAGAATATCCACCTTCATTTCAGCTGCCGGCCGGCGCCGTTCAAACTCCTGTTGTGACAGCTGAGGAAAATGGGAGTTATACCACTCCCAATCTATGTAAGCCATATAACTCCCTCCTTATCATTTCGTTGGTGTCTCCTCCGGCGCCTTCTCTGCATAACCCATTTCCATCTCTGCAATTCGGTAACGGAGAACTTCAACTTCTGCCTGCAGCTCTTTGTTAGCTGTTACCAGCTCCTTATTTTCCTTCCGCAGTTTGCTGTCTGATTCTTTGGCAGCCTTTTTCCCTGCGCCCATTCCAACCATTGTACTCATAGCTGTCCTCCTTATGCTTTGTGGCTCAGATAGATTCCGGCCACCTTATTTTTGTACACATCCACCAGCCCGTATTTACGGTACTTTATGATATCTGCATCGGCATCCGGGTTTGCGGAAGCGGGGATAATGTTGGAAGCCACATGCTTATCATGCTTGATGATTGCGGGCTTATGGATGATCATGAAGTTGATTTCTTTTCCTGCTTCTGCCTTTTTGTAATGCCCGGCCTCTTCTCCCGTAGTCCTGCCATCCAGCAGGTCAATCGCCGTGTAAAAGCGGCCCTGAGGCACCGGCTTCTTAATAGCAAAACGTGCCAGGATTTCTTTGGATTTATAAGTGTCCATCATCATGAGAGCATTCAGCAGATTAGAGGTGGCATACAGAATCCTGCCTTCCTCAGGAACCTCATCATTATCCATTTTGTTTTTGGCTTCCAGCAATTCATTCAGGAAGGCTTCCGCATCCGCCAACGTCTTTGCTTCACCTTTGGATATTCCATCAATACCCGCCAGGGTCGCAAAGGTAAATGCATCCGCTTCCGGCGCTACCTTTGTCCGCATCAGCTCCGCCCCGGCCATGCCGAAAGCAATGTTATAAGTTTCCTGGTTGTCCATCACATCAACAGACAGCTTTGCGCCACGGTCATAATTGTATTCTGTGGATACCCATTTCAGGTCTACGGTCCCCTGTGTATATCCGCTGTTACGGTCATAATCTCCCAGGCCGGTTACTGCAATCTGGGGATATACAATCTCCCTTGCATTGGCACCTGCACGCGCCATTGCAGGATCGCCTGTCAGGTCTGACGTGACGGACTCTCTCTGATACACCTCATCCAGGAGGGGTACAAAATTCTTTGCTAAAACAATATTGTTCGACATACTTTTTTCTCCTTTTCTTCTTTACTCAGTTTTTACCGGGGGAAGCCCCATTGCAGCACGCATGACTGCATCATCGGTTCCGCCGGATTTTTGTTTCACTGATCCAATAACATTACCAATTCCATCCGGTTCGTCAGCCTCGCCGAAGAGCATCTTGCTGTCCTCTGCCTCTGTCAGGGCCTTGATAGCTGCAGCAACATCATCTTTCTGATTTTTGGATGTTTTCAGGGTGTCCACATCAAGCAGAGCCCGGATAGCCTTTGCATTCTTGCCTTTGGCTCCATGGATGCTTTCTGTCAGTAGGTCGTCAAAATCACGGTCAGCCAGTTTCTGCTGAAACTCTGTTTCCTTCGTTTGAAGGTTGGTTTCAAGATCCGTAATCTTCTGCTGCAGGCCGGTGACGTCTACGCCTTCAAACTTTTTCAAATCTTCTTTCAGTTCATTGATGGTTGTCTCGCTGGCAGACGCTTTCTGCTCGGCGGTCTCCAGTTTCTCTTTCTGGGCCTCATAGTCCTTTACGGTCCTATAGTTTTCCAGTACCGCTTTCTCAAAGTCTTTCTTTTTGTCCTCAGGAACTTCAAACCCAAACTCTTTCATCAGTTCAAAAATGTTTTTCATGTAGTTTCTCCTCCTAAAATAATTTGTGAATCGGGCTTTCCCCGATCCGGGAATTTATGTATAAAAAGAACCGGTGCTCATTAACATCGGTTCCTCTTAAGACATCAAATTTTATTTTACAGCCTTAGTTCGTTCCTCCTGAAAAGCTTTCCATGCCTGGGTTTTCGTCAAGTCCGTAGTTCCGCTTTCCACCCGCAGCCGTTCCGGTTTCTGCCGCACCTCGCAGATATCGCAGAAGGAATTATACTCCTTCGTTTTCAGGCGGATTTTCGCTTTTACATCTGTTGCGTCCTCTCCCAGTTTCTCCAGCGCTTCCTTCTCACGCTTAAGCGCCCGGATTTCTCTCTCCCGCCGGCGCATCCCCTGCAGCATATCGTAGTAGGAATACGTCCGGCCATTAATCTCTTTAGCCTCCGGCTCAGGGTCGTACTTCACCGGGGTACTGACTCCCTCGAAAAAGGGGTGATGGTTATGCCGGCAGTTGACACCGTGCAGTCCCTCTATATCCCCGGTCCCATCCTGCACGCTGTATCCGGTGCATTCCTGCAGGTCATGTATTTCCATACCTATCCGCTTTTCTTCCTCCGGATGCAGCTGGCCATCTATGCTGTAGACCTTCCCCTGCCATTCCTTATGGTTCTTAATGCCTTCCCCTTTATCCCTGGCACCCCAGTGCGCGGATACCTGCACCATGGTAACGCCCGTTTTCTGGATGTTGGAATTGCATACCTGTGCTGCCAGCTGGCCGGCTGCGGTATTCATGCACATCCGGGAGGCCGTGTCCAGCTGATAGCTCCGGCCGCTGTCATAATCAATGGTACGCAGCCCGCTTCTGGCAAGATCCTGCACCACCTCTCTTGCGCATTGCTCTCTTGTCACCGCGCCGCTGGATACCTTGACCAACGCCTTGTCCAGTTCCTTCTGGTATACCTCTTTCACCGGTTCCATGCCGGATGCAGTGCGGAAGCCGGTTGTCCGAGTAAGGTTCTTAAGCTCTTCGCGCGTCTGGTCCTTCATGGCCTGGGTAATTTGCTTAAGGCTGCCGTCATCTTCCAGGTTCACGCCGGCAGAATCCCACAGGCTGATATCATCCGCCCAGGACATATCTCCAGCACCATCGATTACCTCACCTGCTGCTTCCTGCGCCTTACCCGTTATCTCTGCAAGCTTTGCGGCAACTTCGCGCTTAAAGGCCAGTGTGTTTTCCTCCACCTGTCGCTGGAACGCCTTATCCGCCCGCAGGATACGCATCACTTCCGCCCGGATACGCGCCGGGCTGTATCCCAGCTTCTGCAACGCTTCCACTTCAAGCTCTGCAGTGCGGGTATACATCATCGTATTTTTTATACGCCGCGCTACATCCGTAATCACCCAGGCTTCCAGGTTCTGGAAGAGGGGAGCCAGAGCGCCTGATAATACATCCAGCTGCTCATCACTCAACATTGTTTAATCCTCCGGTTCATCCCCGGCGTCCGGATCCTGTTGCCCTTCTGCCAGATAGGCCCGCGCTTGTTTTTCATCACAGTTTAGCCGCTCCATGATGTACCGCACTCGGAATATAGGTACATCCGCAAATGTGACAGCATCGGAACGCATTTGCTCCAGCTCTGCTTCCTTGTTGGTTATGTAGGAATCATCAAACTCCACATTAACTTCTGCCTCGATATCCCAGCTGTCACCCTGGAAAGTATTGGCAAACCACAACACTGCCCGTACTATGTCCTGTATGTACCGGATAGCTTCCTGCCGCTGCCGGTTCAGCTCCTGCATCATATCCTGACGTTCACCGGCGTACTCCGTGGCCGTCTTTATCTGGCCGTTTTCAAAACTGTATTTCTTTGTGCCATAACCAAACATCATAGACAGCAGGGAAAGCGCCAGTTCAAAGGTTTTCGTAATCTGGTCAACCCGAATTTCCGGATTGTATTCATGATACAATTCTTTATCATCCGGAAGCTTCTTCCCCAGAAGAACGAACAACTTTTTAACCTGTTCGTTCGGGGTAATCGCCCTGCCATTATCGTCAAATTTGCACAGTATCTCATTAATCAGTACCAGTTTATCCGCCTTGTCCAAGTCCCCGAAGAGGACATTGAAACACAGGTCCAGAACTTTCAGAATAGGAATGGCATTGTAGAGCTTCGGCAGGCCATACCCTTCCATGTCATCCAGGTTATTGACCTCGGCGTTACGCATCACTGCAAAGGGCTTCACGTCTCCCAGTTTTAGGATAACTGTGCGGTCTTCCTGAACATTTCCATGCTCATCAAAATAAGCCGTCTCTGCTGTGTACAGCCCGTTTTCATCATGGGTGAACAGCACCAGCGTAGTAACCTTCTTTCCCCTTTCCAGACCACTGCCGGAGAAGGCCGCCTCTGTTACTATGTCGTCCACCACAGTCAGCGGTACAAAGCATTCAGCTTCCACATAATTCAGCCGTATCTGGCCGCCCTGGACCTTACCGGACTTCATGATTGTTGCTTTGTCCAGGCGCACGTAGCAGGCCACAGTCCCGTCAGCTGCCGTTTTCTCCAGCTGCTTTCGGTACTGGGTCTGAAACTCGCTGCCGTCCAGGACATCCTTTACAAAATCACTTTGCCCCTTATTCCCGGAATTGACTTCCAGGATTTCACACAGGTTTGCGTCATCTGAGCAGCAGCGCTTCCCGAAGTTCAGTTGCAGAAGGTTATAAGGCACGTTCTGAACCGTGTGACGCTTATGGAACTCGGGAATCATCCGGTTGGCATACCAATCATCACAGGAGCGGATAAGACTCAGCGCTTCCGTATTGGTCCGATATCCCTTTTTCAGTAAATATGTTTGCACGCAATTTTCCATATCTGCCCCTATCTATCTAAATCAATATATTTCACAAAATCCAACCAGGAATAACAGAATCCGTCCCACCAGTCATTGCAGTTGCCTATGTTCTTATCTTCCGGCTGGTCCGGATGCTCATCGTCCCAGCGCAGCTTCTGAATGGCTGCAATCAGCATTATGCAGCGCCGGTTTATGAGAAGGCGCCCGGTGCTGAACAGCAGGTCAACCGTTTTGGGCCGCTCGGATATCTCATTCTTTTTGCACCCGGCAATATTCCGCCAGGGAAGCCCTGCCTCTTTTGCAGCGCTCCGAAGGCTGTTAATCATTGTTGTGCTGGCACTGTCCGGAAATACCCAATCCACATCACCGTACTGGTCAATAATCCGGCTGTAGAACACTACGAACTTATCACAAATACGCTTGCTGTCCACCTCCTGCGTCACCGGCAGGTGGTCTTCTTCCAGGGGAAGCAGCGTGTGATATTTTATAAATCCTGTAGCAACATAGGTTGTCATAGAGCCGTTGCCGCCGAAGTCAATGCCTATTGTTATCTTATCCAGCCACTTCTTCCGTCCGTCACGCTGCGCCTGCTTGATACGCACCGCAAACCACTCCTGCAGCTGCGCATCGGTGTACAGGTACGGTTCCGGATTATCTGCAAAGTAGCGGAAGATAATCCCCTCCGCCACGGCCCTGTGTCCCAGGATATCACGCTCATACCAGACCGTACCCTTGCGGTATGTCTTAAGCACAGCGCGGAGCTGGTCGTCAGATATGCTGTAGTTGTCAGCAATCGTGAAAAGGCCGTAATTATATCCGTATCCCGGGTCCGCTTCCTGCATTTCCTTGTGATAGTTCAGTATTTCTGTGTAATACCAGTGCTCTTCTTCCTTCGGGTTTAGGTCATGGAATATTTTTCTGTCCGCACTGGATAACGTCCGGTCGAATACCTCTTTCAGGAACTTCGGATGACACTCGTTGGCCTCGGTAACGTAGGCCATGCCATAGGTATTACCCTTAATCAGCTTCTCATCCCCATCCTTGCCGCCGCCGGATACCAGGATAATTTTCTCTCCGGTCGGTGTCTGAACATACACACAGTCTCGGTCCTTGTACTTTCCTTCCCGGCAGCGTCCCTCAAAATAATTCAGAAGGCCATAACCGTCACAGTCCAAGATATTAAGCTTTGCCGTAGCATTTGAGACGCCGGCCACCAGATGCAGCTTGTTCGGGTGCTTTTCCAGGAGCATACAAAAGATAAGCGTCTGCAGGACGTTCTTTCCGCCACGCTTCCCCCCTTCTGCTACATTGAACCAGCTATCAAAGCACCGGTATAAGTAATCCTCCTGCCGCTGGCTGAAAGGAGCAGGTATATTCATGCTGCATCACCTCAACAGTTGTTTCGACAGTGATATGCCCTCCAATGGGGAAAGAACATACCACAGGGAAGGCCTGCTTTGATTAACGGTTTAACAATCTTCCACCGTTTCCGCGGTTCTATGTTTGTAATACTCCGGAATCCCGCTTTGACAGTATCCACAACCATATCAACGACTTTTCTTATAGTCTGATATATTTTTTGTAACCTATCAGAAAGTGTCTGGAATATTTTCTGTAGCATACTGTACACCTTGTACATCATGCGCTTAAACTCGATAATTTTCATTCCCAGACTTTCTATTCCCAATCTATCTTTTTCCTCGTAACAAAGTATCATAACTATTCCTCCTCGTAATCTTCTATATTCCGGTTCGGACGGCTGCGTTTCAGGACATCAGCCAACGTTTCCATGTTCTGAATCACTGAATCTTCTGTATCCTTTTCTTTTGCCTGTTTTTCCTTCAACGTCTCCGCCTGTGCCTTCTCTCGCTCTGTTTTAGCGGCCTGTTCGGCATCGTCATTCTCTGTCCTATCGGACTGCCCTGCATACTTCGCAATGGCCTCGTAGGCCTTCACATCGCCCGCCAGGGCCTTCTTAACCATCGCCATGTTAACGGCAGGCTCCAGGGGGCTATCAAGCCCCAG
>ERZ780150.1293-NODE-1293-length-16848-cov-11.927351_pt1 | contig 16848 bp, 17 predicted proteins | sample MGYA00511019_ERZ780150 | MGnify/ENA primary metagenome ERZ780150 (study PRJEB29588, sample SAMEA2151633) | human gut metagenome | biome: human gut; feature: human-associated habitat; material: faeces | place: Denmark | collected 2008/2010 ...
TTTCCTCCGCATGCTTATTGGTCGGAGGGATCGTATACATCTTCGTCCCGATAATAATACGAAACGTTTCATTCTGATAAGCCGCCTGCGCGATCAACGCCATATCATGTGCGGTCGTGTAATGATTTTCATCCTGTAAGCCGTGCGGATTGGCAAAATGTGTGTTAGTACATCCTAATTCTTTTGCCTTGGCATTCATCATATCCACAAAATTTTCTACCGTGCCACCCACATGCTCTGCGACAGCATAGGCACATTCATTTGCCGACTCTAACATGACACCGTAAAGGCACTGCTCTAAGGTCATCTGCTCGCCGTAATCTCTGGCAATTCCAGATCCTTCCGTGTTGTTGATCGCATCATCCGAAAAAGTGACCATGTCACTCAGATTACCATTTTCCAACGCCAGCAGCGTGGTCATGATCTTTGTGATACTTGCCGGGTAATGCGCTTCATCACTGTTTTTCTCATAAAGGATCGTACCTGTGGATTCTTCCATTAAAATAACACCCGGTGAGAGTGTTTCCGGCGCGTCCGGCCAGTAGTCTGCCGCCTTGACGTCCACTTTTCCAAGACAGACAGTAGATATAATCGTAAGGATCAGGCATGCTGCCTTTTTCCATCTATTTTTCAACATCATAAAAACTCCAAATCTATATTAAATCTATTAATTTCGCACAATCCGTCCCATGTATACACAATTTTTACGGATTGTTACTGTTCACCCGTAACTCGTTCCTGTAACAACAACGTTACTCTATCAACATTATTAGTATAATAGTTGGAAAAAATACATGCAACCACTTTTCATCATTTTATGACTTTATTAATTTGTCAGATTATGCAATGTGTGCTTGAAAGTTGGGGTTTCTTTATTGTAGAATGTAACTGATCGCTTTGCGCTTAGATATATTTGCTGCAAAAAACGAAAATGCATTTTGAAAAAATATTAGTTTACATCATTAGAGAGGTTGTTTTATGAGATTAAGAAATATCCCTGGCGCGGATGACGCCATTTTAAATAGTGAATACTGCATCAAAAATCCAGAGGAGCAGAAAGGGCACTGGCAGGATTGCTTTGAGACAGCACAGCCGCTTCATATCGAGATCGGCATGGGAAAAGGCCGTTTTATTATGGACATGGCTGCCCTGCACCCAGATATTAACTACATCGGTATCGAGCGTTACTCCAGCGTACTTTTACGTGCTTTACAGAAAATGGAGCAGAATCCGCTTCCCAATATTAAGTTTATCTGCATGGACGCTGCCGATGTTGCAGAGGTTTTCGCCAAAGACGAAGTCGACCGTATTTACTTAAACTTCTCCGATCCCTGGCCGAAAGACCGCCACGCCAAGAGACGTCTCACTTCCAGACAGTTTTTCGCGCGCTATGACCTGATTTTGAAAAAAGAAGGACATCTGGAATTTAAGACTGACAATCAGGATCTTTTCACATTTTCATTAGAGGAAGTTCCGGAAGCCGGCTGGAAATTAGACGCTTCCACCAGAGACTTACACCATGATCCTGTCTTAAGCGAAGGAAACGTCATGACGGAATATGAAGAAAAGTTTTCTTTCAAGGGAAATCCGATCTGTAAATTGATCGCATCGAGATAGAAAAAACGCCCGATACCAATGGTTTTACACCATTGATACCGGGCATTCTATTTATCCTTCAATTGCAATGTAACGTTTTTCCGGAACAGCTTTCTTCTGTTCTTTCGGAACGTCCAAGGTCAGGATACCGTTTTCGTATTTCGCATGGATATCTTCCTCTTTCATGTTCTCACCAACATAAAAGCTTCGGCTCATGCTGCCTGCATAACGTTCACGTCTGATGTATTTGTCATTCTTATCCTTCTCATCCTTATCGAGTCCCTTCTCGGCACTGATAGTCAGGTATCCATCATTCAACTCAAGATGAAGCTCATCTTTCTTGAATCCCGGAAGATCAATTGCTACTTCATAGCCATTATCTTTCTCCTTAACATCTGTCTTCATCATATTCTTTACATGTTTGCCATACAATGTTTTATCAACATCTGGGAATGAAAAATTCATTAAATTGTCAAAATCATCAAATAAACTCTCTCCAAAAATACTAGGCATCAACATAAGTCATCTCTCCTTTTCTATCTGTCCACTTTTTTGTGGATATTCGTATGCTCATTAACCTTGTTTCTTTGGAACTAACAGATTAAGGAACTCGGGGAATCTTTCTTTCTCTTTTGTTCCCTCTTCCTTTGTTCTGACTACGTTATACACCTGTTTGTTAGCACTGTCAAGATGTGAGTGCTAATTTTTTTGTGAACTTTTTGTGATTTTCTTCAAAATTTTAAATTTGAATTCAAACATAAAAAAAGCACCGACCCCATAGCCTATGCTATAAAACCGATACTTCGTAATGCGCCACCAGGGGTTCGAACCCTGGACACCCTGATTAAGAGTCAGGTGCTCTGCCAGCTGAGCTAGTGGCGCATGTCTTTCAGCGACGAATGTTATTATATAATACTTTTTTTAGAAATGCAACTATTTTTTTATAAATTATTTCGTATTTTGTCGAGTACTGTTTTTATATTTTTAATTTTATATTTTTCAAAGGGACAGTCCTTGCGAACCGTCCCTCCTCATTAATCAATAATTCCAAATTCTTTGTAAAATTTCTTTCTGGCTTCTTTATCAACAGAAGCCTTTTTTACATCTTCTATTCTATTATTTTGCAATAAAAGATTTATAAGTTTTCCTAGTCTTGCCTCACCCATATTTACAAGATGTTCTGCTACTGTATCCATAGTATTGTACTCTCCTTTCTCCTTCTCTGCCAGAATTTCTTCATAACGCTCATCCCCCGTCATAGCAGATAATAATTTTAATACTTCATCCACATGTTTAATTTCTGTTTTGTCATCTGAAACATAATCTTTATTCTTTCTCTTGTGTACAAAGAAATTGGCTACAATTTTAAAATCGCTTTTAAATCTTGCAATCTCTTCTTCCGTCAACCATGCAATATTAAAAACTGTGATTTTATAGTCATTAACATACTCTCCCAAACCCTCCGGAATGTATATCACATCCTTTAAATGCGTTGGTTTATCCCACATCTTATCTGTACCAAAATATAAAACAATTGTCAATACTGCAACTGGTCTTTTTCTTTTCTTCTGCAATTGACTGCGATAAGTGGCACCATCATAACCTAATATACGAAGCGGCATATATTTCTCCGGTAAAGTTTGATTTTCCATGCCATATATGGCAAATTCAATATCACGCTCTTTCCAGAGTTTGACGATATCCCTTTCCTGTTCATGCAGTTTATTTTTCCTGCCTTTATACACAGATCTTGTACTTATATTTTCTAAGGACCCTGGTGTTACCTTCTGTTCTCCTTTAAATACCAGACCATTTATGATGTCTGCAAATACATCATTATAATCTGCAAGTATTTTTTCTGTTGTATCTTTCTCGCCCAAACCTTCCTCACTTTCTTTGCGAAGTTTCCGGAAAGCCCTCAATATCTGTATCTAACAATTTTTTAGGATTTCATGCCGATCTGGCAGAAATAACTCGTACTATAACACTTATTTGAAAAAAAGATTTTGCTATCTGCAATATTGAATGTAACTGATGTATACACAATTGTCAAGAAATCCTTTTCTAATATTTCCTATTTCACTATTTTATGGTATTTTATAACTATGTGTGCCCGGCTTGATTTTATATCAAAATAAATACGGCACCATTTTATAAGGAGGTTTCACATGCGTGTTGAAGAACGATTATTAAAATATGTCTCTTACTGGACAACTTCTGACGAGGAATGCCGACAGATTCCATCTTCGGAAAGACAGTTTGAGTTAGGAAAAGTGTTAGAACAGGAATTGCGCGATCTCGGTTTAGAGAAAGTCACTTTAACCGATCACTGCTATGTTTACGGACTGCTGCCGGCAACGAAAGGATATGCTGACAAGCCTGCTGTCGGTTTTATTTCCCATATGGACACTGCTCCTGATTTTTCTGGAAAAGATGTCAAACCACAGATCATTCCGGATTATGACGGCAATGATGTTCTTTTAAAGGGAAGCGGTGCTTATCTGAAAGTATCCGATTTTCCTACACTTAAAACATTAAAAGGCCGCACACTGATCACTACAGATGGAACAACCCTGCTCGGCGCCGACGATAAAGCCGGGGTTTCCGAGATCATGACGGCAGTGGAACAGATCATCACAGAAAAAATACCTCACGGCGACATCTGGATCGGCTTCACACCGGACGAGGAAGTCGGAAGCGGTGCTGATTTATTTGACCTTGACTATTTTAAAGCCAGATTTGCCTACACCGTTGACGGCGACTACGAGGGCGAAGTTGCCTATGAAAACTTCAATGCCGCAAGTGCTTCTTTTGAGATCAATGGCGTCAATGTCCACCCTGGGGAGGCAAAAGATATTATGATCAACGCTGCCCTTGTCGGCTGTGAGATTGCATCTCTTCTCCCTGAAAATGAGACTCCTGCCCACACCGAAGGCAGAGAGGGATTTTATCATCTGACTGATTTTAGCGGAGACATCGCCCACGCCAAAGTGAATTATATCGTGCGTGACCATGACAAAGCCACTTTTGAAAAACGTCTTGATACACTGCGTGGCATTGAGAAAAAAATGAATGAAAAATATCATGCAGACACTGTAAAATTGAACATTCAGCATTCCTATAGTAATATGCTGGAAGTCATTGAAAAGAATGAATATGTCGTAGCAATTGCAAAAAAAGCAATCAAAAACGTTGGTCTGGAACCAGTCTCCCGCCCAGTCCGCGGTGGTACAGACGGTGCCAGATTAAGTTTTATGGGACTTCCTTGTCCGAACCTCGGAACCGGCGGCTATGGTTTCCACGGACCATTTGAACATATCAGTGTAGAAGGTATGGATACCGCTGTTTCGGTTATCAAAGAAATCGTAAAAATCACTGCCGAATAATGATCGGGAACGTTTTTCCTGTTACACAAAAAATCTGCCATACAAAAATTGCATTTGTATGACAGATTTTTTATTCTCTTAAATATTATTTTTTACTTTACACCGAAGTCTTTCTTCTATTATAAGTTTGCAATCAATGCTGCGATCTCATCCGGTGTCATAACCTTATTCGGATCTGACAGATCAGGCATTGCCGGCTCATCATCTACAACAGTTTCATCTTCCAATGGAATCTTCTCGACCGGAACATTATCATCCGAATCCGTCAAAGTATCTACCATAATATCATCATACTTGGATAAATCTTCCTCCGGAGAAGAAACTTCTTCTTTACCAATTGATGTTTCCTCCATATCAGATGGAACTTCTTCGATCGGTGTCTCCTCCATCACGGACGGTTCCTCTTCGACCGGTGTCTCCTCCATCACGGACGGTTCTTCTTCGATCGGTGTCTCTTCCATCACGGATGGTTCTTCTTCGATTGGTGTCTCTTCCATCACAGTTGCTTCTCCAGCAGCCGATGGGATCTCCTCAACTGCGACTTCCTGAACCTGTGGTTCTTCTTTTTCAATTTTATTCTCTTCTGCCAAGATACGTTCCTCGGTAAAAAAGTTCTGTTTTGCAGACTCTGCTGCTATCTTTGCATCAGCTCCGATCGTATTCAATGTATTCTGCAAAACTTCCAGCTGCTGTAATATTTTATTCTGATTGTCTAAAATATTCTGTGCATATGCGCTGTCATTTTTATTAGTTTCCGGTGCCGGATGCGAAACATTGTCTGATAAAACAGCCTCTAACATCGAAATCTTTTCCATGATGTGGTCATTGGAATTCATCAGTGCATCTGCATTCTCTTTACTTCTTCCAATGGAAACCTTTGCTACTGCTTTCTGTGCGTGGATAATATCCTCCACATTTGCTTTCCGGGACTGGTTTCCTTTTTCAATGAGTTCATACAGATCATCAAATGTTTTCCTCAATAAAAGATAAGACGCTTTTTCTGATTTAAAAATACTATCATACTGTTCTTCTTTGCGATTCTTTTCTGCCATCAGATAAATTGAAATGGAATCTACCAAAAAATAGATTGCAACCAGAAACAATGCTGTAATGATCGCCAGAATAATAAATTTCTGAGGCATATTGATCATTGCATATAAATCTGCAACCAGTAAAACTACCGCAATTAACAATGTAATATTTATGCGGAACCTGACATTTTTTTCGCTGTTCTTATCCATAAGAGCTACCTCCCACTATTGCGTCCTCCGTGACGCTCTCTGTGGCTATTTTACCATAACTTACACGAGATAGCTATATGCGAAAACAACAATCTTCAACAGAATACGACCGAAATTTCTTTTTATAATAAAATAAGCTGTCCGATCAGCTCTGCTCCTTTATAAAGATCATCGACCGTTGTGTATTCCCGTGTCGAATGTGCGTTATACATTCCATTCGATAAAACAAGCCCTTCGATTCCGTTTTTTGCAAAACTGTTGTTATCACTTCCACCGAACGTACCTGTAAGTCCACCGGAAAATCCTAAGATTTCACAGGCTTTTTGAAAATCGGTCACTGACTTGCTCTCAAGTGTTGTCTCATAGGCGGTCAGCACACAGCAGTCCGGCACAATGTTTGTCGCTGTTCCACCCTGAATCGTTCCGATATTAAACGTCGTCTCTTCAGACAGATCAAGCACATACGCCTGTTTTGCGGTTACTTTCGAATAGTCAAAAACATCCGAACCTTTGACATATAATTCCTCACCAATTGTAAACAGAATTTCAATTTTTTTATGAGGTTTTCCACTGTCAAGAACAAGTTGTACACAATAGAGGATTTCCAGAATACCACTGATGTCATCTGCACCAAGCACAGTATCCCCGGCAGAATGTATTGTTCCGTCTTTTTCCAAAACAGATTTTTTGCCGCTCCCCGGATCTACAACATCCATATGTGCGCAAAAAATAACCGGATCTCCTTCTAATTCTCCTTCTAATTCTCCATCTAAGACAGCAAAAATATTTCCGGTGTCACCACCATAATAAGCTCCTGCCTGATCTTCCTCCACAGAAAATCCCATGCTTTTTAGTCTGGCAAGCAGCCAGTCTGCGGTCTTCCGCTCATGAAAACTGATGGAATCAAAGGATACCAGTTGTTTAAAATCTTCTATGATGTTCTGTTTCCATGCCATGATGAGGTACCTCTTTCTGAATTATTTAATCTGCATTTAATTTAGTTTGATTTGAATTTAATCTACTCCGCAGTGCACGCCAGAAAAATCTTCGATTTTTCTGGCTGTCGGGCATTCGCCCTCTTCATAATATAAGGAATAAATTATTGCCTGCAAGCAGTCAAATTTATTCCTCACATTATGAACACTGCTCATTATATTACATATTCCGGTTCATTCAGCAGCTGCATTTTTCTCAGGAATTCTTTTGTCCGTTCATTCTGTGGATTGGTAAATACTTCCTTCGGCGTTCCATACTCCACGACATGACCGCCATCTAAAAATATCACTTTATTGGCAACATGCCTTACAAAGTTCATTTCGTGAGATACTAAGAGCATCGTGTGTCCCTCTGCCGCAACATTTTTGATTGTCTCAAGTACTTCACCGACAAGCTCTGGGTCTAAGGCTGAAGTCGGCTCGTCGAGCAGGAGCAATTCCGGCTTTAGGGCAAGTGCTCTGGCAATTGCGACACGCTGCTGCTGTCCTCCGGACAAATGTTTTGGATAATGATTTTCCCATGATGCCATTCCAACACGCTCTAATTCTTTTAAAGCAATTGCTTTGCTCTTTTTCTGAACAACCATAAGACCTTCCCTAACATTTTCCAACGCTGTCTTTTTCTCAAACAGATAAAATCTCTGGAACACCATGCCCGTAATCTTACGGAATTCCAGGCTGTCTTTGTGTTTTTTGGAAAGATCGACCGTTTTTCCACCAAAAACTGCCTCCCCCTCCTCCGGGATCTCCAACTGGTTGATGCATCTTAATAAGGTTGATTTTCCTGTACCGGACGGACCGATAATTCCGACAACATCGCCTTTTTCAATTTTTAAATTAATATGGTCTAATACTTTATTCTCATGAAAACTTTTGGAAAGGTTTTTGATCTCTAACATTTTTATACCTTTCTGTTATACACTTTCATACGTTAATTCCAAAGAGTATACACATAAAGAAAGAAGCAGGTCGTTGTCATATGGTTATCACAACTGCCTGCTTCTTCTTTTCTCCAAAACACTCAGGTGTATAAATCATATGAAAATAAAACCGTATTCATCCATACAGCACATACAACAGCAACACATCTGGTTTTTGTTCATTACGATTGTATTTGTCTTCATATGATTTTCCCCTTTCTTATTTCCTACTTATTTGATATGTTATGTATGAATTACTTTATATGGGGAATTATAATCATCTGATATTATTTTGTCAATTGTTTTTGTTATAGAAGATTCCTTGGGTTTGTTATAGGTTTTGATTATAGCTGATTTTTTTTAGAACAACTCCGGGTGATTTTCCAGCGCATCTTCTTCCGTAATCTCGCGGATCACGCGGCATGGAACACCAACTGCAAGTGAATTTGCCGGAATATCTCTGGTAACGACGCTTCCAGCACCGATCACACAGCCCTCGCCGATCGTAACACCACCACAGATTGTAACATTTCCTGCGATCCAGCAGTTATCGCCAATGGTAATCGGTCTGGCGTATTCCTTATCGGTAAGTGTTCCATTCTGTTTCTGATATTGGTTGCGATCCTGCCAGCGGAGCGGATGCATCGGGGTAAGAAGTGACACATTTGGTCCCATAAATACATTTGCACCAATTGTAACCGGACAGCAATCCACACACGTAAAGTTAAAGTTCGCATACGAATTTGCACCGATAGATGTCAGACAGCCATAATCAAACTGTACTGGTCCCTGCAAGTAAAACGAATCACCTATGATTCCCATTTCTTTCAGAATCTCGGAACGTTTCTCGTCTGTTTCAAGAAGTTCATTATATTCTTTACTTAATCTATGGGCTTTTGTTCTTAATTTTACAAGTTCTTCATCGGAAGGATCGTAAATTTTTCCTGCCGTCATTTTCTCTTTTTCTGTCATTTTTCCTGCTCTCCTTTTGAAATCTCATGATAGACTGGTTTTTCCCTATGCCAGCTCTGCGCCTAATTTTTCCAGGTCTTCCATTGCACCCGCATTTTTTGATAATTCATCTTTTGCAGTTGCATAATAGGATTTCTGGAAAAGCATATCCCATGACAGGTAGTGAGCCATGCAGTCAAACTGTTTCTGAATCAGTTCATATTGTATACTGTCTACCGGTGATCCGCCTACGACAATAACACCAACCTTTTTCCCTTTTATCTGTAATCCTCTGCAATAACATTTGTCTATAACCAGCTTTAACTGTGCGGACATTCCCCACCAATACACTGGTGTTGTAAAAAGGATCATGTCTGCTGCCACAATTTTGTCAATTGTAGGATTGGTATCATCCTGATCTACGCAGCCTTTATTACATTGACAGACGCCACATCCTTTGCATGGGCTGATATCTAACTTGTCCGGCTGAATCACTTCGATCTCATTTTTTCCAGATGCACCTTTTATAAATGCATTAATTGCAGTTAATGTATTGCCTTTTCTTGCACTTCCGTTAATAATCACAATTTTCATTTATTGGTTCCTCTTTTCTTTCCTAAATTTATATCTGAAGTATACCATAAAAAGTATTAACATACGCATTATATGTTATGATGATAACGCTACATCGCAAAAAGCCCTGAAGCTGCAACTTCAGGGCTTTTGCTTATAAATTATTCCGTTTCCGGTTCATCCACAGATAGAAGATCACATTCAGCACAATTCCGAATATCGTTGCTTCCGGAGCCGCAAAACCGATCTTGGTGAGGCTCGCATCTGGCTGGATACTCATATAATATGCCAGCGGCAGACGCACAAGAAGCGTCTGGACGAGTCCCTGAACCATAACCCAGACCGTTTTATCATGTCCGTTGAAATAACCGACCATACTGAATAGAACGGCTGTCACGATCGTTTCCAACGCAAACCCTTTCAGATAATCATAACCATTCTGCACAACGGCTGCGTCTGTTGTGAAGATTCCGGTCAGAAGATCTCCCTTAAACATAACAAATGCAAATACAATGCAGCCGATCACAATTCCAACGCCCATGCCGGTAAACATTGCTTTTTTCGCTCTTTTTTCGTTTCCGGCACCCACGTTCTGCGATACAAAGGATGCCATGGACTGCATCAGAGAACTTGGAATCAGCATTGCGAAGTTAACGACCTTGCAGGCAACACCATATCCGGAGGAAGCTGCGAGTCCAAGCCGGTTGACAAATGCGCAGAGTGCAAGGAATGAGATCTGTGTCAAGAACTCCTGCATAGCAAGCGGCAGACCGACTTTTAATGCTCTTATACAATGTGTGTTGATCTTAAAATCCTGTCTGGTGATTTTAAATGGAAGTTCTCTTTTTACCAGTAAAAATAATGCAAAAACGACGCTGACCGCCTGTGCTGTTACAGTTGCGATTGCAGCTCCGGCTGCGTCTAAATGCAGTCCTGCCACTAAAATCAGGTCTCCTGCGATATTTACCACACATGCAACTGCAACGAATAATAATGGAGATTTGCTGTCACCTAAGCCTCTGAAAATAGCTGCGAGCAGATTGTACGCCACAATGAAAAAAATTCCGCCACCGCAGATACGCACATAAGACGATGTCAGTTCCACAGCCTCCTGTGGTGCCTGCATCAGCACTGCAATCGGCTGTGCAAACCCGATCATAACTACAAAAAGTACCGCAGAAACAATTGCAAAAATAATTGTTGCTCCACCGATCAAAGCTCCAATATACTGCGGTTTTTTCTCCCCGATATACCGTGCGATCAAAACAGTGATACCCATTGCAAACTGCGTAATAACAAAAGTGACTAAGTTTAACACCTGGCTTCCTGTTGATACGGCTGAAAGCCCCGATGTTGTTCCAAACCTTCCAACGACCAGAAGGTCAACTGCACCGTAAGCCGCCTGCAATACTAATGCGCCTAAGATTGGCAGCATAAATGGCAGCAGCTTTCCTAAAATACTTCCCTGTGTAAAATCTGATTTTGAACTATTCAATGTCAACTCTCCTTTCGCTCATGACTTTATAAAATTTTTCTATGGTCGAAATCATACAATCCGCTTCTTCTTCGGAAATATGATCCATATATTTCAAAAGCCGGCTGTAATAATTTTTATCGTACTTATCCGATAACTCCTCACCTTTTTCTGTAATGAAAACATATGTGATCCGACCGTCCTCCTCAGACGCATATTTCGTGAGATAGCCCTTTTTTTCCATTTCCTTGACCGTTCTTGTCACCCCCGGTCTTGGCAGCTTTAATGTGTCACTGATATCCGATACTTTTACTCTCTCTTTCTTCTCCTGTAACTTGTGGATCACATCCATGTACTGTATATACGCTGGTGTGACTCCTTCCGGCAGTTCCGGGAGCAGTTCCCTCGTCCTTTTTGCAAGATAGCAGGCATCCAACATTCTCTTTATTTTTTCTTCGTTCATACTATCGGTTCCTTTTTTACATTGTGCTATATAATTGCCTTTGTTAATTACCATTGGTAATTATATGGTTCTATAACGCTATTGTCAAGAAATAATTTAAACTCGCCCTATCATAATATTACAAAACAGGAATCAATCACCAATACAAAATCATGGTCATCAATCCCTGTCTTTTCACATCTTTATGCGGTTTTATTCATCTTTTCCGGAATCATGTGAAGCCTGTTTTCATCGCCAAGCGCAATGAGTATTCTCTGGCATTTTTCAAACTCAGAAGCAAGCTGCTCTATCTCTTTCGACTGCATTATTTAACCTCATGTCCTGTGTCTTTCCTTCATTAACTCTAAGATATCCATATATAATTCCTTTCTTTGTTCAAATGTTTAAACGCATTGTACCATAAAACAATCCAGAATTTTCAATGGGAAAGAAAATAGAGACGATTAAATTTTTTTATCGTCTAACATCCCCTTTTTTCTCAAAAAGAGCATGAATCCAACGCAGAGAATCAACTGCAAGGCTGACGACATCGGCGTTGCCAGCCCGATATGAAACAGCGATGTTTCCGGCTGGATGCTCATAATATAAGACACCGGAACTCTGACGCAAAATGCGCCAAGGATTCCCTGGATCATGACAAATCGTGTCTTACCGATACCATTGTAAAATCCGGTATAGCAGAAGAAAATAGCTGTAAACAGGCAGTCGATCGCATATGCCTTGAGATAATCTGCCGCTGCAAAAACCACTTCCCCATCCGAGGAGAAAATTCCTGCCAGCGCATCTCCATGGAAAAACGTGATCAAAAACATTACCACGCCAATGGAAAAAGAAACGGCAATGCCGTAATGCAAGGCTTTTCTGGCTCTTGTAATCTGACCTGCGCCATAGTTTTGTGCCACAAATGCCGACATGGACTGCATGAAAGCAGACGATATGAGCATGATAAATGCACACACTTTTTCTGCGACACCGACACCTGCCGAGGCAATGACTCCCATAGAATTTACGATTGCCAGAATGATCAAAAATGAAATGCTCACAAGCAGATCCTGCAATGCAATCGGCGCCCCAAAACCAACCATTTTCTTCAAATATACTTTATGAATCCGAATATTTTTATTTTTTACGGTAAAAGGCAGCTCTTTTTTACAGATCAGGAAAAACGAAACTACCACGCTCACAATCTGCGCAAACACTGTTGCAATCGCAGCGCCCTGTGTTCCCATGTGAAAGCCTGCACATAGGATCAGATCTCCCGCAATGTTAAAAACACATGCAATCGCGACTGTGATAAGCGGTGTCTTAGAATCGCCCAGTCCACGGAAAATGCAGCCGATCAGATTGTAGGCAACAATGACTAACATACCTCCGCCGCAAATTCTGATGTAATCAACGGTCTTTTGAAATGCTTCCTCAGGCGCGTTCATGATCTGACTGATTGAAGGCGCAAAAACAACCATAATGATCGACATGACCACTGCGATCGCCGCAAACATGACAATTGCTGTTCCTACGGTTCGTCCGCCTTCCTCTTTTTTTCCGCTTCCGATCTGCTGTCCCAGCAAAATTGTGGTTCCCATTGCGAAACTGCTGATCAGATTTGTTAATGTAGTCATGATCTGAGAACCTGTCGAAACCGCGGATACATCTGCGGATGAAGCAAATTTTCCCACTATGAGCAGGTCTACCGCGCCATACATCGCCTGCAGAAATAACGCCAGCAAGACAGGAAATGCAAATAAGATCAAAGGTTTTAAGATTTTTCCTTCTGTAAATGATGTGTTTGTTTCCATATATTCCTCCTGAAAATGATAGGTTGTGGCAGTAATTTCCTGTCACACAAAAAAAGCCGGATAAGAAAAGCAGATATTTCAATCTGCCATCTTATCCAGCTATTGTTTCTAAACGAACAAGTTGCCCTCCGATGAGCGATTCTGATTATACAATACACTTTTTTTCATGTCAATCGGTTTCATACAGTTCCGATGTTTTCAAATTTCCTCATACATCTCAAATCGCGCAGATACCTAAAAAACCTTGATTTTACTGGAAAATTTAATATCCTTGCAGGGCATTTTTTAATCTGCTGCCTTAGCTTGTTTCTTTTAAGAATCCTGGAAATCAAATGTTTCAAAAACAAGCTCAGTTCCTATGATCTTGTAAATTTTATGCGTGACTTCAGGGCTGTTGACAAAGGTGATGGAACCAATATCAATATTTCTCAGAATCAAAGCGTTAATGAAAAAATCAAAAAATTAATCGGTTTAACTAATCTCGATGCTCTGTACCTGACAGAAAAAGAGAGTGATAATATCTTTGAGTTCACCATGCTGATTGACAGATGAGTACTAGGTTTTTCTTATAGCTCATGTTGTCGTTCATTTCACTTTAATTTTTTGCTTATCTTACTTTTTTTCTGATTCCAACTGCGGTCAATGCTCCACAGGAAAGAAGGAGAAGTGTGATCCACAAAGCTGCCTGATCGTTATCTCCGGTTTTCGGTGAAACTGCTGTTGTATCTGCTGTCTGAACTTCAAAGTCTGCTGTTGCAACTCCATTTGCAGAAACAATACTAATACTGTGTGTTCCGGCTGCCAATGTGCTTAAATACTCCGGTTTCAAAGTGATAATGATACTTCCTTCTGTTGCCGTATAGCAGTCTGCACTGAGTTCTACGTTATCTACCATAACTTTCTGGAAGTTTGCAAATGCATCGCTGGAACGGAAATAAATTGTATTTCCACTTCCCTGCGTATAGCTGCTGCCTGCACCTTCAATGATGGTTGGTATAACCTGCTGACTGCCCTGTGTACTTGCCGTTGTTGCCGAAGCCGGTGTTGATGTTGTTGTAGATTCACCTTGCATTGTTGACGGTTCACTTGGTGTCGGTGTCGGTTCTGGTGTTGGTTCTGGTTCTGGTGTCGGTGTTGGATTTGGATTGGTATTATTACTTACGAAAGTTGTACCAATCTCACCAGTATATCCTTCTGGTTTTTTATTTAATGCTGCGGTAACTCCAGATGCTGTGACAACTGCATTTGGAGATATTGTTATTTTTTTACCACTTTCTAATCCATAGCTGGAAATCTCTCCTTTTTCTGCCTTAGCTACCACAGTTCCTCCACTAATCGTTATATCGCCATCACATTCAATACCACGGCTACTGTAAGCTGCTTCTGCAGCATATGCTGTAATATTACCATTTTTAATAACAATACCATCATATGCATATATGCCACTTGTACCAGCTGTTGCCTGTGCATTTGCAATAATTGTACCCTGACTATCAATTTCCAGTTTTCCTAGCACACTAATACCATGACTGGTATCTGCTGTTCCACCTGTTACATCAAGTGTCCCATCTCCTGTTATGGTTAAATTTCCATGAACATATATTCCGCAACTCCATCCATTTGTACTACTACTGTAAGAACTGCTTATATTTTTTATTCTATTTTCATTTTTAATTATTATGTTCAGGTCTTGTAAGGTTTCGATTTCGATTCCGCTTCCATTACCTTCATAATTAAATCCATCTAAGGTCAGTGTATTTGTCTGATTATCATAACTCCAGCCTGTGCCGGAAGTATTGGCACTGGTAACTTCAACTCCGCCTACCCTTAGATTGTAAGATGTTGAAGTGGATGGTGTGGAACTGCCGCCAGAAGATTTTTTTTTCGTATAAAAGATACCCTCTTCGCCATCTTTTGTTGTAATCTCATAACTGTCATTATCAGAGACAAATACGTCCTTTAAATCTTTACAAGAAGTTGTAATTTGTTTTCCATTTGAATCCGTGGAAACTCTTATACATATCTTTGCTTCTGATGTTAATGGGCTATCTGTACTCAGATTTATTATTGTACTAGATGATTCGCCATTACCAACACTTAAATTACTATTCATTCCATCAGCCGTTCTATTGCCGTAAATCTTTGCATTTCCTCCAATTGTCACCGAAGGTCCCTCGTACACATATATACCTGCTCCATTCTTTCCTGCATCACAAGTATTATCTGTAATTTCTCCTCCGGTCATTATAAATGTACCAGACCTAAAGACAATAACCCCTGCTCCATAACTGGCTTCATTATTTGAAATTTTTCCTCCGGTCATTATAAATGTACCGCTGCGAACTCCAACAGCTCCTCCTCGATCTACACCATTTGCATCCACATCTTCACATTTATTTCCTGTGAAAATTCCAGATTCCAGTCTCAAAATACCACTGTCTACATAGATACATCCACCTCCACAATTATTGTCATTATATCCGCCAGTAATTTGTCCTGCTTGTGCTGCACTTGTGTCTTTAATTGTCAGGTCTCCTCCTGATACAGTAAATGTATTGCCATTCAATGTTGCTTTTATGCATCCACGATCAATGGTATGTCCTGCAAGGTCAACCGTTACGGTATTGCTTACATAGATTGCACTATTACCAGTTTCAGCCACAATATCATTACCTAATTGAATATTACCACCCTTTCTTATTGCATTTTTTAACTCAGGCCACGAACTTACTGTTGTTACCGCATCATCTGCCTTCACTTCCATCACACCCAGTCCTGCAACCATGGTTATGACAAGCATCATACACAGCAATCCTGCTATCCATTTGTTCAACTTTTTCATTCTTTTTTCTCCTTTGCTTTTAATGTAAAAAATTCGTTGTACATGATTACCTGTTTCTAATGTACAACGAATTTCTTTCCAAATGGACGGATTGTCATGAATCGACCGTAAAATGTATTGAATCGACCATATTTTTTCACTACGTCTGTATTTTATGCTTTACAAGACAGCCGAAGGATATTTACCTAAACAACCCAATAATCGTTAGACACTATCCTCTGGAAGAAAATATAAACTATTGTTTTGTCGGCATCAGAAGAACCGGCAAATCCTACATAATGTATCAGCAAAATGCTCAGCAGCGAAATTGCTTCTACACTGGGCGGCCGTTTTGTCATCATGAATATATATCCTTATTCCTTCTCTGAGTATCTGACTGCAAATGGAAAAGAAAAGAATTATCTGGATACTATCAGCACAAGTGATAATGCTCATGTGCGGTAAAGTAACACACAAGAATTTGATAGACAACCGCCCATTATTCCGTTACTATTCTTCAATATGGATTGAGAAAACCGCTCTGATACAGTATAATAAAGTGTCAGGGAGGTATCTTTATGAAGGAAAAAATACTAATCATTGAAGATGATTTTACGATACAAACACAGCTT
>ERZ780150.1294-NODE-1294-length-16841-cov-2.895687_pt1 | contig 16841 bp, 16 predicted proteins | sample MGYA00511019_ERZ780150 | MGnify/ENA primary metagenome ERZ780150 (study PRJEB29588, sample SAMEA2151633) | human gut metagenome | biome: human gut; feature: human-associated habitat; material: faeces | place: Denmark | collected 2008/2010 ...
CTTGCTTCGGACAACGGAGCTGATATGCATAAATATAATACGTTATACACTCATAGCTAAAAGGGGTATGCTTTGACCCCTGAATCGTTTAAGGTGATTGCGAAGCCCACCTTTAAAGCTTGGAAATCCCCTTCTTCACAAGCTTAACCCCAATGAGTGACATTAACATAATACCGATACTGATGCCAAGTGCTGTCTCTATTGTGGTTACAAAATATTTTTCAAAGAGTACGGTGTCATTGCTGATGACCGCAGACATGGTATAGAACAGACCACCTCCCGGAATCATGGGTATGATGGATGGAATCAGGAAAACTGTTGTCGGCGCTTTCTTGATACGGGCAAGTATCTCCGAAAAGAGAGTTGCGAAGGAGGCGGCGAGCATATTTGTCACGAATGCATTAGGTGTAAACTGTGAGGCAAGGATGTAGATTATCCATGCAAATGAACCTCCGGCGGAGGCAAACACCAGCTTGTCGCGTCTTATATTAAAAAGTATTGAGTAGCCACCGGCTCCGAGTCCGGCGGCAATTACCTGAATAATGTATTTCTGTATCATAATAATCCTCATTTCCTGCGATTTACCGCGAAGAGGTGGTGAAAAATTCGCGGAGGCGATTTCACATCTGCCATAAAAACAATATTTTAATGAAAAAACAGGTTGAGTCCCATAATCGATGTGGCGAAGCCGAGTGCAATCGCAATAGCGAGCATGACCGCCTCAATAAGCCTTAAAAGCCCGGACATAATATCTCCGCAAAGTATGTCGCGGATGGAGTTGGTCATCTGGGTTCCAGGTATATAGAGCATTACAAGCCCGATGAAAACCTTGTCCAGATTGTCGATGAATCCTGTAAGCCCGATGAAACGTGCCAGTACACCTAGCAGGAATGTACAGAAAAAATTGTACATCAACATATTTATTCCCAGAGGACGTATCTTCAGATCCATGATATATGCGATGGTGGATAGCAGTCCGGCTATCAGTTCGTCGCGGATGGAACCTCCGAAAAATACGGCAAAGGCAATGCTTGACAGTATATATCCGGATATTGACATGTACCATGGGAAATTGCGGTCTTTTTTGATATCGGCAATCTCCGTCTCTATATTATTATATGCGGGAGTGTTATTACAGATATGTCTTGATATTGCATTCAGGTATTCAAGCTTGTCAAGATTGTTACTGTAGGAGTGAATACGCCTTGTCTGCGTATCATGTGTGCCATCGGGAAGCCTGATGGTGGTTGACAGGTACGAGGTTATGGAGAAAACATCAACCTTGGTACAGCCATAGGCTAAACAAATTCGTCTTATTGTATCCTCAACGCGGTTGGCCTCAGCACCGCAGATTATCATTTTCTCGCCCATGTCCATTGAGAGGGTGAGCAGCTGTTCGCCGGTTATGTTTGATTTGAGCTGTGTTTTACATTCCATAAAAAACCATTTCTGTGCGCGCGGCACGATGAATTCTGACAGCAGCCTTACACTGTACAAGGCATATTGTATGTGCAGGCTTATCATAATGAATATAACACAACAGCCTTTAAAAATCAAAAGAAATGTGGTACAGTTAAAAGGTGCAAAATAAATGAAAGGAAGTTATAGTTTATGAATAAAATAGCAAGCTTTACGGTAAATCATATTGACCTTCTCACTGGTATCTATGTGTCAAGAAGGGACAGAATCGGAGATAATGTTATTACAACCTTCGACTTAAGGTTTACAAGGCCGAATGTAGAGCCGGTGATGGATACGGCGGGTATTCACACAATTGAGCACCTTGGCGCAACCTTCCTAAGAAACAGCGAGGAGTGGAAGGATAGAACAATTTACTTTGGACCGATGGGGTGCAGAACGGGCTTCTATGTGATTTTTGCCGGCGACCTTGAGTCTAAGGATATTGTCGGAGTTATAGGTGAGATGATTGATTTCATTATCAATTCATCGGACAAGGAATGTGATATACCGGGATATTCACCTAGGGACTGCGGTAATTATCTTGACAATAATGTCATGGAGGCAAAGACCTATGCGCGCAAGTTCAAGGCAGAGGTGCTTGACAACATCTGTCCTGAGAGACTTGTCTATCCGGAATAGTCATCGCTTAGAGGAAAATGAGCTAAAGAAGCAGGGCATGCCGGCTGAAAAGCAATTTTGGAAAAGTAATTTTAATGTAAAAAATGCAGCTTTAAATATTTGCTGGATAAATATTTAAAGCTGCATTGTGGTAATGACTGCGTTATGGTAATAAGTGCATTGCGATAGTAATTATATTGTGATAATAAATGTATTGCGGTAATAACAGCATTGCAATGATAAATGCATTGTATTAATAGTGCTTTGCGTTTTCATCAGCCTGAAAAAAATTATTTTCATAAATCAGTCAATTTTTAAGAGTGAGTCAATGTGGCTGAGCAAAAGCTCAATGGCGGAGGTGTTCTGTCCACCGCGCGGAATTATGATATCTGCGTATTTCTTGGACGGCTCTATGTAAGCCTCATGCATTGGCTTTACAGTGTCCTGGTACTGTGAAAGTATCGACTCAACTGTACGCGCGCGCTCCACGGTATCACGCTTGATACGGCGCATGAGACGCTCGTCGGCATCGGTGTCCACGAATATTTTTAAATCCATCTCATCGCGAAGCTCCTTATTCTCAAGAATAAGTATGCCCTCAACAATGACAACCTTCTTAGGTTCAACGAGAGTTGTAGCCTGGCTTCTGTTGTGGATGGAGTAATCGTAAATAGGAACCTCCACAGGTATGCCTTTTTTTAGCATGCGCACATGCTTTACCATCATATCGGTCTCAAAGGAGTCCGGGTGGTCATAGTTGAGCCTGGAGCGTTCCTCATAGTTGAGTTCGTTGTGAGCCTTATAATAGCTGTCATGGCTTAGAACAGCAAGGTTGTCACCGAAGTGCTCACGGATTATGTTGACAATTGTGGTTTTACCGGACGCACTGCCGCCGGCAACGCCTATAACTTTAATTTTGGATGTATCTGAAACAGACATACTGCACCTCACATGTATTTTATTCCATTTATTTTACAATAAAATAGTGTCAGGGTCAAACTATATTCTATTATTTATCATATAATTGTGGACTGCGAAGCATGATAGGATAATACACATAACGGAGGAGAATGAATGCTCACATACAATATGGAGGACAGGCAGGAGCTGTCCTTATATGATTATCTGTATAGGTGCATTAAAAATGATATACTTTCGGGAAGAATACCTGTAGGTGAGAAGCTTCCGTCTAAGAGGAGCCTTGCAAAGCACCTTGATGTCAGTGTCATCACGGTCGAGAATGCCTACGCACAGCTTCTTTTAGAGGGTTATATCACGAGCTTTGAGAAGAAGGGGTATTTTGTCAATGATATAGGTTCCGCGCCGTCGGCTAGCTGCCTTATAAAGCCGAAGCCGGAGGAGGAATTTGAGTATGCCTATTTTGCGGATTTGAAGTCCAACAGAATAAGAAGAAACAGGTTTCCGTTCTCAACGTGGGCGAAGCTGCTTCGTGATACCCTGTCCGAAAGACCGGAGCAGCTGTTAAAGACGGTTCCGTATAATGGAGTGTATGAGCTCAGACTGGCGCTTGCGGGTTTTCTGCATGAATTTCGTGGAATGCAGGTGCTGCCGGAGCAGATTATAATATGCTCCGGGACTGAGAGCATGTACGGCAGGCTTTTCAGCCTCCTGCCTGAGGCTGTGTGGGCGGTTGAGAATGTCGGAAGCCGGAAGATAACGGGACTATATGACATGTACCATGCCAGATGGAAATCCGTCTCAAGGGATGAATACGGTGTCGATATGAAAGACCTGCATGACAGTGGGTGCAATGTGGTTCATGTAACGCCGGCACAGCATTTCCCAATCGGAACGGTCATGCCGGTAAAAAGGAGAACAGAGCTTCTTGAGTGGGCTGATGGTCAGGATCATTATATAATCGAGGATGACTATGACAGTGAGTTCTGGTATCAGGGAAGGCAGGCACCGACGCTCTACAGCATGGATGGAAATGGAAGGGTGATATATTTTAATACATTTTCAAAGACACTTATACCATCGCTTCGCATAAGCTATATGGTACTGCCCTATGAGCTTGCAATGCGGTACGGAAACGGGCTTAGCTTCTATTCGGGGACAGTTCCCAGCACGGAGCAGTATGCGCTGGCAAAATTTATTTCAGAGGGGTACTTTGAGCGGCATATAAATCATATGAGAAATTATTTTAAATCCCAGAGAAGCATGCTTATGGATGCTGTAAGAAAATCACCGCTTATGGGGATATCAAGGATACATGAAATCAGCTCAGGCACGTATTTTCTTCTTGAGCTTGACACGCCGCTGTCGGACACGGAGCTTGTCGACAGAATCAAAAAAAAGGATATAAATGTGGCGTGCACATCTGCGTATATGCCTGAGCCGCATGAGGACACACATACGCTTGTAATCAATTACTGCGGTGTGTATGCTGAGAGGATAGAGGAGACTATAGCGAGAATTTGGGAGGCTGTCAGTGTAAAATGATGTGCTCTGAAGGTGGATTTGTTGAAAATAATGCTTGACCTAAAGTCAGGTTTATGAATTATAATAAAAAACTGTGCCGTGAGGCATTAGAACAGAATTTTTTTAGAATAACATATATTGGGTGATTGCGTGACACGGATTGCAGATAAACAAGGTTAAACAATCAGCTATATATAAAACGATGGATGGCTTTTGCATAAATTTGCAGCTATCTACAGATGATTATTACAAATGTGCATTAGGGAGGAATAAAAATGCAGGAATTTACACAGCAGACATTTACAGAGGAGAGAGCACTTTTTCACACAATCGACGCCAGGATTAGTGATTCGGTGTTCGATGTGGGCGAGTCACCGCTCAAGGAGTGCAGGAAGCTTGATATAGATACCACACTTTTCAGATATAAATATCCTTTATGGTACTGTAAGGATGTAAGCCTCAAAAATTGTACACTTTTTGACATGGCGAGAGCCGGAATATGGTACACAGACAATGTGAGCATTGAGGACACGGTCATTGAAGCTCCTAAGAATATAAGAAAGGCAGATGGGGTCACACTTAAGAATGTGTCCTTCCCGAATGCCGCCGAGACATTGTGGAACTGCAACAACGTGACGATGGAGAATGTGTTTGCGAAGGGAGATTATTTTGCCTTCAACACCAACAATATCAAGGCGGACAATTTCACGCTTGTCGGAAATTACTCATTCGACGGAACAAAGAACATGGAGCTTCGCAACTCAAAGCTCCTCTCCAAGGATGCTTTCTGGAATACGGATAATGTGACAGTATATGATTCTTTCATTTCAGGAGAGTATCTTGGCTGGAATGCGAAGAACCTCACGCTTATCAACTGCACAATCGAGAGCCTTCAGGGCATGTGCTACATCGACAATCTTGTGATGAAGAACTGCAAGCTTATCAACACAACACTTGCATTCGAATATTCAAGCGTGGACGCTGAGATAACAAGCGGTATAACAAGCGTTCTGAATCCATCATCGGGAACAATCAAGGCGGATTACATTGACACCCTCATTATACAGAAGGATTATATTGATGAGGGAAAGACCAAGCTTGTCTGCGGCGATATCAGGAATAAGACGGATGAGATTGCGTGGTAGGAAGCTTCACAATTACCTAATAATATGATTAAGAAAAGAGGTTGAGCAGGCATGAAAGAAGAATACAGAAAGCTGTTTGATACACCTGTCGACAGGCGTGGCACACATTCGCTTAAGTGGGATGTCAGGGACAATGAGCTTCCGATGTGGGTTGCGGACATGGATTTTAAGACTGCTCCGGCAATCATTGAGGCTCTCCAAAAGAGAGTTGAGCATGGAGTGTTCGGCTATTCCATAATACCGGATGAGTGGAATGAGGCATACTGTGAGTGGTGGGAGAATAGACATCACTTCCATATTGAGAAGGACTGGCTCATATTCTCAACAGGTGTTGTTCCGATTCTCTCAAGCGTTGTCAGAAAGCTCACAACACCGGGTGAAAATGTGCTGATTCAGACACCGGTGTACAATATTTTCTTCAATTCCATAGTGAATAATGGGCGAAATGTATTGCAGTGCCCGTTAAGCTATGAGAATGGTGAATATTCGATTGATTTTGATAAGCTTGAGGAAGCCATGGCGCAGCCTCAGACCACGATGATGATTTTCTGCAATCCTCACAACCCGGTCGGAAAGATATGGGACAGAGAGACACTTGCGCATGTAGGTGAGCTTGCGAAGAAGTACCATGTCATAGTAGTGTCTGATGAGATACATTGTGATATAACAGACCCGGACAAGGAGTACATTCCGTTTGCCTCCGCCTCCGACACCTGCCGTGAAATAAGCATTACCTGTGTGGCACCGACCAAGGCATTCAACATGGCGGGCTTACAGACGGCAGCGGCTATTGTTCCGGATCCATTTCTGCGCCACAAGGTGAACCGCGGGCTTAACACCGACGAGGTTGCGGAGCCTAATGCGTTTGCAATATGGGCGGCGGTTGCAGCCTTTAGAGACGGCGGAGAATGGCTTGACGCACTCAGGGAATATATCTACGAGAACAAGCAGATAGTGACCGGGTTTATAGAAAAGGAGCTTCCGCAGGTAAAGCTCATATATTCAGAGGCAACCTATCTTCTGTGGCTCGACTGCTCGGCGGTGTGCGATAACTCCGAGGAACTCGCCGACAGCATAAGAGAGCGCACAGGACTTTACCTCTCAGACGGCGTGCAGTATGGACGCACCGGAGAGAAGTTCTTAAGGCTCAATATCGCATGTCCTAGGGAGAGACTTGAGGATGGACTTAGGAGGCTTAGAGATGGGATTGCTGGGTATAGATAGTAAGATTAAATTGCAATATAATATTGCTGCAGACATATATGATTGAGGATAAAAAATGCCCCGAAGTGCCGGCTTCGGGGCATTTTTTTATTTTCCAGGCACAATCGCATTCACAGCCTCAATAAGGTTGACTGTCCGGCTTCTTGGAACCAGTGCAACGGATTTGCCGTCGACGGTGGCAAGACATGTGCTGCCATCATACCTGTAGAGCTTGATGGTCGTCTGAGGAAAAGCGTCATTGTCCAGGTAGAGAGTAATGCTTAGCTCCTCCTTCTGAGCGGCTTCCTCATCGGTGAAGCTGCCGGCTTCGGTAAGCCCAGGCAGCTCATCGTGCTTTATCATGTCGGGCAGAGTGACCTCGTAGGTGTCGAGTGGGTCAACACTCACCAGATACACATTGCCGTCCCCTGTTGAGAGTTTATAGTGCATGTTTTGCACCCAACATCTCTATACATTCTTATTATAAATTCTGCTCTCGTACTTTCCTGTCTCGATATCAATATATCTGACAAAAAGTGATACCTTGTTGTCAGCGTTGAGGCTGTTCCATACCATATCACCGAAGGTGTCTATATCACCCTCGATCTTGACCCACTTAGGCTCGCCCTCGAAGCTTGGAAGCGGATTGCCGTCATGCATATATGTATGTATAAAATGTCCCTCTCCGGCTACAGGATTGCTGTAGGCGAAGGTGTATCTGTTGCATGCCTCAGGGTTGCCGTTATTGCTCTTTAAAATAGACATTGCATAGTTGTACCTTCCACCCTCGATATGCATGATTCCTGATATTCTAGGTGTATAGTTAGGACCATCCGGCTCGAACTCCCTGCTTCTTAATGACTGCTCAAAGGTGAGCTGCTTGTCCATTCCATCATAGATTGTATCTGTCTGGTCGCCGTTGGTAACTATGGTCTTGTTGCCAAGTACACGGACAGGTGCATAGATTATAAGGCTTGGGTCCTCAAGCTTGGACGGGTCAAATGCCTGTGTTCTTATGCCTTCTCCATCTTCAACAAATACACGGTTCCTGCTGTTGCTGCTTCTTCCCATGATGAAGTAAGCTGTGACCGCACTCTTTCCATCCGGAGTCTTTCCGATGACAATTCCTCTTCCCGGATAAGCATTCTGGCTGAGCTCCTGCTCAAGTGATAACATTTCCATTGTGATTCCTCCTGTTTTTGCCCGATGGTGTGTAGGAAAACCTTGTTTCCAAAACAACAAAAAAGACCACCTGAGCGTACTATAATAAGCATCGCCCAGGCGGTCGGCATATCTTAACCAATCACTCCCTGCAGGTAGTCCTGCCACGAAAACAACATCTGTCTCCGCTTTCCGCCAGTTGTGATTCTGTATCTATGTTACATGATTAAGATAAAAATATCAAGATGTAAATAAAAATAATTCTAAGGAAACGCTAATCCTTTATTCCCATGCTTCTAAAATCATCCGGGTTATCTCATTCATCTCCCCTATCGATTTTGCCGGTCCGAAATAAGAATATTGTCCTTTCGAGCTAACCTCGTGAAGCCATATATATTTCATGTTTTTTCCTATTTCTTCTATATAGATGCTCTCTGTAATATCAAACACATTGGGAGTTGGAATTACAAATTGTCCGCGTCCGCTCGGACCGTTTTTATATGCATCTTCAACACTTATATACTCGGTTCCATCAAATATGATTTTTCCAGTTATGCCCTTGTTTTTAAACATCCCTCTGTGAATTGTTATGTCCAATTCGACCTTCTTTACCTTGCCCTCAATTGAACAAACCATATAGTTTCCAGATAAATGCTTTGGTATACTCAAAAAAGTCAAAACACCCAAAAGCAATAACACCATCACAATGAATACTACTGCAATTCTTTTTTTCATTTTAACATTTTGCGATATGGAATACTATTTTTTCTCGTCATACTTGGCTGCCGTCTTTTTAAGCTCCTCGTCTACAAGGCTCTCCATAGGTGTGTTGAGAATACGCTCTGTCTCCTCAGCCTCCTCCTTGGCTCTCTTGTGCTTGAGCTTAACAACCTTCACAACGCCGAATACGACAACACCTGCCGCAGCCACGATAAGCGCATACTTTGCGACATCCTTGGATGTGGTCGACTTGGTCATAATCGTATCTGCCGTAGAATCAAATATCTTAACAAACATATCATCGGTCGACATATCGGTGTACCAATACTTGTCAAGATATGCCCAGAATATATCAAGCGCCTCCGCATCCATAACGGAGCTTACCTGTATACCATTGACATAGCACATATACCCCGGATCATCGGACTCGCTCTCATTCTCCTCAGCAAAATATACATAGAGGAAGGTTGATTCATTGTCGATATTCTTTTCATACAGCTGCCGCGCATACTCTTCCTTCTGTGAATCGCTGTCAACTCCCGGTATGTAGTCAAGAAGCATTATGTAAGGCTGTACACCTGTCTCCTCATAGAAATCCTTAAGTCTGCTCTCGGTTCTGCTCACGTTGTCAAACCATCCAAGCTCGTCATATATACAGTCATTTATATATCCGTTTCCGGAATCAAGCTTCTCACGATTATAGCTGCTTGCGGGAATGTCTGTGCTGCTTCCTCCTCCGATTGAAGAGAACATGCCTAAAAGTATACCTATGAAAATTAACAGGATAACAACACTGATGAGCGATGAAACACATCCGCCCCCACTTCTTCTGCCGCCTCCGCGTGGTGGTGGAGGTGGTGCTCCGTAGTGTCCTCCTCTCGGTGGTGGCGGTGCTCCGTAGTAGCCTCCTCTTGGTGGTGGCGGTGCTCCGTAATTACCTCCTCTTGGCGGTGTGCTTGATGGTCTGCCTCCGCCGAAACCTCCTGTCGGTCTTGAGGCTCCACCCATCGGTCTTGATGAAGATGAGCCACCTACTCTATGCCCTCCGCTTGATCTTGATACTGAATGGCCTCCGCCGCTATGGCCTCCGCCGGAACTGCCTCCTCCGGTTCTTCCCATCTATTATTCCTCCTCATAAAAATAGTAACTACCCCAGATTATGCTGCTGTTTTCTGATTATTCACAACAAATCTGATAGTAGTTACATTTTATCACAATAAACTATTATATGCAAATCTTTTATACACGCGAATTGATATAATTAAAATTATTCTGCCTGTTCTTCCTCGACATCATGGACATCCTTCTTAGGCTCCTTAAGTCCCGGAATCTCGATGTTATGCTTCTGACAGTAATCCCAGAGTGCCGCATGTATTGACTCCTCAGCTAAGAGTGAGCAGTGAATCTTTACAGGTGGAAGTCCGTCAAGCGCTTCCATAACCGCCTTGTTAGTTACCTCCATAGCCTCATAGATTGTCTTTCCTATTACAAGCTCTGTAGCCATGCTGCTCGTTGCTACAGCCGCACCGCAGCCGAAGGTCTTGAACTTACAATCCTTGATAACCTTGGTATCCTCGTCGATATCAAGATATATTCTCATAATGTCTCCGCACTTGGCATTGCCGACTGTGCCGACACCGCTCGCATTCTCTATTTCACCCATGTTTCTCGGATGCTGGAAATGATCCATTACCTTTTCACTGTACATATATATATTCCTCCTGATAAAACTTAAAACTTATTTTTACTTTTTAAAATACAGCTTCTACTTCTCGCCATTCTTCACGAAGTCCTCATAAAGCGGTGACATCTCACGAAGTCTTGCAACAATCTCCTTTAACTTGTCCACGGTGTAGTCAATCTGCTCCATCGTGATGTCCTCCGAGAGGGTAAGTCTCAATGAACCATGTGCTATCTCGTGAGGAAGTCCTATCGCAAGGAGAACATGTGACGGGTCAAGTGAACCTGATGTGCAGGCAGAACCGCTTGAACCGCACACACCATTCATATCGAGCATGATGAGCATCGACTCACCTTCAATGAATCTGAAGCAGAAGTGTGCATTGTTAGGAAGTCTGTCATATCTTGCTCCGTTTAAACGGCTGTAAGGAATCTCATTTAACACGCGCTCAATGAGGTGCTCTCTGAGACCGTCAAGGATCTTCTTTCTCTCCTCCATCTTCCCGCCTGCAAGCTGTGCAGCCGCACCAAAACCTACGATACCCGGAGTGTTGAGTGTTCCGGCTCTCTTGCCGCGCTCCTGTGCTCCGCCGTGGATGAACGGTGCAAGCTTGACTGTCTTTCTCGCGTACATGATACCTATTCCCTTAGGTCCATTAATCTTATGACCGCTTGAGCTGAGCATATCAATATTCATCTCGTCAACATTTATCGGAATATGTCCGTACGCCTGAACCGCATCTGTGTGAAAAAGAACACCATGCTCATGTGCGATACGTCCAAGCTCCTTAACAGGCTCGATTGTCCCGATTTCATTGTTAGCTGTCATTATTGATACCAAAATAGTATCAGGTCTTATGGCTGCCTCCAGCTGCTCCGGTGTGATTCTTCCCTCAGAGTCAACCGGGAGGTATGTCACCTCGAAGCCATGCTTCTCAAGATACTGGCAGGTGTGCAGTACTGCGTGGTGCTCAATGTTGCTTGTGATAATGTGCTTTCCCTTGTTGCCATACACTTCTGCGGCATTCTTGATAGCCCAGTTATCCGATTCACTGCCGCCGCCTGTGAAATATATCTCCTCAGGCCTGGCACCAATAAGGGCTGCTGCCTGTGCCCGCGCATTCTCTATCGCTTCCTTAGCAGTCTGACCGAACTGGTACACACTTGAACCGTTCGCATATATTTCTGAAAAATAAGGCAGCATCGCATCAAGAACCTGTGGTGCAACCTTCGTGGTAGCTGCATTATCCATATAAATGAAAGGCTTACTCATAATATTTCTATCCTCCATATAATCAAAAGCCGATAAGCTGTATTTTCTTTTTTCCTAGTATATTACTAGGTTTTGGTTAATGACAATATATACCTTGTTCCGGGATATGTCAACCATTTTCTATAAATATATTTACCATACAAACTGGCAGTCCCACACTGCCACGCCTGTTCCCTGAAATACATTCTGTAAATGTTCATCAAGCTGTTTTCTGGTGACGCCTTCCTTTAAAATCACCTGCAAAAATCCACCGCCGCCTGCTCCTGCTATGAATTTTGCGTCAATAAGCTCCTCACAGGTGGCAAAAATCTGTTCAATACAGGTGTTGGTCACGCCGTGGTCAAGCATTTTTGAAAGCTCCCAGTGATGGTTCAGCTCACAGATAAAGCGCTCCATACTTCCCTCAAGCAATGAATCCTTCATCTGGAGTGCCACACGCTTCATCTCGGAAAGTGCATACAGTGTCTCTTTTCTGCCATTTATATAGTTGCCTACAACCTCTCTCAAGAGATTTCTGGCAAGGCGTCTCTGCCCCGTATATATGATTGCGAAACGCTCCTCAAGCTCCACCTTCATCGAATCAGTTATATCAAGGTGCTCCACCATTATATTCTGCTTAAGCCCTGCCTGTGTTGTAATATACTTAATCCCATCACTCAGACCACCTACCTGATCCTGCCAGCCGCCACCGGTGCTCATAAGCTGTTCCATTATCAGTACTGTGTCATACAGCTCGTTCTCCGTATACTCCCTTCCGATAAACTGCCACAGAGCCTTGATTGCCGCACCGGCAAGTATGCTGCTGGTTCCAAGTCCTGAGCCCTTAGGTATGCCGATTACTTTGGTAGATATATATAAACCACAGCCAAGTCCTTCAAGCACATCCGCAAGTGTATCATCGCCATAAGCCGGAATGACTCCGGAAGCCACAAGCGCCGCCTTGTGAAGAGCAAAATAATCATACGGATTATTGCAATCTCTGATATCCTCGATATCCTCAGTACTGCCCTTCACACCGATGTCATCGCTCTCAAATTCCACGCACATGCGGTCAATCTTCTTTACAACCACGCATACAGGACGCTTTCCGTTTATGAGTATCGCGGCATTTAACACAACACCGCCATTCTCATTGCAGTAAGGCGGTGTATCCGTCCAGCCGCCTCCCCAGTTCACCCTCACCGGGAGTGACATCTCGACACTGTCACATACAGCTTTTGCAATGTGCTTTTGTATGCCCGACGTACTCTTAAGCGCATGTGACAGCGTATCAAAGCACATAGACTCCATCGCATAAGCCGACAGCTCCTCACCGCCATACATATACCTGATACCCTTATTTTTCATATATTTTGAGATTGCAAGGCAGGCTCTCATCTTTTCGGAATAACTGCATTCCTTTATACATTCCATAAGAAGTGAAAATTCCTCCTGCGTGATGGTACATTCCCTGTATACCTGCAGTGCCTCCTCATAAGGTGTTCTGTTTTTAAGCATATTGATAAAGCGGTATGCCTTTACAAGCTCGGCAAGTGCGAACTTCTCTGTTATCGCATCCACAGCGTCGGCCTCGGCGAAGCTGTCCATGAGACTGTATCTTTTTGCGCTGCGGTATGCACCTTTTAGCTTTTCATCGGCACACAGCTCCCCGGAAGCCACTCTTCTCATGGTGCATGCCCATTCCACAGCCTCAGAAAGAGTATCACATTCCGGGAAAAGTCCTGCATTCCACAGATACCAGCCATCACTGTTACCGCTGTCCCACACCTCGTCCGTTGTAATCTCCATCTGTCTCATGAAGCCTCTAAGGTCTGTCCCAAGAAACGGTGTCGAACCGTTCTTATCCATGTATCTTCCCTTCGGGTTGTCCATGCAGCCATAGACCCTCACAACATATTTTCCATTCAGAAGCTTTACCTTGTGCATACAGCAGTCGGAAGGAATATGGACATTGTTTAAGGTCAGCCCGGACAGAATAACATTTTCTCCAATAACTACATTTTTACCGATGGCACAGTTCTCAATATAAGCCGGTCCCTCCGCCTGTATGTCATCGTCGATATGTCCGTTTATTATACTGAGTGGAAGTGCCCCCTGATAGTCGGTGCACACCCTCTTAGTCCAGCCAAGGTGTTCGTAGCTTCCAAGCTCCTTAGTCTCTAAATTCCACAGCTCATGCGTTGTCCCGAAATGTATAAATTCAGCAGGAGCGAGGCATATAAGCTTCATTGTGAATCCATTTAAAGCATCCCATATCCTTCTTCTGCACTCAAAAAGTTCATCATTAAATTCACCCTCCGGTGCCTGTGTATAGAACTCCTCAAGTGTCGAAGCTCCTGCAAGCGGATACAAAAAATCTCCGTAAAAGCTCACCCTTGAGCGTTCATTCACGAAGCCTGCGAACTTATCGTCATCCAGTCTGCCATCCGTGCTTATAAGTCCCCACAGCGCGCGAAGAAGCGCCGCATCGAACATGATTGCTCCTGTGTCAAGATCAACATTTCCCTGTGCATTCACGGCACCTATTGAGGTAAGCGCCTCCGCTGTCTGTTTATGTAAGAAGCGTTTCACATAACCGTTTCCATCGTTTAAGAAAACACCGTGATCCTTACCTGTCTCAACAGATTCCTTTATGGATATGGCAGCGGCACCATTGTACTGGAAATCAAGCTGCAGGGCATTGAACAGCAGCATGACATCACCTGAGAGAGTCAGCATTCCCGATTCTATTCTTCCCGGAATACCCGCCATCGCAATCATAAACTCGTCAAAGAGTGTCGACATTCTTCCATCAGGAAGCTGTCTCGGCACAGGTGAAAAGAGCTTGCCGCACACACTGTACTGAGGAATTCGCTTGCTGTCACCACCCGAATGAATGACAAGTATCCTCCTGTCCGCGAAGCCCTCGCCCTCGATACCCGCAAGATACTTAAGAACGTTGAAGGCAGCCCCGCCGGAGCCCACCCTCCTGCCATCCGGATCCGGTATAACCGCATAATGTATTCTGTCCGGTATGACCTTCTTTTCAAGCCTGCATGCAATCTCCTTTCTGAAAGACTCCGCCTGAAGCTCATTAGAAGCGGTCAGAATTATATAGTCCCACAGACATGCATTCTCGTCCTCCATAGAGTCCGCATACAGCTCCCATGCGTCGATATAGCTCTGCTTCAAAAATAATCTTTTCATCTTAAGAAAATCACTGTTCATTAGTCTTTCCATTTCACGCTTTTCAACAATTAACACTCACATTTCCAATAATAAGCAGAATACGGCTCAAGATAGCTTCCGCCTCCAAAATCATGCTCCCTGCCTGTTATAAGGTCAACAGCACGTCCGCAGCGTGCGTCAAAATGTGCTGTATAGCCTTCCGAATCAGCATTTATAGCCACCAGCACGCGCTCATGCTCACTCTTTCTCTCGAATATGCACTGCTTATTTGTGAGCACAACCGAATAAAATCCGCCATAATTGAGCGCTTCGCTGTTCTTCTTAGCGTTCTCAAGCCTGCTTATAAGCTCTGTCAGCTCATTCCACTCCGGTCTATCGTAGGACTGTCTCAGCGCCGGGTCACCATCAGACTTATTACCCTGCGCACCCCACTCACTTCCATAATATACACATGGTATTCCCGGCATTCCGAACATAAGCGCATATATAAGCGGAAGATGATTCTTATTAGTGAGAATACTAGCCACCCTGGTCACATCATGGTTATCGACGAAGGATAAAAGGTGCTTTCCTCTGTATATGCACCAATTCTCGCTGCCGAACTGTCTGTTGAGCGAATGGTTGATTCGAACATATTCATGCTGTTAAAGCTGGAATACAGCCCCTTATAACACTCATAATTGGTAGCCGAATGTAGCATCTCATCATTGACAAGTCTGTTATAATCTCCGTGCAGCATCTCTCCCACAAGGAAAATCTCCCTGCCCTGCTCACGTCCAAGCTCATCCGTGAAGCTTCTGAGCCTTCTCACAAAATCCATATCAAGGCAGTAGGCTACATCAAGCCTTATTCCGTCTATTCCAAAATATTCAACCCAGTATCTCACCGCATCGAAAATGAGCGAAATGACATCCTCATTTCTAAGATTAATCTTTACAAGGTCATAATTGCCTTCCCAGCCCTCATACCACAGTCCGTCATTATAACCTGAGTTTCCTCCGAGGTTGACATTGAACCATGACAGGTAAGGCGAATTTTCCCTGTTCTTTATAACATCCTGAAACTGGTAAAAGCCGCGTCCTACATGGTTGAATACTCCGTCTAAGACAACCTTTATTCCATTGGCATGCAGCTCATCACATACAGCCTTAAAATCCTCATTGGTACCAAGTCTTACGTCTATCTTCTTATAGTCCCTTGTGTTATATCCATGAGTATCAGACTCGAATACCGGAGAAAAATAGATTGCAGTACTTCCAAGCTTCTTAATATGGGGAATCCAGTCAAGCACCTTCAATATTCTATGCTCCAAATTTCCATCATTCTCAAATGGTGCCCCGCACAATCCCAACGGATATATCTGATAAAAGGTACTTTCATAAGCCCACATATGTATTCCTCCTGTAAAATATAGATTATTTTTACTTATATACATGTAATTATATCTTAAAATAACATGACTGTCCATCAATATTAAAAGGTACCCCTATGTTGTCTTTTTCTGTTTACATTGCAGTAATTTTTACCGAAAAATCAGACAAAATGCCTCTATGATTATACATTTTATTTTCATTTTTCAAGGCAATATACTATTTTCTATAAAAATTGCATGTAAATATGAACATTTTTTATATATTATTGATAATTGTTAACAAATTGTTCATTTTTGTTTCACACGCATGACGCATAGTACTTCTATACTATAATCAAAGTTAAGGAAGAGACAATAAAGCTTCCGGAAACATTAAAACAGCCTAACAGAATTCTTTTTCTTTTTCATAAAGCCCGGTACTTTCCCCGAAGTGCCGGGCCCTCCTTTTTTTCAACTTATCCCCGCTGGTTAATTGAAAAACTCAGACTTGATACCAAACAGTTGTGTAATGATGTTTTGGGTCAGAACATGTGCTATAAACTCAGCATGTATAACGTATTATATTTATGCATATCACGACTTTTGGAAGAAGCTTAGA
>ERZ780150.1295-NODE-1295-length-16840-cov-2.896098_pt1 | contig 16840 bp, 18 predicted proteins | sample MGYA00511019_ERZ780150 | MGnify/ENA primary metagenome ERZ780150 (study PRJEB29588, sample SAMEA2151633) | human gut metagenome | biome: human gut; feature: human-associated habitat; material: faeces | place: Denmark | collected 2008/2010 ...
AGAACGGCGGAAGGGGAAGAAAAGAGCGTTATTTAGGGAGCAGGAAGAAGATTTTGTGAAGAAGGGAGGCGTGCAGGGAAGGGATAATTGGGAGAAGGAACAAAAGGGGAAAGATGAAGAGAAACAGGGGAAAGAGGCGGATACAGGGCAAGGCAGAGAAAATAGTGTGAAAACGAAGAAAGAACAGGGGGAGGACGGGGGGAAGGACCTGGAAAAGAAGGAAAAGGATGAAAGGAAAGGAAACATTTTTATACGGCAGTTTATTTTATGGCTGTCAGTGGCAGTTCTTTGTCCATTGGCGCTGTGGCTGTTCAGAGGGATGACAGCGGTCTTCGATAATTGGAAAATGTTAGCAGCAATAGACGGAGGCTTACTGGTTATATTATCAGCCATCAATATATACGGGCTGTTCAATGGGCATAGGGCTGATAATGGAGATGATACAGACTCAGGCGAGGAGCAGGACCCATGGAGAATTTTGTATGAGGACGAAGATGAGGATTTGGACATTCAGCCTTCTCCCGTGTATACGAATGAAAATAAAAATGAATATTCCCAAAAAATCCCACAAAACAGTGCCGAAGAATCCTTTCAGACTGTTCTTTTATCAGAGCGGCCGGCAGAAGGGGAAGAGGTACGGCGCTTATCCGCTCTCAACGGTTCGGATGAAGACATTGTAATATCCTATTTTCCCTTTGTGATTGGCAAACACAAGGATTTAGCCGATTATGTGCTGCTTAAAGATACAGTAAGCCGCTTTCACATAAGATTAGATGAAAATAATGGGCGTTATACTGTAACAGACCTTAACTCTACCAATGGCACCAGGGTCAGAGGCCGTTTGCTGGAGGCAAACGAGACAACACAGCTGGAGCCGGGAGACCAGATATTTATGGCTGACTGCGGATATGTTTTTTATTAGCTGCACAGAGCAGTCCTGTATGTACTTTCTATCTTAAAACAATAGTATGATTTTGGTTGCGGAAATAGCGGATAGCAAGGGGTGGGGGCATAAAAAATAACTTTATTGCGTCAAAGCCACTTAACAAGTCCTTTAAAGTATGCTAAGATTATATATCATTAAGGATGTGAGGAATACGGATGGTTACAGGTATAAACAGGAACAGGCCATATGTCAATATTGCGCTGGCAGCAGTCAACGCATTGGTATTTCTGTATCTGGAGGCCATCGGCTCCACGGAGGATGGCGTTTTCATGGTAAAACATGGTGCGGTATTTGCGCCGTTTGTCATCCTTGGTGGAGAGTATTACAGGCTGTTTACTGCCATGTTTTTGCACTTCGGAGTCAGCCATCTGGCAAATAATATGCTGGTTCTGCTGGTGCTTGGCGAGAAGATGGAAAAGGCGCTGGGTCATATCAAATATTTGATATTTTACCTTGCCAGCGGTGTTGCTGCCAACGGTATATCTCTGGCTGTTCAGGTACGGACAGGAGCGGCCAGTGTGTCAGCGGGAGCTTCAGGCGCAATCTTCGGTGTGGTAGGCGGTCTGGTCTATGTGATTGCCATTCATCACGGTCAGTTGGACGGACTAACCAACAGGCAGCTGGGCTTTATGGTTCTGCTGACCCTTTATCATGGGTTTACTTCAACAGGAGTGGACAATGTAGCTCACATAGGAGGCCTGATTTCCGGCTTCATTTTAGGCATCCTGCTTTACAGGAGGAAACATGCTGCCAGAATTTCCGGTATGGCTGGATAGAATGCAGGCTGTGTTAACCGCAGCGGAAGGAGGATTTTCAGAATGACAGATGACAATTGTATTTTTTGTAAAATAGCGGGCGGGGTGATTCCGTCAGCCACTCTGTATGAGGATGAGGATTTTCGCGTGATTCTGGATTTGGGACCGGCGTCCAGAGGACATGCTCTTATCCTTCCAAAACAGCATTTTGCAGATGTATGCTCACTGGATGGGGATATAGCCGCCAAAGTCCTTCCTCTGGGTGCCAAGATTGGTTCTGCGATGAAGAAATCTCTCGGATGCGCGGGATTCAATCTGGTTCAGAATAATGGAGAGGCAGCCGGGCAGACTGTGTTCCATTTCCACATGCATGTGATTCCAAGATATGAGAGAGGTCCAGCCATTGTCGGTTGGACTCCGGGAAAGGCTTCGCCAGAGGAACTGGCAGAGGTTGCGGATAAAATCAAAGGCTGTCTGTAATTGCAATGAAGATTGAGAAGATGGATACAGAAGATAAGAAACTGTTTGAGAAAATGTATCTGGAATATGAGGTATACCTGAGAAGGATAGCTTATGTCAACGATATTCCTGTGGATTATATTGAGGATGTGGTACAGGATACATTTGTCTTATATGCCCGGTATAAATATTCCCTGGATATGTCCGAGGAAAGTAAGAGGGCGCTGCTGATACGTATTCTGAAGAGCCGGTGTATGGATTTTCACCGAAAGATGAAGTACAGGAGCTATGGGGAATTGGACGAAGAGGCATATAACAGTGAGGATTATCCGGCACACGATAAGGCTGCCAATCTGCCGGATTTTGTAGTCAGCAAAGAGAGATGTCAGGCGCTTCTTAAGGAAATCGAGAGGATGCCTGAAAACTGGCGTCAGGTCGCGACGCTCAGATTGATAGAGGGACGGCCGACAAGGGAAGTATGCGCTATGCTGAATATTACAGAAAAGGCATGTTATTCCAGAGTCAGCCGTATTAGAAAGTACCTTGAAGAACTGCTAAAAAATGATAATTGGCCCTAACGTTATTTCACACATGATTCAATGAGAGATACAACTGTTTTAACGGCATTGTTCAAATTACTCTGCTCCATGGACTGTATATAGGAATTACGGTTTAGGTATAAATCGTTAATCGCGTCAAGCAGAGAGTCGTCAGACAATGCTTCCTCTTCCAGAACCTTACTGAATCCTTGTTTTGCAAAGGAATTGGCATTGAGAATCTGGTCTCCGCGGCTGGCCGCTGCTGACAGGGGGATGAGCAGATTCGGTTTGCGCAGTGCCAGAAGCTCGCAGATGGAATTGGCCCCAGCTCTTGATATGACAAGGTCGGCAGCCGCGAAAAGATGCTTTAGGGGAGCATCAACGTATTCATACTGTACATATCCGGCAGTTCCAATCAGACTTTCATCCAGATTGCCTTTGCCACAGATATGTATTACCTGATAGCTGGGAAGAAGCCTGGGGAGGATATTGCGGACCGCCGTATTTACAGCTACAGAGCCCAGACTTCCGCCAATGACAAGAAGTACAGGCTTGCTGGCAGTCAGGTGGGCATAAGTGAGCCCGGACAGCCGGTCACCCTGGAGCAGTTCCTCACGGATAGGGGAGCCTGTAAGTACGGCCTTGTCAGATGGAAGGTACTTAAGGGTCTCCGGGAAGTTACAGCAGACTTTAAGGGCAGAGGGAATGCAGATTTTGTTAGCCAAACCTGGCGTCATATCGGACTCATGTATGATGACAGGGATTTTATAGTGCTTGGCAGCGAGAACCACGGGAACTGCAACAAAACCGCCCTTAGAAAAAATTACATCCGGTTTATGGCGTTTTAAGAGCCGTCTGGCCTCCGCGTAACCCTTGACAACGCGGAACGGGTCGGAAAAATTCTTGATATCAAAGTATCTGCGCAGCTTGCCAGAGGATATGCCATCATAATGAATGCCCGCATTTTCAATCAGCTTGCGTTCCATACCCTGGTATGAACCGATATAGCGGATTTCGTAACCAGCTTCTTTTAATGAAGGGAGCAGGGCCAGATTGGGGGTAACGTGTCCGGCAGTACCGCCGCCGGTTAAAATGATTTTTTTCATAAAAACCTCCTAAAGAATATGATATGCTGGGGAAACCGGCATTCATAAACGTCTACTATTATAGTAAGCATTAAACGCAAAAAGTCAACCCTAAAGGCAAAGGGAACTTTAGGAGATTTGGTAAACAGAGGTGTCACGTGGGAGATTATAAAAGAGATTCAGAACAGGACAATTCTATGGACTGCCCGATTTGGGGAACGGATGATATATCAGATGAAGAACTGTTAAAAGAATTTGAAGCAGTCAAGAATATGACCGTCCCCCTTCCCATTCCGTCCCCATCATCAGATGAGTTTGAAAAAATCTGGGCAAGGATACAGGAAGAAAAGGCTGAGTCAAAGAATGTACCGGAATCCGACCAACCAGAGCACCCCAAGGTTATCAAACCGAGATTTGGATGGAAGCGGTTGGCTGCGATTGGTTTAATTGCCTGTCTTGTGGCAGGGAGTGGATGTATGGTGGCTATGGGGACGAAATCGTATTTTTATCGGGAGAGGGTTAGAGACGAGAATAATATAGTATATAATAATGATTCTAATAAGATAGCTGTAAATGGGGAGGAGGAGGCATATAAGGCTATTGAGGATGAGTTGGAAATCAATTCGTTAAAATTAGGATTTATCCCAGGGGATATGGATTTTAAAGCGTTGTATATAGATAATGATAGAGCAGATATGGAATTTATTTATAATAAACAGTTTTTTTATTTTTGCCAATCAAAGTCAGATAGAGAGACATCCAGTGTTTATGGGGGCGACTATGATAAACAGAATGAGTTTAAAGTACATAATAAATGGATAGATAAGGACATAAGCATTGAGAGTGAAGTTTTAGAAGATGGGAATTTGAGATATAAAGCATCTTTTATATCTAAGGGAGTATATTGTAGAGCAATAGGAATAATGAATAAAGAGGAGTTTATTGAAATTGTCAAACGAATTACAAACTAAGGAGATGATTAAGATAATGAAAAAGTACTTATCAATAATAATATATTCAGTTGTATTATCTATATCTATAAATATGACGGTTATCGCGATGCCATATAATTCTAATGCTCAACGGATGGTTGAGGCAGAGTCGAATTTATTACCAAAATCTGTAAGAAGCTCAAGTGGATATGACTCAACAAAGGCTAGAGGGAATTTTTTTGCAGAAGCAAATGTGACAATTACCAATGAAGGGAACGGTAATATTGCAGGGTCAGCAACGGCATATCTAGATGTTTCTGCAGACGAAGTATATATTACCATTTATTTAGAACGTTGGGATGTGGCGGGAGAACGATGGAGGCAGGTGACATATTACGATGCTGAATTTTATGCGAAAGATTATCAGGAAGGCTTAAATCGTCCTTCATTGAATATTACCTTTAAGAATCAGGATAAAGGATATTATTACCGTTTAAGAGGAGTGTTTGTTGCTGTGTATGATGGGAAATTTGAAGGATTTAGTCCTGCAACGGATGGAGTTTGGGTTGATTAGGTATGTTAATTGTATTTCTGTGAATAGACTTAGTAAATTGAGGGCATTGGATCCATAGAGAAACAATGCCCTTTAAGAACTTAAGTAAGTATTTGTAGCTAAATTTAGCATATTAGATTAGTAGAATATTTACCGCCCTTTAAACTGCTTCAACGCCCGAGCCAATTGATCCGGACAAGATGTAGGCCTGGGACCGCACTGGATTCCATCCAGTCTTCGGATAGCCTCATCCACGTCCATGCCTTCGATGAGCCGGGACAGGCCCTGAGTATTGCCGGAGCAGCCGCCTACGAACTGGACGTTGGTCAGTTTATTATCTTTTACTTCAAAGGATATCTCCCTGGAACAGACTCCCTGTGTTTTAAATCTCATGTGTAGTGCCTCCTGTAATAAATTCGTGTATATCCGATTATGCCTTATGCAAAAGATAATGTCAAGTGAGAACAAGCTTTGAACTTGAAAATCTTTAGGCATCCTATATAATAGAAGAATAGTACATGACAGAAGGAGGTAATTATGCTAGGGATTATTGGAGCCATGGACGAGGAAGTGGCTATGATTAAGGCGCAGCTGACAGATGTACAGGTGGAGTTAAGGGCTGCCATGGACTTTTATAAAGGAAAGCTGGAGGGGAAGGAGGTAGTAGTGGTCCGCTCCGGCATTGGCAAGGTCAATGCAGCTATGTGCACCCAGATTTTGGCAGATATATATGGTGTTACAGGTGTGGTGAATACGGGAATTGCAGGTTCTCTGAAGGCAGAAATTGATATTGGGGACATTGTGCTTTCCAGCGATGCACTTCAGCATGATATGGATGCAACCGGATTTGGCTATGAACCGGGACAGATACCCAGGGTGGAGACGCTGGCTTTTAAGGCAGATGAAGGTCTTATAAATCTTGCTGAGGAGTGTTGTTCCAGAGTGAATCCGGACATCCACACCTTTGTGGGACGTGTGGTGACTGGAGACCAGTTCATTTCTGATAAGGAAAAAAAGAAGTGGCTGACAGATACCTTTGGAGGATATTGTACAGAAATGGAAGGGGCAGCCATTGCCCAGGCCTGCTACCTTAACTCCATCCCTTTCCTTATTGTGAGGGCTATTTCGGATAAGGCAGATGACAGTGCCTCGGTAGATTACCCTGCTTTTGAGGCTAAGGCCATTGTTCACAGCGTGAATCTGCTTACCGAGATCGTACGTTCCCTTCGATAAGAAAAACGTTGATTAACAGTCAGATTTGTTTTATTTGTATTCGCAAATAACAGATTTATAAATAATATACTTATAAATAGCGACCCACAAACAACAGACGCATGACTCATAAATAATCGGACCTCTGTATATGACAAGATTCAGAGGTCTGTTTTATAAGAGGGAGGATGGTATGGAAAAGAAAAAGAAGGGGTTAAATATCCGGACCAGTACTAATACTACAGCGAACTCCCTGAGTGGCGTGTTTCCCCTTTTTTGGTATAATAAAGAAAAAGGGGCTGATACTATGATGAATCCTACGATGTTGGATCCGATTGCATTAGCTGCTTGATATTCCGATGAAAATAATGATTCCTTACTCCAAACGGAACTGGAAAACTATCTTCAGAATTATTTTCCCTGCTTTTCTCTGCGGCCACAACGAAGATTGTTCCAAACCTTTATACAGGGGCTTATGAGCCCGTTGGAACGCAAATCGATTGAGCCAGTCGCCCTTCACTTTTACGGTGAAAAGTATGAGCTCCTGTCCAGGCAGATTGGGGCAGGCTGCGGCATGTTGTCCGTGGGTGACACAAGCTTTGTAAAAAAAGAGAAGCATTCCGCCGGTGTAAAACAGCAGTACTCTGGCTGCCTGGGGAAAACGGAAAACTGCCAGTCCGGGGTGTTCCTTGCCTGCACCGGTGACAAAGGATATGGGCTTGTGGATTATGAACCGTACATAAGCGCTGGCAGAAGGGGCAAAGGGCCCGATCCCTGCAGAGCGGAAATTCCTGCGTTGTTTTTCCGGCCGTGCGGACGGGAGCCAAAATTATGTGAAGCCAGGGGAGGAAATATGGCTTTATCTGAGGAAATACGCAAATGATGAAATAATATATTTCGTCAGTAACGCCCCGGCAGACCTCCCGGCAGGAGAACCGGACAGAGCAGCAACGTTAAGGCGGCCGATTGAACAATGCTTTGAGGAATGCAAAAGCAATCCCATTGACGATGCCGATGGTAATCAAACTGATGCATGGGATAATTGTATATACAGTAACTGATATGAAAAAAATAGTAAGTTACCATATACGCGGGAACCATAATGCATATCTATCACACCGAAAAAACAAGCTTTTAAAAAGTTCGCTGTAGTACTAGAGCGTGTCTGAAAATTCAACGAAGCAGAAAAACATCCGGTGGATCAACAGGGCGTCCTCCTGCCGTAAGGCAGGGCGGGCGCCCTTTGCACCTAATCTTCCAGCGCGTCCTTAAGTGCTCCCAGGAATTCCAGGTCGGATTGTTTGACCCGGATGTTGGATGCTATGGTCTGCCCGGTGCTGGATGTGACGGTAATTTCAATCAGTGTTCCCTCGTCCATGACCCCGTCTCTGGATGCGGCTTTGACAAATGACAGCATCTTGGGATGGTTGGCCTTGAACTGGTTCCCGGCCGGTTTTAATTGAAGAAGATTCATTGGATTCATAACATGCTCACCTCCAAACACGCTTTAGTTTACCATATTTTAAAGGCAGCGGTCCAGTCCTATTTTTCCACAGGGCGGTCCTCGTGGAAAAGGACGGGACGTATGGTCTTGTAAATGGTGCCCGGCTCGTGGTATTATGGTTAAAGATGCACATGAAAGGAAGAAATATGAAATTCATTCATTTATCAGACCTTCATATCGGAAAACGGGTCAATGGTTTTTCCGTGCTGGAGGATCAGAAATATATATTAGACCAGATACTCATGATTGCGGAGGAGGAAATGCCTGACGGCGTCCTCATAGCCGGGGATGTATATGATAAACCTGTGCCGCCTGCCGAGGCAGTGCAGGTCTTTGACGCTTTCCTGACCGGGCTGGCGGACCGGAATCTGCCCGTGTTTGTCATCAGCGGGAACCATGACAGTCCGGAGCGGCTGGCTTTTGGAGGGCAGCTTATGAAGGACAGGAGCGTTTATATGGCGCCTGTGTATGACGGTCATGTGGAGCCGATTCATATGGAGGACAGGTACGGAAGCCTGTGGGTCTATATGCTGCCCTTTATAAAGCCTGCTGTTGTGAGGAGATGCTGGCCGGAGGAGGGCATTGAAACCTTTGATGATGCGGTCCGCTGTGCGCTGGGGCATATGACCGGACATAAGAAAGGGACAGATGACCGCAATATTCTGATTGCCCACCAGTTTGTCACCGGTGCGTCCTGCTGTGACTCGGAGGAGCTGTCCATCGGCGGCCTGGACCAGGTGAGCGCTGATCTGTTCGATTACTTTGATTATGTGGCCATGGGACATATCCATGGACCCCAGAAGGTGGGAAGAGATACCCTGCGCTATAGCGGGACCCCCCTTAAATATTCATTCTCAGAGGTGAACCACAGAAAGTCAGTGACCGTGGTGGAGCTGCTGGAAAAGGGAAATGTGACCGTGAACACCCGTCCCCTCAAACCCCTCCATGATATGCGGGAGCTGAAAGGAAGCTATGAGGAGCTGACCAGCCGCGATTTTTACCAGGGTACGGCTGTGGATGATTACCTTCACATCACCCTTACGGATGAGGAGGATATACTGGACGCAATAGGCAAGCTGCGCTCCATTTATCCCAATGTAATGAAGCTGGATTATGATAACAAGCGCACCAGGGAAGGGAATGTGGTGGAAGCCGCCGCCAAGGCGGACAAGCCGCCCATTGTGCTGTTGGAGGAACTGTACCGGCTTCAGAACAACCAGCCCATGACAGGGCAGCAGGCTGACTTTGCGGGAAAACTGATGGAAGAAATATGGGAGGGAAGCAGATGAGGCCGACAGAACTGATAATATCCGCATTTGGACCATATGCAGGTGAGGTTACCCTGGATATGGCCTCTCTGGGAGACCGGGGGCTTTATCTTATTACGGGTGACACCGGCGCGGGGAAGACCACTCTGTTTGACGCCATTGCATTTGCCCTTTACGGCAATGCCAGCGGGGACAGCCGCAAACCCAGAATGCTGAGGAGTAAATACGCCAGGCCGGATGCCAGGACCTATGTGGAGATGGGATTTTCCTATAATGGAAAGGAATACAGGGTGCGGCGCAATCCTGAGTATATGAGGGCAAAACAAAGAGGCGAAGGGGAGACAAGGGAGAAACCGGACGCAGAGCTTCATCTGCCGGACGGCAGGCTTGTTACAGGAGATAAGGCGGTAACTGTGGAGGTGGAAGGGCTTCTGGGCCTTAACAGGGAGCAGTTCTCCCAGATTGCCATGCTGGCCCAGGGCAGTTTTTCCAGGCTCCTGTCAGGCAGAACCGAGGATCGGGGCATCATTTTCCGGGAAATATTCAAGACAAAGCCCTATCAGCTGTTTCAGGAAAAGCTGAAGGACCGGACCAAGGGCCTGTATGGCCGTTACGCGGACAGCAGGAAGAGTATGGAACAGTATGCAGGAGGTGTTATCACAGAGGGCCATAGTGAGGAACTGAAGCTTCGCTGGAAGGAGGTGCCCCAGGGAAGCCTGGAAGCTCTTTTGGAGGTGCTGGACCAGCTGATTACGGCAGATGAGGCGCAGCAGCAGGAGAAAGACAAGGCCATGGCCCTGGTCAGGGATGAGATAGCTGCCCTTGGGATGGAGCTGGGGAAAATGCAGGGGGATGCCGCGGTCTGCCGGGATATGGCCGCTGCCGCGGATGTGCTCAGGGAGAATACGCCGGTTCTGGAGCAGGCAAGGGCCAGGTATGAGAGGGAGAAGGAACGCCAGGCTGACAGAGACGGCTTGATTGGCGATGTTACCAGGATGGAAGAAAACCTGAAAACCTATGACCGTTTTTACGCGCTTCAGGAGAATCTGAAGGCATGCAGGAAAGAGACAGAGAGCCTTGGAGACAGGCTGGAGCGGGCGGCCCTGGAGGAAAAGCAGTGGAAGGAACGAAATGACAGCGATGAGAAGACCCTGGAAACCCTTCGCCAGGCAGGAGAAGAGTATCAGGCGGCCCTGACGGCAGGGGAGCGGCTGCGTGAATACAGTGCGCGTATCGGGCTTCTGGCAGAGGAGCTGGCGCGGTACGGGCAGGAGAGGAGTAAGCTTGAGGCAGCCAGAGAGCGTTACAGGGCAGCCGACGGGGAGCGCCGGAGGGCAGACGATGCCTACCGGGAGATGTATCAGAGATTCCTGGACAACCAGGCTGGAATTCTGGCCTCGCGGCTCACAGAAGGCCAGCCCTGTCCTGTATGCGGCTCCGTCACCCATCCGGCGCCAGCACGGTATATGGAGGAGGGAAAGGAGGCAGCCAAGGACAAGGTAGACCGGCTTAAGGCTGTCGCAGGGGAAAAGGACAGGGAGGCTGCCAGGCTCAGCCTGGAAGCAGGAAGGCTGGCAGGCAGTCTGGATACCCGTTATGAAAGGATGAAGCAGCAGATTGATGCCGAGGTGGCTTCCTGGAAGGAGGACTGGCAGCAGCGGATTCCCCAGGCGGAAGCCGCCGCCGGGGTATTGGCTTCGGAGACAGGGGATGAGCGGCAGGGACGCAGGTATTTCCTTGAACAGTGGGAACAGATGATGGGGCAGCTGAAAGGCCAGCTGGAGCGCCAGGCTGCCGTCCAGAAGGAGAAGATTCAAGAAAAGAAGAAGAGAAAAGAATATAAGGAAGCCATTGAAGGCAGAAGGGCCTTGGGGCGTCAATCCCTGGAAGCAGCCTCGGAGCTGAAACAGCAGGCCCAGAGGCTGCTGGCAGAGAGCCAGGCAAAGGAAAGGGAGCTGGAAAGCCGCCTTAAGGAGATGGAGTCCTCCCTGCCCTATGAAAACAGAACGGCCGCTCAGGCTGAGCTGGCAGAGAAGAAGGCATTTCTTGCCGGACTGGAAAAGGCGTTTAAGGATGCGGAGGAATCCTATAACCGGGTAAGCCGCCGGGTGTCGGACGCACAGGCCCGGCTGGAGGCGCTGGGAGGTCAGATGGCGGGGAAGGAGAGGCTGTCCATGGATTGTCTGGAGGAGCGGATGCAGGAGAACCGGCAGCGCCAGTCTGAGGCAAGGGAGAGGCTGACCGGTCTGGAGCAGGAGAAAAGCAGGCTTCACCACAGGCTGGAAACCAACCGCATGGCAAGGGAACGCATTACGCAGCAAAAGGCGTCCATGGAAGAGATACAAAAGGAATGGACGTGGGTCAAGGCCCTTTCCGATACAGCGGCAGGAGAAGTGGGGGGAAAGGAAAAAATTACCTTGGAAACATATGCGCAGATGGCGTATTTCGAGCGCATCATTGCCAGGGCAAATACCAGGTTCATGGTCATGAGCGGAGGCCAGTATGAGCTGAAACGGTGTACGGAGGAGGATAACAGGGGAAAGAACGGACTGGGACTGAATGTCATCGACCACTACAATGGCACAGAGCGAAGCGTAAAGACATTGTCCGGCGGGGAATCCTTCCAGGCGTCCCTTTCCCTGGCTCTGGGCTTGTCGGATGAGATACAGTCAGCCGCAGGCGGAATCCGTCTGGACACCCTCTTTGTGGATGAGGGATTTGGGTCCCTGGATGAGGATACCCTGAACCTGGCCATGAAGTCCCTGGGAGACCTGGCAGAAGGAAGGCGTCTGGTGGGCATCATCTCCCATGTGGGGGAGCTGAAGGAACGAATCGAGCGCCAGATTGTTGTGGTTAAGGACAAGACAGGCGGAAGCAGGGCATATATTGAAACGTGACGGAAGCAGAATGGGAATGAAGTTGGATCGCAGATAAGGAGAATAAGGTGAGAAGAAAGGACAGGGAAGTTAAGGATATATATGGAATAAGGGAAATTATACGGGAGTGTGACTGCTGCAGGCTGGCTTTTCCCCATGGAAAGAGCGCCTACATCGTTCCTCTCAGCTTCGGATACAATGAGGAGGAAAATGCGTTCTATTTCCACGGGGCGGCGGAAGGGAAGAAGATGGACCTGGTCAGGCAGATTGGATATGCCGGGTTTGAGATGGATACTGCCCATGGTCTGAAGGAGGCGGACCAGGCCTGCGGATATTCCTTCCGGTACAGAAGCGTGGTGGGGGAAGGACCCATCCGGGTAGTGGAAGAGGTGGAGGAGAAGAAAAAGGGCCTGAACTGCATCATGGGCCACATGTCAGGAAAGGACGGCTGGGCTTACCCGGAGGCTATGCTTAAGAGAACCGCTGTACTGCGCCTGGATGTGGAACAGATGTCAGGGAAAGAGCAGCTTTAAGGGCTGTAACAAAGGAGGAAGAATATGTTTGAGTCAAGATGCGGAGTCCGCTGCAATCAATGTGAAAGAAAGGAAGCGGTCCGCTGTACGGGATGTGTAACCATGGAAAAGCCCTTCTGGGGCGGCGAGTGCGGGGTTAAATCCTGCTGCGAGGCAAAAGGACTGAACCACTGCGGAGAATGTCCGGATTTTCCCTGTGAGATGGAGGCATCCATGGGAACGGACATGGGCTTTGACGCAGAGCCAAGGCTAAAACAGTGCAGGGAATGGGCAAAATAATATCATCATGGAGGATATATGCTGTCAGAGGATATGGCGGAAGCAGCCGAGAGGGAGTATCCGATTTTGGATAAGATTTATGAAGATCAGATGGTCATCAGGGTGTCAGGGAAAAGAGTGGAGTTTGACTCGGTGAAATTCGTCAGGTGCAGGATGGAGGAATGTGATTTTAGCGGCGCATCCTTCTGCAATGTGATATTTGACAAGTGTGATTTTTCTAACTGTTCCTTCCGGGATACCTATTGGAAGAATGTGAATATATCAGACTCAAAGGGGGATGGAAGCCAGTTCTGCAATTCCACGTTTAAGTGGGTAAAGCTTCTCGACAGTCAGTTTCACTATGGGAATTTCTCCACTGTCTTCTGGGAGTTCGGTGAAATAAGAGGCTGTAATTTCCGGGAGTCCTTTATGTCTGAGGTGAAGTTTAAAAAGACGGTCTTTTCCTCCACGGACCTGACCGGGACGGATTTTTTCCGCACGCCGTTAAAGGGAATGGATTTATCAGAGTGCGTCATTGACGGCATTATGGTCTCAGATCAGTTTACGGAGCTGTCAGGGGTAAAGGTCAGCCTGCTGCAGGCGGCTGAGCTGGCCAGACTGATGGGCGTTAAAATTGTGTAAGAAGGTTATATAATATAAACTATATAAAGAAAACAGGAGGATGTTACAATGATAGAGAGCATGACGATTCAGGAGTTTCTGGATGTATTATCTTCAAAGGAGCCGGTACCGGGCGGAGGAGGAGCCTCGGCCCTGGCCGGCGCCCTGGGCAATGCCCTGGGACAGATGGTGTCCAATCTGACCATAGGCAAGAAGAAGTACGCGCTGGTGGAGGATGAGATTAAGGAGCTGGCAGAGCGGATGAAGGGAATCCAGGGACAGTTTACCCAGCTGGCTGACCAGGATGCGAAGGTGTTTGCGCCTCTGGCCAAGTGCTACAGCCTTCCCTCAGGTACGGAGGAAGAAAAGGCATACAAGGCAGAGGTCATGGAAGCACGCTTGCTAGATGCCAGTCTCGTGCCAATGGAAATCATGGAAAAGGCGGCGGAAATGCTGGAAATCATGGATATCCTTGCTGATAAGGGAAGCAGGATGGCTGTCAGCGACGTGGGCGTGGGAGTTCAGTTCATCCGGACCGCATTGCTGGGAGCCGTGATGAATGTGTACATCAATACCAAGTCCATGAAGAACAGGGAGAAGGCGGAAGAAATGAATGAAAAGGCGGAACGCCTCATTAGGGAGGGGACAGAGGCAGCGGACCGCATATATCAGAAGGTGCTTGGGCAGCTGAGATAGAAGCCGGAAATCGCCGGCTTTTATGAACCTGCCGACGTATATTTATTCACCCCAACCCTCCAGAACAGGCAGCAGGATGATGGCTGCCTGTAGGAGGCGCCCTACGCTGGAGAATTCAATCCTGGAGGCAAAGGTCTGGAACAGGGTTCCGGCAGGGCGGAGCATGATCCGGTCAAATTCACCGTTTGAAACCACATGGCTGAATCCCTTAAAGCCAGCGGCAAATAATTCTGCTATGGAAAAGGCGGACAGGACAACGGAAAAACACAGGAGGACCTGTTCCCTGGATGAAACGGATTTTGAAAAAGGAAACGTATTTTTTCATATTGAAAACTCCTGATAAAGGGAAACCACCATTTCATCCATGGTGGTGCCTGTGATTGACAGGTCGTTGATTTCCAGCCGGGAATTGAGGATGGAGATAACATGGGACACGCTGATGGAGGACGTGTCTGCCAGGACCTCCAGCCGGCCGGGAATATCCTTGACAACGGATATACCGCTTTCCTGTATATTCGTTAAATCAGAGACACTGCCACCCCAGGGGAACGGTGTATAATCAATGGAAATATGTTTGGCAGAGGAATAATGTTTTTTCAGCATCTGAAGGTCGCCGTCCAATAGAAGGCGGCCTTTTCCTATGAGAAGAATCCTGTTTGTCAATGCCTCTATATCCTGGGTATCATGGGTGGTCAGGATGATGGTGGTGCCATGGTCCCTGTTGATTTCACGGATAATATTGCGGACAGCAATTTTTGAGACCGCATCCGTTGTCCCAGCGAAAGCTGCCGGACATGATTTTAATGGTACTGCTTTTTCCGGCGCCGTTGGGACCTATATAGCCCACGATTTCACCCTCACGGATATGAAAGGAGATATCCTCCAGCGCATGGATGGTTTCATATTCCCTGTGGAACAGGGAAGAAAAGGCGGTCCACAGACCGGAATTCCTTCGGGCCACCCGGTATGTCTTGCAGATATGTTCCACCGTAATCATGTTTTTATCCTCCCCAGAAAGCCTGTACGGCATTTTAGCATTAAATTTCTATTTTATAGTCTGGATAAGGGATTGTCAATAGCATTAAAATAAAAAACCTCCTGCAAAAGTGCCGTTGAATCCTATAGTTTTTTTCTATGTACAAAAAGCATATTTATACAACATTTCTATCCGAAATGCAGCCGAATTCAGTGAGACCTTGAGAAATCTGGAAAATACTCTTCTTAATTACTGGAGTTATATATGTGATTTGTTGAATTGGAATAAAAGAACTGAAATTGAAAAAATGTAATGGGAATTATGGAAAAATAATTGAATTAAAGTTGCAATTGGTAGAAGTAGACAAAAAAATATACCGATGCTATAATGAGGCCGTCATTTTTACATCATTCAATACTCCAGATACAGGGCTGGTGACTGGCTTTACGGATTCCTGTATCTGTCGGAAAGGAAGGTTTTACTATTATGAAACACAGGAAATGGTCCCGACTGCTGGCCCTGGCTCTCAGCGCCGTGATGCTGACCGCATGCGGCCAGTCCGGCGGGGCGAAGGAGGAGCCCGCCACCGCGGTTGCCGGAGGGGCGGCTGAGGGGACAGAAACCACAAAGCCAACAGGGGAAATAAGTTATAAAACAGAGCTGAACGTCGCCATAACAGCAAATCCGCCGAGTCTGGATGTTCACGGTGTCAATTCCAACATTGTGGGCGGAATCGGTACCCATATCTACGAGCCGCTGTTTGCTATGGATGCAAACTATGAGCCGGCCGGTGTCCTGGCTGATTCCTACACCATAAGCGAGGATGGCAAGGTCTATACAATCAAACTACGCCAGGGCGTCAAGTTCCACAACGGGGAGGAGATGACCTCCGAGGATGTCAAGTACAGCCTGGAGCGCTGCATCGCAAACCCCGGCGTGAATTACAACTACCTCATCATCGAGAGCATCACCTGTGACGACGACTACACCGTCACCATCAAGACCTCCGCGCCCTTCAACGCGCTGCTGTACCGCCTGAGCCTGGACGCGGCCTCCATCATCTGCAAGAGCGCGGACACCAGCGCGGAGGAGTTCAACAAGAACCCCGTGGGCACCGGCCCCTTCAAGTTCGTCTCCTGGGAGCTGGGCGGCGACGTGGTCCTGGAGGCCTTTGAGGACTACTGGGGCGGCGCTCCGGCCGTCAAGCGCGTCATCTTCCGCACGATTCCCGAGGCGCTGAACCGCACCATTGGCCTGGAGACCGGCGAGGTGGACCTGGCCTATGACCTGGGCATCACCGACCTGGAGAGCCTGGCGGACAACGCGTCCGTCACCACCCTCACCTCCCCCAGCACCACCGTGTGGTATGTGGGCATGAACGTGCAGAAGGCGCCCTTTGACAACGAGAAGGTCCGGCAGGCCGTCGCCTACGCGCTGGACCCCCAGGGCTACATCGACCTGGTGTTCAGCGGCGAGGCCACACCCGCCAACTACACCATGCTGCCCCCCAGTGTGGACGGCTACGTCTCCGATTGCTCCGACTACTCCTGCAACGTGGAGAAGGCCAAGGAGCTGCTGGCCGAGGCCGGCTATCCCGACGGCTTTACCACGACCTTTGTCTGCCCCA
>ERZ780150.1296-NODE-1296-length-16824-cov-4.396327_pt1 | contig 16824 bp, 13 predicted proteins | sample MGYA00511019_ERZ780150 | MGnify/ENA primary metagenome ERZ780150 (study PRJEB29588, sample SAMEA2151633) | human gut metagenome | biome: human gut; feature: human-associated habitat; material: faeces | place: Denmark | collected 2008/2010 ...
TCGAGCATGCTGGATGTAATCCGTATCGAAAAAATTACACATTTAATTTTCGAGAGACTTCCGAACGAAAAATATATAAAGAAAATTTATATAGAGAAAAGGAGCCCATCACATGTTTGAGGGAAAGAATGAAAAGGAGGCGCGCGAGCAGATACTTGAGCTGGTGAGTGAGTACTGTGACCGCTTCCACAATCAGAATAAAGAATATAAGGAAGGCGACCGTCTCCCTTATGCGGCGAGGGTCTATGACCATGATGAGATGGTGAAGCTTGTTGATTCCTCTCTTGAATTCTGGCTTACATCAGGAAGATATACGGCACAGTTTGAGAGTGAGTTCGCAAAATATCTTGGGGTGCGTTTCTGCAGCCTTGTAAATTCAGGTTCATCGGCGAATCTTCTTGCATTCATGGCACTCACATCACCGCTTTTAGGTGAGCGTGCCATAGGGCGTGGGGATGAGGTTATCACCGTTGCGGCGGGCTTTCCGACTACAGTCACACCGATTATACAGTATGGTGCGGTTCCTGTGTTTGTCGATGTGACGATTCCACAGTACAATATTGATGTGACTAAGCTTGAACAGGCTTATTCGGAGAGAACCAAGGCGGTTATGATAGCGCATACACTTGGAAATCCGTTCGATTTATCCGCGGTCAAGGCATTCTGCGACAGACATGGACTATGGCTTGTGGAGGATAACTGCGACGCGCTGGGTTCTGAGTATACCATCGACGGAAGGACAAGGCTTACCGGAACTGTGGGCGATATAGGAACGAGCAGCTTCTATCCGCCACACCACATGACTATGGGCGAGGGAGGAGCGGTGTACACGGACAATCCACTGCTCAACAAGATAATACGCTCACTCCGCGACTGGGGAAGGGACTGCGTGTGCGCCTCCGGTCAGGACAATCTGTGCGGACATAGATTTGACGGACAGTACGGTGAGCTTCCGAAGGGCTATGACCATAAATATGTGTACTCCCATTTTGGTTACAATCTCAAGGCTACCGATATGCAGGCGGCTGTCGGCTGTGCACAGCTGAAGAAATTCCCATCCTTTGTTGAGAGAAGAAGGGAGAATTTCAAGGCGCTATATGAAGGACTTTCCGACCTCGCGGAGTACTTCTACCTTCCTGAGGCGGTGGAAAATTCCAACCCAAGCTGGTTCGGCTTCTGCATGACCTGCAGACCTGGAACGGACAAGAATAAGGTTGTTGGATATATTGAGAGCCGCAATGTACAGACAAGAATGCTGTTTTCCGGAAATCTCATAAAGCAGCCTTGCTTTGATGGAATGAGGGCTTCGGGCACAGGCTTCAGGGTGGCAGGCAGCCTTGAGAATACAGATTTAATTATGGAAAATACCTTCTGGATAGGTGTCTATCCGGGGATGACAGAGGCTAAGCTGTCATATATGATAAAGACTATCCATGAAGCCGTGTTGAGATAGCAAATCGTAGTGAGACAGCAAATTATACTGAGACAGCAAATTAGAGAAAATATAGCAAAAAAGGAATAATTAAGAATACTTTTTAATTAGAGCATCACATACAGCCTATACAGTACCCGGCAGTATAAAATAAAGCCATTGAGATTGGAGAGAGTATACATGAGAATTAAGGTATCAGATTATATAGCACAGCTCACAGCACAGCTTGGAATAGAGCATGTGTTTACAGTTACGGGCGGGGGAGCCATGCACCTTAATGATGCATTTGGACACAGCGAAAGCTTGAAATGTATATACAATCACCATGAGCAGGCTTGCGCAATCGGGGCAGAAAGTTATGCCCGGATTGCCGGGAAGCCTGCTCTTTTGTGTGTCACAACGGGGCCGGGAGGCACGAATGCACTCACAGGAGTGCTGGGTGCTTACTTAGATTCCATACCAATGCTTGTGATATCGGGGCAGGTAAGATATGACACCACCGCACGGAGCACAGGACTTGGGATAAGGGCTATGGGCGATCAGGAGTTCGACATAACAAGGGCTGTTGCTTCCATGACAAAATACTGTGAGCTGGTGACGGAGCCGGACAAGATAAAATATTATGTAAAAAAGGCATTCCATATAGCGACAACGGGCAGACCGGGACCAACATGGCTTGACATTCCTCTCAATGTCCAGGGTGCCTGTATTGATACGGATGACCTTGCAGATTATGACGAGAGCTGTGCAGATTACAGGGAGTATGAGGATACACTGCCTCCGAAGGTATCAAGGGAGCTTGTGATGTCCGTTATTGATAGGGTAAAGTCATCAAAGCGTCCGGTGCTTAATGCCGGAAACGGAATACGCATAGCCGGGGCGGAGAAGGTTTTTGAGAGCGTCAGGAGGAAGCTGAATATCCCTGTTGTGACAGGCTGGGACAGTATAGATTTGTGTGCGGACGATGATGGGCTGTATGTGGGGCGCGCCGGAATAATGGGCGACAGAGCAGGTAATTTTGCAGTGCAGAACAGTGATTTATTTCTTTCTGTCGGAAGCAGGCTGAGCATAAGACAGGTTGGATATAATTATAAGAGCTGGGCGAGAGCTGCGTACACGATTGTAGAGGATGTGGATGCCGAGGAGCTTAAAAAGCCGACTCTCCATGTGGACATGCCTGTCTGGGCGGATGCGCTTGATTTCCTGACAAGGCTTGATGAATGTCTTGATGAGGTCTGCGGTGAGAAAGAAAAGCTGTTTGATGACAGTGAGTGGCATGAGATATGCCGCGGCTGGAAGAATGATTATCCTGTGGTTCAGAAAAAGCATTATGAGAGCTGTATTGAGAACGGACATGAGTATGCTAACGTATATGCGTTTATCAAAGAATTGAGCAGAAGGCTTGAGCCGGGGCAGATTACGGTTGTAGGAAATGGTTCGGCATGCGTTGTCGGAAGCCACGCCTATGTGATAAAGGAGCGTCAGCGCTTTATAATCAATTCGGCGGTTGCCTCAATGGGCTATGATCTGCCGGCGGCCATAGGAGCGTGGGTGGCAGATAATGAAAATAGTGGCAATCCTGCCGACAGTTATGATATAATAAAGAATAATGCCCATAAGGATATTATCTGTGTGACCGGCGACGGCAGTATTCAGATGAATCTTCAGGAGCTTCAGACAATTATTCATCACAGAATGGACATGAAAATATTCGTGATTAACAACGGCGGCTATCATTCGATACGTCAGACACAGAAGAATTTCTTCGGTGAGCCGCTTGTGGGTATCGGCGAGGACAGCGGGGACTTAAGCTTTCCGGATATGGCAAAGCTTGCGTGGGCTTACGGCTATGAATACAGGGCGGTTAAGAACAACAGTAGCTTCAATGTGATAGATGAAGTGCTTGCGATGAAGGGACCGGCGGTATGCGAGGTGTTCGTGAGCAGGGGACAGAAGTTTGAACCGAAATCAGCCACAAAGAGGCTTGAGGACGGAACACTGGTGTCGGCACCGCTTGAGGATCTTGCTCCGTTTCTTCCTAAGGAGGAGTTAGAGCGCAATATGCTGATACCGCCATACAATTCAATATAACGGGTAAGATATAGCAAAATAACGAATAAGGGACGTGCTATGAAAAAAGCATATATAACAGGTGCGACAGGAGCTATAGGGATGGCACTTGTCGGTGAACTTTTGAAAAACGGAATAAGCACCACGGTCTTTCTGCGGAAAGACTCCGGGCGGAATGACCGTGTGAAGGACAGCTTTTCCAGGGAGCTTGCAAGAGGATTGTTGAGGATAGAGTATGTGAGCCTTGAGGAGCTTTCAGGCTACGCCCTGAGCAGGAATACACAGGATATGCAGACCTACGCTTCGCAGGATTTATTGACGAAAGCAGCAGGTGGAGCCGACACCGCTGTATTTTATCATCTTGGCTGGAGTGGAACCTTCGGTACACAGCGAAATGATGCAGACATGCAGCAGAAAAACGTAGAGTATACGCTTGACGCCGTGAGACTTGCAAAGCGCCTTGGCTGTGTTCATTTTATAGGTGTCGGCTCACAGGCGGAGTACGGAAGGTTCGAGGGCAGGTTAACACCTGATACACGCACACTTCCGGAGAATGAGTACGGCAGGGCGAAGCTTGCTGCCGGAATACGCAGCGCAGAGCTGTGCCGTGGGCTTGGGCTCAGACATTCATGGGTGCGTGTTTTAAGCGTCTATGGTCCCTTTGATGGGAGAAACACTATGATAATGTCGGTTATCAGGGGACTTCTGTCAGGGGAGAGAGTCGCCCTGACAAAGGGGGAGCAGATATGGAATTACCTGTACTCAGGGGATGCCGCGAGGGCACTGTTTATGCTGGGTGCATCATCGCTTAGTGTACAGAGCAGAACCTACTGTCTTGCAGGTGAAGCAGAAGATGGGCTGAGGGAATATATATTAAGACTGTGCAGGGCGGCGGGGGCGGATGAGAGTCTCTTAGGATTCGGTGAGATACCTTATGGCAGTGCGCAGGTAATGTACCTGACCGCAGATATAAGCAGGCTTTGGCAGGATGTTGGATTCGTTCCTGAGACAACATTTGATGATGGAATTAAAAAGACGATAGAATGGGTACGCACCTATGGCATTCCGTTGTACGGATACTAAGGCGTATATGCCGTAAAACGGCAGAAAAGAGGAGCATTTTGGAAGAAAACAAGAAAAGAAAGAAAATAAGTATCATGGTTCCGTGCTACAATGAGGAGGAGAATGTCATTCCGATGAGTGAAGCACTCGTCGATGTCATGACAAGGGAGCTGCCTCAGTACGACTATGAGATTTTATTTATAGATAACTGCTCACAGGACAGAACAAGGGAATATCTTGAGAAGATATGCGAGGGAAACAAAAATATAAAGGCTATTTTCAATGTGACGAATTTCGGACAGTTCAACTCACCCTTTTACGGTCTGTGCCAGACCACCGGAGATTGTGCCATATCGGTGTGCTGTGATTTTCAGGATCCGGTCGAGATGATTCCTAAGTTCGTTGCAGAGTGGGAGAATGGCTATAAGATAGTGAGCGGAATAAAGAGCCACAGCAAAGAAAACAAATTCATCTATATGTTAAGAACAATTTATTATAAGATGATACGCAAGATGTCCGATGTCGAGATGATTGAGCATTTTACGGGCTTCGGCTTGTATGATAAGACTTTTATTCATCTTCTCAGACAGCTTGATGACCCGATGCCGTTTATAAGAGGAATAGTTGCAGAGTACGGCTTTAAGAGAAAGGATCTTGAGTACACACAGCCTAAGAGACGTGCCGGAAAGACCAAGAATAATTTCTATTCACTGTATGACGCTGCGATGCTTAGTATCACATCATACACTAAGGTGGGCTTAAGACTGGCAACCTTTTTCGGTTTCATAGCCTCAGCGCTCTCAATGCTGGTTGCAGTAATATACCTTGTTTATAAATTGACACATTGGTACACATTTACTGCCGGTACGGCACCTATTGTGATAGGTATATTCCTTATCGGTTCCATCCAGCTGTTTTTCATCGGGCTTATCGGTGAATACATTTTGAACATCAATAAGCGTGTCATTCACAGACCGCTTGTGGTCGTCGAAAAGACGATTAATTTTGATGACAAGCCGGTTCCTATGGCAGGGACAACTCAGGATTCGATAGTAAATGAACTTGCTTATATGAATAATGCTTCGGGTCTTAAAGAAGAGAATCAGGAGAAAAAAACAGATGGGCAGCAGTGAGAAAAAGGATATTATACCGGTAGTAATATTTCATGTGGGATGTCCTGAGCATCTTCCGTACAGTGTACAGTCGGCGCAGAGATGGAATGAGCGGGTGATTCTGCTTGGCGATGAAGCAAACAGGAATGTTGCAGGGGAATGGTTTGATCATGAAAAGCTTGACCTTACAAGATATAATGAGTTTTTAAAAGTATTTGAGAACTATTCGACATACACGGATTTTTTTGCGCAGATATGCTTTAAGAGATATTTTCTGTATTATGAGCTTATGAAGGAGCTTGATTTTGACAGGATACTTGTCGCAGAGAGTGATCTGTACAACTGTGCGGATTACAGCAGCATACCATCACTTAAATGTGCTTATGCCATGGTATCAACGGTTGACGGACAGGAGAAGGATTATGGATGGAGTTCATGCTGCCATTGTTCATACTGGACAAGGGCACTAGATGATTTCCTGAATTTCTGCCAGAGCACATTTTCCGATAATAAGGAGCTTCTGCTTAAAAAGTGGAACTATCAGAGGGAGCATAACCTTGCAGGCGGCGTGTGCGACATGACTTTGGTGTATCTGTGGTCGAAGGATAATGACAGGGTTTTAAATTCAGCCAGAATATTCGACGGAGGAACCATAGACCAGAATCTGTGTGACAGGGTGAATTTCTCGGAGAACGAATATAGGTATAATTCATTTGCCGGAATTAAAAAATATGTTATCAGGAAGGATGCTTTGGACAGAAAGCAGCCATACCTTGTAAAAGCCGACGGGACGTTGGTCAGGGTATTTGCGATTCACTGTTCGGGACGCGCTAAGAGTGCTATTCAGGCATTTGACAAGAGCTATGCGGCGGTATGTATGTCACAGCTGGGGGCGCAGCTAAAGATAAAGCTCGGAGGTTTAAAGAACAGGCTTCTGGGAAAATAAAGACAAGGTAAGGCAATGCTATATTGTGGAATCAAGGGAAATGGGGATTTTTTTAATGAAGGAGATTATCAGGAAAATAATTAAATCATGGTCGGCAACGGAGGGAAATGTCAACTCGACAGCGCAGATACTTGACTGGGTGGCGGCTCTTAACCGTGATGCGCGTGTTTCAATCAAGGAGTGTGAGTCGGGGGACAACAGCTTCTGGTTCTATGATGATTATGTGGGGGAGATACATAACAGAAAACGCTCCTTCTTTTCGATAACCGGAATACAGCGCTATGAGAATAACAGGCTTGTAGCAGAGCAGCCCATAATCGTGCAGCCGGAGATAGGATATCTTGGGATTATATGTAAGGAGATTGACGGAGTAATCAATTTCCTTATGCAGGCCAAGATTGAACCGGGCAACGTGAATGTCATTCAGATTTCTCCGACCATACAGGCAACCAAGAGCAATTATACGAGAAGACACGGTGGAGTTCTACCTAATTATTTTAATTATTTCTACAATTCAAAAAATTATACAGTTATCTATGACCAGATTCAGTCCGAGCAGGCAGGAAGATTCTATAAGAAGCGAAACCGCAACATTATAATGCTTCTTGATGAGGATATTGAGGTTCTGCCGAATTACAGGTGGATGACCTTGGGACAGATAAAACAGCTGATGAAGATAGACAATCTTGTGAACATGGATACAAGAACGGTTCTTTCGGGAATACCACTCACCAATTGCGGATTTTCGGAGGGTGAGCTTTCGGAGCTTTCGGAATATTTTACGGATAAGACATTTTTCCATTCGATATTTACAGGTGGAATCACGGCAAATATATCGGAGATATATCAGTTTTTGAACAATTATAAGATGTTCGAGGAGAAAAAGACTGTGCTTGTGCCGCTCAATCAGCTCCGCGACTGGAGCGTGGACGACGCGGGAGTCACCTGCAGCCATGAGGCGGACTATATGGTGAGATATTATGACATAGATATTACCGGAAGAGAGGTAAAGCAGTGGAGCCAGCCGCTTTTTAAGGCAATCGGCAAGGCAGTCTTCGGGCTTATAACAAGAACTGTCAATGGAAAGAAGGAATTTCTTGTTGCAGGCAGACCAGAGATTGGTTCTTTTGACTATATTGAGCTTGGACCATCGGTTCAGTGGGAGCCGACTAAAAAGGCAGATAGCGATAATGTGGTCGATGCACTGTTCCGTGAGAAGATTGCCGCACATGAGACTCAGTATCAGGTCATATTGTCTGAGGAGGGCGGACGCTTCTATCACGAGCAGAATCATAATTATGTTGTCGAGATAGAACCTGATGAGCTTAAGGAGCTTCCGGAGGGATATTTCTGGATTGATTACGGCACATTAAATTATATGATACAGATTAATAACTGCCTTAATATACAGCTTAGGAATCTGCTCTCATTGCTGGAGATATAGCCGTATATATAGATTATCGAAAGGATTGGATATTTTATGTTTAGAATAGGAATACTTGGTGCGGCAGATATAGCCTTCAATAAGTTCATTCCGGCGCTTATGAAGGTTGAAGGCGTGGAGTGTGCCGGAGTGGCATCTAACTCCCCGGATAAGTTAAAGAGATTTGTTGAAAAGTATAATGTGCATGTTTACTCATCATATAATGAGGTTATAGGTGATGACAGTGTCGATTGCGTTTATATACCGCTTCCTCCTGCATTTCACTATGAGTGGGCAAAAAAGGCTCTGCTTGCGGGGAAACATGTATTCCTTGAAAAGCCATCGACAACTTCGGCTGATGACACTAAGGAGCTTGTGGGAATAGCCGGAGAAAAAGGACTTGTTGTACAGGAAAATTATATGTTCCAATTCCATGCACAGCTAAAGGAGATAGAGAACCTTATCGCATCGGGTGAGCTTGGAAAGCTGAGACTTGTAAGGACAAGCTTCGGATTTCCAAGGAGGGCTGAGGGCGATTTCAGGTATGTTAAGGAGCTTGGCGGAGGAACAATGATGGACAATGGCGGCTACACTATTAAGCTCATCGACATGCTGCTTGGAGAAAGTATGAGGCTTGTGTCATCACAGCTTGACTATGATGAAAAGACAGGCATCGATATATTCGGCACCGCGGAGTTCGTGAATGATGACGGAGTCATAGCACAGGCGGCGTTCGGAATGGATTGTCAGTATCAATGCTCACTTGAGCTATGGGGAAGCAGGGGAAGGCTTACAACAGGAAGAATATATACGGCACCGGATGGCTTTAAGCCGGTGGCACTTGTTGAAACAGGAGCTGGCAGCAGGACTGTAGAGTTACCATCCTGTGATGCGTTTGAGGAATCAATTAAAATGTATCTGAGGGCTGTCGAGGATGAGAGGCTTCGTGAGAGTATGGCCCAGGAGCTTGTAAGACAGGCAGAATTTGTTGATGATGTCAGGGGAATGGATAGAAAATGAAAAATGCAGCATCCGGATGGAATAACCGTAATTTAATAAATAATATAGTGCAGGTTAACTTTATTGCACTGTTTTTTGTACTGTTTTTTGCTTTGGCAAGGGTATCGGAGCTGTATGGCACGGCATGGAGCGACAGCTTCACAGGTCTGGTGGATACGGGACTGGTCATAAGTACGATACTGCTGCTTGTTATGATAGCTGGAATTGTATTACTTCAGATAAAAGGGGGATTTATAAAACCTGATTATCGCGATGTGACTGTATGTGCCCTGCTTATCACCATTCATTATCTTATAAGAGCCGGGCTGGTTGGAACTGTGCAGCTTGATGAAGGTCTGACCTGCTATGAATCCTTGGAAAAGCTGTTATATAATCCGGATATAATTGTGACAGACTTTTTGGAGGCGGGAAAGATTGCTGACAGAAATGCGCATGGTTACTGCTTTTTTGCGCTTATGGGCGAATTCCTTATCCCCGGTCGTGGAACAGGCTTCCAGTGGAGCCAGTTCTTTATGGGAATGGCGGCGGCAGCATGTATATATATGACATTCAGGCGGCTTTTCCCTAAGGCAAGGCTTATAATACTGTTCTTTGCGGCTTTGGTTGTGTCATTATCACCTATGGCGCTTGGAATGTCGACGCTATGCGGATTAGAGTATGGAATGACGATGTTTTTCATATATGCGCTGTACTGCTGTGTCAACAAGAAATATATACTGATGGTGTTCTGGCTTATAATGCTTGGGACAACCAAGAGCTCGGGCATGCTTGTAGCATTGTGCTTTGCTGGAACATATTTAATCGGGCTGCTTGTGACAGCGCTCAGAGACAAGAAGCGTGGGACACAGGAGAAGCCGGCAGAGGTCGATAACAGCTATGACACGGAGGGTGATGAGTACAATGTAAAGACCGGAATAGTGGCCATGGCTGCGATAGCAGCGGCAATGTTCTTTGTATACGGTGTTATCAGGGTGTGCGCAGTGAACGGAATAGCATTTTCCGGTTACTACATCAGAATCAAGCTTGCACAGCTATATGTACTCAATTTTAACTGGATATGGCTTATAGTCGTGCTTATGGGCATTGTCATGGTGTATGCAAATATGCGCGTGAGAAGAACACACAGAATGGAATTTACGCCATGGCTTGTCATGACAGGGTGCTATGCAGTGTATGTGCTGTATCTTCTGGCATATCCTAAGGCAACACTGCCAAGGTACAATATGCTGGCAGACACATTACTTTCCATGTTCGGCGTGATCATGCTCATCAAGCTTTTTGAGAGGAGAAGGGTGATTCTCTCAACGCTTACGGTTATAGGTGCTCTTATGCTGGGGGAGACTATGATTACGATTGACCCTGTGAGTGCGAAGCTGTTTACGAATATGGAGACTAACCGTTTCCCGATACTGTATACCGCGGGGTTTTCCAAGGATGAGAAATCACTCAATGGAAATCTTGGCGATTACGGTTATTATAATTATCATTATACATTTGTAAACGAGGCAATAGACAGTATTCTCAAGGAGTATGCTTCGGACACGGATATAGTGGTGGCTTCATCCGCAAATGAAGGAGAGACACAGTTCCGGCAGGATAATATCAAGTGGGATAGAGAAAAAGGAGAGCTTGTGTACCACAGCGGACAGGCGGATGGCTGCTTTGTGAATGTGAACAGAGTGGCGGTTGACGGTGTCCTAAAGCTTGAAAAACTCCCTGAACGGCTGGTATATATTGAAATTCCATGGAATCGCGGAGATTCTAAGGCAGCAATAGAAAGAATGAGTGAGTTCTATCAGGTTGATGGACCTAAGGTTATGTATGAGGGCTATCAAGGGACGGTACTGTATTATTTCTTCAATCTGAAGGATGAATATAAGTAGAGGAGCTGGAGAAGCATTATGAAAAAATACATTGATGAGATTCCATTGATAATGAAGAATGACAGATCTCTCAATATACTGTTTGTCGGAATGGCGTTGTATTTTGCAATATTGGGAATATTTAACGGACAGTATCTGCAGGCAGTGTATATGACGGCTTGCATTCTGGTCTACCTTGCGGGGGCAATGCTTGGTGGTATTAAGAAGTATCTGCCGATGGTGCTTTCAATTATGTTTATTCCTGTTCTGGTCATTGCGGGAGTGCAGTTCCTGGTGAGCAGGACAATAAATGACGGATTTCTGAGCTTTGCCGCGGTTATCCTGCTGTTTTCCATAGCGGGCTTTACCAATATAACAGGAGCAAAATGTGTTCCGTTTGCACTTGGGGTAATCGGAAGCATGTTTATCTTTGTAATTAATCAGGACAGTAATGGAATAATTATCTGTATTGGGATGATTATTGCAGCAATAATGGTGCTTGACGCAACCTATACGGCTGTATCAAAGTATGTATTAGTATGGTTTATGATGTTATTTATCCTGAAAATAGTTGGTATAGTATTCTTTCTTAAGAATATCCCGATGAAGGATGGGCTTATGCAGCTGCTGGCAAAAAATGAAGGCTTATATGTTGTTCTGGTGATATTAGGATTTGCAAGCCTTCTTCTCAGGGAGAGACATCCAAGAATAAAGTCTGACAGGGATAAGAAGCATATTCCGTCCCTTAAGAGATGGCAGACTACGATAGGAATAACATTTGCGGTATTATTTTTCTGGGGAATAATGAATATGAATGATATTTTCGGAATGCAGCTGCATGACGGAACGAAGACAGTGACCACGGCATTGCTCTACATTTACGTGTATATAAATAATTTCGCAGGTGTTCTCGACAATATTCTTTCACAGTGTGGATTCATAGCGCTGTTTTTGACGATAGCGCTTATGTGCGCTCTGGCATATAAGGCACTTGATGATTACAGAAAAAAGACGGCAATCGAAGATAAGCTTTTAGGACTTTTTATGATAGGATATATTGTGAGCTTTTTCTATCTGGACTTTTCTGTTACGATGACAATTTTTGCCTCCCTTATGGCGGGATGTATAGTTAATGGAGATTATAAGGCTTCATGACAGCATTGATGGAGAATATGGTAAATTTGAGAAAATTTGGCTTTTTGGTTGCATTTTTCTATAAAAAAGCTATAATTTTTATTGTCAGGGATTCAACAATATAATGTATAAGGAGGAACGAAATGGCATTTTGTGAAAATTGCGGCAGACCGCTTGCTGATGGAGAAATATGTAACTGCACACAGAAAGCTGATGGTGGGAATGTCAATCAGAATGTAGGCACGGAGCAGCCGGTTGTGGATGGCGGAAAGAAGAAGGGAAAGAAAGGTCTTGTAATTGCAGTGCTGGTGCTTATAATCGCTGTTGCAGGAGGTATCACCTTTTTCTTACATAGTGCGAATGCATATAAGAAGCCGATTGACAGTATAGCAAGTGCTATAAATAAAAAGACTTCCAGTATAGATTCACTTGCAGCGACAGTACTTCCGGACTTCGCGGCATCGGCATATAAGAAGGCTGTAAAGATTATGAAGACCTCAGATGATTTTGCCGAGGCGTATGACGAGGCTGAGCAGTCAGTTCAGGAGTTTTATGATGAGCTTGATGACAGCTATGATGATGGCTGGAAGATAAAGTTCGACTATGCCGACAAGGAAAAGCTTGAGGCTGATCAGCTTGAAAGCGTTGCTTCAACCTATTCAAGACTGTACACAGCATACTTTGAGTCAGCATGTGAAGAGATTGCAGACTATGATAAGTATGATTATGAGGACTTAGCAGATTCTCTTGGAATTTCCACATCAAAGGCAAAGGATTTATGTAAGGTAGCTGTTAACCTCATGAAGGAATTTAAGGATGTCAAGGTTACAGCAGGCTATACTCTTACAGGAAGAGTTGTTATAAGCGATGGTAGTGATACCCTCTGGAAGTCCGACAAGATGACGGTGAAGGTTATCAAGCTTAACGGAAGCTGGATGATTGATTATTTATCTGTTATGGATGACCAGAATATAAGCATCTGGGATTTACAGAGCATACTTGGAAGTTATTATTAAGATGTTGGGGTCAAAACATGTGCTATAAACTTAGCATGTATAACGTATTATATTTATGCATATCACGACTTTTGGAAGAAGCTTAGATGTTCTTAGAACTCTGTTTTAAAGCACCTGCTTCATAATAATTTTACCTCTGAAGCCTTTGTCATAAGATAGATTATTATACTCAGAATAATTGTTAAAATCATAAAAAGCTTTAATGTATTGCTGTTATTCTCATAAACATTCTCATGAAGTTAAATTTTTAAATTATGCTGCCAATACACAGAAAAATACCTATAGAAAAAAAGGAGTTTTTTTGCTATTATAGATTCGGGTGTCAAAACATGCCCACTTAATCTATCGGTGTATGACGTATTATATTTATGTATATCAGCTCCATTGTACGAAGCAAGATGTTCTAAGAACTTCTAAGCTTCTCCCAAAGTCGTGATATGCATAAATATAATACGTTATACACAATTAAGTCTATATAGCATGTTTTGACACCCGAATCCATTATAGAATATGCTTAATGAATATTAAACGTAAAGAAACGGAGACTATAAAATGAGTAATAGATATATATACGAGACCCATCTTCACACCAGTGAGGGAAGCGCATGCGGACACGCCAAGGCTGTCGACATCGTGCATGCCTACAAGGACGCAGGCTATACAGGAATAATAATCACCGACCATTTCTTCTATGGCAACACGGCTGTCGACCGTTCTCTTCCATGGAAAGACTGGGTAAACGGCTTCTGCAAGGGCTATGAGAACGCACTTGAGGAAGGCAGGCGTGTAGGGCTTCAGGTCTTTTTCGGCTGGGAATCCGGTTACAATGGCACAGAATTTCTTATACATGGACTGGATAAGGAATGGCTTTTAGCGCACCCTGAGATAAAGGATGCCGATGTTCCAACCCAGTATGCCCTTGTCCATGAGGCAGGCGGCATGGTCATACAGGCTCATCCTTTCCGGGAAGCCCCCTATATCTCTGAAATAAGGCTTTTCCCCGACTATGTGGATGGAGTTGAAGGAGTGAACGCCACACACAGCGGAACCCTCGCAAGCAAACGCTGTATGGGACATCCGGAATTCAATGACCGCGCACTCGCTTATGCGAAGGAACACAGCCTCGCACTCACCGCAGGCTCCGACCAGCACTCTACTGAGATGGTCTATGGAGGAATGGTATTTAACCGCAGATTAGAAAACAGCCGTGATTTCATCAAGGCTGTCCTTGGAAATGAGGCTGTATGTCTCTTAGACGGCACATACAATCCGTTCAATTAACATCCATTTTATTAACATATATGCTTAATGCATGCTTAACAATGTCTACTCCACATATATTTGAAATATGTATGATGTTGGGGTCAAAACATGCCAACTTAATTTACAAGTGTATAACGTATTATATTTATGCATATCAGCTCCGTTGTACGAAGCAAGGTGTTCCAAGAACATCTAAGCTTCTTCCAAAAGTCGTGATATGCATAAATATAATACGTTATACATGCTAAGTTTATAGCACATGTTTTGACCCCAACATCATATATAAACCTCTATGAATTTATCAAAAGCATAATATAATTCAAAAAAGCAGGATACATAACATATCCTGCTCCAAAATAAGCTCCCCGAGTAGGGCTCGAACCTACAACCCCACGGTTAACAGCCGTGTGCTCTACCATTGAGCTATCGAGGAATACCTGTTAAGCTGTTCCCTTAACTGAAATCAATTATACATCCATCCTCCGGATTTTGCAATAGGGAATTTTATAAAATGTGTATTTTTTGGTTCTATAATAAATGTTGGGGTGTATGATTGAAAAGACATGCACTCCGGCATTTTTTATTTTATAATATAAAAAAACCTCCAAGTGCCAGTCAGCCAAAACAATCCACTCGGAGGTGCAAATAAATTGCATAATCATTGTATCAATAATTTACTAAATATTAAAGATGTAATTGTAAAAAAAGTTGTTCATGCTGATACTTTTGTAAAAATCTTCATTGAAACCGCTCCAAAGGAGCATATATGTCCACGCTGTGGCTCCCGCACAATGAGGATTCATGACTACAGAATGCAGACCATCAAGGACCTGCCTTTCCAATGGAAAAACTGTTACCTTGTTTTAAAGAAACGGCGCTACGCCTGTCCCTGTGGCAAACGCTTCTGCGAAAGCTACGATTTTCTTCCAAAGTATTTCCACAGGACATCCAGACTGACTGCTTTTATTGCCGGCTCACTGCATGATACATCCCCGGTCTCTTCCGTTGCACAAAAATGTAATGTATCCGTTTCCACTGTAAGCCGTATCCTTGATACCATTTCAATTCAAAGACCTTCCCTTCCACAGAGCATTTCCATTGATGAGTTCAAGGGAAATGCCAACGGAAAAAAGTACCAATGTATTCTTGCTGACCCGGTAAAGCACTCTGTCCTTGATATCATGCCTTCCCGCTCGCAGGCGTTCCTGACCTCCTATTTCAGGGATATACCGAAGGATGAACGCTACAGGGTAAAGTTTTTTGTATGTGACATGTGGAGACCTTATGCCGAACTGGCTGGGATATTTTTTCCAAACGCTTCCGTAATCATTGATAAATACCACTTTATCAGGCAGACCACATGGGCAGTCGAAAGCATACGCAAACGGCTTCAGAAAACAATGTCCGTCTCCCTGCGCAAGTATTATAAAAGGAGCCGCTCGCTTATACTTGCCCGGTATGACAGCCTTAGTGAAGACGATAAAAAAGCCTGTGATTTAATGCTCCTTTATAATGATGACCTGCGTCTTGCTCATTATCTAAAGGAATGGTTTTACCGTATCTGCCACAACACAAAGTACTCAGAGCAGCGCAGGGAATTTCTCGAATGGATTTCAACTGCTGAACAGTCACAGCTTACGGAATTTGAAAAATGCGCTGCCACTTACAGGAATTGGTGCCATGAGATACTCAATGCTTTTAAATATGCGCACATTACAAACGGTCCTACAGAAGGCTTCAACAACAAAATAAAAGTTCTGAAACGCAGCTCCTATGGCATAAGGAACTTTGAACGTTTCAGAACACGCATTTTACTTACAACACATTAAACACTGAACAAAACAAAAAGACTGGCACTGAAGGTTTTATTTGTATGCCATAAAATATGATTTTTCAATCAAAACATTAAAATCCCATTTGACACAGCAATGGGGCGGTCTCCGAAGGATACCACCCCAACTATTGACAAAGAGCCTATTTTTTTTACAAAATTTAAAATATTATGCCTGTCCCCTACGTCATATAGCAAAAACAGCCTCAGAAACATATATGTTCCCAAGACTGTCTTATAAAATCATGTAATTATGGACAATTACTTAAGGTTAGCCTTAGCAACCTCTGCTAACTGTGTGAAAGCAGCAGCATCGTTAACAGCTAACTCAGCTAACATCTTTCTGTTGATCTCGATATCAGCTAATTTTAAACCGTGCATCAATTTGCTGTAAGAAAGACCATTCATTCTTGCAGCAGCATTGATACGTGCGATCCAGAGCTGACGCATCTGACGTTTACGTTCTTTTCTTCCTGCGTAAGAAGATGTAAGAGCTCTCATTACAGACTGTTTTGCTACTCTGTACTGTTTAGAACGAGCGCCTCTGTAGCCCTTTGCCATTTTTAATACTCTATTGTGTTTTTTCTTAGCGTTTAAACCGCCTTTAATTCTTGCCATTCTTAATTTCCTCCTATAATTACAATTCTGTGACT
>ERZ780150.1298-NODE-1298-length-16809-cov-4.656261_pt1 | contig 16809 bp, 15 predicted proteins | sample MGYA00511019_ERZ780150 | MGnify/ENA primary metagenome ERZ780150 (study PRJEB29588, sample SAMEA2151633) | human gut metagenome | biome: human gut; feature: human-associated habitat; material: faeces | place: Denmark | collected 2008/2010 ...
CCGGCCATTGCAGTCACGGGAAGCGATGATGCTGTCATACAAACCGCAAGCAAAAGCGGCATAATATTCTTTTTCATTCTAATTCCTCCTTTTGTCAGTCATACTTTTACACATTTTTATCTGTCATTATCATTTGTAAAGCCAGGTATATTCTGCTAAAAGCAAAAAAGTATACAGAAATGCATCAGCATCTCTGTATCACACCGACCAAGTACGCATATAATTATATCAACTTTTTTTGAGCAATCTCAACCGGCCTGAGAAATAAAGGAAATGCTTCAAAGGCTCAAAAAAATCGTTTAAATTTGTTAACTGTCTTTTAGCAGATACTCAATTTTTTGGTATGTTTTTTGTACATTTTTTAATATGGAAAAAGAGAAGATTATGGGATGGAATCCTGTAATCTTTTTTGCGTTATAAGGGTGAAGATCCGCCGGGCCGTAAGCAGATGTGGTGCGCCTCAAATAGAGGATGGACAGGCTGGACAACAGCGGGAGGACCGCTGCGCAAAAGGAGATGAATTCCGATTGTGCGGCGGGCTTTTTTTGTCTTTTACCCATAGGGACATGATAAAAAATACAAAAACATTCAGAAAATAATCATAAGTTTTTAAGAATTGGACGGTATAATAGACACAGCTAAAACAGGAATTACACAGGAAACTGACAAGAAACAGACAGGAAAGGGGGAAACTGGGATGAAACAGAAAAAGATGAACTGGAAGGAGATGTCCATTGGGCTCTGTCTGGTGGCTTTGCTGGCCTGGTTCACATTCTATGTGCTGTTGAGCGGTCATTCCCCCCAGACCCTGGGCAGTACCTTCGTGAGGGCGGATATCAGGTTCGTATTCATGGGGTTTGCCTGCATGTTTCTGTTCGTCAACTGTGAGGCGGCCAATATCCGGCTTTTGATGCGGACCTTCGGGAAAAAAGTATCTTACTGGCGCTCTCTTTCCTATGCGTTCACGGATTTTTACTTCACTGCTATCCCCCCCTCAGCCACGGGAGGGCAGCCCATGCAGCTTTACTATATGGTCAGGGACGGCTTTGGGGCAGCCCACAGTTCATTTTCTCTGCTGGCCACGGCCGCGGTGTATCAGATGACGGTGCTGGTTTACGGGTGTGTTATGGTTGGGGCTAATCTGCCCTTTGTCATGGGCGAGAGCAGAGTCATGCGGCTGCTCCTGGTTTTTGGAATATATAGTGCCGTTCAGCTGACTGCCCTGTATCTGGTTCCTTACTGGGCCTGCCGGGCTCTGGGCCTGTCCGTCCAAATAAAAGATGTCCTGGCCCTTCAGGCTATTTTGAGCCTGGCGGTCACCGCGGTACCCCTTCCCGGTTCCGTGGGGGGCTTCAGAGGGGAGTTTTCTTGCGCTGTACCGTACCCTTCTGGGGACAGGCCAGAGCTTTTCCGTGATGCTCTTAAGCAGGGGAATCAGCTTTTACGCAATGCTGTGCATAAGCGGGCTGGTAACCGCCTTCCTGCAGTTTGCGAGAAGGGGAAAATCTGCCTCGCCGGTGTGAACGTGAGCGCAATCGATCAAAACAGGGGATTGCCCATGGAATCGGGCAGTCCCCTTATGCCGTTTCAGTTTACTTCACTTCATCCAGCTTAAATCCAAAATACTTCACAGCGTTGTTGTAGCAGATTCCCTTTACGATTTCCTCCAGGGCCTTCATGTCTGCCGGATACTCGCCGTTCTCGACCCAGCCGCCAACAAGGCTGCAGAGTATGCGGCGGAAGTACTCATGTCTGGTGTAGGACAGGAAGCTTCTGGAGTCTGTAAGCATGCCGATAAAGTTGCCCAGGCATCCTAAGTTGGCCAGGGATGTCATCTGCTCGGTCATGCCGGTCTTGTGGTCATTGAACCACCATGCGGATCCCTGCTGAATCTTGCCCGGGAATTTCTCCTGGAAGCAGCCGATGATGGTTCCGATGGAAGCATTATCATTTGGATTCAGGGAGTACAGGATGGTCTTTGGAATCTCATTATTGGTGCTCAGGGCGTTTAAGAAATCAGCCATCTGCGCGCTGGGAGCGTAGTTGTTAATACAGTCAAATCCGGTATCAGCGCCCAGCTTCTCGAACATGTAGCCGTTGTTGTCCCTTTTGCAGCCGTAGTGAATCTGCATAATCCATTCCATGGCATTGTATTCCCGGGCCACAAACAGCATGAAGGCTGTCTTGAACTTCAGCTCTTCTTCCTTTGTTACTGCCTCGCCCTTTAAGCCTTTGGCAAGGATGGCATCCACCTCAGAGTCAGCGGCAGGCACATACATCACATACTCCAGAGCATGGTCGGATACACAGCATCCCATGGACGCAAAGAATGCCATACGCTTTCTGAGCGCCTCTTTTAAGGATGCAAAATCAGTAATCTGAACGCCGCTGACCTGGGAAAGCTGTGCCATGTAAGCGCCAAAGGACGGCTTCTCAACGTTCATGGCCTTGTCCGGTCTCCATGCCGGAAGTACCTGTATATCAAAGGTGTCGTCCTCCGCAATCTTCTTATGCCATTCCAGGGAATCTACCGGGTCGTCAGTGGTGCAGATAAGAGTCACGCCTGACTGTCTGATCAGATTGCGGACCGTCATGGAGTCCTCCTGGAGCTTGGTGTTGCACAGGTTCCATACCTCCTCAGCAGTATCGCCGTTTAAATAGCCCTGGTATCCGAAGTACTTCCTCAGCTCCAGATGGCTCCAGTGGTAAAGGGGGTTGCCGATGAGCTTTGGCATGGTCTCTGCCCAGGCCTGGAACTTCTCCCTGTCCGTGCTGTCGCCGGTTACATACTTCTCGTCCACGCCGTTGGAACGCATCTGGCGCCACTTGTAATGGTCGCCGCCCAGCCATACCTGTGTGATGGTGTCAAACTTGCGATCCTCATAGATTTCCTGAGGATTGATGTGGCAGTGATAGTCAAGTATCGGCATATTCTCTGCAAAATCATGATACAGCGTCTTTGCCATATCAGTTGATAATAAGAAATCCTTGTCCATAAATTGTTTCATGTGTGATATTCCTCCTTAAGAATTAAAAATTTGTGGTTTTCCTTTTTATTAAATCAGAAGCGATTGTGGTCCTGCTGGGCACATTCACGCCGCTGAAAACCCCCATTAGAGTGTTGATAGTGGTGGTGCAGAGCGCTTCCACCTTACTGTCAATGGATGTAATCTCCGGGTCCGTACACCGGGCCAGCAGAGAATTGTTATAGCCGATAATGCTCAGCCCGTGGGGAATGGAGATACCTGCTATATGGGCATACTTTACAGCGCCCACGGCCAGTGAATCGTCGGAGGTGATGACCGCGTCGAATTCCAATCCTTCCCTGTGAAGGGACAGCAGCAGCTCCCTGGCAGCCTCTATGTCCTTGGGACACTGGCGGATGAGTTCATCGGAAGGCGTGATGCCCTTTGCCTTGAGGGCGTCTTTGTATCCGGCCAGCTTATTGACCCCGCTGTAGGAGTAGCTGGTGTATACATACAGGATACGCCTGCGTCCGGAGGAGAGCAGCTGGCTGGCAGCACCGTACACCGCCGCGTGATCGTCGCAGACAGTGCTGTATATATTCTCACCTTCCAGGAAGCCGTTGACCAGCATAATGGGAAGGTCGGAAGCAGCCTCGATGATATAGGCATTATCCTTGGCCCGCATCTCCACGAATTTGGAACCGGCCAGTATGATGGCATCCACCCGCTTGGAACGCAGCAAATCAAAATACTTCTGTTTGGCGTCCAGGTCATAGCCGGTGCAGCAGAGAATGGCGTCATAGCCGTGGGAGCGCAGTCCGCGTTCCAGGTAGTATATGGCGCCTGCCAGATACGGATCGGACGAATCGGAACACATGATTCCGATGGTCCGCATGGTATTTAACCCCAGGCCCCTGGCGAACACATTAGGAGTATAACCCAACTCGTCCATAACTTTCAAGACCTTTTCTCTTGTCTTTTCACTGACATTGGGATTGCCGTTAAGTACCCTGGACACAGTGGCGATGGACACCCCTGCATGCTCGGAAACATCATATATATTCATAAACTAACCTCACATTCTGTAAGCGCTTACAAGCTAAGTATATTATACATATTCCCTATGGATAATGCAATACTTTTCTATTTTTTTATTGACTTCCGGCCTGAAAATGAGTAGAATAATTGTAAGCACTTACAAAAATAAGTCACGAAACAGCACACAAGAGACAGGCACACAAAATCAAAGAAAACAAAGATGATAGGAGAATGAATGGCCATGCAGGATATTGTAAAAATTCATGAAAATGACAATGTGGCGGTTGCGCTGCGTCCCCTGGCAAAGGGCGGGGCTCTGGAGGTGGCAGGAGCAAAGGTCAGCCTTTTAGAGGACATACCCCAGGGACACAAGTTTGCCTTAAGGCCCATAAAGGCCGGAGAGGAAGTGGTGAAGTACGGCTTCAGGATTGGATACGCAAAGGAGGATATCGATGCAGGGGCATGGGTCCATGTGCACAATGTGAGGACCGCGCTGGGCGATGTGCTTACCTATGATTATGTTCCCCAGGAAAATGATGTGGCTCCCACAGAGCACGTGTATTTTGAGGGATACCGCAGGCCGGACGGCAAGGCGGGAATCCGCAACGAGATATGGATCATCCCCACGGTAGGCTGTGTGAATTCCATTGCCAAGGCCCTTGAAAACCAGGCAAAGTCACTGGCGGTTGGAAATGTGGAGGACGTGATTGCATTTCCCCACCCTTACGGATGTTCCCAGATGGGGGATGACCAGGAGAATACCAGAAAGGTACTGGCGGACATGATTCACCACCCCAACGCGGGAGGCGTGCTGGTGCTGGGACTGGGGTGCGAGAACAGTAACATTCCCGTACTCATGGACTACATCGGAGCGTATGACGAGGACCGCGTGAAGTTCCTTCAGTGCCAGGATGTGGAGGATGAGATGGAGACCGCCATGGGGCTTCTTAAGGAACTGGCTGCCTATGCGGGCGCATTTTCCAGGGAGAAGATAGATGCCAGCGAGCTGGTCATCGGCATGAAGTGCGGCGGTTCCGATGGCCTTTCCGGCATCACGGCCAATCCCCTGGCGGGCCGGGTGACCGACCGGGTGATCGCCATGGGCGGCTCCGCCCTGCTGGCGGAGGTGCCGGAGATGTTCGGGGCGGAGGGGGTGCTGTTCCGGCGCTGCGCCGACGAGGGGGTGGCCCGGGCCCTGCCCGCGCTGGTGGAGGAGTTCAAGGACTACTTCACCCGCCACGGGCAGGTGGTCTATGAGAACCCCTCGCCGGGCAACAAGGCGGGTGGGATCACCACCCTGGAGGAGAAGTCCCTGGGCTGTGTCCAGAAAGGGGGAAATACACCCATAGTGGATGTGCTCCACTACGGGGAAACTGTGCGCCGCCGGGGGCTGACGGTGCTCCAGACACCGGGCAATGACTTGGTGTCCGCCACCGGGCTGGCAGCGGCGGGGGCCCACCTGATCCTCTTTACCACCGGGCGGGGCACTCCCTTCGGCGCGCCGGTGCCAACCCTGAAGCTGGCCACCAACACCGCCCTGGCCAGCCGCAAGGCCGGCTGGATCGACTACGACGCAGGCGGCCTGGCCCAGGGGGACGCTTGGGAGCCCCACATCCAGGCCCTGCTCCAACTGGTGCTGGACACGGCCTCCGGCGCCCCCACCCGTGCTGAGGCCGCAGGTTATCGGGAGATCGCCATCTGGAAGGACGGCGTTACTCTTTAACCGATGTGGGAGCAGATAAAAATCCCCGCCGCAGATTCTCTGCGGCGGGGATTTTTGCACACTAAAAGGAACAGTGAATCATGGTATTGATGGCCTCCTGATAGGAGAGCTGAATGTGCTCGGACAGCAACCGGCAGGCATCTTCCGGGCGGCGCTCTAAAATGGCATTCAGGATATCAATATGCTCCCGATTACTGACCTGATAACGGCTTGGACGCCAGGCTGTGATGCGGATGAGGTTGAGATATTCCGTGAGGCTGCGCATGAGCTGGGAGGCATATTGGTTGTGAAGTGTGTCAACCAGCTTCAAGTGAAATTCGTTGTCCAGTTCAATAAGCGGCGCAGCCGTCTGGCCCGCGTTTCCGGCCTCGTCGTCCTGATGCTGGAGCAGCAGCGTGCGCATGTCCACCGCCCACTGGAGATCCACCTGGTGAAAGCACTGATGGAGAATCAGAGGTTCCAGCAGGGAGCGAATTTCAAAGATATCATGGATGTCCTTGAGCGTGGGGCGGCTGATTTCAATCCCTTTTCGGGGATGTATATGAACCAGCTTGTCCTGAGCCAGGGCAAGAACCGCCTCCCGGACGGGAGTACGTCCAAGCCCCAGCAGCGCCTGGAGCTGCGCCTCATTGATGAATTGTCCCGGGGTCAAATCTTTTTGCAGAATCATCGTCTTGATCTGGTCATACGCGACCTGCGACAGACTATCCCGCCGTTTATCCACCACTGCCGCCATTGGCATATCCTCCTGATACTCTATGTGATATATGACAGACACATAGAAAAATGGCTGTACTTACAACATCGTTGGTGTCATTATACCAGCATCTTTTCCAGGGGTCAAGGCTTTAAAGTGGGGAAAAATGGATAATTTTTGTGCTTTATTTACAAAATTTAAGGATGGGAAATGGCTATCTTGGCAAAATTATCGGTTTATGTCTTGACGGATGGAGGGAACTGTGCTACATTTTGGGCTAGAGATATATCACAAATATATTATAAAACAGATTGAACTCCTGCGGAAAGCAGGGCGGCCGGCGGGCCCGCGCATCGGGAAACGGCGGACTAGGAAGGATGGAAAGCCATGAGACCATTCCTGGATGAGGATTTTCTGTTGACCAGTGATACGGCGAGGTATCTATACCATCAGGTGGCGGAACGTCTGCCCATATTGGACTACCACTGCCACGTGAGCCCGCGGGAGATCGCGGAGGACCGGATCTTCCACAACCTGACCCAGCTCTGGCTGGAGGGGGACCATTACAAATGGCGGCTGATGCGGGCCAATGGTGTGGACGAACGGTATATCACCGGCGATGCCGGGGATTATGAGAAGTTTGAGGCTTGGGCCGGCGCCGTGGAGCAGGCGGTGGGCAATCCCCTGTACCACTGGAGCCATCTGGAGTTGCGGCGCTACTTCGGTTACACGGGACACCTGACGGCGGCCAACGCCCGCCAGGTGTGGGAGCACTGCAGCGCCGTCATCGGCGGGGGCCTGAGTGTGCGTGAGATCCTGCGTAAATCCAATGTGACCCTTTTGTGCACCACTGATGATCCGGCGGACACCCTGGAATGGCACCAGAGGCTGGCTGCCGACCATACCCTGGAAACCAAAGTGCTCCCCGCATTCCGGCCGGACAAGGCGGTTAACGTGGAAAAGGAGGACTTCCCAGACTATCTGGCCCGGCTCTCCGCCGCCGCAGGGGTGGACATCAACGGATGGGGGAGCCTGCTGGCCGCCCTGGATAACCGGATGGACTTCTTCGCACAGCACGGCTGCAAGGTGTCCGACCACGGCTTGGACAACCTGCGGTACGCCCCGGCCCGCCCGGAGGAACTGGATAGCGTGGTCAGGCGCCGCCTGGCGGGAGAAACCGTGACGGAAGAGGAGGTGCGGCAGTATAAGTGGGCGCTGCTGACCCACCTGGCACGGGGCTACGCCAAGCGGGACTGGGCCATGCAGCTTCACTTCGCCGCCCAGCGGGACAACAACCACCGTATGCACCGCCTGCTGGGGCCGGACACCGGCTACGACAGCATCGGCCCTGGGGTGAACCTGCCGGCACTGGCTGCTTTCCTGGACGGGCTGGATGAGACGGGGGAGCTGCCCCGCACCATCCTCTATTCCCTGGAGCCCAGCGACAACGCCGCGCTGGTGGCCCTGATGGGCTGCTTCCAGGGGCCCGGTACTGCGGGGAGGCTACAGCACGGCTCCGCCTGGTGGTTCAACGACCACAAGCCGGGGATGGAGGCCCAGCTTACCACCTTGGCCGCAGGCGGCTTGCTGGGCAACTTTATCGGGATGCTCACCGATTCCCGCAGCTTCCTGTCCTACACCCGGCACGAGTACTTTCGACGCATCCTCTGCAACCTTATCGGCCGGTGGGTGGAGGACGGCGAATTCCCCGATGACCCCGCCGCATTGGAGCGGCTGGTGGCCGGGATATCCTATCGCAACAGCATCCACTACTTCGGTTTCGAGCAGTATCACTTACGGGGGGCAGATACGGTATGAGTATGATCAGCGTCAAAGGGCTTCAGAAGAGCTTTGGCAAGCACGAGGTGCTCAAGGGCATCGACATCGAGATCCAGCCCGGCGAGGTGGTGGCCATTGTGGGCCCCTCCGGCTGCGGCAAGTCCACCTTTCTGCGCTGCCTGAACCTGCTGGAAAAGCCCACAGGGGGACAGATCCTCTACCACGATGTGGATCTGGTCAGCGCCGACGCCAGGAGCGCCAACAAGGTGCTCCTGGGCATGGGTATGGTGTTCCAGCAGTTTAACCTCTTTCCCCACCTGACGGTGCTGGACAACATCATGCTGGCCCCCGCCCTGGTTAAAAAGCGGGATAAGAAGGAGTGCGAGAGCCAGGCCATGGAGCTGCTGAAGACCGTGGGTCTGGAGGATAAGCGGGACGCCTACCCCAACCAGCTCTCCGGCGGACAGCAGCAGCGCATCGCCATCGCCCGGGCCCTCGCCATGAGGCCCGAGGTCATGCTTTTTGACGAGCCAACCTCCGCCCTGGATCCCGAGATGGTGGGCGAGGTGCTGGACGTGATGAAGAAGCTGGCCGCCGATGGTATGACCATGTTGGTAGTGACCCACGAGATGGGCTTTGCCCGCGAGGCGGCCGACCGGGTGATTTTCATCGACGGCGGCCGCATTGTGGAGGACAGCGAGCCCGAGGAGTTCTTCGCCCATCCCAAGAACAAGCGTCTTCAGGATTTCCTGAGCAAGATGCTCTGATTCAAACCATTCAAGGAGGAAGCAAACATGTCTCAGATCAAGGTGGCCCGCTACAGCGGCGTCAAGTACGAATTCGTGGACGGCTATGCCCGTGTGCCGGTGCTGGAGGGGGAGTTTGACCAGGCCCACTTCGCCCACTGCGCCCTGCAGCCCGGCTGCTCCATCACACCGGAGGTCTACTCCGTCACCGAGCACAACCAGCTCTTTATCTTCACCAAGGGCAAGGGCTATGTGACCACCCCCCGTCAGGCGTGGAACATCAGGGAGCCCGGCGTATTCGTCCCTGAGTTTGACGCGGAGCGCTTCACCATCACCTGCTCTGCGGACAGCAAGCAGCCCCTGGAGTTTCTCCACATCATCACCGAGCTGAGCGACTACGACAAGACCTGCCTGGTGGAGTCCCGCATGGTACTGCCCCGGTTCCGCGGTATCTCTGAGGGCTGGACCTACGACGAGGATTTCAAGGACAACGACACCACCACCTCCATTATGCTGCTGGAGCACCGCAACCTGGGCCGTCTGTCTATGGGCTGCGTCCGCGGCACCGGCCCCATCGAGATCGGACAGCACATCCACAACGAGCTGGCCCAGTGGTATTTCCCCCTGCCCGGCTCCGAGTTCATCTACACCGCCGGCGGCGAGGAAGTAAAGATGACCGGCGGCGACCTGTCCTTCACCCCCACCGGCTTCTGGCACGGAAGCAAGGTGGAGGCCGGCAGGCAGTGCGACTACATCTGGTTTGAAATGTGCATCGACGGTTATCCCGGCGAGATCAAGTAAGCCAATTCACATTGACTCAAAGGCTTAATTTATTGTAAAGGGGAATGTACCATGGCTTTGGTTAAAATTTCGAAGGGCGCCGACATCCGCCACGAGTATACCGATGGGGTGTCCCGGGTGCCTGTTCTGGAGGGCGCCTACAAGGATGCGGCAGTGGAGCGCATCTCCCTTCAGCCCGGCGCGGAGCTCTCGCCCGCCCTCTATTCCAAGACGGAGCACAACCAGGTGTTTCTGATCACCGCCGGCAAGGGCTACATCGCCACCCCCCGCCGCGTGTTCAACATCACGGAGGTCTCTGTGTTTGTGCCCGACTTTGACAAGGAGCAGTTCACCTTCCACTGTGCGGCCGATGCCAAGGAGTGCATGGAGATCGTCCATTTCGTCACCGAGCTCAACGACTACGACAAGACCTGCCTGAAAGAGGCCCACCTGACCCTGCCCCGGTTCCGGGGCGTGTCCCAGGCGTGGCACTACAAGGAGGATTTTACCGGCGCCGACATCCAGCAGATGATGATGATCGAGCACCGCAACCTGGGCCGCCTGTCCATGGGCGCCAACTTCGGCACCGGCCCTAACTACATCGGCCAGCATATCCACAACGAGCTGGAGCAGTGGTACATCATGCTCCCCGGAGCCTCCTTCACCTACACCGCTGAGGATGAAAAGATCCACGTGGAGGGCGGCGACATCACATTCACCCCCCACGGCTCCCACCACGGCAGCGAGTGCGCCGAAGGCGAGCGGTTCGCCTATGTGTGGTTTGAGCTGTGTGAGAACGGGTATCCCGGCGAGATTAAGTAAGCCATGAGGGCGACCTGGCCCCTTTTGGGCTCCAACGGCCCGTACAGCCGCGTCCCGCTTGCCGCGTTTTTGGAGGCGGAGGTACGGCTTGGCCTGGACGGCGTGGATTTCGTGCCACAGACGCCCCACTTCTGGTGCAGCCACACGGGACATGAGTCCGCCGCTCCCCTCAGGGCCGCCTTGGCGGAGGCGGGGCTTCCTGTCCGGGTGCTCACGCCGCCCCCCTACCGCTACTCCCTCACCGCTCCGCCGGGGCGGCAGCGGGAGGCCACCTTGGACTACTACCGGGTATGTATCGCCCTGGCCGCCGAGCTGGGGGCCGGACGGCTGGTGCTGGGTGCGGCGGGGGCCTGCTGGGATATAGAGCCGGAGGCCCTGCGGCGGAACGCCGCCGGACTGCTTTCCGCGCTGTGTCCTCAGGCGGAGGCCGCAGGTGTGCGCCTGTTGCTGGCTCCGGTCATGGGGCCGGAGACCCCGCTTATTGCAGAGTCTCCTGTGCTGGGCAGGCTGGAGGAGCTCTCCGAGCTGCTCCGCCGGGTGGACAGCCCTGCCCTGGGGGTGTGCCTGGACACCAACGTTATGAGCACTTGGGGCGACAGCATCCCCCGGTGGTTCGAGCGGTTGGGGGAGCACACCGGCCTGGTGCGCCTGTGCGACGGAAACTACCACGGCTGGCGGGCCTGGGGCGAGGGTGTGCTGCCCATGGAGCGCTACCGGGCGGAGCTGGAGGCGGCGGGCTATGCCGGCCCGGTGTCCCTGCTGCTGCCGGGGGAGCGCTATGCCGGCCGGCCCTCCTGGCCGGAGGAGCGGGCCCTGGAGGTCCTGAGAGGAGGGGCGGAATGAGAGGCATCAAACGCAGTCAGCTGGTCAACATGAACCAGCACTACCGCCGCTTTTCCATGGATTTCTTCCTGGATTGCCAGCAGCGCCTGGGTATCGGGCAGATTGAGCTGTGGTGCGGCGCCGCCCACTTCTGGCTGGATCACACCGGCTATGACGATGTCTCTGCCCTCAGGGCCAAGCTGAGGGCCCACGGCGTGCGGGTGGTGTCGGTCACCGCCCCCAGCATTGCCTACCAGTACCAGTATGCCGCCCAGGAGCCCGCCCACCTGGAGTACTCCTTTCGATATTTTTCCAACGCCATCCATCTGGCCGCCGAGCTGGGGGCCGACCGGGTGGTGGTGAACTCCGGTTGGGGCTACCAGGGAGAGGACGAGTCCGCCATGTGGAACCGCTGCCGGGATCACCTGGGCCGGCTGTGTCAGGTGGCCCAGCCCTGTGGAGTGACACTGGTCATGGAGTCCCTCCGGGACGACGAGAGCAACCTGGTCTGCAACCTGGAGCGGGCCCGCCGGATGCACCGGGAGGTGGGACACCCCAGCCTGAAGATGATGGTGGACAACATTGCCACCGGCGCGGCGGGTGAGACTCTCGGGGACTGGTTCCGGGCCTTTGGAGCCGAGCTGATCCACATGCACTTTTTGGATGGAGATCCCTGGCTGCATAACGTCTGGGGGGATGGCAACACCGCCCTGGCCCAGCAGATTCAGACCATGAACGACCACCACTATACCGGATATCTGGTGCAGGAGGTGGCCGACGAGCACTATTTTTCCGATCCCTATGCCGCCGACCGCCGGAATCTTCGGGTTCTGGAGCGGTTTGTGGAGGACGATTGACGTTATTTTCCGGCAGATGTCTCCGCCGGTCAATAAAAATCAGAAAAGGAAAAGGTGAATCAAATGAAGCTGAAGAAACTCGTACCTGCGGCCCTCTCTCTTGCACTGGTCCTCTCTCTGGCCGCCTGCGGCAGCCCCAGTGAGCCCTCCGGCTCCACGCCCCCTGACACCAATCCTCCCGCTACCGGTTCGGCTGTCCCCGGCACGGAGGCTCCCGCGGCCGACGACTCCCTCCAGAAGGTTCTGGACGCGGGCAAGCTGACCATCGCCGCTGAGGGCAACTGGGTGCCCTACGTTTACAACGAGGATGGCACCGGCGAGCTTACCGGCTTTGAGGTGGATATCGCCAAGGAGATCTGCTCCCGCCTGGGCGTGGAGCCCGACTTCCAGATCTCTAGCAGTTGGGATCCTGTGGAGGCCGGCATGGACTCCGGACGCTATGACTGCATCATCTGCGGCGTGAACCCCAAGCCCGAGCGCCAGGAGAAGTACAACATGTCCATTGCTTACGCCGAGAACCCCTTCTGCCTGGTGGTGGCCGGTGACAACGAGGAGATTACCAGCTTTGCCGACCTGGCCGGCAGGAGCTGCGCCAACGCCCTGAACTCCACCGCCGGTGATCTGGCCCGCAAGGCGGGCGCGGAGCTGTCCGACGCATCCCTCACCGCCGCCATGGATCTGATTGTCTCCGGCCGCGCCGATGCCACCGTCAACAATGTGGCCGCCGTAGAGGAGTACATGAAGGAGCGCCCCGACATGAACGTGAAGATTGCCGCTATCTATGAGCCCGAGGAGGGCGAGGAGTGGATCATCCAGTCCGCAGTGGCCTTCCAGAAGGGCGCCGACACCCTGACCGAGAAAGTCAACGAGATCCTGCAGGAGATGATCGATGACGGCACCTGCTACGACCTGACCGTTCAGTACTTTGGCCAGTCCGTGGCCGACAGCACCAGCATCTATCAGAAGTAAGCTGACCCCAGCACTTTTCCGCCGGGGGGCCGCCGCAGGCGGTCCCCCGGCCCTATGAACACTATTTCTAAAGGAGGCGGGCCGCTGTGGATAATACCCTTCAGTTGCTCATCGATTCGTTCTGGCCGCTCTTTAAGGCCGGTCTTACCATTTCGGTACCTCTGATGCTCGTTTCGTTTATCCTGGGACTGGTCGTGGCCTTCGCGGTGGCGCTGATGCGGATGTCCAAATGGAAGCCCTTAAAAGCCATTTCCTGGTTCTATGTCTGGGTCATCCGCGGTACGCCGCTGATCGTACAAATCTTCATCATCTTTTTTGGCCTGGCCTATGTGGGCATCATCCTTGATCCCATCCCGGCGGCCATCTTGGCCCTGACTATCAGCCAGGGCGCCTATAACTCCGAGGTCATCCGTGCAGCCCTGGGCTCCATCCCCAAGGGCCAGAATGAGGCGTGCAGGGCTCTGGGTCTGAACAAGTGGCAGACCATGAGCCGGATCATCGTCCCCCAGGCCGCCCTGGTGGCCGTGCCCTCCCTGGGTAACTCCTTCATCAGCCTGCTGAAGGACACCTCCCTGGTGGCGACCATTACCGTTCATGAGATCTTCCAGACTGCCCAGGCCATCAACGCGGTCAAGTTCCAGCCGCTGCTGCTGTATATCGAGGCCGCCTTTGTCTACCTGATTTTCAGCACGGTCCTGACCCAAATTCAGGGCATGCTGGAGAAAAAGCTGGGCAAGCATCTGGTGGATACCAGAGTGTGATGAGAGAGGCGCAAACATGTTACATTTGAATATGCAAGGTCTGCAGGACCGGGCGGCTTGGGCGCAAGCCGGTATCCGGCTGCCCCGCTACGATGTGGCTGCCGTACGGGCCCGCACCTGGGAGGCGCCGGTGTGGCTCCACTTTGGCGCGGGCAACATCTTCCGGGGGTTCCTGGCCGCGGCCCAGCAGACTCTTTTGAATACCGGCAGGGCCGACACAGGCATCCTGGCCGCCGAATCCTTTGACTTTCAGATCATTGACCAGGTCTATAGCCCCTATGACGCCCTGAGCCTGCTGGTGCGCATGCGCGCCGACGGCAGCGAGGAGCGGGAGGTGATTGCCAGCGTGGCCGGCGGCCTCAAGGCCGACTGCGCCGGCCCTGACTGGGCCAGGCTGACCCGGGTGTTTTGCAGCCCGACTCTCCAGATGGCCAGCTTCACCATTACCGAGAAGGGCTACGCCCTAACCGATCTGGAGAAAAAGCCCCTGCCGGTGGTGGAGCGGGATCTGGCCGCCGGGCCGGAGGGGCCCCGTCACACCATGTCTATCACGGCGGCTCTGCTGTACCGCCGTTTCCAGGCCGGAGGCGCGCCCATTGCCATGGTGAGCATGGACAACTGTGCCCGCAACGGGGAGAAGCTCCGCGCCGGGGTGCTGTCCATGGCCCGGGACTGGGCGGAGCGGGGGCTGGTAGAGTCCGCTTTCCTGGACTGGCTGGAGGACGAGGGCCGGGTGAGCTTCCCCTGGTCCATGATCGACAAAATTACCCCCCACCCCTCCGAGCGGGTGCAGGAGGAGCTGGGGCGCCTGGGTGTGGCGGACATGGCCATTGCCCGCACCAACACGGGCACCCTTATCGCCCCCTTTGTCAACGCGGAGATCACGGAGTACCTGGTGCTGGAGGACGCTTTCCCCAACGGACGCCCCGCCCTGGAAGGGGCGGGGGTGTATCTCACGGACCGGACCACCGTGGAGAAGGCGGAAAAGATGAAGGTGGGCACTTGCCTAAACCCCCTGCACACCGCTCTGGCGGTGTACGGCTGCCTGCTGGGGTATACCTCCATCGCCGCCGAAATGGGGGATGCAGATCTCAAGGCCCTGGTGGAGCATATTGCCGCCGAGAGTCTGCCCGTGGTGGAAGATCCCGGTATCCTCAGCCCCAGGGCATTCATTGACGAGGTGCTCCATGAGCGATTCCCCAATCCCGCCATCCCGGATACACCGCAGCGTATCGCAGCCGACACCTCACAGAAGCTGCCCGTCCGTTACGGCGGTACCCTCAGGCGCTATGCACGGCAGTCGGAGCAGGCATTGGCCGGACTGGAGTTCGCCCCCCTGGTGTTCGCCGGCTGGTGCCGCTACCTGCTGGGGGTGGATGACAGGGGAAACGCCATGCCTGTCAGCCCGGACCCCATGTTGCCCCAGCTCCAGGCCCACCTGAAGGGAATTGAAGTGGGCCGGCCCGATTCCCTGGCAGGACAGCTCCGCCCCATCCTGTCCAATGCAGCCCTCTTTGGGGTTGATCTGTATGCAGCAGGCCTGGGGGAGAGGACAGAAGAGATGTTCCGGGACATGCTGGCCGGCCCGGGGGCGGTGCGGGCCACCCTGCACCGCAATTGTGCATGTAAACAGCCATAACAGAAATAGAGGATTCTGTTCCGCCCTTCAGACGGCAGCAGGGCGGGAAGCGTAAGGAGGAAACAGCCTTGAAGATGACATTTCGCTGGTATGGGAGCCAACTGGATCCCATACCGCTGCGATACATCAAGCAAATCCCCAACATGAGCGGCGTGGTCACCTCCCTGATGGATCTGCCCGCCGGCGCGCTCTGGCCCACGGAGCGCATCTCAGCCCTCAAAGAGGAAGTCAATGCCGCTGGCCTGGAGATGGAGGTCATTGAGAGCGTCAATGTCCATGAGGACATCAAGCTGGGCCTGCCCGGACGGGACGCGTATATCGACAACTACCGGGAGACGGTGCGGCGGCTGGGCCAGGCGGGTGTAAAGGTGATCTGCTACAACTTTATGCCGGTTTTTGACTGGACCCGCACTGATCTGGCCAAGCCGCGGCCCGACGGCTCCACAGTCCTGGCCTATGATCAGGCAGTCATTGACCGCATCACCGACCCACAGGCCTTCGCGGATCAGATCCAACAGGGGGCAGGGGAGTTTGAGATGGCGGGCTGGGAACCGGAACGCATGGCGGAGCTCAAGCGCCTGTTTGCCCAATACCGGAATGTCTCCCATGAGGACCTGTTCCGCAACCTGAAGTATTTCCTGGAGGCAGTGATTCCCGTCTGCGAGCAGTACGATGTGAAGATGGCCATCCACCCCGACGATCCCCCCTGGGATATCTTCGGCCTGCCCCGCCTGCTGGTGGACGCCGAGGCCATCGACCGCTTCCTGTCCATGGTGGACGACCCCTACAACTGCCTGACCCTGTGCTCCGGCAGCCTGAACGCCAACCCCAAGAACAATGTGGCCGACATCGTGCGCAAGCACTGCGACCGCATCGCCTTCGCCCATATCCGCAATGTGAAGCACTTCCCCAACGGGGACTTCTCAGAGACCTCTCACCGGGACTGCGACGGCGACACCGGCATCCTGGACATTCTGAAGGCCTACCACGACTGCGGGTTTGAGGGCTATATCCGCCCCGACCACGGCCGCCACCTGTGGGGCGAGGGCCCCGGCACCTGCCGTCCCGGCTATGGCCTGTACGACCGCGCCCTTGGTATCATGTATATGTGGGGCATCTGGGATATGCTGGACAAGCTGGACGCAGAGAAGAAGGGCAAGTAAGCCTGATTTATGCATCCATCCGCCCGCCCCGGTTCCGTCAGAACCGG
>ERZ780150.1299-NODE-1299-length-16803-cov-3.617626_pt1 | contig 16803 bp, 9 predicted proteins | sample MGYA00511019_ERZ780150 | MGnify/ENA primary metagenome ERZ780150 (study PRJEB29588, sample SAMEA2151633) | human gut metagenome | biome: human gut; feature: human-associated habitat; material: faeces | place: Denmark | collected 2008/2010 ...
AACCCGGTTGCACATCAATGACCGTATAAGTACCCCATGATTTCTCGGCATACATTGCCTCGGTTTCAATTTTCTCAACATACGGCTTCATATAACCACTGCGCTCTTTATCAGAAATCAGAATGCCATCACCACTTGCCGCAATAATCATGTCCTTGCAGCCCATGCAGAGAATTGGAATATTCAGCTCATTCACCACATTGGTGTTCTCGCAGGTTTCATCCAGAATGGCCTTGCCCTTGGTCTTATCTGCCATGACCTCGGCCATCATGTTCCAGGTGCCGACATCCTTCCAATCTCCGCTGTAACGCAGAACCTGAATGCTAGACTCTTTCTCGACCACAGCGTAGTCAAAGCTGATTTTGGTCAGTGTGTCGTATTTATTGAAAAGGTCACGATAATCCTCGAAGTCGATCATGCTGTGAGCCTTATCCATCAGGTATCCCAGCTTAAATGCAAAGATACCTGCATTCCACAGTGCGCTCTGAGCTAGATACTTCTTTGCCGTTTCTACATCCGGCTTTTCCTTAAACTCCTTGACTTTGCTGACATTATCTCCTCTTTCAGGAATGATATAACCATACTTTTCGCTCGGATAAGTCGGCTCAATACCCATCAGCGTCAAGTTTGCGTTGCCCTGTTCAGCCAGTTCCTGCAAAGTTTTAACTGCTTCGTAGTATGTATTGTCCACATACGGATCAACCGGGCAGACAACAACTGCCTCATCCTCTGCAACGCCCAGTTCATCATGGAGATAAGCTGCGGCCAGTGCAATGGCCGGGAACGTATCGCGGCGGCAAGGCTCTACACAAATAGAAGCCTTTTCACCTAACTGATTCTTGATGACACTTGCCTGCGATTTGCTCGTTGCAATAGTAATCTTTGCATCAGCATCTACCGTGGTGACCTGGCGATAGACACGCTGCACCATAGACTCATACTCGTCATCATTTTTGAACAGTTTGATAAACTGCTTGCTGCGCACATCATTGGAAAGAGGCCAGAGACGCTTACCTGAACCACCAGAAAGTAAAATAATATTCATAATTTTTTCTCCTCGTATCTTTACTTCAAGAACTCTTCCGCGCTCTTGCAGATCTCTGCTTCCACTTTTTCTGCTGCCGCCTTGTTCTCTGCACTGACAGAAATATAGGTCTTGAGCTTCGGCTCAGTGCCGGAGGGGCGCACCACGATGGAGCAGTTATCTTCCAACAAAAACTTCAGCACATCGGATTTAGGCAAACCATCCAGCCCCGGAGCATAGTCTAGTAGCTTGACGACCTTCTTGCCACCAAATCCCTTAATATCACCACGGAACGTCTGCATGATGCTCTGCATCTTAGCAAAACCGGCACTGCCATCAAACTCATAGCTGTGCAGGGTGTTCAGGCAGTAGCCGTAGGTCTTGTACAGCTCGTCCAATTTGTCCAACAGGCTGATACCCAGAGTAGCATAGTAGCTGAACATCTCGCAGATCATATAGGCACCGTCCACACCATCCTTATCGCGGACGTAGGAACCGGTCAGGTAACCATAACTTTCCTCAAAGCCAAACACATAGCTGTCCGCCTTACCCTGCTTTTCCAGCTTGCCGATCTGCTCACCGATAAACTTAAAACCGGTCAATACATTGATGGTACGCAGACCATAATGGGTGGCGATCTGCTCGCCCATATCCATGGTAACAATTGTCTTGACCATAACCGGATCAGCAGGCATCTTGCCGTGTTTTACGCGCTGGCTGCAAATGTAGTCCAACAGCAACATACCGGTCTGGTTACCGGACAGCAGTTCATACTCACCTGCCTTGTTCTTGACAGCAATGCCCACACGATCACAGTCCGGGTCAGTTGCAAGCAGCAGGTCAGCATTGCACTTCTTGGCATATTCCATACCCAGTTCCATTGCTTCCTTAATCTCTGGATTAGGATATGGACAGGTCGGGAAGTTGCCGTCTGGCTGCTCCTGCTCCTTGACCACGGTGATGTTGGTATAGCCCATTTCTTTTAGAGTACGAGTTACAGGCTTTAAGCCGGTACCGTTCAGTGGGCTGTACACGATAGCTACGTTCTTATTAACTTCTTCGCCAAACAGAACGGACTGGCTCTTGACCTGCTCCACAAAGGCGGTGTAGACTTCATCCGGAATGTACTGGATACTGCCGTCTGCCACACCTGCTTCAAAATCGCTAGTCTTAACATCTGCAAAAATATCCAGCTTTTCAATTTCGGCCAGAATCTCCGCAGCAGCCTCGGTCGTAATCTGGCAGCCATCAGCACCGTAGACCTTATAGCCATTGTACTTGCTAGGATTGTGGGATGCGGTCACCATGACACCTGCAGAGGTATGCAGATAACGGGTCGCAAAAGACACAGTCGGGACCGGCATCAAAACAGGCCAGATATTGACCTTGACACCATTCGCAGCAAACACACCGGCAGCCACCTTTGCAAATACATCGCTCTTGATGCGACTGTCATAGCCGATGACTACAGACGGAGTTTCAAAATTCTTCTTTAAATAGTCCGCCAGACCCTGAGATGCCTTTGCAACCGTGTAGATGTTCATACGGTTGGTTCCTGCGCCAATAACGCCGCGCAGGCCGCCCGTTCCAAAGGCAAGATCACGGTAAAAAGCATCTTCAATTTTTGTATCATCTAACGTTTTCAATTCAGCGGCAACATCTACATCTGCAGTTGCATTCACCAGCCATCGCTCGTATTCCTTTTTAATATCCATAATTCATTTACTCCGCCGGTCCTTCTCGAACCAATCCCTTAAAAGTATCTTTATATCTATCTACACATCCATTTGGATGGTATTTCTTTTTCCTCTTACCGCTCACACGGCTAAGTGTTTTCTTGTGCTGTCGTATCCAATTACCCCAGCAACCAAGTCTTTTCTCGATATTTCGTCTATTTTCCTACATATCTTTATCCAGACAGGTTCACTCAACAAAATCAGTCGAACTTTTCCTCACTTTTCATCGGCGCATATTCATACGCCGCACTCTCCACCCTCTACATCAAAGTGTTATGTTATTGAGTAGACCTGTTTTTCTACATCTATTTTTCCAAATTTATCCATTCCATCTTTTTTGTAATAATCATACAAACAAACCCATCATTCTTATTGCAACCTGCACAATGATTTATTCATCTCTTATGAGGTCTACACGACAAACTATTAGTAATTTTCGACCGTTACTCAACGCCACGCAGATAAATGCAGTTATCAGTATTAACGCCCTACTGCACAAAACATGATTTTCACAGTAAAATACGGCGCATATTTATGCAAAAAGACTTATATTTGTATGTATATTCAACTCCACCATAGTCCATCAGACCGCAACTGATTTTGCCCGGTAGACATTGTCATAAAGACCTCCACACTCGCATCAATTTATCTCCCCATCACCTGTCCCTGCCTGTCCTCCTCCGGCTTCCTGCGTCTCACTCTGTACTTCACCACTTCCTATCCCACCGCTGTCTTTCTTCTCACTGCCACTGTCTTCCTTTTCTTCAGGTACAAGCTGTTGTGTCTGCGGTGTCTGTTGTGTCTGCGGTGTTTGCTGTATCTGCGGCAACTGCTGAATAGCAAACGCATTTTCCAATGTCTCCGTCCGCTCTCTCAGAATTTCCAAATTTCCTTCCAGTTTTTCTACCTGCTTCTCTAAATTCTCTATCTGCAGTTTCATATCTTCAATTGCTGTCGTTTCAGAAATCATTTCTGTTTCAGATTCCCCGTTCGCATTCTCCTGCTGCATACTTTTTTTTACATCAGCTTTTCCCAAAGCAAAGCCCAATAAAAAAATTACCGCCAGAATCACCAGGGCCAGGACACTATAGAGAATTTTTCCTTGTAATGTACTTTCTTCCTCCGCTCTATTATCATATTCAAATCTCTTTTCCATTTTCTATTACCTCTCTTTTCATTTTCAACGGAACTTTCAGGCAATCCATCAAGTAGAAACATTTCCTCAAAGTAAACATAAGGTTCGCTTTCCTGCCAACGTTCTTCTGCCTCATTATAAAAGTGCTTCAGGAACTCACCGGCCTCTCCTTCTACTTCGTTGACCCAAAGATATTCCTTATCCCAATAATTCTTCAACTGGCCTGTTACACATATAAAAAGTCTGCCATCCGGCACTTCTTTCCCTGATATCTGAAAAGTTTCTTTCATTTTTTCATCATCTAATGAATCATGCTTTGTATAACATTGAATTTCATCATTTACCCATTCCTTTATCCTGTCATTTTCCCATAAATAGCTCTTAATATCCCAATAAAACCTTGCCTGTTTTGGTACCTCAATTGAAAATGACAGTTGCCACTCATTCCGCTTGTCCCGGCCTACTCCGTCTTGCTCCTTATATTCATACAGATACAAATTGTTATTTTCCGTTTTTCCATCTGTTTCAAGTCCATAAGATATCCTTTCTAGGACATTTTTATATTCCAAATTCACCATAAGGAAATCCAGATTCCCTGAAACAAAATCCGAATATTCCGCTTTTTCTGCAGGCACTACATTGCCTGCCCCTGAATATACGTTCTGCATTTCCCTGTCTTTTTGTTCATCGTTTGATATGACAAAATAATCCCTGCCCTTTTCCATCCGTTCGTCTATTAGTTGATAAATAATATCCTCATATACATCTCTGACACCTTCTCTGGGACCTGACAGGGAAACCAGCCAACCGCTGTTCCTGTTCTCTCCAAACCATAATAAAGTCTGTATCTTCTGGAAGTCTTTTTGCATTTCTTTAAAAGAAATACTGTTTTCTCCTATTACTTCTTCCATTCCTTCTTCAAAAAAATAAATATTAATACTAACTGGTTCTCCTTCTGCATCTTTCGGATATTCTTTTTGTATCCAGTCAATGACATTTTTTATTTCTTTTGCATTTTCTTTTTGCTCCTCTGCCTTTTTCTCAAGAATTTTGTAATCATCATCTATATGGACGGATACCAGTCCCGCATTATGTACCGCATTAATCTCTTTTTTGCCAACGAGGCAGAAGCATATTAAAATGGCTGGCAAAATTGCTGATTTTTTCATTTTTCTTCCCCCGCTGGTACATACTAATCAGGCTTAACGTCTCCGACTTTAAACAATTTTACAAATCCGACTCCCTGCGTATATTTATTCAGTTCAGAATATTCCACTTCTATCTTTATAATTGATTCTTCTTTCACCTTGTCAAGTATTATGAGGTTGGTTCCTTCGACACGGCACCGGGGGGTTGTCTGATTCTCATTCTTAACAAACCAGGCACTGTAAACAAGTTTATCCTCCGGGTTGTGCAGCAGTCCATGTTTTCCCTGTCCCGTCTGAACTATGCAGCCAATATAGTCGGATAAATTAATCCGTACCTCTTCATCCGTTACTGCTATATTGGAAAGTATTTCTTTCAGCTGACTTTTATCTGAAGCAGCACATATATCTATCTTTGGTGCACTGACAAGCACAGTCTGTCTAATTCCAACCGCACATTTTCCAAAACGTTCTACAGTTACCTGGTATTCCCCTCTGTCCAGATAAATACTTCCTGCATATACCGGCTCTTCATATGTAAGCGGCATATTGTGCTTCTTCTTTGTATTTCTCTCTGTAAAACAAAGACAACTGTTATTCATTATGTCAGTCGGCTTCCCATCATATTCCGCCTTAATTATCACTTCAAATTTGCTTCCTTCATAAATGAAATCCGCAAAGGGATCCGTCTGAAAGCTGACCGTAATCTGAGGTATAAGCATAACCTCACATTCTCTATCCTTTATCACTCCTGCCAGTTTTCTCAATTCTCTGCCTTCCGTATAGTAAAAGCAGCCATTTTCAGTATCACCGCTTCCCACCAGGGTCATTCCTGAAGCATCAGATTCCGGCAAAGGTTCATTGCAGTGAACATAATACTCATCCGCTTTCCCATTGGTACTGCTCAGTTGAGAAAAGCTTTCCCAGTTCATACCGCATCCGTACATGATTTCCGCGCACATCTCTAATACTTCTTTTGCAGCCTTTACTGCATCCGCTTTCTTTCCTTCCTGAAGCCGAATCTCTTTCACCCCATTCAATTTCACCTGCTCCAGTCCATTAGCTCTTTCAGCCTCATTTTCCCATGTAATAAGGCGCAGATGGGCATTTTGAACTGTTCCCCAATTCGTTGTTTCGTAATGACTGCTGTTTTTACTGTCATACATATCTGAAATTATAATCACTTCCCATGGCTCATTAATTTCACCATTCTCAAGTTCAACATCATCTGTCTTCAGATCTAAAATATTTTTCAACACTTTATCCAGATCCGTATTCTTTTTACCGTAATCAATGAAACTATCCCAGCTCACCTCCTCACTCTGTGAAGAATAATTATTCCCCAGCTGGGAAACCTCTTCATCAAAGGTATAGATTCTGCATTTTACCCTATCCGATTTATAGAAATAATCGTACAGCAGGGAAAGAATATATTCCCTGTACTCCTCCATACTTTTTACAGAACCGCTGATATCCACATAAATACAGACTTTTTTCATGATTTTTAAATCATCATATCTCAGTGTTTCTTCTGCCTTGCATTCTGTTGCCCGGGCGAAAAAGGACAGGAACAGTATTGTGATAAAGAACTTAATACCTATCTTCATTGTCTTCATACAACAGTACCTCCTGTTCAAAAGTTGCCTCCATATTATCAGTATTGAAGGCCCTGTCCATCAGGACTTCCAATAAAAGATCATAAAATTCATGGCTCAGAACATAAAATTTTGTACATTGGTCTATCTCATCCAACAATGGAAATACCAGTTCCGCCTCCATCAGGAAGCCAATTTCAGCCTTCATCTTCGAGGGGATCAAACTGCTGTCAATAACGAGCCCATTTACCATCTCCGCGCTTACTGTTATAAGTTTCTCCAGGTTATGTGGAATATAGGGCTTAATTCGGTATCTGTAATCTTTTTTAAATTTTTCCTTTTCCTGTTCATAAAATATCTTTCTCTGATAATAATCATCCGCCTTTTCCACCAGTAGTATTTTCCTGAACAGAGGCATTGCTTCAACCCGGCTCAGCATGGTTTCCGCATCAGTTTTCAGCAGGCTCTCCAGACAGTTTCTATTCTTTTTTTCTTCCTCTTCTTTTTTAAAGTTACCATTGTTAACCATCTTTTTCAGCCGGGCTGAACTGATCCAATAATGAAGTGCAGACATCAGGAACAGAATCACAGTCATGAAAAGCAGATAAGTCATCAGGGGCTGTCCAATATATCGGATCACCATTCCTCCTGCAATAGCTACCGCAGCAGTAATGCATATAACAACATTCCAATGAGAATCCCGCTGTTCTGAAGCAATATCTATGTATTGGTTAAGAAATGCTGCAGCTATAACATTCCTTTTTTTCAAAGCTTTTTCTGCAGGCCTTAAATGCCCTCGAAGGAAACATAAAACCAGAATAAATCCTTCCATAATCACTCCCATTACAATCGACATGACTGTTTTGGGATAATCATAAAAGTGCATCCTGTCGGCAATAAGATACCAAACCTCTTCAAAGGATCTTTCCTGGTCACTCACTTCCTGGTCAATAATTTTGAGCCAGTTCAGCGCGCCAAGATAATTTCTATAGGAGCTTTCATGGAAATTGGGGTAACCGCTGATTTTATCCGGATTTACGTCTCTTATGCTGCTGAAGATTTCCATCTTTTCCAAATAATGATAAATTAATTCTGCATATTGTTTTGCCTCACCTTCCGCGTTCTCACCACTACTATCAGCAGTACTGTCTAAGAAATTTTGTATATTATCAAGTGGGTCTTCGTTTTCCGATGCAAAATATCCCCGCATGATTAAATAATTATCTACTGCTATTTTTAAATCGTTTAAATCATAGCCTGTTTCTCCAAATAAAATATCGGAATTTTGATCATAAACGTGTATATCATCCAAAAATAATTTAAAATTTTCAGCAAACTCCTCGGCTTCAAAATCAGCTTTTCCGTTTGCAAGTTCATTAATAATATCAGTCGCTCTTGATGACAGATCCTCTTCCTCTGCTTTTTTGCATATATCTCTCGCTTCATACAGGAAATCATTCAAAAAATCTTTTGTGTTTTCATAATATAACTCCAGCTTTTCTTTATAGTGCTGCTGATCTTTTTCCAGGAACCGGACCACTCCATATTCTCTGTCCGCCGCCGTTTCCCGTGCAATTCTTTGTTCACATAGATAAACTGCAGAAAAAAATGATAAAATCAAGCCGGTTACAATAACCGCAAATGACATAATAACTATTTTTCCGATCTTTGCTATTTCTTTCAGCTGTTCATTTGTACCGTCCTTATCACCTGAGTTTATGTAGACTGTTTTATATGCACTTGCAAAATTATCACTGTCCACTTTGCCTGTATTTGATATTTTTCTGTCTGGTATTTTTTCTGTCTGATAGTACCTTGTTATTCTCCTTGCACGGGCATATCTTGGGAAAAAATATCTGACAAGCCTGGAAGAGAAAAGCAGAAAGGCTGTCTGCAGCCCAAAAGCCATAAAAATTGCTGATACAGTATCAATTACATTATCCAGCCCGCCTGTTACCATAAGGAAAGATGTTGCGCTCAGGAAGGTAATGGCATAATTCATCATGACAAACTGTGCACTTTCCGAAAAATGTCCGAAAAGAAGCGTCCTGATCCCGTCCTTAAAGCTGATTGCACTTTTCACGGCATCAATAATATCCACTATCAGCGCAGAAATATATAGTATTAATTCCTTTATGGCGCCCATAATGCCTTTGCCAAGCCCTGCTTTTCTCATCTGCTCGTTCCCAATGAGAATAATGAGTATTATCGCTGTCAGAACCAGCCAGAATAACTCGTTTTGCCCAAGATCTATCAGCTTTTCCTTAACAATTATGGATAATTCATTCAACTGTTTATCCAAAATTCCGCCCCTCTCAAAAATCTGATTTACAGCTTATATTCCTTATCCGTTTTCTGATGTGATAATTTTTCCTTTATGAAGCAGTATAATTTTATCTTGTCCTACTATTTTTACTTCGGCAGGTATGATTTTGGTGATTTTTATCTGATTTTCTGTTACTGGTTCTATTTCAAACACTCTTTTATAGCCATAATTATCACACTGTTCTAACGAAAGTTTTCCATTGGTTTTCACTTTTCTCGGATAAATATATATCTTCTCCAAGCTCTCTATAATTTCAAATGAACCTTTACCAGATATTTTGTAAAATATTCCCTGTTCCCATAACAATTCATCATTTTCCAGATCTCTTAATAGAATATAAATAGCTTTTCCGCTTCCTTCTTCCGGATAGATAACAGGAACCTCTTCTTCCTTTGCAGTCTCCGCTTCTGTCTGTATCCCGCTGTCATTTCCTTCTTCATTATCCGGTTTCGTTTTGGCAGGAGATTGCATTTCATCTGAATCTGATATTTCAGCAATATTCTCTTCTTCTATTGCTTCATCTGTTGTTGTTTTCTGTTCTTCGTTCCCCTGTTCTTCTTTTACTAAGTGTTCCCTCGACAGTTCACGATCTTCAAGAATCTGAGATTGCTGCTTCACAATAAGTTCCAAGCTCTGTTTTATTAAGTTAAGCACGTTTTGTAGTTCATCATTCTTTTCTTTTTCATTCTCCTTCAATTGCGTATTTTCATATTTCAGGTTTTCATGCTCGCTTTTTAGGTTTTCATGCTCATTTTTTAAATTCTCATACTTATTTTTAATTTCCGTATTTTCTTTATCTGCTTTTTCTGCTTTATCTCCGAGTGAATGAAAACATTTTTCGAGGTTCCTAATCTTCCGGTATTTAGATGATAAGGCGACTAAATAAATGACTGAAATCCCCAAAGCCCAATACACCGAAAAAGGCTGTTTGAATATACCGAGCATCCACAGTTCGAAAAAAAACGGAATTACCAAAAGCAACAACGAATAAAAAGCATCTGTCAATTTGAATACTTTCTTCACATTTTCCCCTTCCATCTTTCGTTTTTCCTGCCGTTTTCAAATACCTTACCTGTTGAAAACGGCAGGAAATCACTGCTTACAGATTCTTCATAAGAAGGTAATTGGACATTTTTACATCAAACAGGATATTCCACAGACATTTAGGGTTGTCTTTGTCCCGGCTTATTTGCGACCACAAATTTTCCGCACTCTGCCGGAAAAAGGCTCTGTTGTTTTTTTCCTTTTCAGTGGCTTTATCCTCACTTTTCCCGACCGAGATCAAATCATAAACCTGCGTTTCCCCTTCTTCGGTTCTGAGACTCAGAAAGCTCTGTCCTTTGACTTCCTGTATAAAATTATGGTATTCACTAATCAGGTTTTCGATTTCCGCCTGATCCGGTGCGGCCGCAGGAAATACCGCTGTATGACAGGTTTCCTTCCAATAAGCATCTATCTTATCACGGTCATCCAGCGCTTCATTATTTATTGGCGATATATACTTTCCTGTTTCCACCATGCCTTCGACCACCTCTGTCTTACGGTATTTGCCGTCTACCGCAATAATCATGGCACTTTCACTGATCCCGGCTTCTTTGCTCAGCAGGCGGGTAACATATATCCCAAACTCTGTCTTCTGGAATTGGTCCAGAGGAAAATTTATGATATTTCTAAGTGCCTGCTTACCGCCCCCATATAAGAACAGTTTGAAGTTTCCACTCCGGCTGTTATAGAAAAGCTGAAGCAGTCTGCCATAGACACGGAAAAGATTCAAATATTTATAGGTTAAAATGACTGCAAATTTTACGTATATATTCGAAGTACTGACATTCAAATCTTTTTGAATTCCCACTTTTTCAATAAGCATCTGAATAATATTTCGCTTACTGTCCTGTATCCCCGGATCTCCCACTCCGTTTTCATCCGGTTTTTCCATCTGATCCTTTTCAAAATCCTCATACATGTCTATCAGTTTCTTTGCATCCGAATACACCTTATTATCCACACCGGTTTTAGAGGGAATCTCCCACAACCCCCTGAATCCGTCACTTTTTCCGCGGAAGAATAATTCTATCGTGTCCGCCAGAATTTCCCTTCCCGCATATCGCATGGAAAACTGTATTCTCTTTGGAAGCTGATTTTCCTGCGTTTCTCCTATAAACAGATTAAAATCGCTGGTTCCTGCACCAATATCACAGATGCCAAAGGTACTTCCGGCTGATACCAGTTTTTCCGGTGTCTCCAACATAGCTTTCTGCAGGTAGCGTGCATTGGCTTCGGCTTCGGAACAATAGGTTGTCTTCTCTATGACAATGCCGCTGTTCTTGTTAAGAAGAGAGATAATCTTGCCCCAAACCTTCTGAATTCTTTCATATACATTACTTCTCGGATAGGAAATACATACCTGCATTTTACCTGCTCCATTGAGGGCACATTCCAATGCGCCAAGCCATAACATATTGTAGAGGAATATCTGAAGAGCTTTTTCATAAAGATTTCCTTCTTCCGGGCCATATTCATTTCCGAACTTAATATCTGTTACCACCTTGTCGTCCAGAAGCGGTTTTTTCCCTTCCATAAATTCATTCAGCAGTTCCAGATCCGGGAAAAGGGCGCACCCCTGTTCATAGCAATATATTTCAGATTCTCCAAATCCCTGTTTATATATCCTGCTCATGGTAGGGAAGCCTCTGTTGATCTCCCGTTCCGGCGCATAGCACTGCCTTGCAAACAGACTGTCCCTCCTGCCCTCCGTCCCGGAAAGAAGTACCTCATACAGCCCCTTCCTGGCCAATCTATAGTTAATATCTTTACCGTTAATATCCTTATAAGCAACAATCGTATTACGGGTTCCCATATCCAGAGCCCACCGATATGTCTTTGAAAAATCGGTTTCCGACAAAGACGGCGTGCCTACGCAGATAGCTCCCAGATATTCACTTTTCTTTTTGGGATTTCTTACAGCATCGGGGAGACCGAAATCCGTCCTGCAGAGTTTCACAAAAGATGGAAGTCTGTTATAGGCGGCATAATACCATTCTTTTTTAAATTTCTCCTGGCTTGTCAATACATTGGAACGGTAGATGTCGTCATCCGCCATATCAATCATGCTGCCTTTTATCTGAATGAAATCTTCCAGAAAATCCTGCAGAGCTGTTCCTTCCTCACCATCATCTTTACATTTCAGGAGCGCCATATAGTACTTTTTCCAATACTTTACAGGCAATTTCACATAGGGAAAAGCGGTTATTATGGGTACTCCCGATGCATAAATCAAAGCTTCCTTCCGGTAACACCTGGTTACTTTAATAAATTCATTTTCAACTTTAAGTCGGAAAGTAATAACCAGATTTTTCTTTGCTCCAAAGTGACTTGCGTCTATATCCACTCCCGTCATATACACATTCGGTGTTTCTTCAAGAAAATTCACCATTTTTTCGGATAACGGCAAAAATCCGGAAAAATAAAATGGATCATCCTTCAGTATCAATTGGAATGAAAACACATTTTCTTTTCCAAATTCTTTTCCTTCATCCACATCTGAAATGGGCTTAACTTCCGTTGAGGCAAACAAGAGAGTGGAATTGAATATGGCCGGAAGGTCAACTGCAAGAACCGGCAGTTCAAAAAATTTCTTTCCCGTATTCTTTTCACCAAATACCGCTTTCCTTACATTGTCCGACTCAGGGTGGATTCTGTAGCTATCCTCCGGAAGCAGTTTGGCTCCCTGCTCTTTCAGAGCAGTACAGAAGCGGACAATATAATATTTGTATTCAATCGCCTCTTCCTCAATACGGGTTAAGTAGGTATAAAGAATATTCTTTTCATAATCCTGAAGTCTCTGTATGCAGTCCTCTCCCATATCCTCTTCTATCTGCTCGGGAAACTCTGCCATGGGCAGTAAAAAGCCATCCTTATCAAAAATGGCGATATTCTTACCCTCCAGCTGAAGAAGGAAGAGCCTGTCATTGCATTCAGTATTCCCCGCCAGCCTGCGGCCGAAAATATACCATACAAGAGGGCTGCATTCGCTTTCTTTAATTTCTTCTATACGAATATCCGATGCCCTGTATTTGCTCAGTGCGAATATAGTTATTACCTTGCGCCACAGTTCTTCTTCATACCGTTCCTTCGCATCGCCAGTCTTCATATCACTGCGGAGCTTTATTACATGTGCCGTACCGGAAGAGATGGCATCAAGCCCGGCTGTCTCCGCATGTTCCCTGGCTGTCATCTGCCCCAGTTCCCCCAGCGACTTGATTATGTTGTGAAATCCCGGTTCATTAGCCGGAATAATTTCCCCTCCGTTTTCTAAGGGAAATGGCACTGCAGCAATAATCTTCATCCCTGTTCCTCCTCTCCGACTTTGCACAAATCATAGATGCACAAGAGCAATTCCCTGGCAATTTCACTGCCGGACTTTCCTTTTTCTGCAATCTTATGCAGGCTTTTCCGGTTCAGCAGGCTGTCATAAATATCAAGTCCCTTTTTCTTTTTTGGATAATTGGCATACTCTTCTACCTCTGTCAGTTCATCAGGATCCATCCGTTGCCGTACTGTTACATATCCATCTTTACCACACTCCAGAATATACTTGATTGCGTCTTTATTAAAAAACCGGGTGACGCTGTTTTCTTCCTGTCCATATTTGGTAGTATCCTCAAGTTCTAACCAATATTCCATATATTTTCTGCAGAAGCCGCAGCAGCACAGGACGGTTTCACGAAGCTGCGTATCAATTTCTTCAATCACATTTGCCTTCGCATTATAAAAAAGTCCTTTCTGGCCATACAGATGGATAATCAGCGCTTCTCTTACATAGCCTTCAAATTCAGGACGGAACAGTGGTTCCAGACATGCCAGCAAAAATGAGGAAAACCGCATAAATCTTACATGCTTTTCCTTAAATCCAATTCCCTGGGGCATGTGTTCCCATGAAATAAATTCTGTTCCTTCATGAGAATACTGATATCCGAAAAGATTGTAATTATTTTCATTACTTTTTTTCAGGATGTCATTAACAGCAAGCGCAACCAGCATATCTATTATGTGCAGTTTATTCTTTTGCCTGTCTTTTGCCGCATTTACATCAGAAACACGATCTAGAACCTCCTGTCCCAAATAATAGAAGCTGTCAAACACCGGATCCTGTTCTTTTCCACTTTTTATCAGCTTCTTTTCATCCCCAAGCACAATCGTTACTGTAGCCGATTTTGCATAGAACTTATGGTAATTAATCTGGTTCTGATCATCACTTTCAGGATCCGGAAAAGAAAAATAGGGTTGTACATGGATACAGTGGATCCGCAGATTATCCCTTTTGCCTTGGAAGTTCTCCGCCAAAAACTCCCCGAAATTCACACCAAGACTGGCTCCGGTTCCACCGAAGGAGGTACACAATATAATAAAGTCTATCTCATTTCCCGCAGCCAGTTCATTTTCTACATCCTTTACCATACTGATTTCCTTATAAACCTTTTTATATATCAGTACGTCACTGGTCACTGCCCCCAAATTGGCCTTGCCATAATACCCGCCTTCCAGGTTTCTGTTCTGTTCCTCTTTTGTCAGACAAATATCAAGCAATTCCCTGTCTTTATCATTTAGTTCCTTTTCCATAGCCATGATATAGCGGATGGACTCATCCTGCGCACGTATTCCCGCCTGTTCCAGCATATCTTCGAAGAGATCTTCCACCCTGGAAACAGCTGTTGCCGCCATTTCTCCGCCTTCCATAACCTTCCGAAAATCATTGTACATTTCACAGAAGGTTCTGCTGTCCACATAATTGGCACTTCTCGTATCCTTATCAATAGGGTAGCATCTGATTTCACAATCCTGATATATACCCGCCGCACAGTTCAGATATAAACAGATTTCTCCTCTTGAGGGTGTTCCCCCGAACATCGCCACAAATACCTTTCTCATCGTATACCTCCTCCTACCAGGGTCTGAATTTTTCCAGGGAAATACAGAATGCAGCTCCGGTAATCAGTACATTAAGGATGACATGTCCCCAGGCTTCATCCAGAAATCCCTGCAGCTGCACCAGCCCGAAAGCAAGAGCGGCGTCTGCGATTATCACTGCTATCAGCAGAACAAGACTCGTACTGTAATTTTTCATATCTCTTGTTCGCTTTTTCGCCTGTGTCCAATACCATAATGTATAGCTGCCCCACAGTACTATGAGGGGGATCAGGAACAACTGCATCATCAGGCTCCCTCTGTTATCCGGGTTAAACATGGCAAGATCCATTGATAAAAGGATGCCGCTTATCAAGGCTGAAGCCCCAATTCCCGCTGCTATCGTTCCACTTCCGAACAGATATTTCTTCATTTTTGATGCCCTCCTATTCTTTCAGATCCGTAATTAATACAGGTATTTCCGCATACGAAGATACAAAGCGGAGCGTGTCATCTTCCATTCGTTTGTTCCGGTAGCCAAACAGGATGTCATAGAAACCTATCAGGTTGTAGGTATGTTGGAAATAATCATCCGGCTCATCTGAGCTTGACGTGTCAAACCTGTAAAGCCATTCCGGCCTTTCATAAGGCACCCGTTCCTCTTTCATTATCTTGAAAATTATCAATATTTCCTTTTCTCTGGGGCTATGCCCTTTTTCTGTCGGTTTGTCCTTACAGGAAAAGAAGACAGCTGTTGGATATTCAGGCATAGCACCCTCATATTCTTCCGTAATTTCCTGCATAATCTCCACTCTGGAATTACCGTCTGCAACCCATTCCCTCAGTTTCTCCTCTTTCTGCTTCATTCCTTCCTCTGTTTCGGTTTCCTGTGTGCTGTCTTCATTTTCCCCGGAAAGTCTGTATATCCGGTAATCACAGGTGTAAGTGATATTCGGGTTCTTTCCATCGCTGAGCGGAACGTAGAAATTCAGCTCCCAATCCCCCATTTTTTCAGGGACTCCTTCTGCCTTCCGGTATTGGAACGCCGCTATTTGGGTAGGGAGTGTTCCTTCAAACAGCTGGGATACATTGTTATAGGGAATCAGGTTTTTTGAAGGTCTGGTGCTTGTTGACTCTGCCTGCAAAGTTTCTTCAGTACCCAAGTCTTCCGCGTTGTTTTTTCCTCCGTATTTCTTTCCGCCGCCACTCGTTTTGCCCTTCCCTGAATACAACTCTTTCATTTCCTCATAATCAGCAAAAGGCTCAAATACGACATCCGTTACATCTGCCTTGACCTCATTTACAGACAGTCTGCTTGTGGCAGTAAAATAATCCTTTCCCTCAGTCAATTGCTGTCCGGCAAGCAGCTCCGTCAGCTCCGTCCTGTATTTAGCTACATACTGCTTTGGTCCCGTAATAAGCATATAATATGGTCTTTTGCCATCCACCCGCTCATCCAGCATATTGGAAATCTGATCCGGATTTGGTACCTGGGTATTCCCATGGAACTCAAAAGAGAACACAAACAATTCCGCCGCACAGTCTTCTTCCTCACAAAGCTTCTGTATCTGCTGTGCAAGCTTTGTATTGTTGAGGTTCTGCTCCGCTAAATCCGTAAGAATGACATTAACGTATCCTGCGTCTAACCCACCCTCAAAAAAGAGGCTTGTAAGCGGCCCCGCTTCGGTTTCGTTCCATCCTACATGGAAGCCATCCGCAGCAAAATCCTGATAAACACTTCCTTCATATTCCACCCACCGCTGCTGATACCTGTCTATCGTATAATAGACTGCATCCTGCAGCCTGCTCATATCACGCAGGCACCTTATCAGGGCTAAATAAGAGGGATCCGGACTGCGGCTGAAATTTTCATCGAATGTAAACCCTTCCATGCTTCCTGTATTATCAAAGTATATCCTGGCCGGGATAACGGCTTTT
>ERZ780150.1303-NODE-1303-length-16786-cov-3.089415_pt1 | contig 16786 bp, 15 predicted proteins | sample MGYA00511019_ERZ780150 | MGnify/ENA primary metagenome ERZ780150 (study PRJEB29588, sample SAMEA2151633) | human gut metagenome | biome: human gut; feature: human-associated habitat; material: faeces | place: Denmark | collected 2008/2010 ...
GTTACCGTATCCTGCCATGAGGAGCTGGTGAGAGCGAACGCTGATTATGCCGCTTTATATCGGATGCAGGAGAAGGGAGGCGGACACCATGAAGCATAGAAGCCCGGTATTTTCCTCCGCTCTGGTTACGATAAGAGAACATCCCTTGCTTTCCGCCGGCCTGCTGTTTACAATTGCAGGAGCGACTATTCTGGGAATCTTACCGCCGCTGGTTCTGGAGACATTGATTAACCGGCTGACAGAAGGCAGGACTTTTTCGACGTTCCTTGTATTTTCCTATTTTTTTCTCCTGACTGCCGCCGGCCTCTTCGACGCATCCAAAGAAAGCCTGATTACGGTTTTCGGGCAGAAGATTACCCGGGGGCTGCGCCATGAGATGTGTGCCAAGCTTTCCAGGCTTCCTGCCGCTTATTTCCAGAAGAACGAACCCGGCGTTACGGCTTCCCGTTTTGTTAATGACGTAGATACGGTGGAGGCGCTCTTTACCTCCGGAATAATCGGCATGGCCGCAGATCTATGTAAGGTAATCAGTATTCTTGCCGTTATTTTCGTTAAAAGCATAGGCCTGGGAATCCTGATGATGCTCGTTACCCCGCTTTTATATGTGTTGACGCGCCTGTTTCAGAAGCGTATGCTTTCCGCCCAGCTGGTCAACCGGGCGGCGGTTGGACGGGCGAATAATCATGTGCCGGAAACGATAAAAAATATCAGAATGATCCGTTCCTTCCATAAAGAAGCTTTTATGGAAAAAAAGTACGGCAGCTATATACAGCAAAGCTACCATGCGGTGGAAAAAGCCAATTTCTATGACGCAGTCTATTCTCCGATTGTCATTACGATAAGCTTGGTATTGATTGCGGTTATGATGATTTTTGCTGCAAAGGGGGGAGCGATGCAGGCTTTTTTCGGTATGTCTGCCGGAACGGCGGTCGCGGTTATTGCCTATGTGGGAAAAGTATTCGAACCATTGGAAAGCATCGGCATGGAAATACAGAATATTCAGTCTGCGGTGGCCGGCGTGTACAGAATTAATGAATTTCTGCGGGAAGAAGAACGGAAAATGCCGCCGGAGGATATAGAACTGCCAAAGCTCCGGAACATCCAAAACAGTTGTTCCGCCTGCTTCGGCGCACCCCCTGGCGCCGGAACCAATATGCCTGCGGCAGAGCTTGATAAGGTAAGCTTTGGTTATGAAAGGGAACAGGAAATACTTCATGACGTGGATTTGACGGTGATGCCCGGAGAGAATGTAACTCTTATCGGCCGCACCGGCGCGGGGAAAAGTACAATTTTCAAGCTTTTGCTGGGGTTGTACCGCCCCTGGAGCGGCCGGATAAGGATATTTGGAATGGACGCGGATCAGATTCCGGACAGGCAGAAAAGAAAGCTTTTCGGATATGTGGAGCAGTCCTTTCCAGAAATTCCAGGTACCATAGCAGATCAGATTACGCTTAAAAGCCCGGATATTTCCGCGGAACAGATAGAAAAAGCGCTGAAAACAGCAGGCCTGTGGGAATCTGTCAATGCTTTGGAAAAGGGCTGGGATACTCCTTACAAGCCCGGCCTGTTCTCTCAGGGACAGCTGCAGCTGCTGTCCATTGCAAGAGCGGTAGCGGCTGATCCGGCTATACTTTTGCTGGACGAAATTACCGCCAATCTGGATTCAGTTACCGAAAAAAAAGTCCTGGCAGCGCTGCAGGAGGCATCAAAACGGCGTACTGTAATTTCCATATCACACCGCCTGTATCAGCAGGCGGGCGGCAGAAGATTCCGTGTGGACGGGAAAAAGGGTGGCTGGGAAAGCGAAGATATGTTAAACTGACGATGTAAAAGGAAAGCAGGAGGTGAGGCATTGAAAATTATAATTGAGGAGCCGAAGGAATCTGAAGAAGAACAGATTATTTTCAGATGCCGTGAAATGACTCCTGAGCTTCTCCAAATCATAGCCCGCCTTAAAGCGCAGGAGGGACTGGTTGCAAACCTTGGGACGCAAATCCACCGCATCCGGCCATCCGATATTTATTATATTGAAGTGGTGGAGAATAAAACCTTTTTTTACTGTAAAGAGGCAGTGTATGAGTCAAAACAGAAGCTTTACGAGCTGGAGGAATCCCTGGTAAACAGTGATATGCTGCGGATATCAAAATCTGTGATGCTGAATCTGAGTAAAATAAAAAGCCTCAGCCCTGCACTGAACGGCAGGTTTGAAGCCATTCTGGATAATGGGGAACGGGTTATCATTTCCAGACAATACGTTGCCGGCCTGAAAAAGAGGCTGGGGATTTAGGAGGGATATATAATGCCTGTCAGGGATCTGCTGAAAGTGATGTTCCAATCTTTTTTTGTCATAGTGACAGGGGTGACCCTGGCCATGTATTTGTCCTGCCTGATTTTTTATCCGGAAGCGTTTTTTTCGCCTGTTGATATTGGCGGGATTCTGCTGGTGGGCCTGCTCAGTGACGCCACCTTTCTTGTATTCTGTTCCCGGAAGGAGCTTGGTAAAAAGAAAATGCTTCTGCGTTTCTGTATCCATATTCCTCTGGTGGTGGCCGTTGTGCTGTGGTTTGCATGGCGATGGAACTGGATTAATATACACAGGGCGGCGGAGGTTGCTGTATATATTCTTCTTATACTGGGGGTGTATGCCATTACGCTGGCCGTTTCCTTCTATCAGGATAAAAAAATGGCAGACAGGATGAATGACAGCCTGAAGGAGCGGTATCATACAGAATAAGAATGTGGTTTTCCAGGCCGGATGTACGGTGTTTTTCCTATTCTGCTGATACTGCCGGCCGGAAGTGCTTTTGTACAGGAATGTTTTTTATATAATGGATTTTGTGGGACGGGGCGAAGCTTACCGTCCCTTTTTTGCATCTTACCTCCGTGAATCTGCAGGATACGATATTGCTGGTTGCCGGGACAGGCAGCAAAGCTTTATACTGACCAGACAGGGAAATTTCAAACTGTTTTTCAGGATGAGAGAAGCAGCCGGAGTAAAAAGTGCCTGCAGGTGCGGCGGATAGGAGCAGAAATGAAAAGGAACGGCCGAAAAAAGAACAGGGTCTGGATTGTACTGATAATAGTTGTGGTACTGGTTTTGCTGGCAGCAGGGGGAGCGTGGCTTGCGTTCCGGGAGGAACTGGCGATTACAGGGAGTATCCGGAAGGAATCGGAGGAATTTCCGGTTTATTACATGGAAGTAAACGGAGACTATCATTTTCAGGAATTCCTGGAAGCGGGCGGGGCTTCTTCCGACGATGAAGTGGCTGCCTTTCTTACCCAATATATATCAAAAGGCTTTTACTCTGTTGAAATAGAAGAGAGTGGCCCCAGATGCAGCGTAATCTCCGCAATGGATGAAAATGGGAAGCATGTGTGGGGACGCAATTTTGACTGGACAGAAACGGTGACGGTTCTTGTAAAATGTGTTCCTGATAACGGCTATGCTTCCATATCCACCTGTGATCTGCAGAATATTACAAACAGCACGGAGCTCAGGCCGGATAATCTTATGAATAAAATGCTTACGATAGCGGCTCTTTATGTCCCCATGGACGGAATTAATGAGGCGGGGCTCTGTGTCGCTGATTTGGAGGTCAATGAAGGCGGTATGACAGATATGGATACCGACAGGCCGGATCTGACTATGACAACAGCAACCCGGCTGCTGCTGAATCAGGCCGCAACGGTTGACGAGGCGATAGCGCTGCTTGAAAAATATGATATCCATGCATCGGGCGGCATCAGCCATCACCTGGCTGTTTCCGATGCCACGGGAAAATCCGTTGTACTGGAGTTTATGGACGGGAAGATGATCACTGTGAACGCCAGCTGCGCCACCAATTTTAATCTGGCGAAGGGCGACAGCTCTGCCGGCGGGGAAAACGCGCAGAAGCGCTATGAAGAACTGTGCTCCGCTTATGAAGCAAACGCAGGAGTAATGACGAGACAGCAGGTGACGGAGGTTCTCAGGCGGACTGCGCAGGAGGGAGAATGGAAGACGCGATGGTCCATGGCTTACGATCAGGAAACACAAAGCATCAGCTACTGGTTTGACGGCGATTTCGGTAATGAATATCAGATATCGCTGGAGCATGCCTCTGCCACATACTGAAGCGACAAAACTTTAGTTCCGGTTTTAGTAAAAAGGCGTTTCACCAGGATGTTTTATCCGATTATGATATTATCAATTTGTTTGATTATTACCGGCCTTTCATATAAGCACTTTTCACGCGAATTTTCTTTTTGTCATAAAACATTCATAATTTCTTAAGTTTTCCTTATATGGACAATAAATACTGCTTATGCTATGATTAATTGCATGGGACAATACAATTAAGATAATTTGCCGCAGCTGTGCGTAAACGGAACAGCTGCTGCTTATTTTATATATACAGGAAGAAGTGAAGAATGAATATGGATAACAGAAGAAGAAATCCTTCGCATTACAATAACCGTCACAGGAAAAGAAGAAAACGGAAAATAAGCCCGCTGGAATACCCGTCAATGCTCGTAAAGTGGATGATTAAGAATAAAGCCATGTCCGCAGTGCTGGGAGTTCTGCTGGCAGTTGTGATTGGGACCATTATTTTAGTCAGCTGGGGCATGAGTAAAGGGAAAACGGAGAAGGCTTCCGGTGAAGCGGAAGGCTCTTCACAGGAAACAGCTTTCCAGGAAAATGCTTCCCAGGAGGAAAGCGGACAAACAGGAGAATCACAGGAGGCTGCGGAACCGCTGCTTGAAAATGCCTACCCTGAGGTAAATGAACTGATAACCCGTTATTATGCGGCGCTGCAGTCCGATGATCTGGATACAGTAAAGTCTCTGCTTGATTATTCGGAGGATAAGGAACTTCTTCGTATGCAGGAGAACAGCTCCCACATTGAGTCCTATAACAATATCGTCTGCTATACGAAATCCGGTCTGGAACCGGACAGCTATGTGGTATATGCCTGCTATGATGTGAAGTTCGAAGGTTTTGACACGCTGGTTCCCGGACTTACGCCTTTTTATGTAAGCAAAAACGCGGAAGGAAGCTTCTATATTCATGACTGGGAGCACGATCCCGAGGCGGCCGCCTATTCCAACGAAGTTACGGCGCAGGCGGATGTCACTGCACTGTACGACAGAATCAGGACCGGAGCGGAAGAGAAGAAAGCGGGGGACGAAGCGCTTTCCGCATTCCTGGCAGGCTATGTGGATGATATGAAGGTAGCTGTTGGAGAAGCGCTGACGGAACAGAAGAACGCACCGGAAAGCCCGGAAGCGGTTGCAGAGAATACACAGTCTCAGGTAGGCACGTCAAAGGAAGGCACGGGTACGCCATCTTCAGAGCCAGAACCGGCACCTACACCCTCTCAGCCAGCAGTCAGTTCCGGCAAGGTGCCTAACAGTGGTGAATTTACGGTTTCGGAAACCGTAAACGTAAGAAAGAGCGCCAATGAAAATTCCGACAGAATCGGAGTGTGTTATTCAGGAGAGAAGCTTGAAATACTGATGAAACAGGCAGATGGCTGGACACGCGTTAAGTTCCAGGGCGAGACTGGGTATGTGAAATCAGATGTTTTAAAATAAACCGTGAATTATCTATGCAGTAAAAAAGGAAGGGAATTCCTGTATGATACAGGAAAATCCACTTCCTTTTTTTACTTCATGCCGCCAAACAGCTTTTTGCCGATATAAATAAAAATGCATGCACCCACTACGGATACAATCAGGTTTGCAAGAAAACCATGAGCATAAAAACCAATCAGGCTGAAGAGGAAGCTGCCAATCATACCGCCGACGATACCTGTAATGATATTACGGAGAGTGCCGCCCGTTGTTTTCATGATTCTGCTGGAAATCCAGCCGGCAAGAGCCCCATATAAAATGGATAATAAAAAGGATATCATTCGTTACCTCCTGTGTTTCATTCGTATTTGTCTTTCTATCATAATCAATTCCCGCAGAAAAAGCAAGAAACTTATTTGGCGGGAGGAGCAAAGTTGATTCAGCGGGTTCTGTAACCGCTCTGGCCTGGTAATTTTGTATTATCCTGCGCAGCGGGAAGAGGCTGTTTTTCACCGCGTCCAAAAAGGGGAACAGCCTCTTGGCCGTTCCCCCTGCAAGTTTTATTTTTGAGAAAGAAGCCTGATAATTCCCCGGTTGCATTTTTCCCTGAAAGAAAGCAGCCAGGAGGCTTCGCGCGGATACTGTTTGAAGGTAACGGGCGTATCCAGGCCATCCTCCATAAGGGCAATAACCGTTTCCCTGTCGGTCAGCTCTTCCAGCAGCTGCAGAACCCTCATATCCTGAAGACCCTCCATCAGCACCTCAGCCCGTATGGAAGCCACCGGGCCGTCCTCGCCCGGATAAACAAGGAAGGCATCGCCGGAAGGAAATGCGCAGGCAGCGTCGGTAACGCAGTAAGGATTAATGCGGTAGCGGGAAAGCGAAGCATTCCAGAAATTAAAGCCCCACTGCAAAAAGCCCCGGATACTGAATTTATAAAGCTGGATACCGAGAATCCTGTTTCTCTGTGACGGCATACAGAAGAAGCGGTTGGACACCTCCTGATACTGCCCGCAGCAATAGTAGGTCCAAAGGCCGGGAACCTTATTCTCCAGAAATGGTTCAATATGGTTATTGCTGCATACAGGAACGCCCACCAGCCCCTGGGCATAAAATTCATAGTCCGACAGCGCATCCATAATGGGAAGGCCGTCAATCTGGGACTCCAGAAGCTTTTTCGCATACAGGTAGGCGGGAATATGCTGCCTGGAGGGCTCGTCTGAAACATGGAAATAGCAGCGCCCGCGCAGCTGATGCCCATCAATAAATTCCATCAGCCCAGGCAGGAATGCTTCCAGAAATTCCCTGTACTCATCACTTGCCGCATCCGTAGCCCAGCCGAATATCTGCTTTACCGTCTCTTTTCCCTGCATCCCTTCCCCTGTGTTTGCAACATTTGCCATAATTTTAGGCGCATGTCCTGCTCCCCACTGTGTGAAAAGATGAGAGAACTCCATATAACGGATACCGCTGCGTTCGCAAAGGGAAAGCCAGCGTTCCAGTTTTTCGAAATTAAAGGTATAGGTACCGTCCGAAAGAGATACATCTATCAGCTGCACCGTTGTGCGTTCTCCTCCCGGAGCCGTATCCAGCGGAGGGGTGAAAAGAGGCGTCAGAAGCATGTTGATACCATATTTTGCAGCTTCCTTCATGTATTTTTCAACAAGCGTCCAGTATTCTTCACTGAAAACAGGAGTTTTGTACCAGTCAGCAATACAGTCTGTATGGAACCATTCCGTATGAAGCAGCGTCTGCTCCGGAAGACGGGCATCCAGACGTTCCACAGTAAAGGTACAGCTCCCGAGAACAGCTCCATCATCACAGGTAAAGGTGATAGTAAGATCATAGCTTCCTGCCGGAAGCGTGCATTCTGCCGGAACCGTAAACCACAGGCCACGCCATTGACCGGGTATCAACGTGAGAGGCTCCTTTACCGGATAGAGAGGATCCGGATACAGTCCGGGCGTGGTACGCAGTAGAAAATCATCCGCCTCCGGAAAAATCGGAAGCTCACTGGGTACAAGCCCTGTCTGTCTGAATACAACTTCATCCTTCAGGGAACCGGACAGCGTCACGTTTGCGTGAAGAATCTGCGGGCCTTCCAGGCAATAGGCGGCCTGAAAAGAAAAACGCTCATTCAGAAACATGGCGGCGCCGGTACATGGAGTCTGCGGCTGGAACGGCTCATCCGGAAAAATTTTATCCAGAGAGCTGACTGTAAGTAAAGTAAATTTTGTGTCGCTCATATATAATCCCCCTATATTAATAATTATGGCATAAGAATAGCAAAATTTCTGAAAAAACTCCATAGTGCTACAGTAAATGAAGCAGAATGTGCAAAGAAAAGTGCCAATATGGATACAGGTTGTAAGAAGTCATGACATATTGTCAGTAAACTAATAAAAAAACACTTTCAGAACATTCTGTTTGTATATTTTCTGTTGGGGTATCCGATAGTTTCCCATAATGTTTTCGTAAAGCAGCCGGGACTGGAAAAACCGCAGTTTCAGCATATTTCCGTTTCCTGCTGGAAATATTAAATACGAAAGCTTCTGCTTTTTAAAGCAGAGGCATGCGGACATTGTCCGGGAAAGGACACAAACATGCATCTCACCTCCAAACATTCCCATCTCATCTGTGTAGATTCCGACGGCTGTGCTATGGATACCATGGATATCAAGCATTTTCGGTGCTTCGGGCCTGCCATGGTGGAAGAGTGGTCCCTTACCCCCTGGCAGGAGGAAATCCTTCAACGCTGGAACAACACGAATCTGTATTCCATGACCCGTGGAATCAACCGTTTCCAGGGGCTTTCGATAGCCCTGGAGGAAGCGGACCGCAGCTATCGGCATATTCCCGGAATTGACAGGCTGCTTTCATGGACCGCTTCTTCACACGAGCTTTCCAACAGGGCGCTGGAAAAGGAAATCGCGGACAGCAGGGGAAAAGAAGACCAGAAAGAAATTCAAATACTGGAAAAAGCACTTTCCTGGTCGCGAAAGGTAAACGAACAGATTGCAGCCCTGCCTCTGGACGAGCTTCAGCCCTTTCCCGGAGTAAAGGAAGCGCTGGAGGCGGCTCACAGGGAAGCGGATATTGCCGTCGTATCTTCTGCCAACAAAAAAGCGGTGGAGGAAGAATGGCAGCGCTGCGGGCTTGCCCCCATGACGGATGTCCTCCTCACGCAGGATGATGGTTCCAAAGCCTTCTGTATCGGCGAACTCATAAAAAAAGGATATTTTCCGGAAAATGTCCTGATGCTGGGAGACGCCCCCGGGGACGAAAAAGCGGCCCTGGCAAACAACGTGCTTTTTTACCCTGTTCTTGTAAAACAGGAAACGGCCAGCTGGGAACGCTTTCGCACGCAGGCGCTGCCCAAATTCCTGCAGGGGAGCTATGCCGGGACGTACCAGGAAGAACTGACAGCCCTGTTTCATGACAATCTGAAAGGCAAAGCATAATATGGAAAGGATGTAACTGTGAAATTGCTGCGCAGTTATGAAAGGATAAAGGAAATATGGTAAATTTGAAAGAAAAACCCTTCTACCTGAAAGAGGAAGATATTAAATGGGTGGAGGAAACCATAGCCGGCATGACCACAGAGGAAAAAATCGGCCAGCTGTTTGTATATATGGTAACCAACCGCGATCCAGCAGTCATGAAATCGGTTCTTGACCGTTTCCATGTGGGAGCAATCCGTTATCACAATGCGCCTAAGGAAGAACTGTATGAACAGAACCGGATACTTCAGGAAAATACCAAAATTCCTCTTTTAATAGCCTCCAACTGTGAAGCCGGAGGAAACGGCGGAATTGAGGGCGGGACCGCGGTTGCCAACGGAGCTGCGGTCGCCGCAGCGGATTCCGAGGAGCTGGCCTATGAAATGTCCTGTGTAGGCGCTTCCGAATCCGCCGCCGTGGGCTGCAACTGGAATTTTGCCCCGGTTGTGGATCTGCTTTTTAACTGGAGAAATACCATTGTGCAGACAAGGGCCTTCAATGACAGCCCGGAGGATACCATACGCTATGCAAAGGCTTTTATGCGCGGCGCAAAGGAAAAAGGCTTCGCTACCTGCTGCAAGCATTTCCCCGGAGATGGGACGGAAGAGAACGATCAGCATCTGCTTATGGGTATCAATGATCTTTCCTGTACGCAATGGGACAATACCTTCGGCAGAGTATACCAGGAACTGATAGACGATGGTGTAATGACCATTATGGCAGGCCACATTGCCCTGCCTTCCTACCAAAGGAAACTCCATCCCGGCCTGAAAAATGAAGAGATTTTACCGGCCACACTGTCGCCTGAGCTTATTACCGGGCTTTTAAAGGAAAAAATGCAGTTCCATGGCCTGGTTGTAACAGATGCGTCCCATATGATAGGCATGTTCGCCGCCATGCCGAGAAAGGAACAGGTGCCGAGGGCAATTGCCGCAGGCTGTGACTGCTTCCTCTTTTTTAATGATCCCGAAGAAGACTTCGGCTATATGCTGGAGGGCTATCGCAGCGGTATCATCACGGAAGAAAGGCTGAAGGATGCTCTTTACAGGATCCTGGGCGTAAAAGCAGCTATCGGCCTCCACCGTAAGCAGGCGGAAGGCACCCTTATGCCTCCCAGGGAAGCGCTGGAGGTTGTGGGCTGCAGGGAACACCGCTGGATAGCGAAAAAGGCTGCGGATCAGTTCATTACACTGGTAAAGGATACCCAAAGCATCCTTCCGCTGACCCCTGAAAAAAGCAGGCGGCTGAAGCTTGTATTTATCGGCGGCGGAGAAGGCATGGTGGTGGCCGGCAAGCTGTTCAAGGACAACAGTGAGGAAGTAAAAGAACAGCTGATCCGCCTGTTACAGCAGCAGGGCTTCCAGGTGGATGCCCAGACGCCTCAGGGAAAAGGGAAAATGGAGGATTTCCAGGCAAAATACGATGCCTGCATTGTCGCCCTCCATGTGACAGGCTTTGCCCAGTATAATTCGATGCGTGTCAAATGGGCCTCACCTGCGGATCAGCCCTGGTATGTCTCACAGATCCCCACCATCTTTTTATCGCTTGGTTTTCCCAACCACCTCATTGATGTTCCGATGGCCAGGACCTATATCAACGCCTATCTTGATTCCGAAACAGTTATGGAAGCCGCGATAGAAAAGATTATGGGAAAATCAGAATTCAAAGGACGCTACCAGGAAAATGTATTCTGCGGCAGGTGGGACACCAGGCTTTAGAAAGCCCATTTTTGTACAGCTTTACAGCGAAGGAAAATATTTTATGTAGGTTTGCAGCGAAGGAAAATCCGTCCTGAAAATGCATCCGGCGAAAAAATACAGGAAAGGCCATACAGCACACCAAAGCTGTACGGCCTTTCTTTTATCATTTCTTTTTATAATAATGCTCCAGCCACTGAATCATCTGATAAAGTCCCATGGCAATAATACAGAGTATAATAATAGAAGTAATTACCATATTCAGCTGGAAGACCTGGCTTCCATAAATGATCAGATAACCAAGCCCTCTTCTTGCCGCCAGGAATTCCCCGATGATTACACCCACAAGGGCAAGACCGATATTCACCTTCATGGTGCTCAAAATAATAGGAATGGAACCGGGAAGCACCACCTTAAAAAGTGTATCCCTCCGGTTCCCGCCCAGGGTGTAAATCAGTTTGATTTTTTCCTCATCCACCTGACGGAAGCCGGTGTAAAGATTGATAATGGCGCCGAAGATAGCAACGGAAATACCGGCTACGATAATCGTGTTCATTCCGGTTCCCAGCCATACGATAAGAAGCGGCGCCAGGGCGGATTTGGGAAGGCTGTTAAGCACCACCAGATAAGGCTCCAGAATTTCCGTCAGCCTGGAGGAATACCATAGCAGGGTGGCGCACAGCATGCTAAAGCCGAATACCAGCAGAAAGCTTAAAATGGTTTCATACAGCGTTACTCCAATATGCATGCATAAGGAGTTCTTCTGCAGCATAGTAATAAAACAGGTAACCACCCGGCTGGGACTGGAAAAGAAAAAGGAGTCGATGATTTTCAAATCAGCGCACAGCTCCCAGACAGCCAGGAATACAAGCAGGATAAAAAAACGCATGAAGGTCACCATTCTGTGGTGCCTTCTGTGATCAGCAACAAAACGCTCCTGGGCAGACGCGGAAAGCTCTGCCGGAGTCATATTTTTCATTTTATTTTTATGATTCATCTGTCAGTTCCTCCCATAGCAGATTAAAATAATCCTTGAATTCAGGCGCATTTCTGGAGGCCAGCGGAGAGTCGTCCTTCAGGGTCAGATGGATGGGAATTTCCGCCTTAACCCGGGCAGGCCGGTTGCTCAGTACAATGACGCGTTCTGCGAGGCTGACGGCTTCTGAAAGATCATGAGTGATCAGGATGGCTGTTTTCCCGGCGGAACGTATAATGCGGCAGATATCAGCCGATACGGTCAGGCGCGTCTGGTAATCCAGGGCACTGAAGGGTTCGTCAAGCAGCAGTATTTCCGGCTCCAAAGCCAGGGTGCGCACCAGTGCGGCACGCTGCTTCAGCCCCCCTGAAAGCTCGCTGGGCTTCTTGTGAAGGAACGGTGTAAGCCCGTAATCATCCACCATGGCAAGAACCTTTTCCTTCTTCTCAGGCGTCATCTGCTTATTGATCTCCAGGCCCAGCATAACGTTTTTATAAATATCCCGCCATTCAAACAGGTGGTCGTGCTGAAGCATATACCCGATGCCGGGCTTTTTGTCCTGAGGATCCTTTGTATAAAAAGTAATATCGCCGGATTCAGGCTGAAGCAATCCGGCAATAAGTGATAAAATCGTGGATTTTCCGCAGCCGCTGGGACCGACGATGGCCAGGAATTCTCCGGTTTTGACCGAAAAGGATATATTGTTGAGTGCTTTTATTTCTCCATTCAGGCTGTGATAGGAGAATGCTATATTTTTCAATGAGAGTATGATATCTTCCATGTCAATCCTCCAATCTGACCGGGAAAGGAAGCGGCAGGTCCCACAGCGGCAATCCAGGTCCGGTCAGTTATATAACATATCATATGAAACCGGGGGGAAATGGTTCCTTCCCGGTATTTTTCCGGTGGAAGAAAACAGGGGAAAATGGTAAAATAAAAAGAAAAAGCCAGCTTTTTGTCGGCTTATGTAAGGGGGACTGCATATATGCGGGGCTTGAAGCTTATGTGGGGGTTGTTATGGCCTTTTCTATGGTTCCTGGCGGCATTGGGAGCTGCTGCATTCTCCTGTCCCCACAGTTTTTCCGTACTGGAGGTGACGGGGATTGGCGCAGCTGCAGCAATCCTTACCCTGCTCGCCTGGGAACGTCTGCAAAAAGGAAAGGGCCTGACGGACAGGCTGTTTTGGGGAGGAAAGGCCCTGGGCTGCGGTTGGCTTCTCATCCCTGCGGGGATCTCGGTATGCATTACGCTTAACGGCTTATTGATTCTCACCGGGCTGGAAAGCGCGTCCGGAATGTATGACGGGATGGCGGAGCTTATCTACGGCAGCGCAGTCTGGGAACAGCTGCTGCTTTCCTGTCTCCTGATTCCTTTTGCGGAGGAGCTGGTTTTCCGTGAGCTGGGATACGGCAGGCTTAGGGAGGAAGTGGGCTTTGGAGCGGCTGCTTTGATAACTGCACTTTTTTTCGGAATTTACCACCTTCGGCCGGTTCAGGCGATCTACGCGGCGGGACTGGGGCTTGTGCTGGCGGCGGCCTATGAAAAATGCGGCGGTTTTTTGGCGGCGTTTCTGGTCCATGCCGTGTCCAATCTGGCCTCTGTGGCAATGACGCTGGGAGAGGAGAACAATCAGCTATGGAATCACCGGAGTGCGGCCGCTGTCTTTACTGTGGCATCAGGTCTGGTGCTTTTTGTCTGTCTGCGGAAGATACTGGCGTTTGATAAGAAAACTTTATTGCAATAAAGTTCATTTTATGGTAGTATCATTTTTAAATTGATTTTTAAGGTCATTTTTTATCGAATAAAAGGCCGGATTTTTGGCGGAATGGAGGATGTTTATGGCACAGCTCTGGGGCGGACGTTTTACCAAGGAAACGGACAGGCTGGCATATCAGTTCAATGCGTCTATTAATTTTGACAAAAGGTTTTTCGCACAGGATATTGAAGGAAGCATTGCCCATGCGGCGATGCTTAAGGAACAGGGAATCCTGACGGAGGAAGAGAAGGAAGCAATCACGGAGGGCCTGATCGGCATCCGCAGGGATGTGGAAGAGGGACGTCTTGTGATTACCGAAGAATATGAGGATATCCACAGCTTTGTGGAAGCGAACCTGATTGACCGGATCGGGGATGCCGGAAAGAAGCTTCACACCGGAAGGAGCCGCAACGATCAGGTGGCTCTGGATATGCGTCTTTATGTCCGGGATGAAATTGATGAGCTGGATCATCTGCTGAAGGACCTCTTAAAGGAGCTTCTGTCCCTGATGGAAGAGCATCTCCACACCTATATGCCGGGCTTTACCCATCTTCAGAAGGCCCAGCCGGTTACCCTGGCCCACCACCTGGGCGCCTACTATGAAATGTTCCGCCGGGATAAGAGCCGTCTCCAGGATGTAAGGAAGCGGATGAACTACTGCCCTCTGGGCTCCGGAGCCCTGGCCGGAACCACCTATCCCCTGGATCGGAACTATACGGCTGAACTGCTGGGCTTTGACGGCCCTACCTTAAACAGCATGGATTCCGTATCTGACCGGGATTATGTGATTGAGCTTTTATCGGCTCTGTCCATGATTTCCATGCATCTTGGCCGTTTCTCCGAAGAAATAATTATCTGGAACAGCAACGAATACCAGTTTGTGGAGATGGACGACTCTTACAGCACCGGAAGCAGCATCATGCCCCAGAAAAAAAATCCGGATATCGCAGAGCTGATCCGCGGCAAATCCGGACGGGTTTACGGTGCGCTGATTTCCATGCTGACTGTTATGAAGGGAATCCCCCTGGCTTATGATAAAGATCTTCAGGAAGACAAAGAACTGACCTTTGACGCCATTGACACCGTTAAAGGCTGCCTGCTTCTGTTCACCGGCATGATCTCTACTATGACCTTCCGGAAGGAGATCATGGAAGAAAGTGCCAAGAAAGGCTTTACCAATGCAACCGACGCGGCTGACTATCTGGTCAACCATGGCGTTCCCTTCCGCGATGCTCACGGCATCATCGGCCAGCTGGTGCTTTTATGCATCGAAAAGAAAAAATCTCTGGATGAGCTGACCCTGGAGGAATACCATTCTGTCAGCCCGGTATTCCAGGAAGACATCTATGAGGCAATTTCCTTAAAGACCTGCGTGGAAAAACGTGTCACCATCGGTGCGCCGGGTGCAGATGCCATGAAAGAAGTAATTGCAGTTTATAAAAAGGAACTGGAAGAATAAAGAACTAAAAAAAGAAGGAACCTGAAAAAGAAGAAACCCCAAAAACGACGCGGGGAAATCCGCAAAAAAACGGCCTCCGTCGGGAAACATAAAGATTCCCGGCAGAGGCCATATTTTTTGCAAACCCTTGAACGCGTCTCTGTTTCTGTACGGAGCGTCATCCTAGGACAGGAAGTTCAGCATTCCCGTAATAATCAGTGCATTTAAGAAATCGATAAACAAGCTTCCCACCATCGGGATGGTAAAGAAGGCCACCGGAGAGGGGCCGTATTTCTTTGTAACAGCCTGCATATTCGCCATGGCATTGGACGTGGCGCCCATGGCAAATCCGATGAAACCGGCCGTCATAACTGCCGAATCGTAATCCTTTCCCATCACTTTAAACACAATGAAGTAAGCAAAAAGGAACATAACGATCACCTGAGCTGCCAGAGTTACAATCATCGGCAGAGCCAGATCCACCAGCAGCCAGAGCTGAAGACCGGCCATGGCCATCGCCAGGAACAGATTTAGGGACATGTTTCCTACCACGTCCACTTCTGCCAGAGGGAAGTCATGATAAATGGCGTCCACAATGTTTCTCATAATCGCAGCTGCAATCATGGCTCCGATATAGCCGGGGAACGTCAGTCCCGTAAGTGCCGTCAGCTGAGCTCCCACCCAGTTGCCGACCCCAAGTGCAAACATCAGAAACATAAAGCTTTTAACGAAACGCGGATTGGTGGATTCCACTTTCTCGTCTTCCACCTCAGCCACCTGAGCACCCGCATTCTTTGCCGGGCAGTGCAGTCCATATTTCTCAATGCAGCGTCTGGCTGTCGGGCCTCCCATAATGGATCCGGCCACCAGTCCGAAGGTTGCGGAAGCCAGTCCCACGACGGATGCTCCGGTAATTCCCATTCCATCCATCAATTCGCCATAAGACGCAGCTGTTCCCGGTCCGCCAATCATGGCAATGGAACCGACGCAGAGCCCCAGGCGCGGATCCACGTCCATAGCCCCAATCAGCCCAACGCCCAGCAGGTTCTGGATTACCGTCATGGAAATTCCCAGAATCAGCATCAGAAATACAGCCTTTCCGCCCTTCTTTAACAGCGGCAGGCTGACAGAGAATCCAACGGTAGTAAAGAAAATATTCATAAACACGGTCTGCAGTGTGTCGTCAAAGGTAATGTAGGCAATTCCCATCGAGTGAATGATGGTATTCAGGAGGGAAAAGCATACTCCACCTACGAGAGGCGCAGGAATGCAGTATTTGTTGAAGATTGGGATCTTATGGCATAAAAGATTTCCCAGCCAGTACAATCCTGCGGCCAGCGCCACGGCATGATACATGTTTAAGCTAATTTCTGTCATAAACCAATTCCTTTCTTGTGCAGTCTTTGATGTCACCCCAGATGTCACATCGTGCCAGTAATTTATACCAACAGATTCCCATTTTGTCAAGGAATTTATAGCAAACTTTCTGCTGTTCTTCCTGCAGCTGTATCTTTTCCCCAGCGAATATACCAAAAGAGGACGCCGTTCTCCGCGGCGTCCTCTCCTGATATCGCATCTATAAGAAGAAAGTAAACAAATTGGTTCCGCCTGCCCATTGCAGGCCTGACGGTTAATCCGTCGGTTCACAGTTTTCCCAAAGCTCTTTTACGGATGATTCCATCATAATTTTTTCCTCCTCTTTTTTAAAAGCCATCCGGTTTCTTTTGATGGACTCAGTGTAGCATAGAATCTCCGGGAAGTAAAATGACTATTTTTTTGATATAATGTTAATAAGTGTTTACATTTTCTCCTGTTACAGCCATTCTCCATATCTGCGGATATATCTGCCTTTCACCACGGTCATAA
>ERZ780150.1317-NODE-1317-length-16673-cov-2.140390_pt1 | contig 16673 bp, 16 predicted proteins | sample MGYA00511019_ERZ780150 | MGnify/ENA primary metagenome ERZ780150 (study PRJEB29588, sample SAMEA2151633) | human gut metagenome | biome: human gut; feature: human-associated habitat; material: faeces | place: Denmark | collected 2008/2010 ...
ATGGTTATTTAACGTTCAAAATCTGGTTTGAAACAAATGCTTTGATCAATATATAGTTAATATATCCTAAATCACTGGATAAAAATCCAACAATTTGAAAAAAGACTTCTATTGCTATGTAAGAATTGGTATAATATCTTATATCGAAAGGAAAATCAAAGTGCAGATAAGTAATAATGATCTATTCAAGAAACTAATAGATAAAGGATTAAAAAGATTGAATTTGCTAAAAATGTAAGTATTTCTCTAGGAACATTGGTGAAACTTTCTAAAAATGAAACGATTTCTATTGTGAATCGTTTGAAAATTTATAAGTATCTATATTGCAAAAGTTTAGATGAGATTATTGAAATTATTGATTAATTTTCCTTTCTATAAAGAATTTATTTTGAAACATGTGGAATCATGATCTATCGTTTGATAGTGTTCAAAGTAATGCTTAGATTCCGAAAAAATAAGTGAGAAGTGAAAGCTAGGAGGACTTTATGGAAAAAACTATTTGTGAATTGTTTGCTGGTGTTGGAGGCTTTAGACTTGGTTTTGACAAAGCTGAATCAGGATGGAAAACAGTTTGGTTCTCTCAATGGGAACCAGGTGCTAAGACACAATGGGCCAATCAATGTTATGTTCAACATTTTGGCAACTCAGAAGATATGAATGGTGAAATTCATACTTGTGAAGATATTTCTACAGTAGATAAAAAAACTATTCCTAATCATACGCTTTTGGTCGGTGGATTTCCTTGTCAGGATTACTCTGTTGCACAATCTTTATCTAGTTCAAAAGGAATTGAAGGTAAAAAAGGTGTTTTGTGGTGGCAAATCAGAGATACGATTGAAGTCAAAAGACCAGCTTTTTGCATCTTTGAAAACGTAGATAGATTATTAAAATCACCTGCAAGTCAAAGAGGTAGAGATTTTGGAATCATCTTAAGTTGTTTGAATGAATTAGGTTATTCTGTGGAATGGCGAGTAGTAAATGCAGCAGAATATGGTGCAGCACAACGAAGAAGACGAGTGTTTATCTTTGCATACAGAAACGATACTGAGTATGCAAATGAAATGAAAGAATATGATGGAGTAGTGCTTATTAATGAAGATGGGTTTATGGCGAAAGCATTTCCTATTGAACCAGTCGATAAGTGTTTTGAGGGAGAACTTGTATCAGATTTATTAGAAATGACAAATAAATTTTCATTTGATTTTAAATCTGGTGGAGTGATGCGTAATGGAAAAATATATACCAACAATGTTGTTCCAGTACAGGAAGAACCGATTTTATTAGGGGACATCCTTCAATCAAATGTAGATGAAAGTTTCTATATCACAACGGAAAAAATGAGTAAGTGGACTTATTTAAAAGGTGCTAAAAAAATAAACAGAGTTTCAAAAACAGGGCATGAGTATATCTTTTCGGAAGGTCCAATTGCGTTCCCTGATTCATGGGATAAGCCGGGAAGGACGATGCTAACAAGCGAATCTACATTAAACAGAAGTACACATATCGTGTCAGATCCAGGCACAGGTAGATTAAGAACATTGACACCAATCGAAGCAGAAAGATTGCAAGGTTTTGATGATGATTGGACAAATTCTGGTATGCCTAATAGAATGAGATTCTTTTGCATGGGTAATGCATTGGTCGTACCAATGATTACAAGAATGACAAAAGTCTTGGATGATATAATCGATAGTGAGCAATAATTTTATGTCTAGCCATGATAATTTTGCGCATATAGAGGATAGGTGATAAGTATGAGATTATTTGATTATGATGATTCTGATATTGAAAGTGTATACTCCTATGCGAAGAAATTAGAAGGAATGACTTTCAAGGAGATATTAGAAGAATATGAAAAAAGTCCGATAAAAAGTTATGGAACAAATCTATCTGACATTGATCAATATTCAGGAAGTATGATTGTCAAAGAAGGATTTTCTGAATACATAACCGATTCAACCTTTAATAAAAGAGCGAAAGGTCAATTAGGAAATTTTATTGAAAAGTATTTCTTTGGATATGATCCTAATAGTAATCAAGAAGCAGATTTTAATAAGATTGGTCTTGAATTGAAGCAAACACCTATCGATATAACGAAAAAAGGAGAATATAAAGCAGGTGAAAGGCTTTCAATAACAAATATTTCATACAATGAGCCTGTTGAAGAAGATTTTTATAAAAGTCATGTATGGAAAAAAATCAGATGTATCCTCCTGATTCATTATCTAAGGGATAAGTCAGTAGAAAGATTAGATTATGTCATTAAATTTGTGAACCTGTTTAGTCCGCCGAAAGAGGATCTTAAAATAATCATTGATGATTATCGGAAAATAAATGATAAGATCAAACAGGGGAAAGCACACGAATTAAGCGAAGGAGATACGATGTATCTTGGAGCATGTACGAAAGGTGCAACCGCCAAAAAGAGCTTACGTCCACAGTATTATGGTAATCATAGCTTGGCGAAGACAAGAAATTATTGTTTTAAGGTATCATACATGAATTATGTTTTGAAGAGTTACATTCTTAGAAATGATATTCCCTGTGAGTCCATCGTTAAAGGGGCACTTGAGAAAAGCTTTCAAGATTATGTTTTAGAACAGATCAATCGGTACATTGGTATGACAGATAAAGAACTATGCAAACGCCTTGATAGACCATATAACAACAATAAAGCACAATGGACTGATATAGCGTTTAGAATGCTAGGAATCAAGAGCAATCGTGCTGCTGAATTTGAAAAAGCTAATATCGTTGTTAAAACCATTCGAATCGAAGAAAATGGTAAGAACAAAGAAAACATGTCATTTGCACCATTCAAATTTAAAGAATTGGTACAGGAAGAATGGGAAGATTCCACTGTGTTTAACTATTTTGAAACAACTCAATTCCTGTTTGTTGTGTTTGAAAAAGCAAAGGATATTTACGTTCTAAAAGGCGCACAGTTGTGGCATATGCCTTATCATGATCTTAATGTAGTTGCTCATAATGAATGGGAGAACTATAAAAATATTATAAAAAATGGAATTACTTTTGAAATAATTCAAAAAGCAAGCGGTGAAGTAGTAGTCCATAATAATCTACCAGGAATGAGAGATACAGAAATTATTCATATTCGACCTCATGCGCAAAAATCTGCATATAGATTGCATGATGGATTTGTAAAAGGTAATGTTGAAAAAGATGCAGATGAACTACCAAACGGCGAATGGATGACAAGACAAAGTTTTTGGTTAAATAAGGAATATGTATTGCAGCAAATTAAAGTAAGGTGATGAATGTGAAGCATCAAAAGTTAAAAACTACCCCAGAGGTTTCAAAACGCATGAAAACATTAAGCCATAAGAAAAGTGAGGTGGAATCTGTACTTGCAAAAGCCTTATGGAACAAAGGATATCGTTATCGGTTGAATTATAAAAAACTGCCTGGAACACCTGATATAGCATTAATAAAATATAGGATTGCAATATTTGTTGATGGTGAATTTTGGCATGGAAAAGATTTTGATAAAAGCAAGGAGAAACTCAAAAACAATAAAGCGTATTGGGTTGAAAAAATTGAAGAGAACATTCAAAGAGACATTAGAAATGATAATTTGCTTCGACAAATGGAATGGATACCGCTGCATTTTTGGAGCAATGAAGTAAAAAGGTATTTAGATTACTGCATAAATGAAGTAGAAGAAACCATTTATGAAATTAGAGTGTTAGATAAATAGATTTTGATGATTGTTTTTTGTTGATTATACAAAGGTGATTTGATAATTACAAACCCGCATTTATATATTTCAATTTAACAGCGCCAACGCACCAGTTTAGAGAACCTATATATTTGAATATCCTATAACATTGCGTTTTTATATTTGTTTATCATTTTTACATTATAAATTGTTCATTAAGTAAGACTTCAAAATATCGCCTGACTACGTCTAAACTATAAATTCCTTTATCATTCATTCAAACAACTTCAACTGAACAGCATACTCTTTCGTCTCGAAAGTTGATAGATAAGTGAATATTTCTCGGTTATCATGGACAATACCGTTTTCCTCACAAAGCTGATGAAATAACTGCATCAGCTCTGCTTCTTTCGGACTGTCCACCTCATAAAGCATACTATAAGTGTTAATATATCTTTCCTTCATATGGGGAAACAAGCAATCCAGTTGCTCATAAAAATACTCACGATTCCCTTCGCGTAAGGTAAGCCCCATCCCAAAACAAATGATCCCATATACTTTTGCATCAATGCAGGCATGTAATATCCCCTTGATATTTTCCACCGTATCATTGATAAAAGGAAGGATCGGACAAAGCCACACAACTGTTGGGATCCCCTCATCCCTTAACTGTTTCAAAACAGCGATGCGCTCACTTGTCGGACATACATGAGGCTCAAGTTTACGGCATAAATTATCATCATAAGTAGTAAGGGTCATTTGTACAACACATTTTGTTTTTTCATTGATCGCTTTCAATAAATCCAGATCCTGCAAGACCCGATCAGATTTCGTTAATAATGTAAAACCAAATCCATAACGCCCTGCCAGCTCCAGCGCTTTACGCGTATAACCGAGATCCTGTTCAATCGGCTGATAAGGATCACTCATTGCACCGGTTCCTAGCATACACTTTCTACGCTTGCTTTTAAGTGCCTGTTCCAATAATAGAATTGCATTTTCCTTAACCTCAACATCCTCAAATGCATGCTCCATGTGATAGCACTTGCTTCTGGAATCACAGTAGATGCAGCCATGCGTACAGCCTCTATATAGGTTCATCCCGTTTGCAGCAGATAATATTCCTTTTGCTTTTACAAAATGCATGATCATTTCTCCTTTACATGAGCGAGTGCATATTTCTTCAAATATGTCTCATTAAGCAGATGATGTGTCTTAAAACACCCATTATAAAAAACCGCCCAATTATTGAAAACACAAGGCAGATTTTTCGCTTTTTCTAAAGTATCAACCGCGAATAGATGAAGAGGTATGTTATTTTTGCCGCAATATGTCCGCACTTGTTTGATACAGTCTACAACACAAGGACATTGGACACTATAATAAATCGTCAATTCTTTTTCCGCAATTTCCATGGTCTTGGCCGCAGCAGAAAAAGAAGGCATTTCTCCGCTAAAAGATAAAGCAAGCAATTCATACTCTTCATTGATTGCATCTGCTACCGTGAAACCAAATTTTAGAAAAAATTGCTTGTCCGCTAAAAACGGCTTTTTCTTTTTTGAACTAAGAACACAGATACCGGATTTTCCTTTTTTCTTTGCATCTAGAATACAGGATTCCATCAGTGCTTTTCCATACCCTTTCCCTTTGAAAGATCCGCTTACCCAAAGACAGTAGATGTACAAATAACTCTTCCCTTGGATTGGCACCCAAGCTGTCTCTAATGGTGCATATTCAATAAATACTTTCCCATTTACATCCAGCTTGCGGAAAATATGGCCTTCTGCAATACGATCAGCCAGCCATTTTTTCTTAGCTGTAACACCGGGCTGGTGTTTTTTATCTGTCATTGCACAACATAAGTGTTCTTGTTCCAACAGATTACCAGAGATCGTGATAAATGCTTCGCTCATAAATAGCCCTCCCTATTTCATTCACAATCCTATTATAGCAAGGGAATCTTGACACCCTGTGTCAGGATATATTTTTATTATATATTTTTTCTGCTTCTATTGCTAAGGCCTTACGCAGCCAAGAAGGCTCTAAAATTTCTACTGTTGAACCGAAAGAAAGCAGATATCCGATGAGCCAGTTATCTTGTGGCATTTCCACTGACACCAGCAAAGATCCGTTTTCTTTTTCTTTGATTTCAGTTGCCTCAAATTCATCATAAACGCGATATGCCATCTCTTTTGGGAAAAGGAGTACTGTTTTTGGATATGTTTTTTGAAGATCATCTATAGGATTTGGATATTCCATTGGCGCAAATGTTTCACTCAATAAGTGTAGTTTGAGCATACGACTCATCTTAAATAGGCGGAAGTCATTTTTATTTACACAAAAAGCTTTCAGATACCATTGTCTCGTCTTAAATACCATTTTAAGAGGGTAGATCGTCCGTTCCGTCTTTTGACCGTTTGTATTGACATAAACGATTTTTACTGCATGATGAGATAAAATAGCTTTTTTCAATAAGGAAAAAGATGTATCATCCTGCGATTTGATGCCCCATCTGGAGAAATCGACTTCAAACCAGTTATCAGATGGCTGTTGAAATAATGCGGATAATTTGGTCAAAGTCGCATTTTCCTGCAACGCATTGACAAGAGAAGTGCTTTGTAGGGCAGAAAGAATTTCTTGTTTTTCCTTGTCGGTGAGCATCGCTCGATTCAAAATATAGTTTTTATGGATCTGAACACCGCCGTTTCTGCCTGGTGTTACATAAATCGGAATACCGGCGCTGCTGATGACATCAATATCTCGATAGATCGTCCGTACAGAAACTTCAAATTGCTTAGCCAACACAGGAGCACTCGTACGTCCGTTTTCTAGAATATAGTATAAAATTCGAAACAATCTGCTTTCTTTCATACGTCCTCCTCACAATTTGATTATAACATATAAAGCATGACATATTTTATCGATGTTAAAGCGTTATGAAGTTCGCAACATTAGAAATCAAAACATAGAATTGACTTTTATAATTTCTACTGTGTACAAAAAATATGCTTTCCTAGTAAAAAAGAATGATAGCAATATACTGCGGAGAAACTGTTGTCATCCGATGCTTTTTTCTAACAGATAATAGAATTGTAAAAACTATCATCATTTGATAAAGAAGTTTTTTAGAATTTGAAATTGAGAGCAAGGATACTGAAAATTTATGAAATGAAAAGGACAAGCGATAAGAAAGTACGGTCAAATGTAACTAGGATAAAGTTATGAATTATTTTTCGCAAAATATCTGGATTTATATCATATTTAATAATTTTAGAAAAGAATTGAAGAAAAATGATATTACTTCTAGAATTTTACGATAGAGGATCTATCATTGGGCGATCGGCTTCCAAATGGCTGATTTATAATAATGTATCAGAAATGTTTTAGAATGATAAAAACACTGGCATAATGCGTGCATTATGTTGATATTGCACATATAAAAGTGCTATAATTTATATATAATAAAAGTGGAGGTGTTACTATGGCGTCTACAAATTTGAATATCCGCGTTGATAAAGAAATTAAAATGCAAGCTGAAGAGATCTTTGATGCATTAGGAATCAATATGACTACTGCTGTAAATATCTTTTTAAGGCAAGCAATCCGTGAGAAAGGCATACCTTTTGAATTAAAGTTAAATATTCCAAATGAAATGACTATCGCTGCTATTACAGAGGGAAGAACTTTAGCATATGATAAAAATGCAACGGGTTATTCTTCTATCTCTGATTTAAGGGCTGCGTTAGAAGTATGAAATATGAAATTCGATTTACAACTCAATTCAAAGAGGATTTGAAGCTTGCCAAAAAGCAAGGGAAGGACATTGATCAACTTTTTTCTGTTATTGAACAGTTAGCGAATGGGAAGTCTTTGGAAGAAAAATATCGCGATCATGATTTAGGTGGGAATTACAAAGGGTGTCGCGAATGCCATGTGGAACCTGATTGGTTGCTTGTGTATGAAGTAATTGCAAATGTTTTGGTTTTAATACTTTATCGTGTATGCAGCCATGCTAATTTGTTTAAGTAAGAAACAGTTATGGCTTAGTATATTTCTAAACATAACTGTTTTTATATGTTAATTCATTTGATAGGTGATGTTTTTTATAAAGAATTGAAATTTACCTAGAGATGCTGCTACTTTTTGTGAACTGTTTTGTTAGTATTAGCAAGTAAAACGGTTCAACTTATTTTTAGTCAGCATTATGAGATAAGAAAACTGGCAAAGATTTCCAAGCAGGTTTGTTGCCCTTCTTAAATAAAGCAGATAATATCTTGCGAATGGGGGAATAGTTTGTATTTATAACACTTAAAGTGTATTTATGTGGCTGTATCGTTGAATTAAAATTTCATTTAATTAAAGAACACAGAAAAGACTACTTTAAGTGTTATTTAGGAGACTATATAATAAAATCACATTATAAGTGTTTTATGGCCGTCTATTACCTTTCATCAATCTTTTCGGTTATTTTATTCAGATATATGAACTTTTTGGAACCAGAGATAAGAAGGGATGCTAGACTGCACTTGCTTGTTTGATCATAAGCTCCATTCAATGAGATAAACTCTGCAACAAATAAAAAAACGAGCTCTGTTTGATCCCCGATAAAAGTATAAACAAAGTTCGATCAATTACCAAATGGCGGAGATGGTGGGAGTCGAACCCACGCGCCCTTGCGGACCTATCGCATTTCGAGTGCGACCTCTTCGGCCTCTTGAGTACATCTCCATTTCTACATCTGTCGATCTCTTTTCAAAATAAAAATGATTTGAAAAAGCAGAGAAAGCAGACCCATTTGATATAATACGCTGAAACTCATGAAAAATCAAGATAATCAAATCACATTTCACAAAATCTTATCGACAACTCTTTTTGTATTATCCTTTTTCTCACCCATTCCATCAATTCGCTAAGATTCTCATTCATCGGCACATAAAATCCTTTTCAATCTCTTCTTTTCCAACTTCACTTCACTATCAATAGTGAAGTTTTTCTATATTCAGTTTTTCTTCCCCCTTCTATATAATGAAATCAGAAAAACAGAAAGGAGGAGGTGAATGCATGCGTGCGATTCTGAGAGTGGATGATCGCCTGCTTCATGGCAAATTGTCGATCTCATGGACAAGCTACCTAAAAACAGACACCATTCTGATTGCCAATGAGAACGCCGTCAATGACGAATTTACCATGATGTCATTGCGCCTTGCCAAACCGCGCAACGTCCAAATCATCATTCAAGACATTCCTGACGCTATCGCCTATTTGAGAGAAAGCAGTGAAAGTGAGCGCCGCATTTTAGTCGTCGTCAAAAAAATTGTCGATGCCCTGCCGCTGCTCGAAGCGTTTTCCTTTTTCACATCACTCAATATCGGCGGTCTGCGTTCCCGCAATGCCAAGATTGAAATTTCACCGGCTATTTTTCTAAATGAAGCAGATCTTGCGATCTGTAAAGAACTCAGCCGAACCATTGAAATTTATTTCCAAGAAATACCGGAACACCCAAAGATCCATTTTCAGGATTTGCAAATCAGCGAAAGCAGACAGATATGAAACAGTTGGATGAAAAACAAGTTGTCTTGATCACCCATAAAGGGGTAGGCAAAGGGCTGTATGAAACCTTAGGATACTTTGTCGCCGATCTGTCATCATTTCACTACTTCGAGATCAGTGAAAACGAAACGCTGGATCATGTGGAAGCACAGATCAACGCCATTATCGATCAAAAGCATACCTACTTTCTTGCGACCGATTTCGGTTTATCCAGCAGCACCCAGATTGCCGTACATGTTTCTAAAGGAAAAGAAAACGTCCATTTGCTGACAGGCGTCAATCTTATGATGCTGTTTACCCTTTTATCCACAAAGATGGATACTGATATCGAAAGCTATATCGAATACGTCCTGACAACTGCCAAACAAGACATCCGCTACTGGAATGTATCATAAACAGAAGGAGGACAACGGGATTATGGAAAAACCAAATATTTTATTAGGAAGAATTGACAATCGCCTCGTGCATGGGCAGGTAGGCGTTTCATGGACCAATTATCTAGGCGCCAATTTGATCATTGTTGCCGATGATGAGGTCGCGCAAAATGAGATCCAGCAGGAAATCATGGAAATGGTCGCTATGACATCAAGCGCTGATATCCGTTTTTTCAGCATTCAGGATACGATCGATCTCATATGGAACGCTGCTCCGGAACAAAAGATCTTCATCATTACCAAGACCCCGAAAGAAATGCGTGCTTTGATTGATAACAATGTGCCGATCGAACAGGTCAATGTCGGCAATATGCATTTCAGTGAAGGGAAAAGACAGATCAGTCAAAAAGTTTTTGTAGATGATGAAGACATGGAAAACCTGCATGCCATGCAAGAGAAAGGCGTGCGTGTCTATATCCAGGAAATCCCCGGGAAACTAGAAGAAGCACTAAAATAAAGGAGGAAAAGATATGATTACACTTACACAAGGGTTATTGCTTGCGTTAATGGCCTTTCTTGTCGGCTTTGATGATTTGATGGAAGCTTTTTTCGTCATGCGTCCGATCATGGTGGCAACTTTTACCGGTATTATTTTAGGGGATATTGAAACCGGTGTAATTGCGGGAGGATTAGTGGAACTGGCATTTGCGGGGTTGACGCCGGCTGGCGGAGCCTCTGTGCCAAATGGTACGATTGCCGGGATCATGACCGTATTTCTGGCGGTAACACAAGATATTTCCCCGGAAGAGGCATTTCCGCTGGCATTGCCGTTTTCCTTTTTGATGCAGTACCTAGGTACGATCAAAGGCGCCGCTTTTGCATTCTTTATGAAGCCGGCTGATGAAATGGCGGCAAAAGGCAATGTAAGAGGACTTGTCTTAATGCATATCGGCACTTTGGCGATTACCGGTCTATGCTTTGCGGTAGTTACATTCTTATGTACGTATGCAGCGCAGGATCTGATTTCCGATATTGTAGCCGCATTCCCGCAGCCGCTCATGAATGGGTTAAGCGTTGCAGGAGGCGTGTTGCCGGCAGTAGGTTTCTGTATGTTACTTTCGATCTTGCTCAAAAAAGAGTTTATCGCATATCTGATCATCGGTTTTGTGAGCGCCTGCTTCATCAGTTTCGGCAACATTCTGCCGGTTGCACTGATCGGGTTGGCACTTGCACTGTTAGATTATTTTAATCATGAAAAAGAAGCAAAACAGGCAAACGGAGGTGTGAAACGTGGAATCTAAAAAACTAACCAATCGCGATATTAACCGTCTGGCATTCAATTCACTTTTGCTGCAGGCAAGTTTCAACTATGAAAGTATGCAGGGAGCCGGTTGGGCAGCGGCAGTTGCACCGACTCTGGGGAAAATTTACGGTGATGACAAAGAAGGGCTTGGAAAAGCGCTTTCCCATCATACCAGTTTCATCAATACCCACCCGACCTTAGCGCCGTTTTTAATGGGGATCCTAATGGCGATGGAAGAAGCGCATGAGCCAAGAGAACTGATTGACGGCTTAAAGAATTCTATGTTTGCGCCGATTGCCGGTATTGGCGATGCCTTATTCTGGTTTACGGTGCTGCCGATTACCGCAGGTATCGCTTCATCTATTGCTCAGCAAGGCAGCGTACTGGGACCAGTACTGTATTTCATCGTATTCGCCGCATTCTTCTGCTGCCGTTTTCCGCTGGCAAGAATCGGCTATCGCTTAGGTACAAAAGCAGTCAGCACCTTAAAAGAACAGACCGCAAAAGTATCACGAGCAGCCACCATTTTAGGAACAACGGTAATCGGTGGATTGGTCGCATCGGTCATTTCCATCAATCTGCTTCCGGAAATCGTGTTAAATGAATCCAGTACGATTTCCTTACAGGCGGATCTGATCGATAATATTTTCCCTAACTTGCTCCCGGCAGTCATAACCGCAGGTGTTTATTACCTGTATAAGAGAAAGAAAGTTAAACCGACGATCTTGATCGCACTGATCATCGTCATTGCCGTGATTCTTTCTTATTTAAGTATCGTATAAAAAGGTATACAGGTATGCAGGATGATTCACTACATTATCACAGGGCATGCAAATTATGCGACAGCGATGCGCTCGGCAATCGAGGCGATCTGCGGGGAACAGGAGTGTCTTTCTTATATCGACTATGATACGACAAAACCGCTGGAAGAATTAAAAAGACAGTATTTGCAGACGGTAAAGCAGGGAGAACAATACATCTTTGTTTGTGATCTGGCAGGAGCGACGCCGTTTACGGTCAGTTCTATGCTGTTTCAAGACCATCAAAATGTAAGGGTCGTTGCGGGAATAAATCTAGCCGCTATTTTAGAGGCAATCTATATCCGTGAAGATTCTTTAAGTGAAATTTGTAAAACAATGATAAACGCGACAAAAACAACAGCGCTCTGTTTCAAAATGAACGCAGAGCGCAAAAAGAAAAAGGAAGGTGGAATATAATGATTGATACAAGTGGGGTTGCCTTAGAGATCATAAAAGACTCAGAATCGGTCATTCGGGAGATTTCTCAGCAGCCGCGTATTTGGCGAGAAGTCTGGGAGTTGGTGCAGCAGCAGGAATCGGCCTTGCAAAACTTTATACAGGGGCATGATGTGATTCTTTTTACCGGTGCCGGCACCAGTGAATTTGTCGGGAACAGTATCTATCGTTCCTTTTACCAAAGAAAAGAACAGATTCTTTCCATTGGTACCACCGATCTGATCAGTCATCCTTATTATTATCTTGATCCTGATAAAAAAATCTTATTGGTAAACTGCGCAAGAAGCGGTAATTCACCGGAGTCAATGGCTTCTGTCGAATTAGCTGATCAGGTTTGTTCGCATATCGATCATTTGTTCATTACCTGTAATCCAAATGGCAAATTGGCGCAATATGCGAAAAACAATGATCATACATATCTATTGCTGATGCCGGAAGGTACCAATGATGCCAGTTTCGCAATGACATCCAGTTATACTGCAATGGTGCTCGCCGCTTTGTTGATCTTCGGTACGGAGACAGCGGAAACGAAAAAACACAGTGTTGAAAAGATGGCGGATGCCGGCAATGATATTTTAGAGGAATACGGCAGTAAACTGCGTAAACTTGTTAAAGAAACCGCTTTTGAAAGACTGGTGTATCTGGGTGGCGGCACTTTGAAAGGTGTTGCGCAGGAAAGTGCGTTAAAGGCCTTGGAAGTGACTGCGGGAAAACTGTCTACCATGTATGAATCACCGCTTGGCTATCGTCATGGTCCAAGCAGTTTTGTAAAGACCGATGATCATAATCTTATCGTCATGTATTTTGAAAACGATGCTTACGCCAATCGGTATGCAATGGATATGTTAAAAGAAATGAAGGAGTATCATAAACAAAACAGCTGTTTCATTGCACTTTGTACGCATGATGAGCAGGCGCTGCATGAGGTTTGTGATACAGTCATCGTAATTGATGGTAAAGATGTACCTTCGGCATATCTGACGCTTCCTTACGTAATGGTTGCGCAGATGCTTGCTGTTTATCGCAGTTGGGACTATGGCATCGGAAGTGATTATCCATTTGGGCATGACGATTCTGATGTCGGAATCAAGACCGTGATTTATCCTTACGTAGCGCAGGTGGGGAAATAAGTAGATCTGTACATGAGATGATTCATGTCAGATAGAAAAAAGACAGGCTCTTTTTTCACAACTCCCTTCTGTTTCTGCTTGATGAGCTGAAACATTTGTGTCAGATGACAGTGTATGTATATATGCTGTCATCTTTCCCATGTAAAAAGGAAAAGATTACCAAAATGCTTGCATGACTGGCAGGATCAAAGAGAATGCGATAAGATAAAAATAGAAATGAGGTGATAGCATGTATATCAGCAAACGACAAACGATATTACTGAATCTGCTCTTAAAAAGCCAGGAGCCGATGACTAGTAAAACCTTGGCTGATGCAGTTTCAGTTACATCGCGCACCGTAAAAAAAGATCTGAAAGAACTGGCGGTTTTCGTATCGGCGTACGGTGCTTCTTTAATTGCCAAGCAAGGGATCGGTTATTATTTGACTTATGATACACCTCATCAGAAACAAAAACTGATCAAAGAATTAGATCTGAATGAAATGGCCCAGAATAATGTCATTCCAAATGGCTTTTCACAACGGGTCAATTATATCATACGTAAACTACTGACTATCGACTATTTCATTAAATTAGATGATCTAGCGGAAGAATTATTTATCAGTCGTTCCACGATCACCAATGATATGAAAACGGTAAAGGAACTGCTGAAGCGTTATGACCTCACTTTGATTCATCGTCCCGGAAAAGGTACGATGATTTTGGGAAATGAAGTGGCAAAACGTCGCTGCATTGCTGATTTTTTCTTTCATTCCGGAGTAGATGCAAAATTTTATGCGCTGGATCATGCAATGTTTATCGGCAACCACGAGGAAGTAACCAAACTGCAGAAAGAATTGTGCAAAGTGTTGGATGCTTATGGAATCCGTATGTCAAATCAGTCGCAAGAATATCTTATGATCCACATTATGATCATGATCAGACGTTTGACCTTCAGTGAATATGTGCAGATCGACAGTGGAGAAGCTGCCTTTTTGCAGGGAAGCAGCGCATATCAGGCAGCTTGTGCCTATGGTCATATATTGGAAGAATACATGGATATGACGCTGCCAAAAGCAGAAATCGCTTATTTAGCGCTCCACTTCATCAGCAAGAAGATGGATGAGATTCCTATTGACGATGCGCGTTATGCTTGGCTGAATGAATTGATAGGGGAAATTACGGAGATGATGAAACAGGTTTTTGGGATCGATTTTTTCATCAGTGATGAGATCGCCTTATTTTTTAAGACACATATCGTGCAAATGGTCCAGCGTTATCAGATCCATTTGCCGATGCGCAACCCACAGGCAGCGCAGATCATGACCCGTTATCCTTATGCGGCACTGGCAACTGCTTTTGCCTGCCGTATCATCGAACAAAGAATACAAATCAAAATTGATATGCACGAATTTGCTTATCTTGTTTTATATTTCAACATGATCCTGATGCAGCAGCGCCGTAAAGAAAAAGCGGCATTGATCTGCGGCAGAGGCAGACCGGAATCCATTACCATACTCAATCAGTTGAGCGAAATTTTGAACCCGCTTGGGGTGGAGGTAGATCTGCGTGATATCCAGCAGATCAATGAAAAAGAATTGTCTTCCTATCAAATGCTGGTGTCTACCGTACCGATTCGCGGTGTGCAGATACCTGTTTATTACATTGATTCCTATGAGGAAGGTTTGCAGGAAGTGAGAACGTTTTACCAAACACAGCGCTATCAGTCTTTAAGAATTGAAGAGTATTTGCATGAAGAACTGATCTGGAAAGATCTGGTGGTGGAAAATAAGACGGCTTTGATTGCCGCGTGCAATTTGAAAATGCGGCAATTACAGAAAAAAACGCTGTTTCATCTTGAGGAAATTGAGGAATATCGCTTCTTGACCTTCTCTAATCAATGCGCGATCGTTTTGACTGATACGTTAAGTGATGCAACCTTTATTTGTATGGCTAAATTAGCGCATCCGCTGATGTTAGACCAAAAGCTGATTCAAATGATCGTCATGATCCAAGTAAGATCCTGTTTAGAACAAACAGCAGAACGCCTGTTTGACTTTGTTGCGGCGTGGCTAAAAGCAAATCATGATATGAATCAGCTGTTGAAGCATTTTGATTTGGAAACGATCAAGAAAAGTATACAGAGTTTCATTCATACGAAACAGCTATCATAAGCATCATCTCCTGTTTCTTGTTTGATCTAAGGAAGCAGATCTTAGGAGAGTACCTTCTGATATCGTTTCCGCTTTTGCAGCACATTGCTTCCTTACACTTTCTTTCTGTCCAAAGATACTGAAGAATCTGTAAAAAGATAGGAGAAAGCGCATGCTGTTAAAGCAATCGATCGCTTGAGAATGAGAAGCAGATGAAACCATAGCCTTTGTACATAAAAAAGATTACAATATAAAAATACCGCTGCCGAAAGGAAAGAAGTCGAAGCGATATAGATTTTCGCTTTTCTTTACTTGGCAGCGATATTTTATTTATAAGGGCAAGTCCGCATGCAAGTGAAATGGACAATTACATAAGCGATCATGATCGGATCACGCTGCTTTGCCTGTTGCTCTTTCCTGCTTTTTCTGCCTCAAGATCAAGAATAGACTTACGATTAGGCAAAGTCCTTCACAGATCAGTGTTGAGAACCAGATTCCATCTCCGCCAAAACAGTAAGAGGTAAAAAACAGCGCAAAAGCAATCAATACAAATCCACGCAAAACGGAGATCAGGAAAGAATTACGGCTTTTTTCGACCGCTGCAAAATAACCGGCAATCACAATATTGTAGCCGATGACCAGATAACAAAGCGAGAAGCAGCGAAACGCATAGAGCGTATTTGAAAACAGCGGCTGCGAATCAGGCGATAAGAAGATCATCACGATCCATTTCGTACCAAATAAGCAGATGACAAGTGCGAAAAGCGAAGCGATCAGGGTGGAAAACAGGGCATATTTGAAAAAGGTATGATATGCATGAACATCCTGCTTTCCATAGTGATAGCTGACAAGCGGCTGCATGCCCTGTGATATGCCTGAAAAGGTCATCATGACCAAATTATAGACATATGTAATGATCGTATAGGTAACTAATCCCGCATCGCCGATATAAGTGAGGATCGCATGATTAAACATAAAAACGATGATACCGGCAGAAAGCTCCGTGATGAAATCAGCCAGACCGATCGGAATGATACGCTTATAAATGCGAAAATCAAATTGGAAGCGGCACCAGCGAATACTGCCTTTGTGTCTTAAGAAATGTATGAAAAAGATCGAGAACGTCAGCACCTGTGATAATCCGGTCGCAAGCGCGGCGCCGGCAATTCCCATATCAAACAGGATCATAAATACTGCATCTAATATAATATTGGTCAGCGCACCGATGAAAACTCCAAGTGTTGAAATCA
>ERZ780150.1322-NODE-1322-length-16655-cov-36.530422_pt1 | contig 16655 bp, 19 predicted proteins | sample MGYA00511019_ERZ780150 | MGnify/ENA primary metagenome ERZ780150 (study PRJEB29588, sample SAMEA2151633) | human gut metagenome | biome: human gut; feature: human-associated habitat; material: faeces | place: Denmark | collected 2008/2010 ...
CGAGTGAAGAACTTACAGCTCAGGCTACAACACTTAGCGGTATGGTTTCGGTATTTAAATTAAGACAATAAGAATTCCCGAAACAAATAATTGATGGAGGAATATATTATGATAGGTTTTAGTATAATGATGTGGTTTAGTTCTGCTCTTCTCATATTTTTTAGTATTGCCTCCGATGTTTTTCTTGCCGCAAAAGCATCTGCATTATACTTGTACTCCTGTGGTTCAGCTACCATCGGTGAGTAGATGATCTCTCTTTCTGTATCCGGTGCTTTCTGTTCCTTATCCTTTGTCTGCTCCATACGCTTTTCCTTATCAAACTGCACATTCATAGCCAGATTATCCAGCTTATCAATCGAGGCATCCAGATGCAGCTCCATTGATACAAGCAGTTTTTTCACTGCTTTCATAGGGGCAAGCACCGCCTTTGTGAAAGGGTGTTTCTGTTCCTTCTGTGAATAATCCACCTCCGGCTTATCTGCAAAGGTATGGAACGCATTGTTTACGATCTGACCAGCTTCACGGAGTCCCTTTGCAAGAAGTGCTATCCTTGCAATATCCCTGTCTGTAGATACAATCATATCTTTTACCGCTGTTCTGACATTGAGAAGTCTTTTCTTAATTCCTACAAATTCTGTCACCCTGTAAAGTGCCGCCCTGCCCTTTGCCTTTGTTTCATCAACAATATTCTTGGCAGTAGATTTTACCTGTACTTTTATCTCAGATACCTGTGACTTTATCTGCTCACATCTGGCATTGAGTCGCTCCTGTGCTTCTGTTAATGCTTTTTTTGCATTATTGATAAGGGTATCTTCCTGCATTTTCTTGATCTGGTCCTGCATACTGGTAAGTTCTTCTGTCATAGACACAATCTTTTTTTCCAGACCATCCACATAGGTGCATATCTCAAATACATCATTTGCCTGTTCTTTCATAGTATTCTTTTTTAATAAATCGAGAAGTTCTCTTATGATCTCCTCATTAGTAAGTGTCTTTTCTGCTTCCATCTGCTTTTCCTCCTTATAAACAGGGCAGCATATGCCGCCCCTTAGCCTTAATTATCGAAAGGGTGTATCCTTTTTATCCCTGTCGGGATTTCCGTGGTTCTGTTCGGCATTCTCCCTTGCTTTTTCGTTGCTCTTATCCTTTGCTTTCTCATATTCTGCAATAATCTCATTATAGAGCTTCTCCCTGAAATCCTTTGTGACCGGATAGCAGACATCCTGATAAATCGGTTTGCCGTGCTCGTCCACCTGCTTTGTTTTATAAGAAGGCATTGATACAAAGATTTTCTCTTTGCCCTGAAGGATGTTTACATTATTTACAATGAAGCTGTTTTCAAAGTAAATACGGGCAAGTCCCTTGATATTACTGCCTTCCCTTTCATAAGGTGTTACCGTCACGGAAAACTCCGGCATTTCCTGAGTTTTTCCCTGTGTCTGTGTTTCTGCTTTCTCCGGCTCCCTGATTTTTGCATAAGCCTCAAGGATATTAGTATAGAGTTCCTCACGAAACTCTGCCGTGATAGGATTGCATACATCCTTATAAATCACGCTGTTTTTCTCATCACGCTCATTTGAACGGTATCTTGGCATTGATACAAAAAGCTCTCCCTTTTCCTTATTTTCAAGGATTGCGATATTGGTAATCTTGAATGAATCACCAAATACCACGGTCGCAAAACCCTTGATATTGCTGCCATCTTTTGCTCTTACCTCGTTTACCTTAATTGAATACTTCATACGCTGTTCCTCTCTTTCTTATACTTCTGAATTATCATTGTTTTCTGGTATGATAAGCTCACACCAAAGCTGTTCTATCTGTTCACAAGACAATCTGCCATTTAACCAGTTGCCAAGTGTAACAACCATTCCGTCCTGCTCATAGTAGAGCCATTCCTGTGTTTCGATGTTTCCCTCATACACGATAGTCACATCAAAATCAGGCATAAATAATCCTGCCTCCGTATCCCAGATACAGGCAACTCCCTGTCTGAGTGTCAGATTCAGCCTTTCGACATACACAGACCAGCCGCTTACGACAATCTGAAAGTCATCATCAATCTCTGCAATATCATCCTGAGTGTCGATCAGCTCCTCCATTTCCGATACTGCTTCTTCTATCTCCCCCAGTCGGTATCTCTTATTCATCTGCCGCCTCCTTATATCTGCACCTGACAATAAAACGCATCTCTTAAATCTTCATCCATTGCAGCTACACGGTCAGCATAATCAATCGGCTTGATATACCGTAACTCAGCCGCCTTTCTGTTTACAGCATAACTGTCAGGCTCATCAGGAATAGCATAATCATCAATTTCTGATTTTTCCTCCTGCGTATCAACTTCACGGTACTCTGCGTCAATGACTTCATCATCTTCACGAAGTCCGTCCATTGCAAGCTCATCAATACGAGGTGTCTCCGACTGGTATTCTCCGGTAAGGATAAGTACACCGATTTCCTTTTCGACATTCTTCCACGAAACATATCCTTCTACTTCTCCATCTTGATCTTTCCATTGGATACGAAGTCCCGAACCGTGAAATGTGTCATACCCGTGCAAGCCCAGACCGTCAAGCGGCCAGCTTGCACCACCCTGACCATATTCTGCCTTGATACGCTTTGCTCTGGTTCCAGCATCTATCTCTGTGCGGTAAATTTCACACACTCTGCCTTTTCCACCGACAAAGCCAGTCCCTCTCATAAGTATTTGTTTTACATACTCACTTGGTACACTTTCTGCCTTTTTCGGATTGAGATAGTTATATTTTCCTGCAAGGGCAGTCTTTCTGTCCTCCTCATACTGACGCATAAATTCATTGTGTCTGGTTTTCTCTGACTGCTTCACACCAAAACTAGCCTGCCCGTTTTGGTCGAAAAAAAAGGAAGCCTGTGTATATTCGGCTTCCTTACTGACACCCAATGAATTGATTTCATCAAGTTCCCTATTCAGTTCTGTATCATCTGATTCTAGTGGAATCGCATCACTATCTGATTCAGTACCACTTCCTCTGCCTGCATCTTCGCCTGCTCTCTTATCTTCCACATCTCCATTGTCGATGACGGATCCTGTGGCTTGTGCTTCGCCAGATACTGCATCTCTAACTGGTCGTACAGCTGATTCGCTTCCTCCTCTACCGCTGACATCTTCTCGTACATCTTCCCGAATCTCATCAGCGTCTTGTATCTTGCCGGCTCGTTCTCCTTTAGATAGTTCATCGCCATCCTTCCGTATTTGCCCAGCTTCGTGAGATCCTCCGTCTCGTCCGGCATCTCTATCTGCGGATAAAGCAGTCCGTCCACTTCCTTGTAAGTCATTTCTTCTAACATATCCAATTCTCCTTTCGCTCTCGATTGCCTTTAAGTTACGACTAAATTCTCTAAGAACACTACAGGAGACATCGCATACAATGGAACCAAGACGGTAAATGATCTCTTCGTCTTTGATATTTACGATCTGACTAAAATCCTGTTCTTGCACAGATAAGTCAAATCCGCATCTCGTCCCTACAGCATACATGACACTTGCATATACAAGCTGCTCCATGTCCATTTCCTGCTGTAAGCCATTGCGTTTCTTACTTTCTTCCTTTATCACACTACCTGATAGCTGCATAAGCTCGGTCATTCGGTCTCCGAACTCTTCTTTTATTATAAGCCAAACATCTGTTCCTGTAAACTGTTTTAATATATTTTTTAGAGACTCCCTGTCGCTGTTATCGTACTGCTCAATCTGACCTTCTGACACAAGAAAATCCACATAATCCTTAAGATTTTCTCCCTCAAGGTCCCATGTCAGCTTAACATTCTTCCCTCCGGTATCACTGATATCAAAGATATACCTCATGCGTGGATTCAGTGCCCTTGACGGGAAGATGGCGCAGCCTTTCGCACCACGCTTTACATATCTTCCCACCTTTTTCCAGGTATCATAATCTGCCATGAGTGTGCTTTTTTCCGGAGGTCTCTGAGCTGTTACCATAACGATATTGTCAAATTCATAGCGGTATAACTGACCTGCGACCTTTAACACATCCTTCCAGTTCTTTTCTGATCTGGTGATGTTACCAATTTCAGAATCGTATATCGCTTTGACCTTCATATCAACGCCCATACCTTTGTCCTCCTCTACTTAAACATCTCTGCAAACAATCCTTTAAATAGCTTTAACTCATCCTTATCCAGCTCGATTGCAAATTCATTGTCGATTGCCTGTTTTTCGCATTTATCCTTTTTCTTTGCAATCTTACGCACCACACGAAGAAGCACATAGCACTCCTTGGACTTTGCAATGCTCTGTTTAAAGGTCAGCTCATCCTCATCGACTGACTTCTGTGTCTGATAGATAATCTCTTTTAACTTATCATTGATACCATCTACTTCCTCAAGGGAAATAATAACGGATGCCTTAGAAGCACCCGATCTGTCCCACTCCTTATGAAGTTCCTTTACTAAAAACTCCATGTTCTTAATTACTGTTGTTGAATCACTTTTCATCTTGCTCTTCCTCCGTTTTCTTTTAATGAAGAAGGGAGCTGACCTTCGCTGATAGGCGTAAAATCAACTCCCTTCATGTCCTCTGCTCCAAGGACTATCTGCTCTGCATAATACATATCCATTGCCTTATTGATGGCATCGTCAAGCGACTCTGCCTTTACTCTCTGTACTCTTGAGAGCACTTCTTTTATCTCAACATCAAATTCCTGTTCCATATGATATCGCCTCCTGTAAAAATCTCATCACCGGCTCTTTTCTTCCTTTACCTGTCTTTCCTTAAAGCCTTCATCGTACTTTCCATCTTCCAGCCTGTCGTAAAAACAGTCCTCTTCAATCGTTCCAAAATCCTCATACATCTGGTGAAGGAAGTCATTCTGCAGCTTCTTTGGTACATCATCATCCTTTGACATATCCTGATAAAAATAGAACTTCTGCTTTAGCTTTGCCCTGTAATCATAGATATCCTCTATCTTTTCCGGTGTGCCATACTCCCTCTTGTATGCCTTGAAATTTGTAGTTGAAAGTGTGGAACCTAGATAAATGCCATGCTCCCACGATACCCCGATTGTGGTATTGTCCTTTGTAGGCTTCTCATCCTTCGGATAACGCTTATACTCTGTCGCACCAAGGGCGATTGTAAGGGAACCTGACTTCATATCCATCACCACAAGATTCCTTGGTGATAATGCTTCAAGCACCATGTAATCATGGTCATTGAAGTTATGAAATGTCTGTCCCCTTTCAAATGAGCGGTTCTCCATTTCATAATGCAGGTTAAAATCATCCACCCAGCCCTTATCGGTCATTCCAATCTCCTTAAGCTTTGCAACACATTCAGAAGAACTGGCTTCTTTATCAAACCGAAATTCTTTGGAATCGTTATAAAACCCCTGAAGAAAATGTCCCAGCTGAATATCATCCAGACAGAATCTCGCAGATAAAGTTACATTTGCTGCCCTGTAATACTCTGCGAAGTTTTCTGCTTCACCAAGTGTTCTTCCAAGCTGCAACAAATTGTCTGCAAGCTCTGACATGTCATCAACTGCTATAAAACTCTTATAATCATCCAGAGTCATCAGCATATTTGTCTCTGTTCCCCTGTCGTTTTCTGTTACCAGTATCATATCTTTTAAATCCATTCTTACCTCCAGTCTCAGAGAGGGACTATGCCCTCTCTGCAAATTTCCTGTTATGGTCTTCCTATCACAACAATCTTTCCTGTGCTTGCCACATCTCTGTAGACCACACCAAGACTTTCATTAAGTGCCTCTACCACCTTGCCATTTCCGACATATACTGCCACATGGCTGATGTTCTTATATCTTCCGTTGCTTGTAAAACTGTAGAAAATAAGGTCTCCCGGCTGTAACTCATCAAAGGAGACTGTCTTTCCGGCTTCATCCAGTCCCTGTGCCTCCGCTGCCGCTGTGGTTGCACCGCCGTAACTAATATCCACACCTGCATCTTTCCATGAATAATAGGCTAAGGAGCTGCAGTCATAATAGTTACCGCTATCTCTTAAATCTTGACTATAAGGAAAGCCAACTCTGTGAAGTGCATAGGAGCAGACTGTTTTCTGCCTGCTGTCTGTAATTCCACTAAGGATGGCATTGATTTCATCCTCAGTCATGGAGCTTACTCCCGGACTTCCGCCTCCGCCGCCACTTCCGCTTCCGGCATATCCAAGCTGTCCCATAAACTCCGGACTCATGATCTGCTCAAGCATTTCCACCTGATCAGAATTAAATCCATAGACCGAAATCATATCTCTGTACGATTTCAGTGTGACATTCACATACAGAACCGACTTCGTGACAGTAGTTACATTACCGTCTGCATCTGTTTCTTCCACATCCTTTGTTCCTGTGCTTGTGGTGTATGAACACATATCATTTACTACTGCCTGCAGCCAGCCTTTTGAAATGTCATTCATGACTGTTGCAGTATCTCCGATACCATGCTTGACCATATAGACTGCCATGATGTCATAGTAATTGCTTGGGTTTTCTTCCATACCTTCATAATCCACATATACAAGCTCTCCAAGGTCATATCCGGTATGCTCATTCACTTTCGTATTCACATCCCGGTTAAACTCCTGCACATAAGCACTCGTTACTGTCTGCACGGTATCTCCTGATTCAAGTGGTGGCAGAAATAAAGCAAATGGAGAATTGTAAAGGATTGCTATCACCGCTATAACCGGAACCGCAATCATGGCAACTACAAGAACAAGTAATAAAAGCACCAATCCGATAATCGGTGCAGCTGCCTTTACCCAGGTAATCGCTTTTCGCACAATCAGATCCTTTACCAGCTTTGCCACGCTGTCTGTCTGATTCTCCTGTGCTTTCATCTTATCCAGAAAGAACTTTATCTTCCTGCTCCGGTTGGTCATCTTTTCATCCTTGACCTCTATGGACACACCTGCAGCATATCCGGCTGCCATGCCGATTGCCGTGCCAACTCCCGGTGCAACCGCTGTTCCTGCCGCCGTAGCAGCTGCCTTTGTCGCAGTTTTTGTTGCAACCTTGGCAGTTGTCTTGGCTGTTTCTTTTGCCGTCTCTTTAGCTACCGTCTTGGCTGTATCTTTGGCAGCTTTCTTTGCTGTCTTTTTTGCCAGCTTCTTTCCTGCCTCTACCTTCTTGATACGCTTCTTTGCCTCGGCTGCCGCCTTTTTCCTGAAAAGTGCTGCACCCTTAGAAGCAGTTCCGGTAACAGGTCGGCTTGATTCATATGCAAGATATGCTGCCTGCGATACCTCCTGCCCGCCCTCCACCTGCTCCGTTACTGCCCCAGCTGCAAGTGCTCCCGTTCTTCCTGCAATGTGAAGATTGGTGTTCTTGGTCTTGATGGAAGTTCCTGACTCTCTGATGTTACGCTTAAACCTAGAAAGACCTTTATCCTTAGCCTCCGATTGATGAATGGTACTCTTTCTATAAGTACGCTTTCCACCAGCACTTTTCTGAAGCATTAATTTTGCAGATGCTTTTTTATCCATTTCATTGGCTTTAGCATCATGCACTTTCGGACCTCTCTCTACTGTATAGATGTTGCTGCCTTTAATCTTGGCACCCTTTGGCTCGTGGGCATGAATCTTGGCTTTCTCCTTGGTGTGAATGACCATCGGTTTGTCATCAACCTTTCTAATTTTCAATTTTCTCACCTCCTACTTTGAAAAATAAAATAAGCCGCTAGGGAGCAAAAATTACTCCTTAACGGCTATGTAAAATCATTCAATATTCAATTATTAAAAGCAACATGAAACTGAAATTTCACGCAGACTATTCCTATACCGTAATGTCTATTCTGACCGATGATTTCTTCTCACCAAAATGCTTTATTTCGATATCCTTCATTTCCTCTATAACATCTTTTTCAATTTGGTGAACATCACTTAATTGTAAATCTCGCTTCGAATCATTTACTATTTTTGCTGCCTCATCTACTGAAACAGTTGTATCTGATGTTAACTGTTCAGACATTTCAGTATCGTTTGAATCCTCTGCAACCTGCCCCTTTTCTATAGATGTCTCTACAATTTCCTCTTCTGTTGGCAAATCCCTATATTCTGTACTTTTTACAAATCTTGTGAATGACTCTACAGCTCTAAAAGTATTTCCCATGATACGTTGAGCTTCCTTAAGCTTTTCACTCTTTGGAATATTTGGATTATTCACGATACTTTTTAGTTCTGCCAAATTTCCATTCATCTCATTTACTTGAAGCCTTTGAGCCTCTTCTTTTGTCTTACATCTCTCCAACCTACGCTCATAAGCTTCTTGTTCCATTCTTGCCGCTTTATATTCCATATAGGCTTTAGGGTCTTTCTGACGAATAGCATCTTCTTCTGAAGCTGTTAATTCTTGACCGCTTGCAATCTTGTTATAAATCTGACTATATGCAGAACTTTCTTTGTCTCGCTCAAGTTGCTCTCGGAAATGCTGAATCATGCTTTCTTCCTGACTTGTTACAGTCATACCCTCTTGCTTCTTTACAACATCCCCGGTAGCCTTCTTTTGCTCCCAATCATTTACTAACTGCATCTGATTCACAGCGTTTCGTATTGTACCTGCAATCATAGCACACCTCCAATTCCCGGTTAATGCTACGATTAAATAGTGATATCAAACTTCATACCCTGTGTTGCCTTTTCTTCTGTTATCTTACTCCAATCCAGTTCAGAAATCTTTTCAAGTAATTCTTCTTTTGAATTTGCCTGAATTGTAGTCCGCTTAACAGTTACATCCTTCTTTTCCTGCTTTTTCTCCTCTGCACGTTTTTCCTTTAATTCTTCAAGCCGTTCTTTCTGCTTTTCTGTAATCTTCTCCAAATCAGCAAAAAGTGTCATCTTTCCATCATCATCAAAGGACATAGTTAACTTATTTAATACAGTTCCACTATTGTCTGTCGTTCCCCAAGCACGTTCAAACCCAAACTGTTCATTGATTTTATCTGACATCTCAACTGCAGTTTTTACCGTAGACAATTTTTCCCGTGCATATTTCTCATCGGATGCCATTCTTTCAAGTTCAGCACTTGAAAAAACAACTGTAAATTCCTTATCGCTTTGGTCTACTAATCCTCTGAAATCATCGCCTTTATCAGCAATAATAAAATCGAAATCCGCATTATCCTTACGCAATGTTTCCAGATATTTCTGTGCCTTAGAAGATAACTTATCTTCGCTGGATTTTATTTTCTGTGCATTGGGCTGCACATCTTTTGCTTTCTCTGTGTTATTTTGCTTACTAACAGTATTGCTCTTATAATAATCTGTTACCTGTGTTAAATTAGCTGCTCTAATCATGGTATCATCCTCCTTGAAAATTGATACAGAAATCCGTTTCTATATCTGTAATATCGGCACTTTATATCCAAAAGTTAATAGTGCGTAAAATTCAAATTTTCTTTTCCCTAATAATTACAAATATTCCTTGGAAATTGCTTCCACACCATACATTTCCATAAATGCATCCAGGTCCGCTGCATCCCCAATCAACATATTCTCGTCAAAGTGTACGATATGCATATCTTAAAATCCAGCCACATGTTCTCCGGTACAAATGATACATTTTAGAACTGCTTCCTTATTTATTTTTCATATCGAATCTTATATGCTTTCTTCTTAAAAATAGGGAATATCTAATTTATTATCATCAAGGTCGGACATTCATCCGACCTCTTGATTATACTATAGATTCTATAAAAATTCATCTGTTATCACTGCAGCATTGCTTCTTTTTTCTTCTGTTCCGCAATCTTCTCATGAATGTTGGTATTATACAGCCTGTACAAATCTGTATCCTTACTAATCTGATTATCAAATGGAATTACCACTGAGCCACACTTAATAAGCCCCATTCCCGATGCAGTATTGGTTACGAATCGAAGCTGTGCCTCTGATACTCCGATAACCTCCGCCATCTTGGAACTGTCTGTATTCGCCTGCTTTAAAAGTGCCACAAACTCAGAGTTTGCAAGCATTGTGGTTGCTGTGTAATTCTGCAACAGATCGACTACATTTTGCGTGATACCGGTACAAAGACCTCCCTGTTTTCTCACTTTCTTCCAGAGCTGCTGCAGATATTTTGCAGAATACTCGGAATTAAGTAAGACATGGAACTCATCAATATAGAGCCATGTTGCCTTGCCTCTCTTACCATTCTCAACAATCCTGTTCTGAATGGACTCCATCATGACAAGCATTGTGATAGGACTAAGCTCTGTACCTAAGTCCCTGATGCCATATACTGTGAATCTGTTATCCACATCCACATTTGTCTGATGGTTGAAGATGTTAAGTGAACCATTTACAAAAAGCTCCAATGACAATGCAATGTCCTTTGCCTCGTCCTCCGGCTGTGCCATAAGGATATCGTAAAAGTCACTCATTACAGGGATATACTTCTCTTTGCTCCTTGCAATGTCGATATACAGCTTTCTCACACAGCGGTCAATGATTGACTTCTGTCTTGAATTTAAACTGTCTCCGATACACTGCTCACAAAGTCCAAGCATAAACTCGCCTTTTTCTCTTACCATTCCCTTTGAATCATTCGGGTCAAGGCTCCACACATCCATCTCCAGCGGATTCACATAGTTATCCGTGTAAGTAGACATATTTACTACAGTTCCGCCATAAGTCTCAGCAATATCAAAGTATTCGTTCATTGGATCTATGACGATTATCTCATCATCACCCGACAAGAATACGCTGCCCATCTCCATCTTGCAGAAGAAGGATTTACCGGAACCCGGCACACCAAATACAAAGCCATTTCCATTAATGAGCTTCTTTCTGTTGCCGATATTCACATTCTTGCTGATCTGGTTGATGCCATAATAGTTTCCTGTGCTGTCATTTAATTCCTGCACATTAAATGGCATAAGCACCGCAAGTGACTGGGTAAGAAGTGTACGCATTGTCTCCACCTGTCTTACACCAATCGGAAGTGCTGTGTTGAGTGCTTCCCTCTGCTTTAAGTAGTGTGTATCAATCGTGCAACTGTTACGTTTTCCGATAGTCTCTACTGTCTCACATACACTCTCAAGCTCCTTCTTGCTTTCTGCCATAAGAATAATGGTTACTCCCACAAAGAAAAGGCACTGGTCATTCTCACGGACATCATCCATGATTTCCTCAATCTCCTTTTTCTCCGTTCTCTTGGCATATGAGATTTCCGTAGAAAAATCGTTATTCTTATTACGGACTCTCTGCTGCTTAATGATATCCGACTCAATACCAAGGTATTTCTTCTGAAGCACCTTTGTGGTCAGATCCTTTGGTACGGGCACCACATCAATGCTCGTGATGGAATGAACCGGAAGGGAAGTAATCTCATTGATGAATCTGTCTGACAAACTGCTCGGATACTTTTTGATAAAAAGTGCCTTGCAGAATTTACTCTCATCCTCAAAATGGTCCGGGAAATATTTCACCATTCCATTACATAGATCATTTCTAAAATCTGGCCCGACCTTCTTAGCCTTTTTGATATCAAAATCAAAACTGCCCTCATCTCCAAGATGATAATAGTCATAGAGCACTTTCAGTCTCTCATTTCCATTAAGTGGTACAATGTCTGCACCAAGCTCAATGAAAGCCTTGTGTATCGTTGCCTCAAGGGTTGCAAACTGTGCCTTTGCCTCCTCAAAGTTCTTTCTCTCAATCGTGATCGTCAGGTATCTCTCCTGCTCAATCCCCTGTCTGCCCTCAATAATCTTCTCCTCAATGATGTCATTGTAGATTCTTCTATAATTATTGAAGCCATCGTTTTTCTCAGCAATCAGAACCTTGTCACGGAGTTCATCCATGTTTTTGTTCTTATTGTTGATCGTAATCTTATAATTACAGTCCAGCGAATTTAAGAACTTGCAGTATCTTTCAAATATGCCAATCTGCTCATCCTCCGTTGCTGTCGTGTAATTGATGTCCTGAAAGCGGTAGCATTTGGAATACTTATTTTTGCTTACTTCAAAAATGCCGTTTTCAGCCACCGCCATAATCTCTATGGTTTCCTGAATGGATTTAGGTGTCTTATACAAAGGCTCACTCGCCTTCTTTAATAACTTAAATCCGTCTGTAAATAAACCCATGTCTCTAACCTCGCTTTCTTATAATGAAAGCCCGCCGGGAACTTCACCCTGCGGGCTGTGTTCCCGACCTTGCGGTCAGATACTATTCGTTTCTAATGCATTGCCTTATATGCTGCAATGCCTGCTACTGCCGCCACAATGACTGCGACAAGTCCAAGCAGCATGTTTCTCGTCTTTTTCTTCATCGCTTCAAACTCCTCCTGCTTCTTTACAGCCGAATCAGCTGTTACAGTCTCCGGTTCAGCCTTTCTGCCTTTCTTCTTTACCTGTTCATTCTGTTCTGCTTCTAACTGCTTTATTGCAGGCTCTCCCTCAGTTGACACATAAGTAAGTGCCCTGTTGCCAAACATAAAATGCAGTTTCTTTCCCATATACTCGTAGAAATTCATCCCATTAAAGGAATAGAAACCACCAAGTGCAATCGGTGCCACACAGGGAATTGCCACATAAGCAGAACCCGTAAGACCGATATACTTGTAAAGAAGAAGGACGATACCGCCACCAACCACTACGCTTGCAATGGAAAATATAAGCTGCCTTGCAGTAAGTCCCATTGCAACCGATTCCTGATAGCGGTCAATATCCTTGTTTACTTCGATTACCATTGTCCCTGCCTCCTATCTTGATAAATCCTTTGTCTCCGGCTTTCTTGTCATTCCGATATTTGCCTCATACTTATCCATTCCATCCGGACACAGTTCTCTAAGCTTATCTACATTGAACAGATAAAGCGGATATTCGCAGAAACCGCTCCTTTGCGTGAATCCTGTAAACTCTCCAAGGTCGTTATCTGTAATAAACTTTTCAATATCCGGCATGTCATTCACATTCAGATATCCGCAGTAATTTGGTGCTGCAACCGACAAATTCACAGTCACATCCCCAAAAGGCTCCTCATATCCATCTTCATTACACATAAGACCAATAAACATTGCCCTGTTATTCATATACTGCTGGATATCAAATGTCACCTGCGTTTCTCCGGTTATACTTGAATTATAAGTAACCTGTTTCTTTTCATTATCCATTTCTGCCTCCTTCTATAATCCAAATGCCTTGCTTGTAAGTGTCTGTGCACCCTTCACGCTTCCAACAGTCATTGCTATCGTAAATGTCATTTCACACAGATATATAAGTGTCTGTGCCCAGTCAGCATAACTTCCTGTAAATGCCGGAAGTCCTGCATTGATAAATGCATTACATACCACAATCGCAAGTGCCATCGTTACTGCCTCAAATACACACGAAAGAAAATATTTGCAGTAGGTAGCCATTGTATGACTGACCATTCTGTTTCCTGCCATTGTGGAGCATGCAATCGCACCAAGCGGCACAATAATCAGTATCTTTAAGAACCTGAAATACACTGTGTAAATGATAAAAAATCCACAGATAATAATGATGATTGCAAGCAAAGCTGTAAGTATCAGCATTACCAGACTTTCACCAAATCCGAGTCCCTTAATGATGTCTGCCTGTGTACTGTCAATGGCAAGCTGCGTCGTTGTCCCGGCAGATATAAGTCCCACCAGATTTCCTATGGAAGTAAAAAATGCTTTCATAATCGTGACATTATTTGCAACAAACCATTCTGCAAGTCCCAGTCGGATAAGCATACGCAGGATTGATTCAAACCTCATCTCATCTTTTACATCTATGCTTTCCGAGCAGAAACCGATAACAAAGAACAGCACAACGAGGGATGAACCGACCGCTACAAAGACCGGCTCAATACCCTCAATGACTGCCCAGGGACCTCCGCCCTTGAAACTGACCGGTGACTGTCCAAGCATTGCAAAGACCAGGGATATCTGATTGTTCCAAAACCCAAACACTGCCTCAAGAAGTGCAAGGATCTTGTCTCCAAGCTTAAAAATATCCATACTTGTTGTTCACCTCTTTCCTTTTACTAAAAGGGAAATTGCATTTCCCCAATCTTAGAAGCCTAAGAATGTCAGAACTGTTGAAATACCAGCCATCATGACACCTGCTACAATTCCTTTCAGTGCAGAGTTCATGGTAGATGAATCCTGCTGCTGGTAGGCTTGTGCGAACTCCATAACATTCTTTGCAAGAATAATGACACCAACCGCACCAATGACTGCAATGATAAGTGTCTTTAAATTCTCAAGCGGCTGTGTTACTGCGGAAGTACCTGTACCTGCTGCAAAACAAGTAGTGCTCATAAGCATTACTCCCATAAGTGCTCCGGATAATGCCGGAACGAATCTCTTCTTAAAGTGAATGAATCTACTCTTCATACCTTTCTCCTCCATCTGATTGTTGTTGGTTGTAATAATCTGTTCTTTTCTCATGTTGTTTGTCTCCTTTTCGATAAAAAAATAAGCCAGCAGGGATAATCCCTAACTGGCTGTTAAAAGTAACTCTATATGATCAGGCAATTCCTGTTGTAATGATTAAATCGGGCTTTCCCCGATGTGGTGTGCTTCAACCACCTCCTTTCAAGGCGCAAAAAAAGCACCTTAACCTTTATTGGCTAAAGTGCTTGTATTAGTTTAATATTAAATTGTTGTGAGTCAGACAAACTGGGAGTTGAAAGTTCCTATAATTTACAAATCATAATATATTCTTCATCATTTTCATCAATGATTTCAAATCCTACCTTCCAATACATACGGACAGCATAATTCATCTTTTGAACAGCTAATGATGCTTGTTTATATCCTTCTAGTTTTAATTTCACTAGCATCTGTTTCATTAATTCTGTTCCGATACCATAGTTTCTATACTCTTTAAGAAGTGAAATTGCAAAAGACGGTGTTTCATTATCTATATGACCGTAATCATTCATAATCCGAACCCATACAGCACCAACAATTTCATCCGCAACTTGAGCAACCAAACATAAGTCTCCCTTGTTCTCACCAAAGTCCTTTACATATACCTGCAAATCTGGTTTGTTAATGATGTCTTTGGACGGTGCTGGAACACCTTCAGGAATAAAAATTGCCTCGTATAAAAAAGTATCTAATATCTTATTTTCATCTCGTTTTAATTCTCTTATTGAATAATTCATATAAACCTCCGATTTATTTTTATTTATAAATCAGTTGTCATTCCACACATAATGATTCCTCCGTTAAATATCGAATTGTGCAAAAGCCCAAGGGACTTTAATGCCCCTTATGCTTTTCTCTTTTCTTTTGCTGCTTCAGTTCAAACTTTCGCAGTTCTTCCGCTTCTTTTTTCTCTCTGCTTCTGACCTTCCGCTTCTGTTTGTCCTGTTCCTGCTGTAATTTCAATGCCTGCTGCGCTTTTGTTCCTATTCCCCGGTCTTGTAACTGATTATTGATTTCCCGCTGCATACGCTTCGGATTGATTTTCCGTTCTTCAATTCTGTCTGCTTTAAGGGGCGGGCTGAATTTCAGAGTACGCCAATTTTGAAGCAGAAAATCATATACCTCATAATCCTTCGGCTCTGCACCAAAAGTAATTTTACAAACCTCATATCTATCGCCATCTATGCGCTCATATAAACCGATCCAAAATGGGGCTTCAAACAGAATTGTCAGGCTGCTTTTCATAGTCATATTTATTCTTGAGAAAATTGACTTTCAAAATTATCAAGCCAATCCAAAAGGGCATGATATAAAAGCCTTTGCTGTTCAAATATCGTCTTTCCAACAAGCGGTATATCTGAAAATTCAGAAGCATATTGTTCACTTGATAGAGCAGACGACTGAATACTTGTTCTGAGTTTTGAAATCAGCTTTAGAGCTTCATCCTTACTAACCTTATTCAGATTTGTAATAACGACATTAAAGTCAAAAAGCAGAGGAATACTTTCTGACGCATAGGTAGACATTAACTCGTTAAAATATTTTCTCCCCTCATCTGTGATCGAGTAGACCGCTTTATCCGCAAATCTGTCTCCTTTTACAACATTGCTTTTCAAATATCCTTTTTCGCTTAACTGAAGAACTTTTCGATAAATAGAAGGAACACTTATTTTCGTCCATCTGGAAAGGTGGTGGTATTCCACATCTTTCTGAATATCATATGCACTTTGAGGTTTTTCCAACACGATACCAAGTATCACTAAATCAATCGACGACATAGTTTATCTCTCCTTTTACTATCATCAATAGTACTATTATCAATAGCAAAAGTCAAGAAAATCTTTTCATCGTATCTGCTCAGGGTTCTTTCTGATTTTAAAATTATCCTTTATCCATTTTTTCAAAACTGTCAATTCCTGCTCTGTATGCAGCCAATGACCGCCATCTTTCATTACCGTCAAATCACAATAAAACTTATCTGAAAATTTCCTGATGGTATCGAAGTCCGTCATATTATCATTTTCTCCATACAAAATTTTAGTAGGGATACGCCAGTTTATGATTGGATGTTCCACAGCATATCTCCAATAGTCCCACGATAGCGTCTGTCCAAAAGATGTTGAAATTATTTTTTCATTCTTTAACTGTTCTTCTGTGACATTCGCCCATCCCATCATTCTCTGAATAAGCTGTACCATATCAACCACAGGGGAAACAAACATACAATTTTGAAGTGGCTCGCTCGCCAAACTTTGCATG
>ERZ780150.1330-NODE-1330-length-16532-cov-2.623232_pt1 | contig 16532 bp, 15 predicted proteins | sample MGYA00511019_ERZ780150 | MGnify/ENA primary metagenome ERZ780150 (study PRJEB29588, sample SAMEA2151633) | human gut metagenome | biome: human gut; feature: human-associated habitat; material: faeces | place: Denmark | collected 2008/2010 ...
CCCCAGCCGCAATAATCCCTGCCATCTTCACCGGTGACATTCGTTTCTGCTTTTTTTCCTGAACGCCTGGCCTGTCCTCTCCCTCTGCTTCCGGCTCCCAATCATACCGATAGGGTTCGTTTCTGTTCCCATAGGGCGGAAGCGTCTGATGCCGTTCACCGTTCTCACAGCCGCCGGCACCCTCCCATCGATTCTCACTGTACATTTCCTGTTCTTCCTTTCTGACAGGCGTATCATCCTGTGACGATAATCTAACAAATATTTGTGATAAATCTGTGATAAAAAGCAGGAAGAACAGTGAATGTATCTTTTTTGCTCCTTTTAAAGAGACTCCCTCAGCATTTTCAGGAAAAGGACTATGTATTTCACCGAAAAAGAAAAGGACTCGTGAAAACGCTGCTTCGTTTCTTCACAGGCCCTTTTTCTTTCATCTGTCTCTTTCGACCGTTATCATTTTTTCAACTTTTTTATGCACCGAGGATGGCTGTCAGGCCAAAATAAATCAGTACGATAATTCCAAGGATAATCCGATAACAGCCGAAGAACCGGAAATCATGGCTCTTCACATAGTTCATCAGAAACTGAATCGAGTACATGGACACAGCAAAGGCTGCTGCCATTCCTACCACCATATAAAACAGTTCGATGGGCGGAAATGCCAGGCCGTAATGAATAATCTTCAAAAGGCTGGCACCAAACATAACCGGGATTCCCAAAAAGAAAGTAAATTCCGAAGATGCCGTTCTGGAACATCCCAAGAGCATAGCGCCAAGAATCGTCGCTCCTGACCGGGAAGTTCCGGGGATCAGTGCAAGGAGCTGGAACAAGCCAATGTAAAATGCGTTTAAATAGCTGATTTGAGAAACCTTTTTAATTGGGAAATTTACATATTCATTATGTTTTTCCAGGACAATAAACAGAATTCCGTAAATAATCAGCATGGCCGCCACCACATAAGGATTATAAAGATAGCGATCCAGCACCTCGTCCAGAAGGATTCCTACGACAGCAGCGGGAAAACAGGCGATGATGATTTTAATCCACAGATGCCAGGTAGCAAGTTTCTGAGATTCTGTTTTCCCCCGGTCAAAGGGATTCAGGCGGCGGAAATACAGCACAAGCACCGCCAGAATCGCCCCCAGCTGAATGACCACCCGGAATACGTTCATAAAATTTTCCGACACATCCAGATGGACAATGTTCTCCACAAGAATCAAGTGCCCCGTGCTGCTGATGGGCAGCCATTCAGTAAAGCCCTCCACCAGTCCAAAGACAAGGACTTTTAAAAAATCAAGAAATGCGTTCATCCTTTTTCTCCTATATTTTCAATCTGCCAGTCGATGGGCTCAATTCCATGCTCTGCAAGGAATTTATTGGCCCGGCTGAAGGGCCTGCTGCCAAAGAATCCGCGGTAGGCGGACAAAGGACTTGGATGGGGCGATTCCAGAATCAGATGCTTCGGGTTGGTCAGCATGCTTTTTTTCGATTGAGCTGGCTTGCCCCAGAGAATAAATACCAGCGGTCTGTCAACCTCATTTAACACCCTGATGGCTGCGTTGGTAAATTCCTCCCAGCCGATATTCTTATGGGAATTGGCCGCATGAGCCCGAACTGTGAGCACTGTATTCAAAAGCATCACGCCCTGATCCGCCCATTTTTTCAAATATCCATTGTCAGGAATGTAACATCCGCAGTCATCATGAAGCTCCTGGTAAATGTTCACCAGCGACGGCGGAATTGCGACCCCCGGTTTTACGGAAAAGGAAAGTCCATGGGCCTGACCGGGTTCATGGTACGGATCCTGCCCCAGAATCACAACTTTCACTTTGGCCAGAGGCGTAAACGCAAAAGCATTGAAAATATCATCCGGCGCCGGATAAATCTCTTTCGTTTCGTATTCACTTTTTACCGTGTCATACAGCTTTCTGTAATATGGCTTTCGGAACTCTGCGCTCATGGGCCCCAGCCAGTCGTTATCAATCGCAGCCATAATCTCCTCCTGTGTTATGCAGGATTCCCGCAGGACAAAATAAAATCCACTGAAGACTCAGCAACGGGAACTGCCTTCTCTTTGATTTCCTCCGGTATCTGGGAAAACTGCCGGTGTACCCGGAATAAAAATGCTTTCTGGTTCAGCATGACCGTTTTTTCAAAGGGCCAGCGGATCAGCGACGGATTCTGGAAGCCCTCTCCTAACTCCAGAATCACCAGTTCCCGGTTTAACGTTCCGGCCAGCCAGCCGGTATATGCCTCCCAGTCCTTCTCCGTAAAAGATACGCCGAAAGGCGCTGCCATATGTTCTTTTTCCGCGAAGATCCGCTCAGCATCCTGTCCTTCCAGGCTCGTGATAATATAATAATCCCGATCCTTTAAAAGAGCAAGGAGCCTGGAGGCTGCTTCCTGAATCCGAATCTCCTCCTGCGCAGTCTGCGGCTTCCATTCAGCCCCGATTCCCACCAGAATCTTCTGCGCTTTTTTCAGTTTCTCATCAAGCAGCAAGAGCTTCTCCTGTTTTTCCATTTTATCTCCTGCTTTCCTCCCGCTTCTCTCCCTGCCGGCCGGTATTCTCTGCAGGATACCGGCGGACAGAAACCAGCCCCCTGTTCCAAGGAGTACCCTCTCCTGCGGGAAAATCGTCATTTTGGGGTTATCATACCACAAATATTTCCAGGATTCAACAGGTTCTCCCAGACTTTCCCCTTCCAGTCTTTTTGCAGCCTTTTTCCATACCGAAGCAGTTTTTCATGCACTGTTTTCCATGAAAATTTGAAAAAAGCAGCTTCTATCCGCCGTCCGTTCGCTTTCGTTCCCTCCCAAATTTTTAAGATTCTGTGAGGTGCCTTCCCGTCCCCCGCAGGTTTATGGTATAATGACCACAAAGTGGTCATTATACCTGCGCATTCCGATTTGTGCGTTTACCGCAGGAATCCAGGCGCAATAAAATACCGTCTTCATCTGAATACGACAGGAGGGATAAATTTTGGCAAAACTCTTAATTGTAGATGACGATGCCCGGCTCCGGAAGCTGGTCCGGACTTACGGCGAACTGGAATCTCATATATGCGAAGAAGCGCCCGACGGGCTTCATGCACTGGAAAAAATAAAATGTAACTTTTTTGATTTGGTTATTCTCGACGTAATGATGCCCGGCTCAGACGGTTTTGAGGTTCTGGATCAAATTCGCAAAATAAGCAATATTCCGGTGATTATGCTGACTGCCCGCAGTGAAGAATATGATCGTCTTCTTGGGTTTCGCCTTGGAGTAGACGATTACGTATCCAAACCATTCAGCCCCAAAGAACTGATGGCGCGGGTAAACGCCGTCTTGAAACGCAGCGGTCCCAGGCAGGAGATCTGTCTCACCTTCGGTGCGCTTTCCATTTATCCAGGCCCCCGTGAGGTCACTCTTCATGGAGAAAAACTGACTCTGGCTCCTAAAGAGTTTGATCTGCTTTTGAATCTGGCGCAAAATGAACATACGGTCATGAAACGGGAACAGCTTCTAAGGGCGATCTGGGGCTACAGCTATTATGGCGATGGCCGCACTGTGGACACACATATCAAATCTGTTCGTGAGCGGCTTGGTACATATCGAGGAATTATTCAGACCGTTTGGGGTGTGGGGTACAAATTTGAATATCATGAAGAAGATTTTAAAGACAAATAGTACAAAGCAGACAGAAACCGTATCATCAGCGCAGCAAAAACGCCTATTTTTCAAACCGACTCTGGCGCTCCAGCTCTGGGGCATGATGATGAGCCTGGTACTCCTGACCATTGCTTTTTTCTGGATTGGCCAGATTCTATTTCTGGAGCGGAATTATGCGGAAGCCACTCTGGCGTCCGCCATGGAACGGCTAAAACCGGTCATGGAAGAACTGACCAATTCCGACTTGTCCGAAGATTCCGAATTTCTCCCTTTCTTGAGCAGAATTACCAACGGAACCCTGTTTCTGGTTTCTGATGACGGCGACCTCCTGGAAATATACAGCTCCGGTCATGTACTGGAGCAGGAAAGCGATGATCCGGAAAATCATTTATGGGAAGATGTTCTTCACAATAAAGTCAGCGAAAATCTTGCCAAGAGATGGCCTTTCAACATGCTTTTGGAAGAAGGCGGCAGAACCATAGCTATTTTAATGGGTTTTCCCGTCACTTATGAACAAAGCAACGCCTCCCTGATTCTTTATAACAGTCTGGATCTGGGAAGTGTCCTCCATCTGAACCGAAGACAGCTGATTGCCATGTCGGTCTTTCTCACCTTATCGGCCGCCGGACTGGCAGCCATTTTTTCCCGGCACTTCACAAAACCCATCCTGACCATTAAAGATACCGTGGACCGTTTAGCAGACAATGACTTTTCTGCCAGAGCCAGCGTCCGCCGCAAGGATGAGCTGGGTGCGCTTTCCGCTTCTGTTGGTCTTCTTGGACAGGCTCTATCCAGAATTGATGTACTGCGAAAAGAGCTGATCGCCAATGTGTCCCATGAGCTGCGCTCCCCACTTTCCGTCATCGCAGGATATGCGGAAATGGTCCGGGACATTCACTGGAACGATAAGGAGCAGCGGGAAGAGGATCTGAATCTGATCATTCAGGAAGCAAACCGCATGAGCGAAATGGTAACTGACATTCTGGATTACTCCCAGCTTCAGTCCGGTTATATTCAAATCCGAACGGAGCCCTGCGATTTATGTGCCCTGACGGAAGGGGAAATCACCGCCTGCTCTGCCAGGGCGTGCGAATATGGAATCCGTATCATGTTTCAGCCGGCCGTTTCCCCGCTTCCTGTCAAAGCGGATTCTCTGAAGATGAGCCAGGTTTTAAGAAACCTTCTTTATAATGCCATCAATCATACGCCGGAACATGGACTGATTACGGTCACCTTGAATACCGATGGCGATGATTTCCGGCTGTCCGTCTCCAATCCGGGAGAGCCGATTCCCGAAGAAGACCGGGCCATCATATGGGAACGGTATCAGAGAAGCCAGCACCAGAGCGGCCGGCATATGGGAACAGGCATCGGCCTGTCCATTGTCAGCACGATTTTAAACGCCCACGGCATGACATACGGAGTAGACTGTGAAAACGGCCAGACCATCTTCTGGTTTGAGGGCCTAAAATTGTCCGGGGACGACAGTGAGTAACTGCCTCCTCGGACATATTTTTTACCCTGAATGCTCCAGCTGCTGTAATCTGACCCCATCGTTTCTCCTGTTTGTCCGGCGGCTTAAATATTCCTGGCCCTGCCATTTCCCCTTTCCCGGCCCATTTTCCGCTGTTTTTATCCTGTTCGAAAGCGGAAAATATCCCATAAAAGCGCCGCAGAATGTAAAAATTAAGAACCGCTGGACTGGTAATTTCTTACGCCATATCTCCACAAAAGCCATGCAGGAACAAGAAACCAGCATGCTCCCAACGGCATGAGCATAAAAAGGAACGATGTTTCCCGCCCCAAAAGATATAAAAGTGGATAATATTGAATCCAGGCATAGGGAATGATGACCGTTGCAAAGAGCAGCGCCTTTTTTCCATAAACTGCCATCGGATATTTTCCAAATTCTCTGGCGCCGTCCGTAAAAACATTCATAAACTCCAGCCCGTCCATGGTAAAAAAGCAAAGGGCTGCATAGATTAAAAACAATCCGGAAAATACTGCAGTTCCGCCAATCAGCATAAATATTATCGTGAGAACTTTTGCAAAATTCCAGGTGATTCCACTTGCCCAGATTCCATAAAAAAACATCACGACGGCCTGAATCATCCGCCCGAGACGAGTCAGCTCAAACCGGCTGCCCAACACCTGAAGAATTTCATTTTGCGGCCGCACCAGAATCCGGTCAAACTCCCCGCTTCTTACCAGACCGGAAAACGTATCAAATCCTCTGGCAAACATCTCTGCCAGAGAAAATTCCATTAATACAATCCCATAGCATAAAAGAACCTGGCTGTAAGTGAAGCCTTCCACCCTGGAAAATCGCTGAAACATCACAAAAATTCCCAAAAAAACCTGGAACGAACCGATGAACTGACCAATAATGGAAAGAATTAACGAAGTCTTATACTGCATCATACTTCTGACCTGTATGGAAACGTAATGCAGATAAAGCCGTACACCTTTATATAATTTTCCCATACATTTACCCTCCCTGCACCGTTACCCGCTTCTCTGCCTGTCTGCACAAAAATTTTCCAAATGCCGTAATCGCAGCCAGCCAAAAAATCTGAAGAACGATCGCCCGTTCCATCTGCACAGCGCTTATACTTCCGCTGTATATCCTCAGCGGAAGGTTCTGCATGGACGCAAAAGGCAGCAGCTCCAGAATCTTTCGTACATTATCCGGGAAAAAGGGCAGCGGTATCAAAGCTCCGGCCAGAAACTCTGCCAGGGACGAAAACAGCAGCCGAAGCCCCTGGGGAGAAATTGTAAAAAAGGACAGCACATAAATCAGCATCCCCAAAGACACGGTAACACCGAAGCCCAGCAGCATGGTCACCAGAAACAGGAAAAAGTTCCAGCCTCCTGCCGGTGCCTGCAGTCCATAAGGAGAAGGCAGGCAGACTGCCGCAGCCAAAATCGGAACACATCTTAATACCGCTTTCGCGATCCGGTTTGCCGCACTTCGCGAAAACCACATACTATAAATGTCCACCGGCCTGCATAATTCATAAGCCATATTACCATTAACAATTGAATCAAAAATTTCCTGTTCCATCATCCAGGCAGCAAATAAGGCAAGAAACGCCTGCTGAAGCCATATGTATGACGCAGTCGCTTCAAAACTCATGGGGAATGCCGATGCATCCGCCCGGTAGAATGCCCGAAACATCAAAATCAGCATGAATCCCCAGAAAAACTGTGTCACAATTCCGGCCAAAGCCGCTGCCCGGTACTGCAGCCCCATAACAAAACGAAGCCGGAAAAACGAAAGATACTTCTTCATGTTCTCCTCCCAGTCTTAAATATCATAGGAACGATACAATTCCGCAATCGTTTCGTCTATGGTTTTCCCGATACGTTCTGAATCCTGTCCTCTTACCGTTTTCCCGTCAGCCAGTCTGTATTTCTTTTCAGCAGCTTTGTTCTTCAAGTCAGTTCTGGCCTCCGATACGTTTCCGCCTTCTGCTGCAGTTCCCTCCCCCGTCATGTTTCTGCCCGCAGCAAAGCCTTTTCTCTCCAAGGCAGTTCTGCCTTCCGCTGCTTTCTTTATATCCTCCAGCGTACCATCCAGCAGGATTTTTCCCTTCCCAATCAGAATAATTCTGCTGGCCAGCGCTTCAATGTCCTGCATATCATGGGTTGTCAGGATCACCGTTGTACCAAACATCTGATTCCGCTTTAAAATAAACTCCCGTACTGCAATTTTGGACACCGCATCCAGGCCAATAGTCGGCTCATCCAGAAACAGGATTTTCGGCCGGTGAAGCAGGGACGCCGCAATCTCACACCGCATCCTCTGTCCCAGCGACAGCTGCCGTGCCGGGGAGCGCAGCAGTTCCTCAAGATTCAGTAATTCTGTCAATTCATTAAGACTTTGTTGATATTGGGGATTGGGAATCGAATAAATATCTTTTAGCAGTTCAAAAGAATCAATGACCGGAACATCCCACCACAGCTGGGAGCGCTGGCCGAAGACAACGCCAATTTCCTTTACATGTTTCATCCGGTTCTCATATGGGATTCTTCCATCCACAAGAACCGTACCGCTGTCCGGGGTCAATATTCCGCTGAGAATTTTAATCGTGGAGCTTTTTCCAGCTCCATTGGGACCAATGTAGCCTACCATCTCACCGTCCCTGATGGTAAAGCTTACATCATCGAGAGCATGAATCACCTCATATTCCCTGTGAAAAAAAGATCGGAAGGCCTCCTGAAGACCTGCATTTCGTTTTGCAATCTTGTACGATTTGCACACATGTTCCATCGTAATCATTCTTGCTTCCTCCTGGTAGTTATATTTTCATATCTTGCCAAGTCGGTCTGGCTCCGCTGGTTCTTGCCAGCCGGATACCGAGATGCATATTCAGTTCTCCCCTCATAAAAGGGGATTTTATTATATCACAGGAATGAAATCCGGCACAAGTCCTTAAATATAGAAAAGGCTCACATCAAAATAAAAAGAGTCCGCGTTCCTGCTGTTAAAAAGCAAGAACACCAGACCCTTTTCAATGGTGAGAGGACAATAAAAAGTAGAAATCTTTGCCTGTATCCACATTCACCGGCCAGTGAGTATATTTCCTTTGGCTCTGCATTTACCTCAGCATTCCTCACGCTCTCTTTCATGGCGTTTATATGCCCTCCATGTAGTTGCAAGGAGATTAATATCATGAAGATATTCTTCCCGTATCTGCGAAGAAAGGGCTGCATGATGAGGCGCTGTTTTCACCAGTTCCGGATTGCTGTAGGCTTCTTCTGATATCGCATGGAAAACATCTGCAAATTCATCAATATCTGCTTTGGAATACGTTTCACAGGGCTCCGGTGTGAACGGTTCTGGAATCACTCGTGGCTGGAAAAATAGCTTTGGAGTCCATAATCTACCACACGACGGTCGATATCGTCCGTTGTCACCCCTGTATCGTCCGTCAGTTTTTTCCAGCTTAAACGTGACTGATCGATTCTCCTGGTGCCTTCTGCCCACGGCATAGACAGCCCCTTTACGTCAGAAAGTCTCGACAGCAAATAATTATTATTGAGAATAGAAAGTTCAGCAACCTCCTTTAACCCTTCTGCTCCCAGTGTCCGTATATATGCATAGGCACGCAGTACGACCGAGGGATTCCCAAAAAATTTTCTGATTTTTCCGACGCTGTCCGGCCGGTGGTAGTCAAAAAAGTATTTCTTTCCATCAAATCGGATAGCCGGAGAAGGGAGGAATGGCTCAAGCTTTTTAACAACTCCCTGCGCTCCGCAGGCAGGCCCCTGGCATCCATGAGGAGAGGCAAAGGATTTGTGCAGATTGTAATGACACATATCGAATCCAGCCTCTTTCGCTCTGGTAATACCAAACAAACCGTTTTGATTGGCCTGATCATAGATGCACAAGCCGCCGACAGAATGAACAGCATCTACTATCTCACGGATGTTGGGATTATATAATCCGGTGTCTTCCGGATTGGTAATCATTAACCCTGCGGTCCGCGGCGAAAGTGCTGCCCTTAACGCATTCAAATCCGGCAGTCCGTCTTTTCCCGGCATCAAAGTAATCACTTTATACCCGGCAGTGGATGCTGCCCCCGGATTGCCAGGATGGGACAGAATGGTTGTAATGACTTCATCCCTCTGCTCTTTAGGATGTACTTTCTGATGATAGGCGCGCATGACAAGCACATTAGAAAAAATTGCTTGGCTTCCTCCGCCTGGGAACAAGCAAAACGCATCCATGCCGGAAATCTCCTTCAAATACATTTCCGTACGATACATAATTTCCAGAATACCCTGCACGGTAGATTCCGGCTGGCATGGATGGAGACAGCGGATTTGCGGACTATTGGCAAATTTTTCATGGATGACCGGATTATACTTCATCGTACAGGTCCCCAGACCTATGTCAATGTCAAATGCAGCACCTATGGTCTCCTGAGAGAGCCGGAGATAATGTCTGTAAAGCTGCGGCTGCGAAAGCTCAGGAAGTTTGGGGGCATGTTTCCGTTTAAGTGTCTTCGGAACAAGCTCCGCCAGTTCCAACGACTGCTCCTTTATTCCTTCTTCTATCTCCGGGAGAAGACCCCCTCGTTCCCCGGGACTTCCCAATTCCATGATGATTGGTTCCTGCCACCGGGCTTCATGAAAATTTCTCAGTCTCATCTGGCTCCCTCCCCCGATGCCTTTTTTAAAAGTTCATAAAGATACTGAATCTCTTCCATGCTCGTCAATTCACTGATACAGAAAAGAGCACTCTGCCCCAGCCATGGAAAATCAGAGGATAGATCCTTACCTCCAAATATCCCATATTCTAAAAGAAAATCATTCATTTCTTTTACCGTTTTTCCTGCAAAATCATAATTGACAATAAACTCTTGAAACGGATGTCCTCCCAGCGGATTCACCCTAAGTCCTGGAATCTGTGATAAGATTCGGATCGCATAATCCGTCTTACGCATGATTTGTTCTCCCAGTTCCTCCATTCCCTTCGGCCCCATTAATCCAAGATAAACACCTGCAACTATGGCCCATAGGCCAGATTCCGTTCCAAAATATTCATTGGCACGTTCTCTGCTTCCATGAGAACACCGCTCGTTCAGGGCTCTGCCCCAGCCAAACTCATTCTCATGTTCTGTCTTAGCGATTCCATATAAATACGTAGGAATTGCCCTGATATATTCCGGCTTATCACGTACAGCAATAAATCCTGCACAGCCGCCTCCATAATGCATTCCAATTCCCAAAGGCTGAATATCCCCGCATACAATATCTGCTCCATAATCAGCCGGGCTTTTCAGAATTCCGAGGGATGCAACCTCCGGGCATACAATAAAAATAGCACCGGAAGCGTGAGCAAGTTCTCCTATTTTTTCTGCCTCTTCCTCAAAAAAACCAAGATACGAAGGATTCTCTATGAAAACAGCCGCAGTTTTTTCAGAAAGCATGGCCTTTAATTCCTGCTGATTTAAACGACCCGTTTCCGGCTCATGACCTACCAGCCGGATAGTGCCGCTGCATTTACAGTATTCCCGTGCCTGGGAAAGAATTTCTGGATTCATGGTGGAAGGAAGCAGGAGCTCCGTTCTGCCCTGCTCTGCTCCCAGCCTTAATGCCATTCTAAGGGCAGAGCAGACAGCCTGTCCCGCGTCGTAAGTCGTATAGCTAACCACATCAAGATTCAGCAGTTCCCCCATCATGCTCTGATATTCAAAAATCGCCTGCATCTTTCCATGATCGGAATACGTATCGCCGCAGTATGCCGTAAGAAATTCTGCACGTCCCGCAATTTCATCGCAAACAGCAGGCACCAGATGCCGATAGCAGCCGGCTCCCAGAAAACTAATGTTTCTTTCACAGGATACATTTTGTCCCAGCAGTTTTTCAATATGCTTTGACAGGGTATATTCATCCTGAATCGGCTTCGGCAGATGAAGCTGCTCATGAAGCTGCAAATCTTCCGGTATGATATCCTGATACAGTTCTTTTATCTCAGAGACATTGAGCACATCCATCATTTGCTGCCTGTTTGCTGGCGCACTGTTTGGCATATACGGATATACCTGCTGCCTGCTCATAAAAATCCCTCCTTTATAGCCCATTAATTTCCCTGGCAAAATGGCAGGCAACAAAGTGCCTTGGCATAATCTCTTCCAGTTCGGGTTCCTTCTGCGAGCAAATCTCCTTTGCATACGGGCAGCGTGTGGCAAAACGGCAGCCTGGCTTTGGATTAATTGGAGAAGAAAGTTCTCCGCTTAAAAGCTGCCGTTTCTTCTTCTGCATTCCATATACAGGAAGCGGTACTGCGGCCAGCAATGCCTTGGTATAAGGGTGAAGGCGGTGCATAAAAATATCCTTATCACTGGCGAACTCCACCATTTTTCCCAGATACATTACAAGAATTTCGTCTGAAATATGTTTTACCACAGACAGATTATGTGTAATAAACAGGTACGTAAGATTCCGTTCTTCCTGCAGATCCTGCATCAAATTCAGAATCTGTGCCTGAATAGAAACATCCAGCGCCGATACCGGTTCATCGCATACAATGAATTTAGGATTCAATGCCAGCGCTCTTGCAACGCCTATTCTCTGGCGTCTGCCACCATCAAGTTCATGAGGGTAGGAATTGGCCAGTCTTCTGGCCAAACCAACCGTATCCATCAACTCAAGAACTTGTTTTTCCAGATCCTGCTTCGATGAAACCCGATGATAAATCTGCAGCGGCTCCGCAATGATTTCACTGACAGACTGTCTGGGATTCAGTGACGCAAACGGATCCTGAAAAATCATCTGCATGTCCTTGCGAATCTCTTTCAACTCGGACTTTTTCAAGTCGCTGATGTCTTTCCCCTCAAAGAAAATTTGCCCGTCGGTTCTTTCAAGAAGATGAATCAGAACCCGACCCAGAGTGGATTTTCCGCAGCCGGACTCTCCCACTACTCCGAGGGTTTTTCCTGCTTCAATAGAAAAACTAACATCATCGACAGCATGAAGCATGCCCTTTGGAGTTTTAAAATATTTCTTTAAATGCTTCGCTTCCAAAATGGTAGCCAAAATCCGCACCTCCTAAACTTGAGCGTATTTTATGCAGCGTACAAAGTGGCCCGGAGCAGCTTCTGTCAATTCGAATTTTCTCTGACGGCAGGTCTCGCAGCAGTCCGGACAACGAAGGCTGAAGCTGCACCCTTTGGGAAGATTGGTGGGGTCTGGCATCAGACCTTTGATTGGTTTTAAACGATGAACGTCCTCATCAAAATTGGGAATGGAATTAAACAGGCCAATGCTGTACGGATGGAGTGTGTGATTATAAATATGATCCAATGTACCATATTCAACAATCTCTCCGGCATACATAATCGCTGCTTTATCACAAATATCGGCCACAACCCCCAAGTCATGAGTAATAAGAATCAATGTTGTTTTTAACTCACGAATAATACGGTCAATCATCTCAAGAACCTGTGCCTGGATCGTAACATCCAAAGCTGTTGTCGGTTCGTCCGCAATCAAAAGAGAAGGACTGCGGGCCAAAGCAATCGCAATAATGACACGCTGCTTCATGCCTCCGGAAAACTGATGCGGATATTCCGAATACCGCTCTCCCGGGATTCCTACCATTTCAAGCATTTCCTTGGCCTTTGCAGCAGCTTCCAGCTTTGTGGTTTTTTCATGCAGTCTGATTACTTCACTGATCTGGTCTCCCACCGTGATAACCGGATTCAGCGCTGTCATGGGATCCTGGAAAATCATGGATATCTTTTCACCGCGCAATTTTCTAAGCTCACTTTGCGGCAGTTTTGTCAAATCTCTTCCTTCAAAAATAATCTCTCCGCTTTTGATCCGGCCGGGCGGTGAAGTGATGAGCTGCATGATAGAAAGCGCTGTCGTGGTTTTTCCCGCGCCAGTTTCTCCCACAAGCCCCAACGCTTCTCCTTTCTCAAGTGTAAAACTCAAATTATTAACAGCCTGGACAATGGATTTCCCAGAGGTATATTCAATCGTTAGGTTTTTTACTTCCAAAATAGGTTCTGGCATTTTATATTCCTCCTTAAACCTTCAGTTTCGGGTCGAGAGCGTCACGTAAGCCATCTCCGAGAATATTAAAGGCAAACACGGTTATCATGATCATCATACCTGGGAACGTAACAACCGGCCAGAAATCACGGATATAGGCACGTCCGGCAGAAAGCATGGAACCCCATTCCGGTGTGGGAGGCGTAATGCCAAGTCCAAGAAAGCTTAGGGATGCCGCCGATAAAATCGCAACCGCAATGCTCATGGTTGCCTGTACAATAATTGGTGCCAGGCAATTTGGAAGAATGTGCCGCGTAATAATCCGGACATCACTGGCCCCAATCGAACGGGCCGCTTCAATATACTCCATCTGTTTTACTGATAAAATAGATGCCCGGACAATCCTCGCATATCCAGGAACAGCGCCGATTCCAACAGCCACAATCAAATTCCCAAGACCAGGCCCTAAAGCGGATGCTATCGAAAGTGCAAGAAGAATATTGGGAATTGCCAGTACAATATCCACAAGGCGCATAATAATGTTATCCGCTACTTGTCCGTAAAATCCTGCAATACATCCCAAAATAACTCCAATCAGGCAGGAAAAAGAAACGGAAATCAGGCCAACAGACAGGGAATATCGTGCACCATATATCAGCCGGCTTAAAATGTCCCTCCCGTAATCATCTGTACCAAGTAAGAATTCTGCACACGGATAAGTAAACCTACGGGACAAGTCCTGGTCATCCGGCCCATAGGGCGCAATCTGCTCCGCAAAAACTGCCATGATAATTAAAATAAATATAATGACCAGACTGGCGATAGCCAGTTTATTCTTGGCAAAGCGTCCCATAATCTCCCGGAATTGACTCTGCTTTTTTAAAACAACCTGCTCCTCCTGTTCAAAAATCTTCGTATCAGATTGATTAGCCATTACTGGGAGCCCCTCCTTTCAATGCCTCCTGTTTATTCTTTTTGGGGCGAATATATTGAGAGCGAATCCGAGGATCCACGAATGCATAAAGAATATCAATCAGCAAATTAACAATAGAAGTCGAAAATGCAATCAACAAAACACCGCCTTGTACAATAGGGAAATTCTGGAGTTTTATCGCATCAACCATCAGTTTTCCAATACCTGCGATTGAAAAAACAGTTTCTGCCATAACAGCTCCTCCCATGAGACGGCCAAACTGTAATCCTGCAACTGTTATAATAGGAATCAGTGCATTGGGAAGCGCATGACGCAAAATCACCAGGCTTTCCTTTTGTCCTTTTGCACGGGCAGTCCGGATGTAATCCTGCCTGACAACCTCCAGCATACTGGACCGGGTCATTCTCATAATCGTGGCTGTAGAATTCATCCCCAGAGAAATGACTGGTAAAATCCAGTGAAGAGGGCTTGAAAGCCCCGAAGGAGGCAGGATTTTCAAATTAACCGCAAAAATAATGATTAACATTAAGGCAAGCCAGAAATTAGGAATCGATACGCCTAGAAGAGAAAATGTGGTCGCCAGATTGTCAAAAATCGAATATTGCTTTGTTGCCGAAATAATTCCCATGGAGACACCGAAAATTAAAGACAGCAATACTCCGGCTCCTGCCAGTTTAATCGTTGTAGGGAATCGATCCAAAAGTTCCTCTGTAACTGGGCGCTTAGTGGAATAAGATGTTCCCAAATCTCCATGAAATACCCCTTTCATGTAGTTAAAATATTGAACCAGATACGGGTCGTTTAACTTTAATTCTTCCCGAAGCTGTTCCTTCTGTTCTATGGTGGCGCTGTCTCCCAACAGCATATCTGCAGCATCCCCAGGCGTCAGATACATCATGGTAAAAATAATCAAGGTAACGCCAATCAGAACAGGAATCATCATAAGAATCCGTTTTCCTATAAAACGCAGCAAATTTGTAACCCCTTTCTTCTGATGCAATGCTGCATCCGAACGGATTGTCCGGATGCAGCTTTTAAAGAGCAGTGAAACTATTCAAGAACCTGAATATCTTCCATCTTCAGATAATTCATCCTATCAAATTCGAATCCTTCAACCTTATCTGATACAGCATAAATGGTATTTTTAAATGCGAGCGGAATCGTCCATTTTTGCTCCCATAAATAGTCACAGATGTCATAATATGCTTCTGCCCGTTTCTCTGTATCATAAATCCCCTTAGCATCGGCAAGCATCTTATCAAGTTCCGCATTGTTGGAGTTCAGCCGATCGCCAAACGCAGAGTCGTAAATAATAAGTGTACTTGCAGGATCAGAGGCGCTGCCATTCCGGATACCAACCTGAAGTGTATTTCCCTGTGCCAGATAAGCTGCTACTTCGGCTGTACTTACATTTGTCTCAACACCAATTTGTTTCCACATGTTCTGGACAGCTTCTGTTAAACGCTGCATCTCTTCCAGCGGCTGAACAACAAAATTAAGCGTCAGTCCATCTCCATACCCGGCTTCTGCAATCAGCTGTTTTGCAGCTTCTACATCATACATGTTCGGATCATAAGTTTTCGCCCCAAGAATGGTAGTAGGCATAATACTATCAGCTACAGTTGCTGTATCCCCATATACCGCATCCACAATTGCCTCTCGATCAATGGCATATGCCAATGCCTGTCTTAAGCGGACGTCTGAAAGAACCGGATCCTGCATATTAAATGTAATCGTTGTATACTGATAGCCTGGCCCCATTTCTACGCTGATTCCTTCTGCCTCCTGCAGTCTGGGAACCTCACTGGCCAATACATTCAGGCAGATATCTGCATTTCCAGTCTCCATTTCAATAACACGATTCGCAGATTCTGTAATAATTTTATATACAAGATTGGGAGTTTTAGGTGCTTCACCCCAGTAATCTTCATTGGCTGTCAGATGAAGTTCTGTTCCCGTTACCCATTCTTCCAGTTTATATGGACCAGTTCCTACGGGAGCATGTCCAAATGCATCCTCACCCATCTCTTCTATTGCCCGTTTGCAAACAATGGCGCCTCTCTGCCCGTTCAGGGTATCATAAATAGAAGCATCCGGGGATTTCAGTTTGATTTCCACAGTAAGATCATCAATGGCCTTGGTATTTTCCGGATCAAACGTGATAAAAGTAGACGAACTTCCAGGATTCGTGCAGGCACGTTCTATGGTGTATCGGACATCTTCGGCGGTTAATGTATCTCCATTGTGGAATTTTACTCCCTCCCTTAAGTAAAAGCGGAATGTAGTATCATCTATCTGTTCCCAACTTTCCGCAAGGCAGGGAAGCGGCTGTCCATTTTCATCTAGAGTAACAAGTGTATCATAAATTTGTGTCGATACAGCGCCGCAGGACATTTTTCCCTGGGCCTGCGGATCCAAAGTCGTCGGTTCCTCCCAATGCGC
>ERZ780150.1338-NODE-1338-length-16407-cov-5.589286_pt1 | contig 16407 bp, 9 predicted proteins | sample MGYA00511019_ERZ780150 | MGnify/ENA primary metagenome ERZ780150 (study PRJEB29588, sample SAMEA2151633) | human gut metagenome | biome: human gut; feature: human-associated habitat; material: faeces | place: Denmark | collected 2008/2010 ...
GCGGCAGCCACAATAAGCACGCAGTGCGGTTTTACGAATGGCGCGGGCGGAACTGTTACACTTTGGCGGCAATAGAGAAACGACGCTGATCCGTAAAATAGATCAGCGCCGTCCCACTGTTTTAAATCTTTATTTTTTCATTCTGATTTCAAATTATTCTCATCAGTTTGAATATCCGGCGATTAGTCTTCTTTTTTCCAAAGAACTGTAACTGCCGCGCCTGCCGCTAATGCTAATCCTGCAAGCGGAATGATCGGTGATACGCCGTTGTCTCCCGTCTGAACTGCTTTGTCCTCATCCTTCGGATTCTCCGGTTTTGGAGTTTCAGGTTTCGGATCTGCCGCTACTTTTTCAAAGTTTGCTTTCAATGTTACATCTCTGTCAACTTTAAATGCATACTCTGCTTTATCGGAAACTTCCTTACCGTCTACTGTCCAGTTCACGAACTTGTATCCGTCTTTTGCCGTTGCAGTTGCCGTTACGATTTCTCCTGCTTTATAGCTTTCTTTTGCAGGATCAAGTTTTACTGTTCCCATCTTGTCGTCGTTTACAGTTACGTTCAGTTTGAATGTATCTTCTGTTACCGGCGGTTTCGGTTCTTCTTTCGCTTTGAAGTTCGCTGTCAGTTCCATATCCTTTTCTACAGCAAACTCGTACGCTGCAGAATCGGAGAATACTTTACCTTCCGATGTCCAGTTTACAAACTCATATCCTTCTTTTGCTTCTGCGATCACGATTACTGTATCGCCTTTTGCATAATTTTCTTTCACCGGATCGATCGCTACAGTTCCCATCTTGTCGTCATTTGCTTTTACTGTTACTGTAAACTGCTCTACCGGTTTTTCTGTCTCTTTGAAGTTAGCTGTCAGTTCTACATTCTTTTCTACTAAGAATTCATATGTAGCTTCTGCAGAAACTGCTTTTCCGTCCACTGTCCAGTTTACAAACTCGTGTCCTTCTTTAGCTGTAGCTATGGCTTTTACTTTCTCTCCCTTAGCATATTCTGCTTTTGCAGGATCAAGTTTCGCCTCTCCCATATTAGTGTCATTTGCTTTTACTTTTACTGTAAATGTCTCTTCTACAGGATCTTTTGCTTTGAAGTTCGCCTTAAGTTCCATGTCTTTGTCTACTGTAAACTTATACTCTGCTTTCTTAGAAACTTCTTCATTGCCTACTGTCCAGTTTACGAACTCATATTTGTTTTCGTCTTTTACTTTCGCAGTTGCCGTTACTTCTGTTCCTTCTTTGTACTTATCAGCTTCCGGGCTAAGCTTTGCCGTACCCATCGCTTCATCGTTTACTGTTGCCGTTACTGTGTACTCTTTTACTTCAGGAACGTCTTTTACAACCGTAATCTTATAGTTTGTTCCTTCTGATGCCGCTACAGTTACTGTTCCTTCTTTCACACCTGTTACTACGTTTCCGGCAGATGCTTTGTAGAAGCTCCATCCGTTATCATCACTCGGATAAGCTGCAACTTTATTATTATTTCCTGCCCAGTTGTTCAGATAAGAATTATTTGCCGAAACAGAGAATCCTCCGTTTGCTCTTGCTCTGATCGTCAATACCTGCTCTGCATCCTTCAGTTCCACATTATTTCCGGAAATATTAATGTATTTGCCTGACTTAACATCTTTCATCGTATAGCCTTCGCCTGATTTGGTAAGCGTCCACATGAAATCTTTCGCAGTCTCATCGTTATTGAAGTTGACAGCTTTCATTCCAAGACCCTTTTCCGAACCTGCTGCTGTACTTTCCGTATTCAGCATAATATGACTATTATTTCCGAACAAATATGTTCCTTCTGCGATTTCCGAAATTGCTTTGTAAGGCGGCATGTTCTCACGTTTTTCCAAACTTACGATACCGTCTTTTGTCACTTCGGATTCATTTAAAATCTTGCCCGGTACGTTATATGTCTCGCCGATCTTGATTGTTACTTCTTCTACATCATTTTTCACGAAGATGAAGTATGTCTTGTTACCGATCTTCACAGATGTTTTACCTTCTGATTTTCCGGTGATCGCAATATCTGTTTTCGCTCCGATCGTTTCGTCTTTGTACATTTCGCCTGTCACTTTTGCAACATAGCTGTACTTATCATTTCCTGTCGCAGGATTCAACAGATAATACTTATTATCTTTCGCTTTCATAGCGATCAAATACTGACCGTTTGCCTCGATTTCTGACATGTCATTCAGCTTCTCGTAACCCGGTATTTCAGCTGCTTCTGCATTATCCGCTTTTTTATAAAGCTCAAATTCGCATTTTCCATTCGGATCTACACTGCTATTTCTGTCAAAGTGGAATTTACCTTCATTATCTTTCCAGAAGTACAAATATCCGCCGTTTGCAGAATTTTCCATCTGATTCAATGTGAATCCTTTGTCCGTTTTTGCAACTGTGATCACCGCCTCTGTTGTTGTAAGAGGAGTCTGTGCTGAAGCTGCAGATTTCGGTCCGAGATATACTTTCTGTCCATCTTCTGTTGTTGCAGAAATTTTATACTTTCCTTCTTCTGCCTGTTTATCGAATGTAAACAGACATTTACTGATTTTTTTCTCGCCTCTGTCATTAAACTGTGCATTGCTTCCGAGCGCTACGGCAGCTTCCTGTTTCACCGGAATCGTTTCCTCAACTACTTTTGCAACATGTTTATACTTTTCTCCGGCAGCCGACGGATTTACAACATAATAAGTTCCTGTAGCTGCTTTTGCCGCGATCAAATATTTTTCGCCGCTTGTGATCTGCGATAACCCTGTCACTTTCTCATATCCCGGAATTGCAGACTCTGCACTGCTGTTTGCAGCCTTTTTATACAATTCCATGCGACAGTTCGCGTGATCGCCTGTGTTTCTGTCGAAGCACAGTTTACTTTCATTATCCTTATGGAAATACAGACGGTTTCCGTTAGCACCTGCAGTCTGATCCAATAATTCAAACGTCTGATCGTCGCTTCTTTCCTCTAACTTAATATTCGCTGATGCTTCCGCACATACTGTACCGGCTGAAGCCGCACTTCTGTAATTTACATATACTGTTTTGTCTCCATCCTTAGCAGACATTGTATATGTGTTATCTTGTCCTTCTACACTTGCAAATGTAAACAAACATTCATCCAAAGACTTCTCTGCTCCGTCAAAATGTGCTTCACTTGTTGCAAGCTGTGCTTTTACCTGTTTCTCAACTGCTTGTGCATCTTCTCCTGTCAATGTCACATCTGCAATATCTTTATTAAGACCTTCTAATGCACTGCCGCTGTAATTTCCTGTCTTGTCTGTATATGTTTTCGTATCTCCCACACGAAGATCTACGATCTCATAATCTTTTTCATCTGTTACGATTACGCTGACTGTTGTCTTTTCACCTTCAGACTCTACAGTTACAGTCGCTTTTTCCATTCCGGTTACCGCTTTGGAAGTCAATGTCACTTTACCGCCTGCGTAAGCTGCTGTTACTGCATTTTCATTGTCAGAAGAAACTTTCACTTGCGCGCCATCTTTCAAGCCGTTTACTGTCAGTTCTTTTGACATATTAGATGTCATTGTAACATCTGCCACAGTACCGTTCTCGTCTGTACACCAGATATTTCCGATCGCCGCACCTTTTGCAACGTCTTCAATATCGAAATCTTCATAAGTGATTACAGTTCCGTCACTCTCATAGAGAAGACCGATCGTTCCGTCAGGAAGAACTGTCAGACAAGAATATGCGTAATATGCAGATCCGTTAATGCTGTAGTTATATTTCCAGTCAAGTGTTCCGTCATCCTGCACTAAGCCTACGAAAATCTTTCCTGCTGCACGGTTTGTTGCAGACGGAGCAGCAAACAAGATTGCTGTTTTACCATCAATTTTCTTCGGATATGTAATTGCTGTCAACTGGCAAGTCTGGCAATAATTAATTCCCATATTCTGTCTGTTTGACCATGTCGCGCCAAAGTCCTCAGATGTATAATATCCGCCATGACGGGTAAACATATACAATTTTCCGTTTGCCTCAGTCACAACAGCCTCTGAGCTCTGACTTGTCACAGACTGACCTCTTGTCCATGTCTTACCGCCATCATCAGAATAGATAGCTACACTATTTCTATCGTAACTAGTAAATTCATATGCCGTAAATAAGATTCTTCCTTTAGAAGTAACCATACCGCGTCCAGGACCTACTAAGAGAGACTGCTCTGTTTCTTTTCTCATATTAACAATAGAAGGAACAGACCATGTCGCTCCGCCATCTTCTGATGTTGTCAGATACAAATAATCTGTCGGCCATACTTGGAACGGAGAATCTGATTCAAACAAGTTTGTATCTACATTCTCTCCTTTGATATTAAAATAAGCGTCAACCGTGTAACCGGCTACTGTCTTACCTTCTGCATCTTTGATCACATATGCGGAGTCAGATTTTTTCTTATCATTCTTTTCCAAATGATATGTGTAATTAGCCGCATTCTGACGATCCGCAACCCAACAGTTTGTCCATCCTCTTGCATCTGCCAGAAGAATGTTTCCGTTCTCATCATGGCTCTTTCCTGCAACCGGCGAATGACTTGCGCTATTCAGCGCATATCCCGCCGGATAAAGATCTGCCATCATGTACACCTTTTCTCCGTCCGTTGCCATTGCAGGATCGATAAATGCTGTGGAATTTCCATTCCAAACATTTCCATTATCTCCAAGATAATTAGCAAAAGTATAATGCCATGTCTTTCCTTTGTCTGTTGAACGGGATACGATCGTATCCAGTCCACCACCGTCTCCACCCGTATTCCATCTGGCATCACATCCGGCTACCAGTGTGCCGTCATTAAGAGATACGAGACATGGGATTCTGAATTTTGAACTTCCTCCCGTCCCACTCCAAAACGGCTGTTCTTTCGTTGTTCCGTCTTGAGGCTTCACGCCATCTGCCGCCATAACTGTTCCCGGCACGCTTCCAACCGTTAAAACCGCGGCAAGCAGAAGCGCTAAAGCCCTTCCTCTTTTTTTCATACTTTTTCCCTCCGTTTATTTTCAGGCTCATGTCAATCCCCCGAAGTGCCAAAAGGCATATTCCGGGATTGTAAGCGATCGCCAAGTTCTCGGCGAACTCAGACTTTGGCTTATCGCCATTACAAAAAAGGAAAACCGTATTAAACCATCTACGATTTTCCATTTTACACCTTATTTTTAATTATACTATTCGCCATATTGTTTTTCAATGAGATTGCCCTTGACAAAACCACTGAATTTTTCGTGCTAAACAACAGTGTTTCCCTTCAATTTTTTGTGTATTTTACACAATTTTAGCTAACAATATTTCTATTTCTTCATATCGCGGATCATTCGGACGATATCATATCCGTAGTTATCTCCCGTTGCCCAGCCAAGCCCTTCAGGATTTTCCTGCTGCCCCAGCCATTCCACATATGGAGCCGCTCCTTTTTTTACATACTCATACCGATCATCTACACACTTCCCATTCAAAGGGTCTGCTGTGGCATATGCTTTCAGATGTTGAATCTGCGCCCTGATCCCGGTCCGCACATCAGGATAAGAGTTCCCGGGCACACCCCCGCCTGTTGTACCTAATCCCGCAAAATTAAACTGTTCGACAGAAGCATCTCCGCCATACTGCAAAAATCCCGTTTCTTTCATCGTCTGCACAAAAGCAACTTCCGGACGAACGCCTTCTGCCACCGCTTCATCATAATACATCCTGCAAAACACTTCTATAGACTCTGCTCCACCTTTGGAAAGAGCTTCTTTCGGATAAGGTTTTCCTGCCGTCTGAAAATAATCTACCATCTCATCAACTGTTACGCGGCTGTTTCCCATAATCGGATACTGTCCATCAGCGATCGTTTCCTGTGATTCTTCAGCATTTCCCGCTGTATTTTGAGCGTTGTTTTCCCTTTGGTCTTTCACTTCATTTTTCCCTTGATCATTTCCTTTGTTTTTTTCGTAAACTTCCGCTTCTCCTTGTACAGCCGCTTCCTGCTTATTCTTGTCCTTCTCATGTGCCTGCGAAGAGAGCCGCCCTGATACTGATGCCAGTGCAATCGTTAAAACAAGAAGTACCGCCAGACCCGCTTCCATATATAATTTCATTTTCCGCTCATTTTGACGCGCCATATATTCACCATCCCAGAAATTTAAAATATCTCAACGGAACAACTTCCGCTGAGATATTATATTAGCACATGTTCAAATATATGAAAAGGAATCCCTTCCCGGTAAATTATTTTGCAAACAATATTGCAACGCCATATTTACGCGCGCGCCATTCCATCTACACTAAGAACTACGCCTGTAATATAGGACGCTTCATCAGATGCAAGAAATACAAATGCATTTGCAATGTCTTCCGGCTGTCCGAGTCTGCGAAGCGGAATCTGTGCGATCATCGGCTCGATCACGTTTTTCGGAACGGCTTTCATCATGTCTGTTTCCGTAATTCCCGGAGCAACTGCATTGACACGGATTCCTTTTGGCCCAAGCTCTCTTGCCAGAGAGATCGTCGTACCGTTTACCGCAAACTTAGACGCCGGATAAGCAAATCCGCTCGGCTGACCGGAAATACTTACCATTGAAGACGTATTCAGGACAACCCCGCTGTGATTTTTAATCATTCCGTCAACTACCGCGCGTGTTGCGTTAAATACACCTTTTACATTCAGATCGATCACACGATCAAAATCAGCTTCTGTATAAGATGTAAACGGAGTGCTCTCGGAAACCCCCGCATTATTCACCAAAATATCAATACGTCCGAACTGTTTCTCTACTTTATCAAATTCTTCTTTCACACTTTCAAAACTTCCGAGGTTCGGACTGATCCCTACCACTTCTGCATCCGGATGAATCGCTTTTAACTTCTCGACTGCCGCTTCCGCGTTTTTTTCACTGCTCGCCGCAACAGCAACTTTCGCACCCTCTCTTAAAAATGCATCTGCTGTCGCAAATCCGATTCCACGGCTTCCTCCTGTAATAATCGCTACTTTATCTTTTAATCTCATAAATCGTTCCTCCTGTTTTTCTCTTGTTTTTATGTGTCGATCTTACTCTCTTATAATTTTCATTGCACATTATATAAGTATAATAACACATAATAGAAATTATGTCTGTGATTTTATCACCAAATAAAAATATCCGGCAAAATAATTATAAACATAATATAAAATAAAAGAGAATATCTCGCAGCAAAAAATCGCAATCTGCCGCGGATATTCTCTTTTTCTTATTCTAAGCCTGCTTTTATTCGTGATAAAAATTCACCGTCTCTGCTATATTCTCTCGCCGCCAAAAGCGCCGCTCCCTGTACAGGCGAATATTTAGGAGGACAAAGACAAATTCCATTTTCCTTGAGCTTCCGCACCAGTGGCTTTAATATAAAATCTCCTGCATGAAACAATCCACCTGAATAAGATACGATCGTGTCTCCCGAAAATTCCAGTTTTCTATAAACAGCGCCTATGATCAGCGCTAATTCTTCTGCCGCAGCCTCATACAAACGTATTGCTTCTTCATCTCCTTGCATCGCTGCCTGTAAAAGCAATTTTTGAAGTTCAGCTGTTTTTGTACGATTATTTTTATACACTTCATCAAAAATGTCTATAAGGTCAAAGTCATTTTTTAAATTAAAATTGTATCGGAAAATCTCGAGTAACTTTCCTTTTTTTACCCTTCCGTCACTCTCTTTTGAAAACAGCTCCAACGCTTTCTTTCCCAACCAATAACAAGAGCCTTCATCAGAAAAACCATCATCCCATCCGCCCGCACGAGCTTCTGTGCCAAACTTATTTTGTCCATAAGCGATCGAACCTGTTCCTGCCACAAGATTGATCCCCTCTTCTAATCCCAAAGATCCTGCCCATCCCGCGGCGCTGTCGTTTACAATTTTCATCGGCCTATCTGTAATTTTGTCAATCCGGCATAAAAAGCGTTCATCATTTACTCTTGATTCTCCCCAATTCGGAAAGGCAAGACATATATAGGCATCATTCCCGTCTAATATTTGATTTATATTTTCTCTTAGTAATTCTGTCACATAATCCATTCCAACGTGCTTATAAGAAATAGTTCCTATCTTGCGCTGTGCAATCGTTTTTCCGTTTTCATCTAACAGTAAAAAATCAGTTTTTGTTCCCCCTCCGTCAATCCCCAGAAAATACACTATACCGCCTCCATTTCCGAAAATGCTTCTAATGTAAACACAAGCGCTCTCACAAGATGAAACGCACATTTCCACGGTGTTCCTTTTGCACTGTTTTTTACGGTTCCGTCATATTCCAGTCGTTCAAACCACTCTTTATATTGTGAATCAAAAAACTTTTCTTTACAATAATTATGCTGATCTAAAAATTCTTGAAGAAAATAACTGTCTTTCGTATAGCAATACGCCTGTGCATAAGCTGTCAACGCCTCCGCATTCGGCCACCATACTTTTTCATTCCATAAAGAGTTCGTTTCTTTAAACCAGTCGATCGGGCGAGGTGTTTCCCCCAATGCGTCTGCATATGAAATAATTCCACCATACTCTTCGTCTTTTCCGACGGCATTTGCCCAACGGGCAATCTGTATACCGCGCATAGTAATCTGCTTGTCTTCCAGCAATACTCCTGCCTTCATAAGAAACCATGCTGATTCATGCATATGTCCCGGATTAATAAAGCGGCCTTTGTCTGACTCAATATCAATTTTATTTTCTCTTGTAACCGCTTCAAACACTACGTTATATTCATCATTTGCAAACCAGTTAGCAATCTTATCGACACATTCATTCAAAAGTTTTTTTGTAACATCCGTCCCCAATACTTCCGCACATGTTTCCGTTGTAGACAGACATGTCAGATACATGTCATGCCATATAAAAACCGGGCTCCATGTATTTTCATATATTTCTTTAAACCATGGATCAAATACATTTTTTTCCATCGTTTCATAACAAGTTTTTAAAAGTTCCATATTTTCCGGCGTTCTTACTTCTTCTATTTTAAGGTATTCTGCCACCCCCTGCAAAACATGAAAATCAGAAAATATTGAGATTGTACCTTCCAAAACATTCCCTTTTCTGTCCAATACATAATTCCATCTTCCATCGCCCGCATACCCATATTTTACAAGAAATGAAAAACCATGCTTTGCATTTTCCAACCACTCCTTCTTTTTGCGTACTTTGTTATAAAGCAGTGAATATATATATAGCTGACGCCCTTGAAACCAAATATATTTCTTATCATCTGTCATCTTTCCTTCTCTGTCAAAACAAGTAATATATCCGCCGTATTCTTTATCTATGCACCTCCGATCCCAAAATGGCATCACATCTTCTAAAATATGTTTTTCATAATAAGATACCAGTCTTTCTTTCAGTAATATGTCCATATATGCCTCCATATCATTCTCCTATGATTTCCAGAGCATAATGATCTGCTCTTCCGCATAATCCAATGCAACTTTTATCCCACCTATGATCGGAGCATCTGCGCCTAACTTTGAAGTTACGACTTCAGGAACAAACGGACAAACTCTTTCTAATATTTTCTTGATCTCAACAATATTTTCCTCTGTAAAAATTTCTGAATCTCCGCCTAATATCACCATCTCAGAGTTTAACATCAATACGGTATTGGCGATGACAACGGCGATTTTTCTTATAATTTTTTTCACAATGGCATCTGCCGCCTCATCACCTTGTTCAGCTCGCAAAATAAGATCTGACAAGCCGTTTTTTTCACCGCATTCTGAGAAAATATTTTGACACACCTTTTTTTCAAATCGTCCGGGGCATACAAACTCATCTGTCATCTCTTCCAATGATTCTAGATAATAACCTAATTCTCCCGCCGCCATATTATTTCCTTTTAGAAGATATCCGTCTACAATCGCCCTTGCCGCAAAGCCTTCTCCGTATTTTATGTAAACAATATTCGTCTGTTTTTTTCCTACGCCTCTTTCACGTTCTCCGATCAGCGCCAATTCAACGTCATTTACAATAATCGCTTCTACATTATATTTCTGCAAAATATGCTCTTTCAAATCGACATTTTTCCATTCCGGCAAATATGTTCCAAAGAGATCGTTTAAATCATTCTGGCCTGTCAGCGCAGGAACACCTACTGCGATCGCAATCACATCTACATCCTTTTTTCGCTTTTCAAGCAACTCGTCTATCGCAGAATCCAACTGCCCGAGAACCTCGTCCACTCCGTTTTCTACTATGATCTCCTTTTCTGTCCACTGCTGAACTTCACCGTACAGATCTGCAATACCTGCACGAACTTTTTTAGGCATCAATTCAACCGAAATCACATAATAAAGGTCTCCTTTATAACTTAATTGTCTCGGCTTTCTTCCCAAGCTCGTATCGTCACAGCCGTTTTCATATACAATCCCGTTTTCGATCAAGGCCGCTACATTATTACTTACCGCCGGTGCACTTAAATGCATCCTTTTTGAAATTTCCTGTCTGGAAATTCCATCATATACTTTTATCAGCCGTAAGATCATTAGTTTATTTCGATCTCCTATATCTGTCGGATTATAGATTTTCAAAGCATATCCCCCTTTATTTCTTACTCTTTGACCGAACCTGCCAACATACCTTCAACAAGATATTTCTGCGCAAATATATATATCAACACGATCGGCACTGTCGCAATAACCAACCCTGCCATAATAACAGGTATATTTAATGTGAAACGTCCTTTAAATAAAGTAATCCCTACCATTAAGGTTCGCAATTCTTCTTTCTGAAGAAAAACAAGCGAAATCAACAGCTCGTTCCATACCCATACAAGATTTACAAGTGATGAAGTAATAAGCGCCGGAACGCTCAGCGGAATCATAATCTTTGTCAACGCCTTCCGCTTACTGCACCCGTCAATCTCCGCTGCCTCTAACAAAGAATCCGGTACTGTTTTCATGAAATTTCTCATCAAATATATCGTCATAGGCAACATAATTCCTATATATATTAATATCACAGAAACACGTGTATTTACCAGACCCAATATTTTAATAATCCGGAACTGCGGTATAATCATAACAACCGGAGGAACAGACATCAGCGGAACGATCATGTTGAACAACACTTTTTTCCCTTTAAACCTCATCTTTGCAAAGGCATATCCTGCCAGCAGTGCAATGATTCCCGTAATAAAAACCGCTGCAACTGTAAGAATCAAACTATTCATAAACCATTGTCCGAACGGTTTTCCCCGGAAAGCTTCCACAAAGTTTTGTACTGTAAATGTTTGCGGAAGGCCTGCCATATTATTGACATATTCTTCATGCGTTTTAAACGAATTCGCTGTCATAAAATATAACGGAAAGATAATAACGACCACAAGTAAAATCATCAATAGCTGGGAGACTATTCCTCCTCTTTTTCGTTTCATTCTTTCACTCCTCTTTTCTCATAACAATCTGATGTATTACAATCAATATTGCCGCAATAGCAAGAAGTACTACGCTGATCGCCATTGCAATATTGAAATCACCACCGCCAAACGCTTTCTTATAAATCAAATATTCCAACACAAGTGTCTTATTTCCCGGGCCGCCTGCCGTCATGACATAAATGAAATTAAACACCCAACTCAACATTTCAATAAGAGTGATGATCACATAAAATTCAATAATCGATTTTGTCTGCGGCACGGTAATGTGCATAAATTTCTGAAACCATGTAGCTCCGTCTACATCAGCCGATTCATACAATGTTTTATCTATTGACATCATTCTCGCCAAAAACAAAACAACTCCGAAACCGATCTGCTTCCACATAATAACTATTGCCACACTCGGGAATGCCAAATTCGGATCTCCCAACCAATCCAACGCCATATTCTCCAACCCGATTGTCCGCAAAATAGAATTGATAACTCCGTTGTACTGCAGTAAATATGAAAATACAATGCCCACAACCGGAATTGCCAGTATGTACGGAATAAAAATAACGCTTCTGTAAAACCTCCACCCTCTGATTTTGTTATATAAAATTGATGCAATGGCAAGTGAAAGCACTGTCAATATCGGAACGCATAAAAATAATTTCAAGTTGTTCTTCAACGCAGTCAGCAAAAGTTCGTCTTCAAATGCCATCTTATAATTTCTCAGACCTACAAAAACACTCTCATTTGCAAAGGTCGTATAGAAGCTTTGGATAATAACATAGATAATCGGAATTACAATTACAACCGCCAAAATGATAAAGGTTGGTAATATATAGAAATACGGCGTGAACTTTTTCATCCTGTTCGTTTTCATATCAATCCCTTCCTTTGAAACAGAGGCTTTCCTCTTTTCAGAACTATTCTTCTACACTCCATTCTAAAAACGCATCATGAACCTCAGGATTTTGTTCCATACATTTCCCGAGTGCCTCATCTAATTCCACCGCTGCATCCTTTGGCGCTAACCCTTCTGAAAACATTTTCTGTACCGTCGGAATCAGACCATCTGTTTCAAACATAGGTGCAAAATACAACTGATAACAAAAATTATTGTCTTCTTTCTGCCATTCCAAAACTTTTCTGTCAATTTCGCTGGATACCCAGCTTTCATCAAAGTTATTATTCGGCATCATCGCATTTGCCGATTCATACAGATATTTAATATTATCTTCTTCCTGTAAAAACAATAAGAAGTCTGCCGCCTCTTCTTTATGTTTCGCACTGTTTGGTATTACATATACCTGACTCGGAGTTGCAACTGAATCCGCAAATTTTCCGGTTCCGAATACTGGCGCTTTTGCAAAACCGATCTGATCTGCCCCTAATGATTTTTCCAATGATACCGCATACGGCTGTGTATGAAGTGTCATTGCCGCTTTTTTGCTTTCGATCAACTGCTGCCCCTGATATAAGTCTAATGAAAGTATATCTTCGTTAATATATCCGGCTTCTTTCAGCTCTGCAATTTTTTCCAGCCATTCAGAGTATTTTTTATCTGTAAAGCTTTCTTGTCCACTCATAAGGGAAATCATATCATTCACGCTGTCCATATTTTGCTGTCCCAAAAAAATCCCGATCCACGCCGGTAAATATCCGTCTTTTAACCCCATTCCTAACGGCGTAATTCCTGATGATTTTAATTTCTCACAACACTCTAAAAATTCATCCCATGTAGTAAACGGATTTTCCGGATCTACTCCGGCAGTACGCATTGCTTCTTTATCATAGGCAATCCCATATGTAAATCCATATGCCGGGATTCCCCATTGTTTCCCGTTCCAATTCGTCTGAGCCAATGCCGACTTCGGAATAACCGAGAGTTCTTCTTCAGAAATATAATCACTAATCGGAGCTACGTTTCCTTTCCAAACATCTTCCATTGCCTGAGTTCCGCCCCACATATATTGAATATCCGGACCTTCCCCTGCCGCCTCTGCCGTACGAAATGCCGTATACAGATTATCACTTTCCTGAAGAACAGCTTCCACTTTAATATCAGGGTTCTTTTTTTCATACCGTTTTACCATCTCTTCCATATACGCCTTATATCCCGGCACTTCTTGTTCTCCCCAATACCAAACGCTCAAAGTTGTTTTCCCTGTACCTTTCGCATCGTCGCTCTTTCCACATCCAAAAAGCAAAGATACGACCAACGCCGCAATCAACACCACAGAAATCTTTTTCATACTTTTCTCCTTTCTTTTATTTAAGTACATTTATTAATTTAATTAAATAATATCATAAAATATATATTTGTCAATATTTGTCTGAATATTTATGTATTGTTTTATGTTTTTCTGTTTTGCATTGTTTTGTACTGTTTTTTTCTGATTAATTCCGGGTGGAGGATTCAAAAGATAGTATAGCTATATCATAAGCAAGATTCCTATTTTGAAAACCATATACAAAAAACTATCCCCCTTACTATCATTTTCTAAATAGTAAGGGGGATTGCAGTCATTCTGAATATGGATTTTCTTTTATTTTTGCATTACTGACCGTCAGAAAAAGCTTCATCTATCGCTTTTCCGATATCATTACGCTTATATTTGTTTTTAAACTGTACCCATTCTGTCGCTGCGTAGGCATTTTTTCTTGCTTCTTTCAGATTAGCGCCTTTTGCAGTTACACCAAGCACACGGCCTCCGTTTGTCATGATGTTTCCGTCCTCAAATTTTGTTCCTGCATGGAAACAGTAATACCCTTCATGTTTACTGAATTCTTCAAGACCTGTGATAGGATAGCCTTTTTCGTACTGAACCGGATAGCCTTCAGATGCAAGCACAACGCACACGGCCGCATTATCTTCAAACTGAAGATCGATCTGATCCAGAGTTCCGTCCACACATGCTTCAACAACGTCCAAAATATCATTTTTCATACGCGGAAGCACAACCTGAGCCTCCGGATCTCCGAAGCGGGCGTTGTACTCCAACACTTTCGGTCCTTCTTCTGTAAGCATCAGACCGAAGAAAATAACGCCTTTAAACGGGCGGCCCTCTGCAGCCATAGCATCTACCGTTCTCTGGTAAATATATTTTTCACAAAATTCTTCTACTTCTTTTGTATAGAACGGACTTGGTGAAAATGTTCCCATTCCGCCTGTATTCAGCCCTGTATCACCGTCACCGGCACGTTTGTGATCCTGCGCGCTTGTCATCGTTTTGATCGTCTTTCCGTCTACAAATGAAAGAACAGATACTTCGCGACCTGTCATGAACTCTTCAATGACCATCTCGTTTCCGGCTGTGCCGAATTTTTTGTCAAGCATGATCGTCTTTACGCCTTCTTTTGCCTCTTCAAAATTCTGACAGATCAGCACTCCTTTACCAAGTGCAAGTCCGTCTGCCTTCAATACGATAGGGAACTTTGCATTCTCAAGATAGGCGATTGCTTCCTTTGGATCTGTAAAATTCTCATATCCTGCCGTAGGAATATCGTATTTTTTCATAAGATCTTTTGAAAACGCTTTTGATCCTTCCAAAATAGCGGCGTTTTTCTTTGGACCGAACGTACGGATTCCCGCATCTTCCAATACGTCCACAAGACCTCCGACAAGCGGATCATCCATTCCGACGATGCAAAGATCGATCTCTTTTTCTTTGGCAAATTCTGCCAGTTTTTCAAATTCCATTGCTCCGATGTCCACGCACTCTGCGTATTCTGCAATTCCCGCGTTTCCGGGCGCGCAGTATATCTTATCTGCTCTGGGACTTTTTGCCACACTTGCCGCAATGGCATGTTCTCTTCCGCCGCTTCCGACGATCAATATTTTCATGATAGATTCCTCCTGTCTGTACAAACCGTTTTACGTTCCGAAATGACCGCCCGGTTTTTTCGTCCCGGCGGTCATTTTTTAATGTTTCGACATTCTATAAATTTTTTATAAAAGCATGTCCGTTTTCAACATGCACTTTTCCGTTCGCGATCAAATGGATCGCTTCCGGAAGGATTTTCCACTCTGCCTGCTCCATCACTCTTCTTTGAAGCATCTCCGGTGTGTCATCCTGCTCAACTTCTACTGCTTTCTGCAGGATGATCGGCCCTGTATCGGTTCCTTCATCTACAAAATGAACGGTCGCGCCGACTACTTTAACACCTCTTGCAAGCGCTGCTTCATGCACTTTTAATCCATAATATCCTTTCCCGCAAAACGCCGGAATCAACGACGGGTGAATATTAATCATCCGGTTTCTGTAAGCTGCGATCATTTCCGGAGGGATAACAACAAGAAATCCTGCCAAAACGATCAGATCCGGTTCGTACTCGTTGACGGCTTCCAAAAGTTTTTCATTAAACACATCCCTGGATTCATAATCTTTCGGCGAGATACATTTTGCCGGGATGTGATTCTCTCTCGCCCGCTCAAGCGCATATGCATTCTTGTTATTGCTGATAACTCCGACGATCTTTGTATTCCTGATGACGCCGCCTTTTACGCCGTCAATGATCGCCTGCAGATTCGTACCTCCTCCGGATACGAGCACAACGACCTTTAGCATAAGTCTACTCCTTTTTCTCCCGCTTCGATGCGGCCGACTACATACGGCGCATCTCCTGCCGCTTTGATCGCTTCCAGAGTTTTCTCCACATCTGCCGGATCAACGGCAACGATCATTCCAAGTCCCATGTTAAACGTATTGTACATCATCTGCTCTTCGATATCGCCTTCTTTTGCAAGCATCTTGAAGATCGGCGGGATCGGATAACTGTCTTTTTCGATCACCGCTCGAGTACCGTCGATCAGCATACGCGGAACATTCTCATAGAAACCGCCGCCTGTAATATGGCTGCATGCTTTCACCGTTATTCCCGCTTCTTTAATACTCTTAAGCGCTTTCACATAAATTCTTGTCGGAGCGAGAAGCGCCTCTCCGAGAGTACATCCCAATTCATCGTAATATGTATCAAGAGATTCTTTTGTAATATCAAATACTTTTCTTACAAGTGAAAATCCGTTGCTGTGA
>ERZ780150.1345-NODE-1345-length-16328-cov-2.708290_pt1 | contig 16328 bp, 15 predicted proteins | sample MGYA00511019_ERZ780150 | MGnify/ENA primary metagenome ERZ780150 (study PRJEB29588, sample SAMEA2151633) | human gut metagenome | biome: human gut; feature: human-associated habitat; material: faeces | place: Denmark | collected 2008/2010 ...
GTATGGAACTTCAGTATATTCAGAGCTATCTTGAATTATTTACCAGAAAATATGAAGGAGAACTTCAAGTTAAATATGAGATAACAGAGGAAATTGAAGGCTATTATATGCTCAAAATGCTGCTTCAACCTATTGTGGAAAATTGTATTATGCATGCTTTTGGAGAAAATCCTCATGGCGCATTAATAAAACTTTCTGTGTCAAAAAAGAAAGACGAATTCTTATTTTGCATAGAAGATAATGGTACCGGAATGACTGAGGAACAGCTTGCAATTCTTATTGAGGATCTGAATATATCGGAGATTGATAATCGTAGGATTGGAATACGAAATATACATCAGAGGATACGTTTGAAATATGGAGAAAAATATGGGGTTTATATAGAGAGCAAAGAAGGGTATGGAACCAAATTTGAACTTAAGCTACCATTGATTAATCACTCCTGAATATTTATACCTGAGAATCAGAGAGGCTGAAAAACATGTTAAAGAAGGTGAGTAAGTGCTATGAAGCTTTTAATCACAGATGACCAGAATTCTGTACATATGTTTTTTGATCGCATGCTGAATTATGAAGAGCTTGGAATCACACAGGTATTTCATGCTGGAAATGGTGAAGAAGCATTGGGAATTATAAAGGAAGAGTGGCCAGAACTAATGCTTTTGGATATTCGTATGCCCGTATTAGATGGTTTGGAGCTGTTGGAAAAACTCCAGGAATTTACTTTTGAACATCGGGTTATGATTCTGAGTGCATTTAGTGAATTTGAATATGCAAAAAGATGTATGCAGTTTGGAGTAAGAGAATATCTTCTGAAACCTATTGATATTCGAGAAGTAAAAAAAGTGTTAGGGCAAAATATCAGTGAGATTTTGGAAATACGGAAGAAAAGCATTTATCAAACATTTCAGAAATATATGGATGAGACTGCTGATGGCACAGAATATGTACCGGAAGAACTGGAGAGAACGGGATATGGAATTGTGTGTTGTGAAAGTGGAAATATTCCAAAGTTTATGTTTGAATGTGAGGAGAAAAATAACTATCAATCTGTAAAGTTTCTCTGCAGTGCAGATGTAGAGGATTTGGAAATTCGGGTTTATGAGGTGAAAAATCAAAAGGAATGGGAATGCTTTTACGACTCGCAGAAAGACAAAAATGTGGATATGAGGATTGGATTTGGAACCTTTCATTTGGGAAAAGAACAGTTCCAACAGGCATTTACAGAAAGTATAGAGGCTTTGCGACAGAGCTTTTATAACCCGGGAACCTATTATTATGAGAGTGGTTATCTTACTCATTATCAAGGAACAGAAGCAGAGAAATTATCAGAACAGCTGAATAAAAGCTTTGAAACCGGAAATATACAGGAAATGAAACAAGCAGTAGAAAAGCTATTTTTTATTTTCAAAAGAGGAAACGTGCATCCAAATTATGTTCAGGATTTTTGCTATGGTTTTTTGATCCAATTGAATTCTGATTTTGTAGAAACATTGAAAAAGCTGAGAAGCAATGCTGTGATGGATTCTTTTCATTCTGTAGATGCGGCAGGGGTAAAGAACATGTTTTTGAGATTAATGTTAAGTATGCGCTTGGATCTGCCGCCTAAGGATGTACAGATGGATGAAGATGTGGTTAGAAAAATTCGTCATTATATTGATACTAATTACGAAAAGGATATTTCTTTGACTACATTGTCTAAGCATTTTTTTATTAGTAAGTATCAAATTAGCCGTCTTTTTAAAAAACAGTTTGAGATTAATTACAGTGATTATATTTTGAAGGTGAGAATGGAAGCGGCAGAGATGATGCTTAGAAATTCAAAAGAGAAAATAGATGATATAGCAAAAAGAGCTGGATTTGAAGAAACCAGTTACTTCAGCAGGGTATTCAGTAAATATTTTGGAATGTCACCTGGAGAATACAGAAAAAAGAATATGTAATTGAATAAAAATATATAAAATCTAAAAAAGGAGAGGAATATGGCGAGAAAACTGTATTGTGAGGGTTTGGTAAATCCAGTGGGGATTGACAAGCTGCAACCAGAATTGTCCTGGAAAATGGTTGGTGAAACAGAAGCACAGAAAAGCTTTCAGATTCAGATTTTGCAAGAAAATGAGATTGTTTTTGACAGTAAAATCGTACCTGGAATGAAAAGAAAATACATTTTACCAAAACCACTTAAGGAAAATTCAGAGTATCAGTGGATCTTAAGGTGGACGTTGGAAAACGGTGAAACAGGAGAAGAAAAGGCCGTATTTTCTACTGGAATCAGTGATCAGGATCATTTTAAAGCACAGTATATTACCGGAGGAACCGTATTTCGAAAAAGTTTTGCATTAGATGAGGAATTACCGGAAAAAGCAATTCTGTATTTTACAGGTCTGGGATATGTAGAAAGCTATATAAATGGAAAAAGGATTACTGACAGGGTACTTTTTCCGTCTTATACAGTGTACGAAAAGACAGTAGAGTACACGGCAGTTAATGTTACAGAACAGCTGAAAAAGGGAGAAAATGTTCTTGGATTATGGGTGGGAGGACATTGGCCTTTAGATGAAAAACTGCGAGCAAAAGATGTTTACAGTGAGGCTTTTTACCGTGGTCGGTGTGTTGGATTTGCAGAGATGCATCTTACATTTAAAAATGGTAAAAAAGTGATTATGGGAACAGATGAAACCTGGCAAACCAGCATGTCACCTATTGAAATATCAAGTGTATTTGACGGAGAACATTATGATGCCAGAAAGGAACAAGATGGCTGGAATCTTCCAGGTTTTGATGCAACAGATTGGAAAAATGCATATTTAGCTAAGGAGCCACTAGGGGAACTTGTTTATTCTTATACACCTGCAATTCGTGTGGTAGAGGAGTTGAAACCAGTAAAAATCTGGAAACAGAAAGAGTGCTGGCTTATAGATTTTGGACAGAATTTTACAGGGTGGATACGTCTTTCTATACAGGAAAATGAGGGAACGGTTATAAAAATTCGTCATGGTGAAGTACTCTATCCAGATGGATCATTAAATGTAGAAAATCTCCGATTTGCAAAGGCTACAGATATTTATACCTGCAAAGGAGGCGGAGAATGCTATGAACCGAGATTTACATATCATGGTTTCCGTTATGCTGAAATTACTGGCCTTTCTGGGGAATTAAAAGAAGAGCAGATTATTGGAAAAGTTGTACATACAGACAATCAGGAAATTTCTGAGTTTTCCTGCTCGGATGAAGCTTTTAACAATATTTTTAAGGCAATGGTATGGACAATGCGCAGTAACATGCATTCTATTCCAACCGATTGCTGTCAGAGAGATGAGCGTCAGGGATGGATGGCAGATGCAGGTATGGCTTCTGAATTTGGAATGCTCCATTTTGATTTGACTAATTTTTACCGCAAATGGTTTCATGACATCCGGGATACTCAGGAAAAGGACGGTTCCATGCCTTTGGCTGGTGCACCGGGATGGCCAAGAGACACCTTTATCTGGAAAGTTGGCTATCATATGACATTGCGAAATGCCTATCTGTATACAGGAGATAAAGAACTGGTAGAAGAGAATTACCCAACTTTGCAAAAGTATGAGGCATACCTTCATTCTACACTGGTAAATGGACTTTTGGCTTACGATTTTTATAATGATTGGTTGGCTTTGGAATTTGCAAACAATTTGATGATCGCCAATTCATTTTTAGCTGATTTTTATGAGTCTCTGATTCTGTTTGCCAATGTGTTGGAAGATACACAGGGAAAAGAATTGTATGAAAACAGACTAATAGATCTGAAAGATGCGATTAACCGTGAATATTATGGCAAATGCATGGATAATCCATTAGGTACTGGATATTACGGAACATGCGATACATTAGCGGTTGCTCCAAGTGCTATGGCTTTGGAATTTGATATTGTACCGGAAAAATTTCGGGAAAAGGTGATTCGGGAGATGCTTTTCCAGGTGGTTGAATCAAAAGGATCCGTGCAGTATCCAACCGGAATCCTTACATCTGGAATTCTCAATCAGTGTTTGTCTGATCTTGGAAAAGATGATATTATTTATCAGTTCTTCTGCCGTGAAGATTATCCGTCTCTGAAATTTATGCTTTCCAAGGGCGCAACTACTATATGGGAAAGATGGCAGTATTTGGTACATAATGAAATGAATTCACATAATCATCCTGCACTTTGTTCGCTGGGACCATGGTTTATAAAAGGAATCTGTGGCTTAAGAAAAGTGGAGCCAAAGAAAGATGGCAGTGTGCATTTAGAAATTATGCCATTTATTCCATCGGATATGACTCATGCAGAAATGACTTATATGACTGTATGGGGGAAAATTAAATTAAATTGGAAGAAAAATGGAAACAAGGTTTTATTTAGTGCAGAACTGCCAGGAGCCGCGAATGCAGACTTTGTCTATGGAGAAAAGAAAGCTGTCTGGAAGGGCGGCAACTATGAAATCGAGCTTTAAAAGGAGAGAAAATATGAGTAATCCAATTATTTCAGGATATTATGCTGATCCAGATATTCGCTATTTTGAAGGACGTTATTATATTTATCCAACTACGGATGGAAATAAATGGCATGGTGCTTCTTTTAAATGCTTTTCTTCAGATAATCTGAAGGACTGGACTGATCATGGAGAAATTTTTAACATAACATGGAATTCAAAGTGGGCAAAGGACTTTGCCTGGGCACCTACAGTGGGATATAAAAACGGAAAATATTATCTTTATTATTGTGCTGAAAAAAATATAGGAGTAGCAGTTGCAGAGCATCCATATGGTCCTTTTGAAAACCTGTCCGTGGAAGAACCATTTTTGTCTATGGAAAAGCTGGAAAATGGAGTAACTTTGGATCAGGTTATTGATCCGTATGTTTTAACAGATCATGATGGCAGAAACTATCTTTACTTTGGAAATTCCAAAACACCAGCGGTAATGGAACTGGAAGATGACATGTGTACTATTGTTCCGGGAAGTATGAAAAATATTATTTATGAGGGAGAGGCTGACTGTCGGGAGGCATTTATGGCAGTTTATGAGCAGGGAAAGTATCATTTTACATGGTCATGCGATGATACAAGAAGTGAGGATTATCATGTGAATTATGGAATTTCAGATTCACCAACAGGACCGGTAAAGGTTCTTGGAACGATTTTACATAAAAATACGGAGAAAAATATTCTGGGGACTGGTCATCATGGCATGATAAAAGATCCGAAAACGGGAAGATATCTGATTGCGTATCACCGCTTTTCCCATTCACTTCCAGAAGGAGTAGATGGTTGGGACAGAGGTGCATTCAGAGAGATTTGTCTGGATTGGATGGATTTGTCTAAGGATGGTTTGTTTCAAAAAGTTGAAGTGACAGAGTAAAGAAATGTAAGTAAAAATGTCAGAAAATCCAAAAAGAGATTAAAGTGATAATCTCGTGGGTTTTCTGACATTTTAGGTTCGTGAAGTCGGATTATATAGCTGTCAAAATAGAGATTAGTAGAATTTTAATACATCCTCCAGCTCTCTACGCCTCGGTCGGCTTGGTTCCTCATCAGCTTTTCCTACAGCAATAACGGAAACAATGGTTTCACTTTCCGGAATAGAAAGCATTTCACGAATTTTGTCCCCATCCCGAAGTCCCATGATCAGAGTGGAAAGACCAAGCTCTGTGGCTTTCAGAATCAGGTTTTCATTCTGAAGACCAAGGTCGTAACAGCCCCATCCATTTCCAATCTCATTATCAGGAGTGCCGTCTGTCTGGAAACCGGCACGGTTATGTACGAAGGTGGTGACGATTAAAGCTGCATGCTCAGTTTTTACATCGTTATTAGCGTAACACAGGCATTCCTTACGAAGCTTCTGACTCATGTCCGCTGATAAAACACAGTAATAACGACCTGTTTCTGTATTTTTCCATGATGGCGCTTCCAAAGCGGCCTGTACAAGCTGCTGGATCTGCTCTTTGGTAACGTTTGTATGGGAACTGTACTTACGCACAGATCTTCTGCTCTCAATAAGTGTCTGAAATTCCATGAAAAAGCCCCCTTAAAGTATGTTTTGGCTGTATTTTAGCATAATTCATTGGATGTGAAAAGTTAAAATTTTTTGTAACCTTTCTCCCTCTTTATTTGTATAATTAGTGAAGGTACCCGACACAAGAAAATAACAGACCGCTGCTTTTCATACTGATCAGCAGCCAGAGGAGTTCTCATGAGACAACCAGTTCAACAGCTGATCCAGCTCTACCAGAACAATCTTTTTACCGCAGCGTTTAATATCTGTCAGAATCAGATGGATGCGGAGGATGCTGTTCAGGAGACGTTTGTTCAGTATTACACCAGCAGAAAAGAATTTGAAAATGAGCAGCACATCCGGGCATGGCTCCTTCGTGTGGTTATCAATAAGGCGAAAAATATAAACAGGACTTTCTGGAAGAAAAATAAATGCTCTCTGGAGGATTATATGGAAAACCTTTCTTTTTCAGATTCCCAGTCAAGAAATCTGTTTGAAGAGGTAATGAAGCTTCCGGACAAGTACCGTATTGTGATTCACTTGTTTTATTACGAAGATTATCTCGTCAGGGAAATCGCCGAAATCCTGAAGCTTTCAGAAAGCAATGTAAAGGTTCGGCTTTCCAGGGGAAGAGCCTTGCTTAAGGATTCTTTAAAGGAGGAATGGGAAAATGACGAATGGTGAAAAATATAAAAAAGCTTTTTCCGTATTGCAGACTTCAAAGGGCTCATTACAGGAGGTTGAAAATATGGCAAAATTACAGAAAAGAACAAAAATGAAAACAGCAGTTGCAGTGATTGCAGGCTGTATTATCCTTGGAGGAACAGGTACTGCATATGCAGCGAATGTTGGAGGCATCCAGCGTACTGTGCAAATTTGGCTCCATGGCGATCAGACACAGGCGACCTTAGATGTTTCCAATGACGGTACTTATACCATGGAATACTATAATGAGGATGGCATACTTCAGCAGACCGGTGGCGGTGGAGTATCTATAGATGCTGACGGAACTCAACGTGCCCTTACAGCGGAAGAACTTATGGAAGAAATTAATTCCCCGGATGTAGAATATAAAGAGGATGGAAGTGTATGGGTTTATTTTCATAATCAGAGTATTGACATTACCGATAAATTTGATGATAATAATGTTTGTTTTGTAAAGGTGACAGATGGAAAAGAGACATTCTATTTAACGGTGAAATATAAGAATGGGTACACCTTTTCAAATGATAAATATATAGAACCGTAGAGCATTTTTCAAATACGTTCTAAAGCGTTTCGCAGGCGTGGAACAGCTGACTTTGACTTTCATATATGGTGCTGTCACCGACATGTCTGTTTGGATAAATGAATTAAGCAAGGATGGCGAGAGGCAAAGGTCTCTCGCTTGATTTACGTAAGGGGGATGAATATGATTTATGAATTAATAGAAACGGGCAGAGCCAGTGCTCTTTTTGCAGGCTGGCAGGATAGTGTGGTCTGGTCAGCATTACAGGGGGTGATGGGAAAAATATATGTGGATTCTCTGGAAAAACTGGAGAGTGGCGCTGTTATGCTTGGGGATTTCTGCTTCCTGAGTGGAAAACCGGAATCAGAAGTTATTTCCGGAGCTTTGGCAAACAGTGCATCAGAGGAAGTGATTCTGGTTCCGCAAAATGATGACTGGGCACAGATGATTGTGGAATGTTACGGGGAGAAGGCAGAGAAAGCGATCCGTTATGCAATCAAAAAGGAACCTGGGATCTTTGATCTGGAGAAGCTTTTGAAGGTGACAGAGAAACTGCCAAAAGAGTATGAAATGAGACTGATCGACCAGTCGCTTTTTGAAATTTGCAGAGATACACAGTGGAGTAAAGATTTGACAGCAAACTACGAAAGCTATAGTCAATACAAAGAGTATGGACTTGGTGTTTGTATTTTAACGGGCGGGGAAGTAGTCGCCGGAATTTCCTCTTATTCTGGTTATGGCAGAAGAAGTGACGAGAATCTTGGCTGTCATGGTGGAATTGAAATTGAGGTAGTAACCCGTGAGGACTACCGGAGAAAAGGTCTTGCATATATCGGAGCAGCACGGCTGCTTCTGGAGTGTGACAAACGCGGGCTTTATCCAAACTGGGATGCAGCCAACAAAATGTCAGTAGGACTGGCTGAGAAACTGGGGTATCATTTCAGCCATGAGTATGTAGTTTATAAAGTGAAAAAGTAAGTTGCGGCGAACCTGGAAGTATGGTAGAATATGAAAGACTGAAACGAAACATTATATAATTGTGATTTTTGTTATAAAAAAGCAAAGAAAACACTCATAATAGAAGAAAATTGTCAATTGATTGAAAAAGCAGCGGAAGCATTCAGCTGAAAGAATGGGATGTAAGGCCGCTTTTTAGTGGAAGTAGGAGAACTTATGACTGGATTTAAGAAGCTGGAAAATAGTTTAATAGATGTAATAAAGGAAGAACAGGCTAAGCTTGGCTTTAAGGAAGAGAAGATTCACTTATATTATCCGCTATCTTCCCTAAATCATTTTTTTTCTGTGCAGGACAGTGCAGAAGAAATGTTGGCTCGTCTGCAGAATCTGCCGGAAGAGCTGACTTCCAAGCTGGGAAATGTGGCGGTGTCTCATAAAGGGGACAGATTCTGTTTTTATATTCCGGAGCCTGGAAGCGTTTATGTGCATGAGAATATGAAAGAGAATGAATTTATCAAAGTGCTCATCGAACTGGTTCAGAAGCATGACTGCACAAAGGTGAAATTACTTGACCTGTTTACTTCTTACTGGGAAAAAACAGAAAGTCAGGAAATGGACAATGGAGAATTTGATTTCTATATCCGTTTCCTGGATAAGGCAGATGATACCTATTATTACTGCTTTAAGGATGAGGGATTCCATTTCATTTATCACAGATTTCTGCCAGAGGATTATGAGGATTTTGGATTTTGAACAAGCGTAAATCTTGACAAACAAGAAAACTTGTGCGTATATTGTAAAAAGCTGTTGTTTGTTCATTACAAAGGAGGAGATCGAAAATGGATTTGAAAAACTATTCAACAGGTGTCCAGCACATTGGAATTCCAACGAACGATATTGATAAAACTGTAGATTTTTACCATAAACTGGGTTTTGAAACAGCTTTTGAAACAGTTAATGAAGAGGCAGACGAGAAGGTTGTATTTCTGAAGCTTGGAACTCTGGTTGTGGAAGCCTATGAGAATCATGCAGCAGTCCTTCGTGCTGGAGCAATTGATCATGTTGCACTCGATGTTAAGGATATAGAAGAAATTTATCAGTACATTAACCAGGCTGGTTTGAATACCACACAGGACAGTATTCATTTTTTACCATTCTGGGAAAATGGAGTAAAGTTTTTCACTATTGAAGGTCCGAACAAAGAGAAGGTTGAATTCAGTCAGTACTTATAAAGGATATTTACAACAGGAAAGGGGCTGTCACACTAAGTGCGACAGTCCCAGTTTTTTAGGCTATGAATTAAGATGTCATGTATGCATGGATATTTGCTAACTGCTGTGAAGGGAAACGTCCAGGTGCTCATAGCACTGTTTGTTTCATTGTCTGATTATCGGCATAGCTTAGGGGAGATTCCGTAATATTTCTTGAATACTTTGCTGAAGTAACCTGAATCTTTATAGCCGACAAGAGAAGAAACTTCTGTAATACTGGTATTTCCCTGTTCCAGTAATCGTCTGGCATGTTCCATTCGGACTGAAAGTATATAATCTGTAATGGTGCATTTCATATATTTGTTGAATATTTTCCGAATATAGCTGGCATCCAGAACAACATTTTCCGAAATTTGCTTCACGGATAATTCCTCATTCATATAATGCTGCTGAATATAATCCTGAACCAGATGAATTATTTCCGATGCACGTGAAGGCTTGGAACTGTCAGAAAGCAGAAGCGCTTTCTGACATATGTGAAACAACAGATCACAGCTGTCATGTGCTGAGGATTTCAGAAAAATATTTGGATATAAAACAGGATCATTATCTAGCACATCATTGATGTTAATTTCTTTTTCAGAAAGAAAAGAAAGAATGATGGAAAAAAGCGGAGATAATAGAAGCTGAGCAGTATACATATCAGAATTTTGCAGCAAAACCTGTTGTTCAATTTGTAGCAGTACCTCTTTCGCATCTTCCAATGATGTCTGACGCAATGCCATAAGAAAGCGGTTGTAAATATCCAAACCAGCAAAGCATGGTGAAAATATGTGATTATTACTGCTATAGCGATAAATGGGACTGTCCTGTGATGTCTTATATTGTAAAGCAAGTAAAGCTTTTTGGTAGCTATCCGCTATCTGACCAGAATCTTCTGCAATGGTTCCAATTCCAAAAGCAAGGTCTATAGAAAAATATTTTTGAATGAATGTTTTGACGGTTTTCATAAAATCAAAGGAAAAATTTTCCGCTCTTTTTTGCGTCTGAAAATTAAAAAGGTAAACAATGTTATTATAAGTATCCTGGAAAGAGTAATAGTTAACTGTTGAATTTATCAATTCATCTAGGCAGTTTTTTACACTGAATTTCAGAAGAGATAAATTTAATTTATTAAGCTCCTGACAGGAAATATAATTAAATTCTACTATGGCAATCTGATAAATATCAGATACTTTCCATTGGTCAAAAAGATATTTTGCACCATCATCAGATTCAGATACTTCTTTTGAGAAGGAAAGAAGAGAATACATATAATTATCCATGGTAAAGTCATGCAATTTCTTTTTGCGAATGTTATCCTGCTGCTTCTGTTTATATTTTTGATTCAGAGTTTGAAGAAGCTCAGAGAGTTCATCCGGAGATATTGGCTTTAGCATATAGTCTTCAACCTGGAGCTGTATTGCCTTTCTGGTAAATGAGAAATCGGAATATCCGGTTATAAATACAATCATAATATGGGGATATTCTTTCTTGATTTTTTCTGCTAGTGTTAATCCGTTGATATGGGGCATATTAATGTCCAGAAAAACAATATTAATAGTATTTTTTGAAAGCTCAGAAAGAACTTCTTCTCCGTTCTGAGCTAAGCAGCAGACCTGGAAACCAAGGGAATGCCAGTCTACGGCAGTAAGCATGTAATTACGAAAATATAGTTCATCGTCAGCTATTAATACACGTATCATAATTCCTCCCAATTCTTTGGTATACAGATGACAACAGCTGTACCGGTATCTTTTTGACTGAAAATCCGAAATTTGCATTTGTTATTGTAGTAAAGGAAAAGTCGGTTGTAAACACTTTTCAGTCCGAAATGATTTTCTGCTTCAGAAGAACTCAGATAACCACGAAGTTTTGCCTGTTCCATTCCTACTCCGTTATCACAAACACATAAAGTAATATGGTCAGTCCGTACTCTGGAGATAATCTTGATAATTCCAGGAGATGTTTTTTCTTTTATTCCATGATATAAAGAATTTTCTACAAGAGGCTGTAAGGTCATTTTGGGGATTATGTAGTTTTCTGCCTCTGGTTCTGCTTCTATCTGGAAATCCAAAATAGTAGCATAACGGTATCTCTGAATGAGCAGATAATTTTGCAACATACGGAATTCTTCCCGAATTGGAATCAGTTCTTTTCCATTACTGAGCACGCAACGATAATAATCTGCAAGATATTTTGTTACAGTGGCTGCCTGTTTTTCCTGTTTTTGATAGCAGGAAATATAAATCAAATCCAATACGTTGTAAAAGAAATGGGGATTGATCTGAGCCTGCATTAAGGACAGTTCATATTTTCGTTTCTGACGCTCATCCTGCTTGATCTGTGCAGTCAGTTTTTCCAGTTCCTGAACCATGTTATTAAAATTATTGGATATATCTCCGATTTCATCGTTTTGCTTAAGTCTAGAGCGAACTTTTAAATCTCCAAGTTCAACGTGCTGCATTCTTTCAGAAAGATATTCCAAAGGGTTTGTAATAAGTCTGGTAAAAGCGGAAATCAGAAAAATAATAGTGATAGTGCTTAACATCAGGATAAGAACCAGTAAAAACATATTTATGGCAAAAGTGGATCTGAGGTTTTCTAGTGGAGTTTCATTGACCAGAATATAATCAAGAAAACCTGTGGGAGTCCAAGTCAACATGTGCTTTTCTTTGTCTATGTTTATAACCTGGGAACCGGTTTTAGCACTATATATAAAAGAATAACTGTCAGGATCTGCCTGACACAAAGCAGTGCTCCCTGAATTGGAAACCACAATTCCCTGTTTGGAATTGATTATATAATAGCTTTGATTTAAATTGTCAAACAAGGAAGAAATAGTAGCAGCTTTTGTGTTTAAAAATAAATAACCAAGTGTTTTTCCAGTATTAATATTGATTACTCTTTTTGAAAATGTTAAAACTGGTGAATCGGTTCCGAGATATGTACGCTTCTGTATAGTGAGAAACTGATTCTGCGGAACCCCGGTTGAAGGAATATAATCAAGCAGTTCTTCCTTAATTTTGCTGAGGTCAGGTTCCCTGTCGGTACCGGCACAGACAATTTTATCATTTACAGTGAGATAAACCACAGAGTCTACAAAAGAAAATAAGTGCAGGTTATAATTAAATGCAGACTTTAGGTAGGAATTAGCCGGATTGCTAAAATAATAACTTTGTGTTTGGTTGATTGTGCTGATCAATTCATTTGAACAGAGAATGACATTATGATATTGGGCATTCAGGTCATTGTGGAGTAGATGACACTCATTTTGAATATGTTCTACAGAACTTTTCAGCTCTTTTTGCGAAAACTGGTAATTGGCGAAAATAAGTAAAACAATGTTTTGCAACAATACAAGAAACATGATGATAAGAATCAGTTTCTTTTTCAATGTAAAGTCAGGTAATGAAAACCGTTTTGCAGACATGATTTCTCCTCCATTTCCGAAATAAAGTAATCTTACAATATAGGATAAGTACAAAATAATTTTAGGAATTCATGTACTGTAAACCTGTAATGAATTATAACATTATCGTATGGAGAGTTAAAGCTGAACAAAAGAAATGCCTGTTTTTTCTAAAAAGAAGCCTGTTTTTTCCAGATGAAGAAAAGAAGCCTGTTTTTTACAAAAACAAACCTATAAAACACAGGAAATTGTCAATGAAATCAAAGATAATAGAGACATCAAATACAACAGGTAATCAAAAAGGAGGATTAAGAAATGAAAAAAAGAGTAATCAGTTTTATGATGTCGGCAGTCCTTACATTGTCTGGACTTGGCTGCTACGGACTTGCAAATGTGCATGCAGAAACGGATACGAATGTTGAACGGAAATTAAAAATTTTTGCACATTATGCAGAAGCAGAGAAACCGATTCTGGATTATGCAATCAGCAAAGTTCAGGAGAAATACCCGAATGTAACGTTCGAAATTGAGGCACATCCTAATGATGATGGTCAGACATTAAAGACACGTGCCGCAACAGGAGACATGCCTGATATTGCACATGTAAATGCCGGAGATGTGGAATCACTTTCAGCAAGCGGCAGCTTACTTGATGTAGCTGAGTATGTAAAGGATACCGGATATGCAGATAAAATGACCGAATCTGCAAAGGGAACGGAAGTCTATGATGATGGAAAAACATATATTTTCCCAGACTCCGGAGCTTCTTCAATTCTGCTCTATTACAATAAAAAGGTATTCGAAGATAATAACATTAAGGTGCCGGAAAATTATGATGAACTTCTTGAGGCAACGAAAGAACTGGTAGCTGATGATATCATCCCATGTGCTCTTTTTGCCAAGGAAGGTTTTGTGAGCGGTGCATTTTTCGATATGTTTGCGCTGAAATCAAATCCAGCTGGATTAAAGGCTTTATCAGAGGGAAAGGCTCATGCATCAGATAGTGGATATGCAGAGGGCATTAAAAAAATGGTTGACCTTGTAAATGAGGGATTCTTCCAGGCTGGATGTACATCTACAGACTATGAGACAGCACAGAATCTGTTTACATCAGGTCAGGCAGCAATGTTTATTAACGGCGACTGGGATATTTCTTCTTTAGTAGAAAAAATGGGCGATGATGTAGGATATTTTGAATCCTATCCTATGGCTGATGCTGGAAAAGAGCAGGATAATTACTATGCATTTTCCGGTGGTTTTACATATGAGGGATATGCTGTTTCTTCTGATACAGAGGATCCGGAGCTTGTTGCCGATATTGCTTCAATTCTGGCAGAAGGTACTGTAGAAGGAAATTATATCTATCAGTCCAAAATTCCAACTGTAATTAATATAGATTCTTCTATTGAACCGAATACTCCGGTTCCGGAACTGGCAAAAAAAGAAGCAGAAGAATTAAAGAACATGGATTTCCAGACTGCATGGACACACACTTTGAAAAATGCCGAGTTTGCCACAAGTTTTGTAGAATTATTACAGGAAATGCTTACAGGAATGGATGCAGATGATGTAATTGTGTCTATTGATGATCTCGTAGACAGTGTTGGTGGAAACTAAGAGTATAGACAGAGGTGAATATATATGAATAAGGTGATGGCAGATAAGAAAGCAATAATGATTTTTACGCTGCCTTGTCTGATCTTCTTTGGGCTGATAGCCTTTTATCCGGTCTTTCAAACTGTAATCATGAGTTTCTTTGACTGGGATGGATTGACGACCAAAACATTTACCGGACTTGCAAACTACATAAAACTTTTTCAGGACAGAATATTCTGGACATCTTTCCGCAACAGTTTTCTTGTTGCAGGAGTTCTGATTGTTTTTGAAGTAATTCTTGGAACGTTTCTGACACTTGTGCTTATGGATAAGAGGATTCAGTGTAGAAAATTTATTCGTAGCAGTTTATTCATACCAGTTGTTTTGTCAGTAACAGTAGTGTGTCAGCTGTGGTCCTCCATATTAAATCCGGAAATTGGACTGATCAATCAGATTTTCTCTGCATTAGGTCTTGATTTCCAGCAGCAATGGCTGTCAGACAAGCATGTGGCGATTTTGGTCGTGGCATTTGTAAATGCATGGCAGTATATGGGATATCAATTTGTAATTATTTATTCAGCGGCAAATTCTATTCCAACAGATTATATTGAAGCCAGTCGTATTGATGGTGCTACCAGATGGCAGACAAATTTTTACATTATTTTGCCTATGCTGAGAGATACGCTGAGAAACTGTCTGATCTTTGCTGTGACAGGTGGATTTAATATTTATTCGCAGATGCAGCTGCTTACTCAAGGTGGTCCTGGAACTGCTACATACAGCCTGACTTATATGACATTCCGCAGTGCATTCAAACTTAGAAAATATGGATATGGCTGTACTTCAGCAGTATCGCTAATGCTTATGTGTCTGGCTTCGATTGCAGTTATTAACATGCTTATGAGCAAGAAGGAAAATGAATGATGGAAAGAATCAAAGTAAGATCTCACAAGGCCTGGGTACAAACAATTATATTATTGATATTTGCCTGCCTTAGCATATACCCGCTATTATATCTGACATGTTATTCGCTGAAAACAAACGATGAAATATTCTATTCAAATCCTTTTGGGCTTCCTTTGCATCCGCAATGGAGCAACTATATAAAGGCAATTACAACCTTTGATATTATGACATATTTTAAGAACAGTCTGCTAACTACTGCCATTGCGTTGGTTGGTGTTTTTATTCTGATTTTGCCATTTTCCTATGCAGTAGCAAGAATGAAGTGGAAGTTAAAGGGAGCAGCCTCCAGGCCTTCCCGGTTCTTCGCGTTCGCCGCATACTTCTCATGAACGATCTTTCTGTTCTTATCAAAAACATGGGACTTGCAAATACTCATTGGGCGTTGATTTTGCCGTATATTGCTTTTAATCTGGCATTTCCGTTTATGATAATTTCATCCTCTTTTCGGGCTTTGCCTGCTGAACTGGAAGAGGCAGCGGTAATTGATGGAGCAAGTATTTATAAAACCTTTTTTTCAATCATGCTTCCACTGGTAAAACCTGCAATCACTTCAGGCGCTTTATTTGCCACACTGGGAATATGGAATGAGTATATTCTTCCAACGGTTATGATTTCCAGCAATGAGCTGAAAACTTTGCCGGCAGGACTCGCAACCTTTGTGGGACAGCACAGTACCAGCTGGGGAGCTATGGGTGCGGCAATGATGATTGCCAGTATACCTACAATTATTCTGTACCTGTGCTTCAGTGACAAAATTGAAAACTCTCTTACAGTGGGAGGCGCAGTAAAAGGATAATTAATTGATAAAAGGACTTTTTACCATATGGGACAGGCATTCGATATATGAATGCCTGTAAAGAAAAGGAGAATATCTTATTATGCAGAAATTATACTATCAGTTCCCGGGAAC
>ERZ780150.1346-NODE-1346-length-16296-cov-4.092174_pt1 | contig 16296 bp, 9 predicted proteins | sample MGYA00511019_ERZ780150 | MGnify/ENA primary metagenome ERZ780150 (study PRJEB29588, sample SAMEA2151633) | human gut metagenome | biome: human gut; feature: human-associated habitat; material: faeces | place: Denmark | collected 2008/2010 ...
CACCTGCCGGAAAAATATCGAAAAAACCTGCATTTTCCGGCAAAAAGTGCTTGCATGTCCGGCCAAAGTTTGGTAAACTACTATATCGTGACATATTAATTTCCTTGCTCCTGAAGAACTCAGGGGCCAGAGACCACAAGGAGGTAAACAAGATGAACAAGTACGAATTAGCAGTTGTTCTGAATGTGAAGCTGGAAGACGAAGAGAGAGCAGCGGCAATCGAGAAGGTAAAGGGCTATATCACCCGTTTCGGCGGTACCGTTACCAATGTAGACGAGTGGGGTAAGAAGAGACTGGCTTACGAGATCCAGAAGATGAAAGAAGCTTACTATTACTTCATTCAGTTCGAAGGCGATTCCAACTGCCCGAACGAAGTTGAGGCTCACGTTCGTATTATGGAACCAGTTATCAGATACTTAATCGTAAAGCAGGAAGCATAATAGAAAGAGTGAGTGTATGAACAGAGTGATTCTTATGGGTAGACTGACCAGAGACCCGGAACTGCGTTATTCTCAGGGCGAGCGTGCCATGGCTGTTGCCAGATATACTCTGGCAGTGGACCGCAGAGGACGCCGCAGCCAGGATGGGAATGAGCAGACTGCAGATTTCATTAACTGTGTGGCCTTTGACCGGCAGGGTGAATTCGCGGAGAAGTATTTCCGTCAGGGAATGCGGGTTCTGATTTCCGGAAGGATTCAGACTGGCAGCTACATCAACAGAGATGGTCAGAAAGTTTATACCACTGATATCATTGTAGACGATCAGGAGTTCGCTGACAGTAAGGGAGCAGCCGCAGATATGGGAGGATATCAGAATTCCGGCAATTACCAGCAGACCTGGGGCAACCAGCTATGGCATATGGGGCGGGCATTTTCATGCGGTGTCAATCAGGCTGTTTTCCATGGTTACTCCTACGAAGGTTTTTATGAGGGAGAGGGAAACGAGAATGGTTTTCTTCCGGGAACCCACTGGCCCGGCTATACTACCATGGGTTATAGCGAATTTTCCAATAACTGGAGCAGCTGTCAGCCAAACTGGCTGCATGCCAGGTTATATACAGACTTTCTGGCCAGAAACCAACTTGTCCTAAGACAGGGAAGCAGCAAAATGGATCTCGCAGTTTACAGACATAGCTATGAGGAAATCATTGATTTCAACCACGCTGTCAAGCTGTATGATGACGACGGGCTTTTGGAGCAGCTGGGCTATACCTATGATTTCGTCAGTCCCTCCTCACTGGAGCTTTCCGGCCTTTGCGTGTCCGATGGGCGCCTGGCTCCCGACGGTCCCGCTTATCAGGCACTTCTGCTGAATGCGCAGCAGTTTCTGCCCTATTCTACTGCGCTGAAGCTGCTGGAATTTACAAAAGCCGGACTGCCAGTACTGTTTATCGGAACGCTGCCCGGTCAGTCCGCCTTTCATCTGGAAAAGGACATTTATCCCATCATAGAAGAAATGCTTCGGCTTCCTCTGGTAAAGCAGGTGGATTCCGTCCGGAATGTTCCCTCCGTCCTCCTGGAACTCGGGATTCTTCCCAATGCCAGGTACCACAGTCCCTCCAAAATGCTGAATGTCCACAGGCAGACACAACAGGCCGATTTTTATTATTTTTATAATTACGGGGATGCTGACACTTATCCTCTGGCCCGGGAAATGGCTGCTGTTAAAACAGATGTGACGCTTCACGGCAGCGGCGTGCCATTCCTGCTGAATGCATGGGACGGACGGATTACCCCCATTGCCGCCTACGAATCTACGGACACAACGGTAACCCTCCGTCTCCGTCTGGATAAAAACGACAGCTGTATCATCGCTTTGATACGAGAACCCGGATATCTTGACACAGCTTTCCCCGGACTCCATACGGTGTTGCCTGAACTTTGGGCTGAATATACCGACGGACAGCAGATACTTCTGAAATCACTGACAGGCGCCCAGATTGATGTTCCTTTTTCCGATAAAAAGGTGGTATCCGCCGGCTTTACTGCGATTCCTGCCTCCATCCCTTTAAAAGGCTGGGAACTTACCCTGGAAAAGTGGTCGGAAAGTCCGGTTCCCAATGAAAGTATAAAAAGCATACAGACCTTCTTTTCCCTGGAACATTTGGTTCCCTGGAAAGAGCTTCCCGGCCAGGAGTTCACATCAGGAATTGGTACTTACCGTATTTCCTTTTCCCTGGATAATGGCTGGGAGGATGGCATCGGCTATCTCCTGAACCTCGGAGATGTCTGTGACAGCTTCAGCATTGTTGTCAATCAGCAGGAAATTACTGTAAACCAGTCTTCCTCACTGATCGATATCGGAAGCTATTTGCACAGCGGGGTGAATACCCTGTGCATTACCGTCGCTTCCACACTTCTGAATGCCCTCCTTGCATATTCTAACTGTCATCCGCTCTCCTTCAGCCGCTGGCAGAAAGAAATCAGAGTACCTGACGCTTATGGCATACTTAATGACGTTACCCTGGTTCCCTATGCCTGGAGTATACCGGAAAACTGATAGCAGTAAACGTACGCCGCCGGGCGCATCATCAGGAAAAAGCTGCCGGATAAATCCGTCGGCTTTTTCCTCTATTTCGAAGGCTTTTTATTATTGCGGATAACCGTTCTCTTATATTCCCGAATTGTCATGCCTGTAACATTTTTAAACAGCCGGATCATATAATTCATATTCTGAAAATTCATTTCTGCCGCAATTTCATTTAAAGAACAGCTCCCACAATCCAGATATTCCTTGATTTTCTCCACCCGTCTGTTATTAATATATTTCACATAGGTCTCTCCCGTATATTCCTTAAACTTCTTGCAGAAATGCGGAACACTCATAAAGCTCTGTGCTGCCGCTTCCGTCAATGGAACCTGTTCACAGATATGAGCCTCAATATACTGCAAAACCGTTTCCATTGTGTCATCAGCCAGCCTTTTTAAAAGTTCCTCTGAAAGCTCGGCCATATCCGCCTTCAGCCTGTGTTCCAGTAAGCTTCTCCCGGCTGCATTCATTATACCTTCCATTCTGACGGCAAATTCTAATATCATCTGGCCGGCCAGACTGTATTTCTGCGCCAACGCATAAATAAACTGGTTCATCTGGTGAAACAGATCGCTTTTCACGCTCTCCACATCCGTCCGCCTGCTGCCATAGAAATCGAAAAATAAGTTCAGCTCCCTGCTAAATTCCTCCAGCCATCCCGGCTCCAGGAAGCTGTCCACATTCAACGCAAGGGAGATTTTTCGTTCCGTCTGCTGCCTGTCAGCCATAAAAAAACAGCTTTCCCGTTCATAGAAATCCAGACTCAGCAGTTCCAGCCCCTCCTGGTAATAAGCTCTGATTTCCTTCAGTTCCTCAAAGAAACGGCTACAGCCTATCATAAGTCTTTCATTGATAAACAGCCTCACATTCTGCCGCAGATCACTGCAGTTTTTCCGAAGCAGTTCCATTTTTTCTGCTTCCTCCATCTGTTTGGGGAATTGAAACAAAATGAACATTTCTTTATTATAAGGGGAAAAAAACGTTCCCATTCCTTCTTTTTCCACAATATTTTCCAGTAAATGAATCAGCATGGTCCGATCCACATTTCCCGACAGCAGGGAAGCCTCCATACTTTCCGCACTATGTATACTCAATACTCCGACCGCATAGCTGAAACATTGTGTACCTTTTTCATTGGCCCATTTTGTTTTTACCTCCCCTGACTTTTCCGCCAGCCTGGGAATGATCTTTTCGGCATTAATCTTTTCAATTATGCTGTACAGCTTCTCTTCTGTCACCTCCTGCTTCAATATATAACTGTCGGCTCCCAGTTCCAGAGCCTCCCTGGCATAAGAAAAATTATCATGGCAGCTTACAATAATAATCCCTGTACTGAGGTTTTCCTCCCTTACTGCTTTAATTAAGATAAGTCCGTCCATGTCCGGCATTTCTATATCTGTAATAACAATATCCACCGGCCCCTGTTCGCGCAGATAAACAAGCGCATCAAGAGACGAAGAAAAAGTTCCCTGCACCGCTATATTCTGTTTGTTTTCCAAAAAGGTCTGGATTCCTATCCTGGCCAATATCTCGTCATCAATAATAATTATTCTTATCATTCCATCTCCCCGTCTTCCAAAACCGGCAGAATAAAATGCGCACAGGTTCCCTTCCCCGGCTCGCTTTCCATAAACAGACCATAGGAAGTCCCGTATTCCAGCTTTATTATCTGTTGTATATTCTTAATTCCCACATTCGTATGCTGTTTGTCCGCCGGCTCTTCTCTGCTTTCCCATTCCTGCACATCAAATCCTTTGCCGTTATCACGTATGATGACATGAAGCCGTTCCTCTTCCTTGTATGATTTCAGCTCTATCCTTCCATCACTCAGCTTTCCTCTGCTGAAGCCATGTATTATCGCATTCTCCACAATCGACTGCAGTAGGAACTTCCGTATCAGAAGCTCCTGCGTATCCTCCGATATAGAATATGCAATATCAAAATTCATAAATCTCGTTTTCTGGATTACAGTATAGTTCTCCAGCAGCCTGATTTCGTCCGTAAGCCGGTGAAGGCTGCTTCCTTTATTGGTAATCTGCATCAAAATATAGATCAGTGAATCCGTAACCTTCTGAATCACCGGCTGCTTATTGATCACGGCAAGCCATTTTACCGTATTCAGGGAATTATATATAAAATGCGGGTTCATCTGCGAAATCAGTACCTGCATCTCAAAATTATTTTTTTCCCGCTCCACCCGCCGATTGTCCAGAATCAGTTCATGTACCTTCCTCGTCATAGTATTAAAATGTATGAAGAGCGTTTTAATCTCCTTAGTTCTGCAGGTTTCCTCAGCGCTCACCTGCAGATTTCCTTCTGCAAAAGTATCCATTGCATGCGTCAGCGATAGGATCGGCCGGACAATATGCCGGTTCATCAAAATAATCATGACAAAGATAAGGACGACATAAACACTGACAATAAACAAAACACTGAGCCCAACCGGTTTAAAATCCGAAAAAAGAGAATTTACCGGTACAATAGCAAGCTGAAGCCAATTCGTCTTATATGACTTTGCATATGCCACAAGACAGTTTTCACCCCCTACCTTTTCCGTAAAAAATCCCGTCTTATCCTTTACATCCGGTATATCAAACGGTTCATTCAGCCGCTTTATATCCGAACAATACAACACCGTACCGGAGGGATGTATAATATAGGTTGTCGCCCCTTCCATATTGATGGTAGCAAAGGCATTATCAAAAATTTCCTTATCCACGGTCATATACATAATTCCCAGATTCTTCTTTTCCGCAGTATTCAAAGACCTGGCAATTACATACTTATAGGTTCCGAACGGATACGGAGAGTAAAAGCTTTCAGGAAGCCATATCATCCGTCCCCCCTCCGCAATAATCTCTTCCTTTTTCCCGTTAACATATTCAACAATTTTCGCATTGGAAGTTCCTGCGTGCACCATTGTGTCATGGGAATCGATCTGCATGGACGCCATATCCGCATTAGATGCGCACATATTGCTCATTTCCACTCTTATCCTGTCCCATTCCCCCGCGGACAGATCTTTCTTTTCCAGAATGGCAACTGTTTTATTCAAATAAAGCGTCATAGAAGTATCACGATACCTGTTATAAGCCGTATTCAGCTGTTCCTGTGTGGATGCCAGATTGGTAACCAGATATTTTCCATAGATTCTGCAGGTATACTTGTACATAATATTGACGGACAGAGCAACCAGCAGTAAAAAGGGAGCTATAATAAGGAAAATATAATACAGCACTACATGGAGCTTTAGGCTGATCGATAACGGCTTTGCTTTGATACTATTCATTTTCCGCATATTCTTTCCTCCCACTTTCTGTTTTATTGCCGGCTGCACATCCCCGCTGAATCATTATAAATATTGTAATCGTGATTGAACCAGACAGCTTCCAAATATTTTTCATTCTAGCATACCCATTTTTTATTTACAATCAAACAGGCGTAACGGCGGACTTTCCGATAAAATCGTGAATAAAAAAGAAAATTGGTAACTTTACCGCCTGTGCCGTACGGAATTGGATAATATTGTGAACTCCAATCATAGGAAAGTTAATTGCCTTGCATTTTAAAAAATATATAATGGGTACATAATCTCGAGGTTGCAGCAAATATAAGGAGGATTCATTATGAAAGGGAAAAAAGTTCTGGCACTATTGACATGCACGGCTCTTCTGGCAGGCGGCCTTACGGCCTGCGGTAATTCATCATCCACCGCACCTGCACCATCCACGGAAAATACCGCTGAAACAGCCGCCCCGGAAGCAGAAACTACCAAGGCCGCCGCTGAGCAAACATCCGCAGCCTCTGACGATGCCTCCACTGAGGAAGATATCACAGGCTCCCTGACCATCTGGGAACATGGAACCACCTTTGAAAATTCGTTAGCTGCCGTTATTGAAGGCTTCCAGAAAAAATATCCCAATGTGGAAGTTGAATATGAAATTAAAGACGGAGATACCTATTACAGCCTTCTCACCACCGCAATCCAGTCCGGTGAAGCGCCGGATCTGTTCTGGACAAACGGAACAGCTACCACGAATATGCAGGATTATGTGAAAAATGACGTGCTGATGGATATCAGCAATCTGGATTTCAGTGCATTGACGGAAGACAGCATGAAGCTCGCTACAATCAATGACACGGTTTATTCAGTTCCCTGGCTTACCATGGACACACGCGCATGTTTCTACAATAAAGACCTCTTTGCAGAAAACGGCTGGGAAATCCCAACTAAATTCAGTGAATTTGAAGCGCTTTTGGAAAAACAAAAGGGAGCCGGCATTATCCCCATCTCCTTCTCCCCTACCAGCTTCGGCAGCGTACTTTTCATCTTTGAACCTGTGTTATCCGCTATGGACCCTGCCTATACAAAGGGTCTGTCCGATTACTCCGTAAAGCTCACGGATCAGCCGGCCAAGGATGCCCTCAACAAACTGATTGAATGGGCGGACAAAGGCTACTATGGTGAGAACTATAAGGGCGTTACCGATGGTTCCGCCGCCATTCTGACCTTTACAATGGGAAAAGCCGCCATGTTTATCGGCGGTTCCTGGGAAATGTCCAGTATTGAATCCAATAACCCCGACCTGAATTATGGTGCATTCCAGATTCCCGCAGAAGACGGCACTACTGGTATGGTTGGTACCTGCGCCAACGGATTTTCCATCTATAAAGATACTAAAAGCCCGGAAGCTGCCAAAGCATTTGCCCAGTACTGCGCATCTCTGGAGGCGCAGACAACATGGGTACAGGTGCAAAGAGCCGTATCCGGAAGTCCTGAAATCCAATCCGCCAACCCGATTGCCAATGAAATATCTGACTGTGATAATGTTTATACCAGCTGGCAGTCCCTCATTTCCAAATATTCCATAGAAGGAGGTACGGGAAATGCCATCACGGAAGAATACTTCCCCAAACTTTTCGTGGGAGATATTACAGTGGATCAGTTAATGGAGGATTTAGCTAAAGAAATGCAATAACCAAAGCGGTATACGGACCTGTATGGATACAGGTCCGTATCAGGCTTTTTTAATCAGACTGGAGATTTGCTTATGAAGGAAAGAAGTAGAAAAAAGAAGCCCTATCTCTTTTTTATTGCCCCGGGCTTTATCGCATATACAGTTTTTATCATCCTTCCCATTATTTATGTCATATATCTTTCGGTATTTGAATGGTCGGGATTAGGTGAAATGAATTTTATCGGCATCGAGAATTTCAAAACTCTTTTTACCAATACAAGAATCGCCCCCGTGTTCTGGAATGCCCTTAAAAACAACTTGAAATATCTGCTCTGCGTATGGTTTATTATCACGCCCTTCCAGTTCCTCGTCGCTTATCTGTTCTATCTTAAAATACCGTTTTTCAAATACTATAAATTCATGATTTTTATGCCCTACGTCATTAGTTCCACCATCGTAAGCTTTTTTGCCACAATGATGTTTAACCCGACTATCGGTTTCCTGAATACTTTTTTTGAAAAACTGGGACTCCATCAATTCATAAGCGCATGGGTAGGGGATCCTAAGCTATCCTTTAAAATCATGATAGCGCTTGTTATCTGGCAGGGCGCCGCTTCGGGAATGATGATTTTTTATGCCAATATGATGGATATTCCCCAGGACATTATCGAGGCGAGCAGAATTGACGGCTGCTCTGAGGGGCAGCGGCTTACAAGAATCCTGATCCCGCTTTCCCTTCCCGCCTGCTCCTCCATCATTGTCATGAGTTCCATCTGGGCACTGGGTGTCTTCGATATTCCCTTTATGCTGGGCGGTCCTACCGGAGGGGTAAACAGTTCGCTGGATTTCGTGAACCTGGTATTTTACAGGTATACCTTCGGGAGCGTGCTCAGCGGAGAAGTAAACCTGGGCTTCGGCGCTTCCATCAGCGTTACCATGTTTATTATTATCATGATTGTTACCTTCATACAGAATAAGGTATTAACTAAATTTGAATATGATACATAAGGAGGACAATATGGCACGGAAAGGAAAAAATAAAGAAATCATCTCCACAACCTCCCGGCTTGTGCGTTGGTTCTTTTCGATATTATTGCTTATTTTTACCAGTATCACCATATTCGTTCTTCTCTCCACACTTTTAAATTCCTTTAAGACAAAAACGAATATACTTAATGATACCTTTGGATGGCCGCAGGCCTTTTCACTGGACAGTTATGTGGAAATATTTACGAAGGACAAATTTGGAAAGTACTTCTTCAACAGCATCATCCTGACTGGCTGCGGCACTACCGGCTGCGTTCTCCTCGCCGCGCTGACCGCCTTCGGCATTGCCAGATATGAGTTTAAGGGAAAGCCGTTCCTCACCTCCTATTTCCTGTTCGGCATGATGTTTCCCATTCAGGTAAGCGTACTGCCGCTGTTCATTATCCTGAAAAAGCTTTCTTTGCTGAATAAGCTTCCCGGCATGATCCTTGTATATGCATCCGGTATATCACTGTCCGTATATATCTTCCAAAAATTTTTCAGGACAGTCCCAACAGCACTGGATGAATCGGCAAGGCTTGACGGAGCCAGTGAACTGCGTATCTTTGCACAGATAATCCTTCCCCTTTGCAAACCGGTAATATCCACCGTTGCATTAATCACCGCCATAGGCGAGTGGAATGATTTCTATATGCCCATGGTTCTTCTGGGCGGAAAAAATGTCCGGACACTCCCTCTGGCTATTTATAACTATCTGAATGAATTTATCAAATATATGAACGTTTCCTTTGCCGCTGTAATGATAACGCTGGTACCCATTATTGTTATCTATTTTCTGTTCTCCAACCAGCTGGTGGAGGGGATTACCGGCGGTGCCGTTAAGGGCTGATGCATCCTGCTGTTACTTTTCGTCCCATAGAGTACTCCGCTATAAAAAAAGAAGCATATGGCAGCAAATCATCCGGGATTCAGAAAGTATTACACTCCCCGGGACTGATAAACTGTCCGTATGCTTCTCTTTTAACAATTTAAAATATACGAAATCTGTTGCTTACTTTTTAGTTGACCCGAATTTGAAGAATAAGTAATCCGGTTCCGTATTGCTAATCTTCCATAATCTTATTTACTTTTTCCACACTGATGCCACAAAATTCCTACATAGCTTCACGTCAGGCGGCGGCATCCTGTCTTATTTTTTGAAGATTAACGATATTTTAATCTCTTCTTTAACCAACCGGCTGCTTTTCTTATTTTGCCTTCGGCTTCTCCACTCTCTTAGGCAGCACTACCTTATCCAGATGCCAGATATCGTCCACATATTCCTGGATAGTCCTGTCAGAGCTGAATTTGCCGGAGCAGGCCACGTTCAGGATTGCGCTCTTTGCCCAGTTTGCTTCATCCCTGTAAGCTGCCTCCACTCTGCGCTGTGCTTCCGCATAAGGCTTGAAATCCTTCAGGATAAAATACATATCCGCCTTGGAGGTGCTCTGTGTGTTCAGAAGGGAATTGTACAGCGGGCGGAACAGCTCCGTATCATAGGGGGCAAAGGTTCCGTTGATTAACTGCATCAGCACTCTGCGGATGTCAGGATCGTTGTTGAAAATATCCATGGGGTTATATCCGCCGTAGTTCTCAAAACGGATAACCTCGTCGGAGCTTAAACCGAAGATAAAGGCATTTTCCATTCCTACCTCTTCCACGATTTCCACATTGGCGCCGTCCATGGTACCAAGGGTAAGCGCACCGTTGAGCATGAATTTCATATTTCCGGTTCCGGATGCTTCCTTGCTTGCCGTGGAAATCTGTTCGGACACATCTGCTGCGGCAAAAATCCATTCTGCATTGGAAACCTTATAGTCTTCTATAAATACCACCTTGATCTTGCCGCCAATGGAAGGGTCATTATTCACCACATCCGCTACCGCGTTGATCAGCTTAATGGTAAGTTTTGCGTTGCGGTAGCCCGCCGCCGCCTTGGCCCCGAAGATAAAAGTCCTGGGATAGAACTCCATCTGGGGATTGTTCTTGAGTTCGTTATAAAGATACATAATATGCAGGATATTCAGCAGCTGGCGCTTGTACTCGTGGAGCCTCTTTACCTGCACATCGAAAATGGAACGGGGATCCACTTCCACACCGTTATGCTCCAGGATATATCTGGCAAGGCGCACCTTGTTCTGATATTTGATATTCATGAACTCCTGCTGTGCTTTTTCATCCTCGGCATAAATTTTCAGGCCGCTGATTTTGGACAGATCAGTAATCCAGTCATTGCCCACATGATCCGTTACCCACTGTGCAAGCAGCGGATTCCCATGAAGCAGGAATCTTCTCTGTGTGATGCCGTTCGTCTTATTGTTGAACTTTTCAGGCATCATTTCATAGAAATCTCTCAGCTCCTGCTTTTCCAGGATTTCCGTATGGAGCCTTGCCACGCCGTTGACAGAGTAGCCGGATACGATAGCGAGGTGTGCCATTTTCACCTGTCCGTCATAAATAATGGCCATTTTGGCAATCTTGTTCTGATCTCCCGGATACTGCTGGGAAACCTGCGCTATGAAGCGGCGGTTGATTTCCTCCACGATCTGGTAAATTCTGGGGAGCAGCCTTGAGAACAGCTCAATGGGCCATTTTTCCAGGGCTTCCGCCATGATAGTATGGTTGGTATAGGCACAGGTTTTGGTGGTCACAGCCCATGCTTCATCCCAGGTGAGATAATAATCATCCATCAGGATACGCATCAGCTCGGCAATTGCCACCGTAGGATGGGTGTCATTGAGCTGGAAGGTCACCTTCTCATGGAATTTTCTGATATCGTCATGCTTTCTCATGTATTTTTCCACGGCCTCCTGGACGGAAGCGGAAATGAAGAAATACTGCTGCTTCAGCCGAAGTTCCTTGCCTGCATAATGGTTGTCATTGGGATAGAGGACCTCTACGATATTCCGGGCCAGATTCTCCTGCTCCACAGCCTTCTGGTAATCTCCCTTGTCAAAGGACTCCAGCTGGAAGCACTCCACCGGCTCCGCATCCCAGATGCGCAGTGTGTTCACGATCCCATTTCCATAGCCCACAATCGGCATATCATAGGGAATCGCCTTTACGGACTGATATCCCTCCTGTTTAAAGTTATTACGGCCGTTTTCGTCCACGTATACATTGACATAGCCGCCGAACTTAACCTCTTTGGCATACTCGGGACGGCGCAGCTCAAACGGGTTTCCATCTGCCAGCCAGTTATCGGGAACCTCTATCTGGTATCCGTCACGGATCTCCTGCTTGAACATGCCGTAACGGTAACGGATGCCGCAGCCATAAGCGGAATACCCCATGGTTGCCAGGGAATCCAGGAAGCAGGCAGCCAGTCTGCCCAGGCCGCCGTTGCCCAGCGCAGGATCAGGCTCCTGATCCTCCACCAGATTAATATCGATACCCAGATCCTCCAGGGCCTCGGCCACATCATTATAGGCCTGCAGGTTGATCAGGTTATTTCCCAGCGCGCGGCCCATCAGGAATTCCATGGACAGATAATAAACGGTCTTGGGATCCTGCTTCGCATATTCCTTCTGGGTATTCATCCAGTTGTCTACGATCACATCCTTGATAGCATAGGCTACCGCCTGAAAAATCTGCTGCTGCGTAGCCTCCTCCAGGGTCTTGCGGTAAAGAGTTTTCACATTATATATAACGCTGTTCTTGAAAAGCTCTTTGTCGAATTTCTGTAATACCGTTTTCTTAAGCATGTATTTCCTCCTCGATCCTCTTTATATTCTTTAATTACGGTCTTTTCCGGCACTTCCGGGCTTTGTCCTTTGCCCATGTTCGCCCAATACGTACAGTTTACAACAATTTACCAATAATGAAAACAGTAATTTTGTAAAAAGAACTGATAAAATAAGGTAAAGAAAGCCGCCACTTTAGCCAAGCGGCGGCCTTTCTCCCCTGAAAACCCGAATTACCGTACTTTGCAACTGTTCAGTTCACAGCACAGTTACTGTACTTTTTCAATTCCAATGGTCACATTTTCACCGTTTACGTTCCATTCCTTGCTTTCAGCCAGGTTTTCCCCTGCTGTAATGGAATCCGCAAGAACCTTGCCTGCAATGAACTCCTGATTGGAGGCGGCGATTCCTGCCACCTTTTCATTGCCGCACAGGGACACTCTGATGTGATCCATCACTTCAAAATCCGCTTCCTTACGCATGGTCTGGATCTTGCTGATGATTTCATATACAAAGCCTTCCTCGATGAGTTCTTCCGTCAGGTTCGTATCCAGAACTACTGTCATATTATTATCCGCCTCGGATACATAGCCTTCCTTCTGGGTCATTTCGATAAGAAGGTCATCCTTGGTCAGGCTTACTTCCACGCCGTTTACGTCGAATTTCAGCGCTCCTGCCGCATTCAGCTCATCCATGGCCGCATTGCCGTCCAGGGATGCCAGGGTCTTCTGGATGCCGCCCAGCTGTTTTCCGTATTTCGGTCCTACCGTACGCAGCTGCGGTTTGAAGGTATAGGTGGTAAAGTCTCTTACATCCTCCGTAAATACCACCTTCTTCACATTCAGCTCATCCTCCACGATCTCCTTATAGAAATCACTGAGGACGGTTCCGGCCTTCACGAACATGGTTCCGATGGGCTGGCGGTTCTTGATGTTTGCCGTATTTCTGCAGGCGCGTCCCATCACGACGATGTCCAGCACCTCTTCCATGGCTTCCTCAAGTTCCTTATCCACATAAGAAGGATTGGCTGTGGGGAAGTCGCACAGATGCACGCTTTCCGGCGCGCTCTTGTCCAGGCTTCTCACCAGGTTCTGATAGATCTCCTCCGTCATGAAGGGAATCATGGGCGCTGCCAGCTTGCTCACCGTTACCAGGGCTGTGTAGAGGGTCATGTAAGCATTGATCTTATCCTGCTCCATTCCCTTGGCCCAGAAACGTTCACGGCTTCTTCTTACATACCAGTTGCTGCATTCGTCCACAAAATCCTGCAGCGCTCTTGCCGCTTCGGGAATCTGATAGTTATCCAGACGGGTATCCACTTCCGTGATCAGCGTATTCAGGCGGCTAAGCAGCCACTTGTCCAGCACGGAAAGCTTATCGAATTCCAGCGTATATTTGGAAGCGTCAAAATTATCAATATTGGCATACAGTACAAAGAATGCGTAGGTATTCCACAGCGTCCCCATGAACTTACGCTGTCCCTCGATAACCGCTTTCCCATGGAAACGGCTGGGCAGCCAGGGCGCGCTGCTTGAGTAAAAATACCAGCGGATCGCATCCGCGCCGTATTCCTGCAGCGCTTCAAAGGGATCTACCGCATTGCCTTTGGACTTGCTCATTTTCTGTCCGTTTTCATCCTGCACCAGTCCCAGGACAATTACATTTTCAAAAGAGGTCTGGTCAAACAGCAGCGTGGATTCCGCCAGCAGGGAATAGAACCAGCCGCGGGTCTGATCCACCGCTTCGGAAATAAACTGCGCGGGGAACTGCTGCTCAAAGGTTTCCTTATTCTCAAAAGGATAGTGATGCTGGGCAAAAGGCATGGCTCCTGAGTCAAACCAGCAGTCAATTACCTCGGGCACACGCTTCATGGGCTTGACGCACTTCGGGCAGGGGATGGTGATGGCATCGATATAAGGGCGGTGAAGCTCAACGGTCTTCGCTTCCGGATTGCCGCTTAAGCGCTCCAGCTCCTCCCTGCTTCCTACGGAAAGCATTTCCCCACAGTCACACTGCCAGATATTTAAAGGGGTTCCCCAGTATCTGTTTCTGGAAAGTCCCCAGTCCTGGATATTCTCCAGCCAGTCGCCGAAACGTCCTTTTCCGATGGATTCCGGAATCCAGTTGATGGTATTGTTGTTGCCGATCAGGTGCTCCTTGACAGCGGTCATCTTGATGAACCAGGACTCTCTCGCATAATAGATCAGCGGCGTGTCGCATCTCCAGCAGAAGGGGTAGCTGTGTTCGAACTTCGGCGCGGAAAACAGCAGGTCTGCCGCCGCCAGCTCCTTTAAGATGATCGGGTCCGCTTCCTTGCAGAAGGTACCTGCCCAGGGAGTCTCTTTTGTCATTTCACCTTTGGCATCCACCAGCTGAACAAAGGGCAGATCATAATTACGGCCCACATTGGCATCGTCCTCACCGAAGGCAGGCGCGATATGAACCACACCGGTACCGTCCGTCAGGGTAACATAGTTGTCACAGGTTACATAAAATGCTTTTTTATGCTGTTTTTCACAGGTTTCCACCGCACAGTCAAACAGCGGCACATATTCCTTGTATTCCAGGTCCTTGCCCACATAAGTTTCCAGCACTTCATAGGCCGGCGCCTCCGGGTTTTCCTTGTTCAAATCGCCCAGCACGGTATCCAGAAGCGCCTGCGCCATATAATAGGTATAGCCGTCGGCAGCTTTTACCTTGGCATAGGTTTCCCCGGGGTTCACGCACAGCGCCACGTTGGAAGGCAGTGTCCAGGGTGTGGTGGTCCATGCCAGGATATAGGCATCCTCATCCTTTACCTTAAAACGTGCGATTGCGGAACGTTCCTTCACATCCTTGTAGCCCTGAGCCACCTCATGAGAGGACAGCGGGGTGCCGCAGCGCGGGCAGTAGGGAACGATCTTAAAGCCCTTGTAAAGAAGGCCCTTGTCCCAGATTTTTTTCAGCGCCCACCATTCGGATTCAATATATTCATCATGATAGGTTACATAGGGATCATCCATATCAGCCCAGAAGCCGACCTTTTTGGAAAAATCCTCCCACATGCCTTTGTATTTCCATACGCTTTCCTTACATTTTTCAATGAAAGGCGCGATGCCGTATTCCTCGATCTGCTCCTTTCCGTCCAGGCCCAGAAGCTTCTCCACCTCCAGCTCCACCGGAAGCCCGTGGGTATCCCACCCGGCCTTCCTGGGCACCATATAGCCCTTCATGGTGCGGTAACGGGGAATCATATCCTTGATTGCGCGGGTTTCCACATGTCCGATGTGGGGCTTGCCGTTTGCGGTGGGCGGGCCGTCATAAAAGGTATAGGTCGGGCAGCCCTCCCTGATTTTCATGCTTTTTTCAAAAATTTTGTTGTCTTCCCAGAATTGTTCCACCTCGTGTTCACGTTCCACGAAGTTCAGGTCTGTGTTTACCTTAGTGTAAAGTGACATTTCCTTCTTCCTTTCTTTCTCCGGCATACAGCCATTCCTGTTTGATAAATTCGCGTCCTGCCGCGTGTCCGCCGTCTTGCATGGCAGTTCAGATCTCCTGGCACCTGCGCCATTCTGCGTCTGAAACAAAAAAATCCCCGTCCTTTCTTGTAAAAGGGCGAGGTCTGAGGCTCGTTGTACCACCTGTTACATCATACGGCTTATAAAAACAGCTGCCAAACCTGTCCCTATAAGAAAATATGGTTTCCCGTAACGGGGGAAATCCGGCGTCGCCTACTCGAAAAACCGGATGCTTCCTGCATCCTGCGCTTTCTTTCAGCCTGCGGCTCCGAAGTGATGTTCACCATGTCTTACTCGTACCGGCCTCCCACCTGCGCCGGCTCGCTGCAACTTTCCAAACATGCCTACTGTCTTCATCACGGCCTTTGTTTCTGTGTTCATGTCGGTATTATATAGCCCGCAAAGCCGCATTGTCAAGGGCTTTCGTGCTTTATCCCCCCATTTGTGCGCAGAGGGGTATGCGGTGCTTCCGGCTGGTGTTCGGGGTCCGCTGTGTTCTCCGGGAGGCGGCGGGGCGGGTGGGTGTTTTGCAGGTGCCAGTTATGCTGGGCATTGCGATGAGCCCAGGGCTAAAATCGGCAGGTGGGGCTGCCGATTTTATGG
>ERZ780150.1353-NODE-1353-length-16246-cov-6.537953_pt1 | contig 16246 bp, 15 predicted proteins | sample MGYA00511019_ERZ780150 | MGnify/ENA primary metagenome ERZ780150 (study PRJEB29588, sample SAMEA2151633) | human gut metagenome | biome: human gut; feature: human-associated habitat; material: faeces | place: Denmark | collected 2008/2010 ...
AGCGAACTCGCGGTCAGCTCATCCGAGCTGACCGGTCAGTTCGTCCGAATTTAGCATAGTAGTAATTTATCGCCAAATGCATAGGTGCAAGAAGAATTGCAATTGCAATAAATACCAGTTCTGTTCGGAACAGGCTTTTCTGTGCCTTAACCTTTTTTCCTGTAACTCGAGCAAATTCTCTTCTGCCTTTTCTTTATAGTTTTCCATAGCAATATGTTCCCCTGTTAAAAGTTCATTGACACTGATTTTTAATAAATTACATAGTTCAAGCATTATGGATGCATCGGGTATACTTTTTCCAGTCTCCCACTTTGAAACTGCTCTATCAGTTATCCCAAGTTTTTCGCCAAGTGATGCCTGGGTATACCCACATTCTTTTCTGCAAGATGCAATAAACCTTCCTATTTTTTCTTGATTCATTTTTGGGAACCCTCCTTTCGCTACTGATGCTACAATATAGGTCTAAATAATACCACACACCAACAGTTGATATTCAAAAAACAGTACAATAATGCACTCAACTACCAGTTGATAATAAAATACTTCAAGAAATACGCCGTTTTCATATATAACATTGAGAGATAACTTCATAGTTTCTGTTCCCTATAAAATTAATTTATCAGAATTTACCAAATTGCCAAACAACGATTTATAGAACAGTATATCACAAAAAAATTCCTTATTCCATATGTTTTCCGAGTTATGGTAGCACATGTGAATTTTAAATAACATTTTCCACTCTCGGGCACATTGATTTTAAGGTCTATTTTTCCTTCACTGTGTGGTGCTGCTGAAACCTCTGGAAGTTTACCTTTGCTGATTACAAGCCCGTCCTGTGTCAGTTCATAATTGATCTTCACATAATCTTTCAAGTCATCAAAATCCATGTAGTTATGAAGTACCAGTTCTCCGCTTTCTTTGTTATAGGAAATAACTCTTGCCGGACGATAAACATTCTTGTATTCCAAAAGCCCTGTGTGCACCGTTCTGTCCGGATATACTAATCCATCCATGCAGAAATTACCATCATGGATTTCTTCGCCATGATCACCTCCGTAAGCGTAGATTGCCTTTCCATTCTCAGCAGTCCCATGAGCAATCGCATGATCACACCATTCCCAAACAAAGCCGCCGCACATTTTATCGTTATTCTGGATCATCTGGAAATAATCTTCAAAATCTCCAGGACCATTTCCCATACTGTGACAGTACTCTACCAAAAGGAATGGTTTGCTTCCATCCTTGTCCAGATATTCCTGAATCTCAGAAAGAGCTGGATACATACGGCTGTACACATCCAGATTTCTGTAATCATATGTTTTATCGTAATTACGATATCTTGCACTCTCATATTGGGTAATACGGTCTGGATCAAATTTTTTTGTCCATTCCAATGCTTTTTCAAAGTTACAACCATATGCGCTCTCATTTCCCATTGACCACATGACAATACAAAAACGGTTTTTATCACGTTCCACCATGAGTTTCACACGATCAACGATTGCCTCTTCCCATACCGGGTCATCAGCAATCTTTTCATTCCACCGTTTGAACCGGTTATAATCGGTGTCTTCTTTTCTGTAGAGCATAAATGGTCCATGAGCCTCAATATCTGCTTCATCTATCACCATAAATCCATACTTGTCACACATTTCATAGAAAAATGGTACATTCGGATAGTGGCTGGAACGGATCGCATTAAAATTATGCTGTTTCATTAACGTAAGATCCGTTATAATCTGTTCCCGGCTGATCGTAAACCCAGTAACCGGATCAGAATCATGACGATTGACTCCACGGAATTTAATCTTCTGTCCATTTAAGTAAATAACCTGATCTTTAATCTCTATCTTTCTGAGTGCAATATGATCTACGATTACTTCATTTTCTGTCTCAAGAATCAATTTATACAGATATGGATTTTCTGTATTCCAAAGTTCCGGACTTGCAATTTCTAAAACAGCAGCTCCTTCTTCGGCAATACTTCCTACTGCTACAACTGCTCCGTTTCTGTCTTCTATCGAAATCTTTACATTTACTGGGAAGTAAAACTTCATGTCAAGTTCTACTTTTGCAATCATATCCTCAATTTTTGTTTTTATATGGTAATCGCTGATTGCCTGCTCCGGACGTTTTAAAATGTACACATCCCGGAAAATACCACTCATACGGAATTTGTCCTGATCTTCCAGATAAGAACCATCACACCACTTCATTACTAAAACTGCCACGGTATTCGTTCCATCCTGAAGTACATCGGTAATATCAAACTCACTGGTCATATGTGAAACCTGACTGTATCCTACGTAAGAGCCATTGATCCATACATAAAAGCAACTGTCTACCCCTTCAAAGTTCAAAAAGGCTCTTGAAGCTTTCTCATCTCTTCTGTAATCAAAAGTATGCACATAAGCTCCACACGGAATATCCTGCGGCACGTATGGCGGATCAAACGGAAACGGATACCGGATGTTTGTATACTGATGCACATCATATCCTGCCATCTGCCATACACTCGGAACCTGAATCACATCAAAGTGTTCCGTATCATAATCCTTCTCAAAGAAAGAATCCTGAATGTCATAAATGCTGTTAAAATACTGGAATTTCCAAGTTCCATTCAATAACTGCACACGATCTGATTCTTCTCTGTGTTCCACCAGGTTATCCATTCTTTTGGATGCCGGAATATAATAGGCTCTGGCTGGCATTGTGTTTTCATGCAATACACTTAAATTCTCATAATAACGCGGTACAATCATAAATAGCTCTCCTCCAATACATATACTTTTTTGCTCTTTGTTCTCCCACAGAAAATCTTATTCTTTCCTTTTATTCTTACGTTTCTTTGTTTTCTAAATATAGATTATCCTAATCCGCAAAATATGTCTATGAATTAGATTGGACAAAATATGCACTAAATGATACAATAATAAAAAGTATGAAAAGAGGTGCCGTCCTATGTATATGAACGCCGGTTATTTGAACCACTCACATATGGATTTTAAAGACAAAAGTCGTCCACTGATTGTAGGAAGCTGTGGTACTTATCGTCTTTCCAGCCTTTCCAAGCTTCCCACCTACCGTCCAAGAGGACGTCTGGATTATCAGATTATATATATCACTGCTGGTTGTGGACATTTCCATTTTGATAATGTAGATAACGAAACGATTGTTCCTGCCGGTAACTTTGTACTTTACAGACCGAAAGAATTTCAGAAATATGAATATTATGGAGAAGATAAGACAGAAGTATACTGGATTCACTTCACAGGAAGCGATGTGAAAAATATCTTACGCCAATATGGATTTACAGATAAAGAACGTATCTTTCAAGTTGGTTCATCTAACGAATATGAACGGATTTTCAAACGTATTATCATCGAGCTCCAACGCTGTCAGGATAATTATGAGGAAATGCTTGTCCTTTTGCTACGCCATCTTTTAATTAGCTTTCACCGGGAACTGACTAGAGAGCACATATCAAAAAATGAATATCTTGATCGTGAGATGGATATCGCTGTTACCTTTTTCAGTGAAAACTATCATCAGAATATCAATATTGACGATTATGCTGCCTCACGAGGGATGAGTGTCAGCTGGTTTATCCGAAATTTCAAAAAATTCACTGGTTCCACACCAATGCAATTTATTGTAGGAATCCGAATCACCAATGCTCAGATTTTACTTGAAACAACAACTTATTCCATCAATGAGATTTCTAAGATTGTCGGGTATGATAACCAGCTTTATTTCAGCCGACTCTTCCACAAGCTAAAAGGATATTCACCTAGAGAATACCAAAAGATAAGAAATAAGTTCTAAAAACCATAATATTATAAGAATCCAATTTATCTAGTTTGCTTATCGGACTTCGGGTGCCGATCAGTTGGCGGACAACAGAAAAATCAGTCATTAAAGGAAGGTGTCATCTGCTACGGCAAAGGAATTTAGATTGACATAATTATATTATGTAAACTATCTAAGTAAAAATTTAATTTATGCTAAAATACTAAAAGCCGCTCGTTCCTTTTCATGGATCCGGGCGGCATATAAATTCTATTTGATGGTTTGATATTCCAAAAATGAAATCAATTCATTTAAATTTAATTCTACATTCTTAGGAATCGTTAATTCCAGCATATTCGTCTGATCCTGGAGCCATAAATAGTCTCTCTGCTCCTCTTCTTCCGAATAATAATATTCAAAACCATCCTGTACTTCTTTTGAACCTGCGTCTGGATTGTTTCTGATCATTGTCTCCAAACCACTCTTTCCATCAGAAAGTCTGTGTGTAAATAGGACAAATCCATTGTCATAGTGGCAGGAAAAATATCCCTCCCGGACCTGAATGTCCTTCAAGGATGTCTTCCATGGATTGTTATCATTGATCCAGTAAATCCGCTCGGTTGGAAGTTCTGATCGTATATTAGGCGAGTCTGAAGTCTGATATGCATAGATAAAGCTCTCTAAATTTTTGTATGTATCCGGTGTGCTAAGCACATATTCCTCTGTCTCTGTTGAGGTGTCTGCACTTTCATTCGTTTGGTTCAGGCAACCAGAAATGAGCAGTGCGGCAGTCAAACATAATACCATATATTTTCTCATACCCTTACACCTCACTCATGAAATCCATTGCGGCTGCTCCATTTACTTCTCTTCCATCAACAATCGATACAACGTCGGTTCCGCATGAATTTCCTTCAGGATCGCCTTGATCGCCTCCCGGTTCTCCTTCCGTTTCCCCTGCTTCACCGCCCGGATCAAAAGATTCTTCGGCGTGTGCTCCATATCGATAAACTCCAGGATCTGCACCCGGTATCCCATGGCCTCCAGCACTTCCGCACGAAGGGCATCTGTATAAAGCGCTGCCATCCGCTCCTTGATAATTCCATAATGGAACACCGGCGCAAATAACTCGCTCTTCATCTGCTTATTCACCTCATGCTGACAGCACGGAACAGACAGGATCACCTTCGCATTCCAGCGGACCGCCTTTTCCAGCGCGTAATCCGTCGCAGTATCGCACGCATGGAGCGTCACGACCATATCGACCTCATCCGTTCCCTCGTAGGAAGCAATATCCCCATGAAGGAACTCCAGTGAGTCATATCCAAACTTCTTCGCAAGACGGGAACAGTGTTCGATCACGTCTGTCTTCAGGTCCAGACCAGTGATCCGCACCGGATAGCCCTTTAAGACCTTGAGATAATAGTACATCGCAAAGGTTAGATAAGACTTTCCACAGCCAAAATCAATGATCCTGGTCTCCTTCTCCTTATCAAGCTTTGGAAGCACGTCCTCAATAAACTCCAGGAACCGGTTGATCTGGCGGAATTTGTCATACTTTGCGTGGACGATGGCCCCGTCCTTCGTCTGGACACCAAGTTCCACAAGGAACGGAACCGGGATTCCCTCTTCCAGGATATACCGTTTCTTCCGGTTATGGGAAAGACCGCCAGCCCACGCAGCCTTAAGAGCCGCGTCAGAACCACCGGTGGACCCGCTATCCTGGCCGGAAGCGGAAGCTGCCACGTTTGCCACAGCCGCCTTTTTCTTCACCTTCACGGTAATCTTCCCCTTCTTGCTCACAAGAACCGTTCCGCTCTTATCCTGCGCCTCCAGCTGAAGCTGCCGGAAGCTTGTCTCCATAAGACTTTCCAGATAATCCACCGCTTCCTCCGCGGTGAAATTCTTGTGGAATGCCTGCTTTCCGATAAACTCCTCTGCCTGAAAATGCAGGGCGCCTTTCGCTAACACCGGACGGATCTTTGCCTTCAGAAAATCGTTCTTCTCCGCCTGTCCGCTGGCCGTGACCTGGATCAGACGCTCATTTAAAAAATCAGTGAGTACACTGTGAAGCTCTCTCTTTTCCATCACTTCTTCTCTCCCCAGCCGCCGCGCAAAAGCTTTGGCTCATCCATCAGATGGGCGAAATCGTTAAAACGGTTTAACAACATCTCCCCGTCGGACTCCCGGTAATAAAATTCCGTGATCCCACAGTTTTCCAGATGCTTCGCGAGCAGCGGAACATATGCGCCGTCCATATGGAGATAATGGGTCACAAGACTCCGGATCACGCCCCCATGGGTGACGACAGCCACGGTCTCTGCGCCAGACTTTACGATCTCATCCATGACCGGAACGGCCCGGCGGATCACATCTGCAGCGTTCTCCCCGCCCGGATACGGAAGATCTTTCTTCATGGAAGCTCTGGCGGCAAAAAAATCCGCGTAGCGCTCCATAATCACATCGTCGGAAAGTCCCTCCAGATCACCGAAGGAGATCTCCCGGAGACCTTCCCGGATGATCCTCGGCGCATGGAGCTTTTCGTTGATAATATCGGCTGTCTCACACGCGCGGATCAGATCACTGGACCAGACGGCGTCGATGGATTCTTTTTTTAGCCTCTCCCCGAGAAGCTCAGCCTGCCGCCTTCCAGCATCGGAAAGCGGCACATTTACATTGCAAAGCGGGCTGTTCTGCCTGCCGTGACGGATCAGATAGATTCTCATAGTTTCTCCTGTTTAGTTCTTAAAGCTGTGGATCGGAGCCGGAATCCGTCCGGTTCTGCTTACAAATTTTTCACAGCTGAATGCGTTTACCGGCATGATCGGCGCATGTCCTAAAAGACCGCCGAACTCTACCGTCTCGCCCACACCTTTTCCGATTACCGGGATCAGGCGGACCGCTGTTGTCTTCTGGTTTACCATACCGATCGCCGCCTCATCCGCGATGATTCCGGCGATGGTTGCGGCACTTGTGTCTCCCGGAACCGCGATCATGTCAAGACCCACGGAGCATACGCAGGTCATTGCTTCCAGTTTCTCGATGGTAAGAGCACCCTCGTTGACCGCATCGATCATTCCCTGGTCCTCGCTGACCGGAATAAACGCACCGGAAAGTCCGCCGACGTAGGAAGATGCCATAACGCCGCCTTTCTTTACCTGGTCATTTAACATAGCGAGGGCAGCCGTTGTCCCCGGTGCGCCTGCGCGCTCTAAACCGATCTCCTCCAAGATCTCAGCGACGGAATCGCCCACAGCCGGAGTCGGTGCTAAAGACAGATCGATAATACCGAACGGGATACCGAGGCGTGCAGATGCCTCTTTCGCAACAAGCTGACCTACACGGGTGATCTTGAATGCAGTCTTTTTAATCGTCTCACATAACGTCTCGAAATCAGCACCGCGGACAGACTGCAGCGCTGTTTTTACAACACCAGGTCCTGAAACACCTACATTGATGATCGCGTCAGCCTCTGTGACACCGTGGAATGCACCTGCCATGAACGGGTTGTCATCCGGTGCATTACAGAAAATAACAAGTTTCGCGCAGCCTAAGCAGTCGTTGTCCTTTGTGTACTCTGCGGTTCTTACGACCATCTCGCCCATTAAACGGACAGCGTCCATATTTAAACCGGTCTTTGTGGAACCGACGTTGATGGAGCTGCAGACAAAGTCTGTCTCTTTTAACGCCTGTGGGATGGAGCGCATCAGATTCTCATCGGCTGTAGTCATGCCCTTTGAAACAAGTGCGGAATATCCGCCGATAAAATTGACGCCTACGGTTTTTGCCGCGCGGTCGAGAGTCTTTGCGATGGTCACAAAATCTTCCGGACTCTTGCATGCAGCACCGCCCACCAGGGCGATCGGAGTCACGGAAATACGCTTATTGACGATCGGAATTCCGAAATCACGCTCAATCTGTTTTCCTGTCGGAACAAGATCCTTTGCGAGAGTCGTGATCTTGTTGTAGATCTTTTCGTTTAACTTGTTGAGATCGGAGTCACAGCAATCCAGAAGGCTGATGCCAAGGGTGATGGTGCGGACATCCAGGTTCTCGTGCTCGATCATATTGTTAGTCTCGTTTACTTCCAGACGTGTAATCATAATCTTTTCCCTCTCCCTAATCAAATACGGTGCATTTTTGTAAAGATCTCTTCACGCTGGCACTTGATGTTGACGCCGATTCCAGTGCCGATCTCATCGAGACCGGAAGCCATTTCATCGAATGAAACGCTTGCGCCGCTTCCATCCACGATCATCATCATGTTGAAATACTCCTGAACAATGGTCTGGGAAATATCAAGGATGTTAATTTTATGGTCCGCAAGATATGTACATACCTTTGCGATGATGCCTACGGTGTCTTTTCCTACTACAGTGATAATAACTTTATCCATGGAAATTTTCCTCCTTGTGTTGTGCCTTCCGCGTATTTTTAATTTGATCCGGCCCGGCAGACATGGTCTGCTGAAAGACGGGAATCCTGGGAAAGGTAGCATTATGCAGTGTTAAAGCATAAAAAATTTCTTAAAATATATCATTACATTCCATAAGATGCAAGCTTTTTTTGATGTACACCTGTACGAAAATGCAGGCCGCTGCAAAGAATCATGTGGGACGCCCGAATATGCCGGGACATTCTCTCTGACTACAGGCTGATAATCTCCGACATTTCATCCCGCTTCGCCACGGCCAGATGGAAATCGTCTGCATGGTACGGACAATCCCCCATGTCGATCTCCAGACGCACCGTCTCATACGCCAGCTCCGGAATATTGTTCTCCTTGCTCAGATGGCCGAGTAATATATGTTTCAATCTGCCGCTTAAAATGCAGTTCAAGAGACGCCCTGCGTTTTCGTTGGAAAGATGTCCGAAATCCCCCATGATGCGGCGCTTTAAGTAGTACGGATACGGTCCCGTCTCCAGCATCCTGAGATCATGGTTGGACTCCAGAAGCACCGCGTCCAGATCCAGCAGATGGTCGACGGTATACTGATTAAAATGGCCGAGATCCGTCGCTACCGCCACGGACTTGTTTCCCGACTGGATCCGGTATGCCACCGGGTCTGCGGCATCGTGGTCGATGTGAAATGGCTTGACTGTCAGATCCCCCAGGGCGAACTCCGTGTCCGGAAGGATCGGGTGAAGAAGCTCTTCCGGATACTCTCCAAGGCCCTTGATCTTTTTGATCTCATTTAACGTCCCTTCCGTCGCGTAGATCGGGACCTCATATTTTCTCGCGAGGACGCCGAGTCCCTTCACATGGTCAGAATGCTCATGAGTGATGCAGATCCCGTCCAGCTCGCTTGTCTTTAATCCAACCTCGTTGAGCCCCTGCTCGATCCGCTTCGCGCTGATACCGGCATCGATCAGAATGTGGCTCTCCTCCGTTCCTGTGTAGATGCAGTTTCCACTGCTGCCGCTGGCAATACTAACAAATCTCATGGTCAAGGATCTCCTTCAGCTGTCGTTTGATATCGGACTCGTCCCCATTGTTGTCGATGACCCGGTCGCAGAGCGCGCGGTACTCTTCCTCCGATGCCTGTCTTCCGATGATATCCTCGCACTTTTCGCGGCTATAACCCCGGTTTGCCATAAGGCGGATGATCCGATTCTCCTTTGTGGTGTAGACATACCACAGCTCGTCAAAGAGGTCCTTCGGCGCGGTGTCAAAGACTGCCGCCTCGATGATCACAAGATGCTCCTCAGCCGCTTCTGCTGCCTCTTTCATGGTCTTCCACACAAGCGGATGGATGATGGAGTTCATGGTCTTTAACGCATCCTTATTGCGGAAGATCACATCCGCCAGTGCCTTCCGGTCCACGGACCCGTCCGGGTCGAGAAATGAGGTTCCGAGAGCTTCCGTGACTTTTTTCAGTCCCTCACTTCCCGGCTCCATGAGATCGTGAGCCACAAGATCCGCCAGAATGATCTTCGCTCCAAAATCCTCTTTCAATACCGCCAGCACACTGCTCTTTCCAGCGCCGACACCGCCTGTAATTCCAATAATTTTCTTCTTCTGTTCCATTTATTTCGCCTCAAACCAGTTCTTTCCGCCATGCATGTCGATCTCCAGCTCCACCTTTAAGGATGCCGCATGGTGCATCTCCTCGGACAGGATCTTCATAACTGTCTCCTTCTCGTCCTCCGCCGTCTCGATGAGAAGCTCATCGTGTACCTGCAGGATCAGCCTAGAGCGGAGGTTCTCTTTTCTCAGTCTCTCGTCCACCCGGATCATGGCGATCTTGATGATATCGGCAGCGGTTCCCTGGATCGGGGAGTTCATCGCCACGCGCTCGCCGAAGGAACGCTGCATAAAGTTCGAGGATTTTAACTCCGGCACCGGGCGGCGGCGTCCGAACATGGTGGTGACGTACCCCTGTTCCTTTGCGTGAGCCACAAGGCTGTCAAGAAATGACTTGACCTGTGGGTAAGTCTCAAAATACCGCTCGATATACTCCATGGCCTCTTTTCTGGAGATGCTCAGGTCCTCGCTGAGTCCAAAGGCACTGATCCCGTACACGATCCCGAAGTTCACGGCCTTCGCGTTGCGGCGCTGCAGCGGTGTCACCTCGTTTAACGGGATATGGAACACCTGGGACGCCGTGATGGCGTGGATATCCTGGGCAGTCTTATAAGCCTCGATCAGGCGCTCATCGCCGGACATGTGGGCGAGGACGCGCAGCTCGATCTGGGAATAGTCGGCATCCAGGAACAGGAAACCATCCCGCGGGACAAAGACCTTCCGGATCTCCCGTCCAAGCTCCATGCGGATCGGAATGTTCTGGAGGTTCGGCTCCGTGCTGGAGATCCGGCCCGTCGCCGTGATCGTCTGGTTAAAGCGGCTGTGGATCCGGCCATCCTCTTTGATATATGTTCCCAGACCGTCCGCGTAGGTGGAATTTAACTTTGTATACTGCCTGTAATCTAAGATCTTCTGGATCACCGGGTAATCCGGGGCGAGCTTTTCAAGGACATCTGCCGCTGTTGAATAGCCGGTCTTTGTCTTTTTTCCGCCCTTGATCTGCATCTTCTCAAACAGGATCTCGCCTAACTGTTTCGGGGAGTTGATATTGAACTCCTGTCCTGTCATCTCCCAGATCTCCTTCTCGAGAACGGCGATCTGTTTCTTCAATTTCCCGCCGTAGGCGGTGAGTTCTTCCCGGCGGACCGCAATTCCCTCATCTTCCATGTGGAATAACGTATAGATCAGCGGAAGCTCGATATTCCGGTAAAGATCCTCCATTCCTTCTGCTGCCAGACGCTCTGAGAGCGGTTTCCCGGCGGCAAAAGCGGTGTGGGCCATAAGTCCCGCCATGCGGATAAAATTATCCTGTTCTTTCGCGCAGGCGTCCTTATAGGACATCTTTTTGATCAGGTCTGCCCTTGACGGAACCGTCATGCCGAGAACATCCCTCGCAATGTCATCGTACCCATAAGTGTCCTTTAACGGATTTAAAAGGTACGCCGCGACACCCGCATCGTAAACGGTATCCCCGTAGGAAAGCTTCGCAAACGGCAAAGAATACTTGAGATCCAGCACCCAGGCATGGCCTGTGCGGCAGAGCTCTTCATACTTTCCGGCGATATAGCCTTCTGTCATAAAGCCGCCGACCGGGAAAATATAGCTTCCGGTCTCCTCAAAGCTTAAAGCGAGAGCTGTCACGGAGCCGTTCTCCGCGAGAAGCTCCATACCGATGCGCTCTTCTTTTTTTGCCTTTTCAAAGAGCGCGTCCGCCTCTGAGAAATCTTCCACGAGGACAAACTGCTTCTCCAGTCCGCTCTCATTCCTGATCCCCTCGCCAAATCTCGCTGCGATGGACTTAAACTCCAAACGTTTCATATATTCGTAAGCGGCCGGTGTATAGAGATTTTCCAGCTTCGCGTCCGCCATGGAAAACTCAATGGGGGCATCGATACAGATTCTTGCAAGTTTCAGGGAGAGATCTGCAAGGTCCTTGTGTTCCTCCAGCGCCTTCTTTGCCCTGGGCGGTTTTACCTCCTCGAGATGGGCGTAGATATTCTCCAGGTTCTGGTACTGTACGATCAGGTTTGTCGCCGTCTTCTCACCGATGGACGGAACACCCGGGATATTGTCAGACTGGTCGCCCATCAGGGCCTTCACCTCGATAAACTGCTCCGGTGTTACCTGGTACTCCCGGATCACGTCCTCCGGGTAATAGTTGTGTACTTCTGTGGTTCCACGGCTTGTCTTCGGAAGACAGATCCGGATATGGGTGTCGGAAAGCTGTAAAAGATCCCGGTCTCCGGAGAGGATCGTCACCTCATATCCATCTTTCTGCTCACGTTTCGCGATGGTTCCAAGGATATCGTCCGCCTCATATCCCTCTTTTGTGAGGATCGGAACACCCATGGCCGTCAGGACTTCCTTCATAAGCGGTACCTGCTCGTGAAGCTCCTCCGGCATCGGTTTTCTTGTTCCCTTGTAGGCGTCGAACATCTTATGTCGGAAGGTCGGCGCTTTTAAGTCAAAGGCCACCGCCAGGTAGTCCGCTTTCTCCTCATCGAGAACCTTGAATAAGATATTTAAAAAGCCATAGACCGCGTTCGTGTGAAGACCTTCCGAGTTCGTCAGGTTCGGCACACCGTAGAACGCGCGGTTTAAGATGCTATGACCGTCGATCAGTACGAGTTTTTCCATGTTCACTCCTGTTTCACGATAATATTTATAAGCTTCCTATTACAAAAAGCCCATCGTCTTCCAGATCCGAAGCTGCAAAAGGATCATGACGACTAACGCCATTCCGCCCAGAGTCGTGACCGCGTAGGTCGCGATCTGGAATATGGAGATATGGCGCAGGGTCCGGTAGGATTCCGCTACCTTTCGTTTTAAATCTCCCACGATGTCGTATGTTCCATCCGCCTCGTCCAGCTTTTTTAAACCCACATCCACCATATAGTGGATCTCCAGCTCTTCCCTGCAGTTATCACACGTTTTAATATGGTCCAGGAAATCTTCCAGCTCCGTTGGGGACAGCTCATCCTTCATATACGGAACTACCATCTTTTCTGCTTCCACACAGGTCATGGAACACACTCCTTTCAGCTTTAATCTTAAGAAGCCCGCATAAATGCAAAAAGACACGACCATCTAATGAGAGTCATGTCTTTTCGTTTCTGCCGGCGGCCGGACTTGAACCGGCACGAAGTTACCCCCGTCAGATTTTGAGTCTGATGCGTCTGCCATTCCGCCACGCCGGCATATCTTCGCGGCTGTGTATTTCAACAGCCGCATATAATTCTATCATAAGAACATGAAAATTGCAAGGAGATTTTAGTGGTGGAACAGACGAATACCGGTGAATGCCATCGCCATTCCGTATTTGTTGCACACATCGATCACGTTGTCGTCACGGACAGATCCACCCGGCTGCGCGATATACTTTACGCCGCTCTTGTGGGCGCGTTCGATATTGTCGCCGAACGGGAAGAAGGCGTCAGAGCCGAGAGCCACATCCTGCATCTTGTCGAGCCATGCGCGTTTTTCCTCTTTTGTGAATACCGGCGGTTTTTCGGTGAATACTTTCTGCCACTCACCGTCTGCGAGAACATCCATATACTCGTCCCCGATATAAACGTCAATGGCGTTGTCGCGGTCCGCACGTTTGATCTTGTCGATAAACGGAAGGTTTAATACCTGCGGAGCCTGACGGAGAAACCAGTTGTCTGCCTTCTGACCCGCAAGACGTGTACAGTGGACACGGGACTGCTGACCTGCGCCGATACCGATGGCCTGTCCTCCCTTCACATAGCATACGGAGTTGGACTGTGTGTATTTTAAGGTGATCAGGGAGATCATAAGGTCGATCTTTGCGGAATCCGGGATCTCCTTGTTCTCTGTCACAACGTTCGATAAGAGATCCTTATCGATCTTTAAGTTATTTCTTCCCTGCTCAAAGGTCACGCCAAATACCTGTTTGTGCTCGATCGGTGCCGGAACGTAGGACGGATCGATCTGGATCACATTGTATTTGCCGTTCTTTTTCTGTTTTAAGATCTCAAGAGCTTCCGGTTCATATCCCGGAGCGATCACGCCGTCGGATACCTCGCGTTTGATAAGCTTTGCGGTGTCAACATCGCAGACATCGGAAAGGGAAATAAAATCGCCGAAGGAGGACATACGGTCTGCGCCTCTTGCTCTCGCGTAAGCACTTGCAAGCGGGGAAAGCTCACCGAGATCGTCCACCCAGTAGATCTTTCTTAAAACTTCATCCATCGGAAGACCTACTGCGGCACCTGCCGGAGAAACATGCTTGAAGGAAGTAGCTGCCGGAAGACCTGTCGCTTCCTTTAATTCCTTAACGAGCTGCCAGCCGTTCAACGCGTCGAGAAGGTTGATGTAGCCCGGCTTTCCGTTTAAGACTGTGATCGGAAGATCACTTCCGTCTTCCATGTATACACGGGACGGTTTCTGGTTCGGGTTGCATCCGTATTTTAATTCCATTTCATTCATGATTTGTTTTTCTCCTTTTGATACGACTAGTGATTTTTATTTACAATTCTTGTCTCATACTTTCCGGTCTCGATATCGATGAATCTGACAAAGAGGGAAACCTTGTTGTCCTCATTCAGGCTCTCCCATACATTCTCTGTGAAGCTGTCGATATCGCCCTCAATGGCAATGCGCTTCGGCTCACCCTCAAAGCTCGGAAGCGGATTTCCGTCGTTCATGTAGGTGTGGATGAAACGTCCCTCACTGCTTAATGGCTTCTCATATGCGTATGTAAAGCGGCTGCAGCTATCCGGGTTTCCATCACTGCTCTTTAAGATGGACATCGCAAAGTTGTAGTTCCCGTTCTCAATGTGCATGATTCCGGAGATTCGCGGAGTGTAGTTCGGGCCGTCCGGCTCAAACTCGCGGCAGCGCAGGGACTGCTCGAAGGTCTGCTGGCGGTCCATTCCGTCGTAGATCGTATCTGTCTGGTCGCCGTTTGTCACGATGGTCTTATTTCCGAGAACGCGCACCGGGGCGTAGATGATAAGGCTCGGGTCCTCTAATTTTGACGGATCAAACGCCTGAGTACGGATTCCTTCACCATCCTCTACAAAGACACGGTTGCGGCTGTTGCTGCTTCTTCCCATAATAAAATATGCGGTCACGGCTGTCTTTCCATCGGCTGATTTTCCGATCACGATTCCTCTTCCCGGATAAGAATTGTTTTTTAACTCCTCTGAAAGTGATAATAACTTCATGGAAGTACTCCTCCTGTTTTCGTATAAGATCACCGGAATTTGTACCGGCGACGGGTTTTAATTTTATGATAACATACTTCCTGCAGATTGAGTATTTAAAATTACTTATCAACGATCCCGGCGTTTTCTTATGAAATGCTTTCATTTATTTAAAAAAATCGTAATGTGGCGTTCATGTACAAGAGGCAGGTCTTCATGATATAATATAACTGTCTTAGAAAGATAAACCTGGTACCGGACAGGCTTTCTTCCATTCGCCTATTCCGGTGCCGCATTAAAATACGATAAAAGGAGCTGATCTTCTTATGAGAAAAAATCTTTATAAATTTGCCGCTTTGACAATGTTTGCCGCATTATCCATCACCGCATGCAAAAAACACGAGGCTGTGGACATCTCTGGAATTCATACGTCCGCTGCGGAGACCATGGCGGAAACTACTTCCAATGAAACAAAGGCTGATCCGGCAGCAGACAATTCAAAAAGTGACTCCTCAAAAACGGATGCTTCAAAAGCCGGATCTTCTGAGGTCGAGACGCAAAAGGATTCCAACGCCTCCGACGCGTTAAGCGTGAAATCGAAGATCGCGACCGAAAAGACCGGAAAGGTCTCCATCGAATACCCGATCCTCTCCAATCTCCGTGATGCATCCATGACCCAGGCCGTCAATGAGCTTTTAAAGAAAGAGGCGACCTCGATCATCACTGCCTGGGAGCTGGACACCGAAAAGGATGAGGTTTCCATCAACTGTGATCTGGTATCCCTCGATAAAAACAAGGCGGTATTTACATTCCACGGAATGGTAAACGTTGCAGAAACAGCCCATCCGTCAAATGTGCGCTATGCCGTCTCTGTGAACTTAAATACGGGATCACCGATCGGTCTGACTGCGTATGCAGATGTGGATTCCATCGCGGAATACCTTTCTTCCGATGACGTTGTGGTGGTAGAACCGGCGGATATAGCAGCTGAAGTAAAGGATTCCATCAAGTCCAGCGGAAAGGACCTCTGGCAGACTGTGTTTGCAGAATGTGATTTTACTTCCGTAAAGGACGGGACATTCCCGCAGGCGTTTTCCTACGAAAAGGACGGAGATATCTACCTGATCGTTCCGGTGAGCCATGCGGCGGGTGATTATGCCCTTGTAAAATATTCACCGGAAACAAAATAACAATAGACGCATCCGAAAACACGAAAAACGCATGAGTAAATAAATTGTGAACATGCCCCTTTTCTGGTAAAATT
>ERZ780150.1356-NODE-1356-length-16221-cov-3.093344_pt1 | contig 16221 bp, 18 predicted proteins | sample MGYA00511019_ERZ780150 | MGnify/ENA primary metagenome ERZ780150 (study PRJEB29588, sample SAMEA2151633) | human gut metagenome | biome: human gut; feature: human-associated habitat; material: faeces | place: Denmark | collected 2008/2010 ...
ATTTACATCCAAACGGCCTGTATCTTTTTGACGAACCAGAAGCTGCATTATCACCCCAAAGACAGCTTACATTGTTAATGCAAATATATCGATTTGCAAAAGAAGGAGCACAGTTTTTTATAGTTACCCATTCGCCTATTCTATTAGGTATACCAGATGCAGACATCTATTGTTTTGACAATGGGCGAATTCATTTATGTGAATATGAAGAAACAGAGAGCTATCAGATAACGGAAATGTTCATAAACAATAGACAGATGTTGCTTGATAGACTGCTCACAGATTAGTGCTGATGAAAATCGAAGGATAAAATATGGAATTGAATGAAAAGAATCTGCCATTGGCAAAATGGCTGATTGATAAGACGAATACAAAGGACTATCGCATAGGAAATCTCTCAGGAATGAAACATCCAAAGGTGGATGGGAATCTTTTGAAAACAGTAGGTGGCAGAGAGGAACTGGTCAGACAGGCAAAAGTTTTGGAACGAATTCCAGCATTAGGCGGAAAAGAATATCTGCATTTTGACTGGAGAGAAATGAATACAGATATTACGAGGATTGATTATCGGGTAGAAGTGATTCCAAGATTGTGTGAGCTGATTGGAATCATGGATTCAAGAGAGCGTCAGTTACAGGCAATTTCAAGAATATGCAAAATGCAGGTGGATGTATCCGAAAGCTGTCTAAGCGCTTATTGTGATCATGTGTTAGAACAGCTGAATAAAGGAAATACGAAAGAGTTATCCAAAGCGGAGGATGAAGAATTTCTTAAATGCCTGAAAGCTTTAGCTGATCTGAAAGAACCGGAATGGAAGCGTGTGTTCAGCTCTAAAGTATTTGAAAAGAAAAATGATATCACACCATCTAAAGTTTTCGAACGCATTTATCAAGGTGCAGTTATTGAAGCTTTGAAATACTCTCCGCAATATGACGAGGGCATGTCAGATGATGAGATACTGGCAGCACATGGAATATTGAGTTATTCTCAGACATTAGAATGGAAAGGTGCTGTGGAGTATTGCCTGACAGATCGAAATGGCACAGCGAGTGAGGAGAAAATTGATACTTCTTCGAATCATTATGGAACAGTACTTAATGCACAGACATTAGAGCATGCCATTCCAACTTTACAAAAAGGTGTTGAAAAAATCATTGTGATTGAGAATAAAGCGAATTACGAAAGTATGGAATACGATCCAAAAGTTTTATATATCTTTTGTCATGGTTACTTTTCGCCAAAAGAAATTCGCTTTTTACAAATGTTAATGAAGACAGCACCGAATGAAATCCAATGCTATCATTGGGGAGATATGGATTACGGCGGAATACAGATCTTTTTATACAATGAGAAAAATATTTTCCCAAATCTGATTCCATGGAGGATGGACGCTCCCTCTTATAAGGCAGCGTTGGAAAATGGAAAAGGAATTAAGCTAAGCAGCGGAAAGCAGAAAAAGTTAGAGGCATTAAATGCCGGTAAATTGGAAACGCTGAAACAGTGCATATTGGAAAATAAGATGGAGATCGAGCAGGAAATGTTAATATAAAAACGTCTCGATTTCATCTACAGTCATCATATTATACACACTCTTATGAAAAGCGGCAGCAACTTCGAATTCCCCATAACTACTTTCTTCAAAATCATAACTATCACGATGAAATTGACTCAGTTGGAATACTTTTGTGTGGCAGCAAGATATCATAATATTACAAAAACAGCGAAAGAGTTATTTGTAACTCAGCCATCGGTGTCAAATGCAATTAAATCGTTGGAAGAAGAATTTGGAGTCAATTTATTCTATAGACACAATAATAAATTGACATTAACACCAGAAGGAGAAAAATTTTATAAAAGTGCAGAAGAGTTGCTTGCCCATGCAGATGCGGTTACTTCTGAATTTTATGAATTAAGAAAACAAGTGACTCCTATCAGAATCGGAATTCCGCCGATGCTTGGAACAATTTATTTGCCTGATATGTATCTTTCATTGCGAGAAGAATTTCCGGAAGTGGATTTCCGATTATATGAGTATGGTTCAATCAAAGCATGCGAGCTTGTGCTGGATGAGAAATTGGATCTGGCGATTGTGAATGCAGAGCAGACAGCAATTGATAAATGTAATCTGCATGTAATTGATACAGAGGATTTGTTATTTTGTGTTTCAAAAGATCATCCTCTTGCAAATCAAAGTACGATGCGTCTAACAATGTTGGCAGAAGAACCATTGATTTTGTTTAATACAGATTCTGTTCAGGTTATGACACTGACTAGACAATTTAAAGCAGCCGGTGTAAATCCACATGTCATTTTAAATACCAGTCAAGTGACAACATTAATTAATATGATTAAGTCAGAAAGAATAGGTTCATTTTTATATCGCTCAATGCTGGAAGACCATCCGGATCTTGTTGGAATCCAGGTATTTCCATCGATTGAACAGAGAATAGGAGTAATCTGGAGAAAAGGGAAATATCAAAATGCAATGACGGAGAAGGTCATTAATTATTTAAAGAAATATTAAGCACAGGATAAATTACCCTGCGCTTAAATCCTGTATTTATTCTATTCAGCAACTTCCTCATCTGCTTCCTCAGCAGCATCGGCAGCAGATACGTGAACCTCTGTAATTGTAACTACAGTAGCTTCAGCATCAGTCATCAGATCGACGTCTTTGTCCTGAGCAATTGGCAGGTCGCATACACGAATCGTATCGCCGACCTTTAACTCTCCGACATCAACTTCAACTTTTTCTACCAGTGCAGCAGGAAGTGCCTTGAATGAAATCTCATGTAGCATCTGCTGTGGAACACCGGCGGTAGGAGCATTGAAGCTGTATTTTGCAGCATTTATATTTATGGATCTGCAATATATTGGACAGACGGTATTTAAATCATTAAATAAAAAGAAACAGGCAATCTTCTTTTCATTACTTAGAAAAGTATTTATAGTTGTGCCATTAACATATTTGTTTCCATATACATTTCACATGGGAACAAGAGGTGTGTTTTTAGCAGAACCGATATCAAATGTAATTGGAGGAAGTTTGTGTTTTATTACAATGCTGGCAATTGTAATGCCAGAGTTGAAAAGAATGAAGGAGGAGAAGCATGAGTGAGTTAGATGTGATTCAAGGTTTTTTTAAGAAGGAGCAGAAAGATAAAATTGACAAATATCGTATTTTAAATGAAACGGTTGTAAAGGGACAAATCCTTTTTACAGGATCATCATTGATGGAACAATTTCCGATAAATGAATTGTTAATGACTGAGAAAATGGATTATATTATTTACAACCGCGGAGTTGGCGGGTTCACAACAGATGATATGTTAGAAAATATGGATGTTCAGGTGTTTGGTACAGAGCCGTCTAAGATTTTTATTAATATTGGAACAAATGATATTAGTGATCCGTCGATTTCTTTTGAGGAAGCACTTACACATACCATAATAAATTATGAGAAGATTCTGGTGCAAATTAAAGAAAAATTGCCGGAAACACAGGTGTATATGATGGCATATTATCCTGTTAAAGAGGATGATCCGTTGCCAGAGGGGGAATTGGGCAGAACGATGTTTAAAAATCGGAATAATACAAATATACCGATAGCTAATGAAGAAGTTAAAAAACTGGCCGATAAATTTGGCTATACATATATTGATGTGAATACTGGATTGACAGATGTAAATGGAAATTTAAAAGAGGAGTATACGATAGAAGGTGTACATATGTATGCAAATGCGTATAGGTGTGTTTTAGAGAATCTTAAGCAGTATCTGTAAGTTGGAGAGCCGGTTGGGGACGGAGTTTAGTGGCTTTTAAATTACAATTCCAATCACATGTACGATCCATGCGGCAACCCAGGCAATCACACACTGCCAGATTACAACGCCGATAGCCCATCTGCTGCATCATATTGCATACCTTATGTGAAACAGCTCCCATTGCTACGAGCTTTGGTTTTGAGTCACATTTCTTGAGGTAGTACTCACGAAGAACTGGATTTTTAGCTTCTCCATTACGGGAGATACTGATGCTTTGTAAGGTTAACGTGTGAATAACACGTCTAGCTATGGCAGAACCACGCTTAGATATTTGAACCTTGGTACCTTCGAATTTTCCGGATTGTTTTACTGCCGGATCAAGACCGAAATAAGCGAAAAGTTGTTTTGGTTTTGAAAATGCTGAGAAGTCACCAATCTCACCCATGATGGATACAGCAGACAAGAAACCAGCACCTTTAAATGTTTCAATCAAATGAATCTGCTTGACAAAGTCGGCATCTTCATTAGCATCAACAAGCTCATGGAGCGATTCAAGAATGTTGTTGATTTCTTCATCATATTTACGTATGAAGCTGATATAAAGGCGAATACGCTTGATGTTGCTGTCTATGATGTAACCAAACTGATTTGCATCAGTTGCCGCCTGAATTATGGCATTATACTTATTTTGAGCATATGTAAGCCCAAAGCGAGCTGTTGATTTGATGATATCAATAATCTCTTGCTTGTCTGCTTTAAGAAAAGCTGATGGAGAGGTATAAGTCTCCAATAATGTAAGAGAAGTGTTGATAGTAACCTTGGAAAAGATGCCAAGATACTGTGGAAACACCATGCGTAATTCACCCTGAAGCTTATTCACATAGGCACTGCGATTATCCATTAAATCGTAGTATTCACGGCATAGGTTACGGCAGTTTAGAGCAAGATCTGAAGGCATAAGTGAAACCTTTAAATCAGGTTTCAAACCAACCAAAGCAGCTTTTTTAGAATCAAAACGATCATTATGTACTTTTCGTATGTTGATGTTTGTGCTATTCTTAGTGATGATAGGATTAATAACCGAGCAGTTAAAACCCTTATCACGAAGATAGCAGAAGAGTGGGTAATGATAAATTCCCGTGGATTCGAGGAAAATGCGACTTTCCAAAGAATACAACTCTTCTGCTTCTTTTATTTTAGAAACAGCGGTTGTAAGGGAAGCAATACTGTTATGTAGGATTTTGTAAGGTTTTCCTACGAATTGTTGGTTTGGAAGTGCTATAGACATCCATGAGAAATCAGCACCGACATCAATACCAACAGAGATGAATAAATCATTGAGATTAAAGAAAACTTTGTTTGACATGAGCAATAGCTCCTTTCTGATAGGAATCCATTTCCAATCTGGCAGGTACACAACCTGGCGCGTTATTTGGGCATTGCCTTCCGGCTCCCAACCAGCTAAAACATAGAATGCCGCGACTTACCCCACGAATGATTGCAAGAATACAAGGTTTTCCAGACACATGGAGATTTGGAAAGAAAAAAACACATGCCTGCCGGATGATTGGCAATGCTTTTCCACCACCGGTAGCTTATGCGGTGGGAAAAGAGATAAGGAGGGTTTTGGAAAATGGAGTTTTGACAATCGGCTCTAATGGGATTCCAAGCAATGCGGATTCTTCCTCAAAACTTTCCATACAGATTGCCAAGGGGGATTGCCGAATGACCACAGCGGCGGTCAAAAGAAGCTGACAGAAGTTACCCGCCCGGTTATCGAAAATGAGCGGTCCTACCGGGGACTGAATTCCTTTGATGCCCGTGATTTTGAGGTCCTTGCCGCAGTCAGCCGCGGAGAGTATATGACATGCAAAGAAGTCATTACTGCAGGTCTTGCAGTCAGAAATCTTGTTCTTGTACCGGCTTTGTCATAAGCTGTTTTTCCTGCGCAGAAATTTTGACATTCTGCGCTAAAAATCATCTACTTTCTCCAACAGTCGGACATCATAACCACGCTTTTTGATTCTCTTGTAATCTTTCTTAAAAGCTGTCTGGTATTTAATCGTCAGCATCAAGCTCCTCCATCAGTGCAGAAACAGAAGAAAATCCCTTACTTAACCCAATCCCATCGCGGGTATCCTGCATAGCTTTTATAGTTTCCACATTCGGAACATCCATTGTTATCTTAAACGGAATGCCCTGTTCTCTTACGGCCTGCTTTGCCGACATCACAAAATACGTACTCATATCAAGTCCCAGATTTGACATGAGCTGGCGCAGTTCTTCTTTTAAAGCTGCATCCATTCTAAATGTCGTGCTTGTCATTGTCATATTGCTCAACTCCTAGTGTTTATATTTCCATTTTACATAAGATGGACAGTGGTGCGGATAAAGCATGACTAGTCCTGGAAGCAGGCATAAAAAATCCACCCTTGTACCTGGCCGCTGCGAGGGTGGATTTTTATCGTTACAGGCGATCGGACAGTCCCTGCATGTTCGTATCAGCCTTTATGCCTGAAGCAGCCGCAGTATCATCTCCGGCAGGCTGTTGGAATGAGCCTGTATGGACTGGGCGGCCTGCCCCACAATGTTTAAAGAGGTAAGCTTTGTAACTTCACTGGCCATGTTCGTATCCCTGATTCCGCTTTCATAGGCCGTCATATTTTCCTTGGTTACCCCCAGGCTGTTATGCGTGTGCTCCAGATGGTCCTCCGCCGCGCCAAAGGAGGACCTGACAGTGGTCACCGCCCAGATGGCCTTATCAATATACTCCACTGAAGCATTGGCCTTGCCAACGCCCTTAAAATCCGTCTTATCCAGCTTGAGAGCCTTACTGCTTATGTGATAGCGCGCTACCGGCATCTCTTCCTTTTGCGTATGCCCAATCTGAAGCGTTATGTCATCCTTCTTCTTGGGAGGCTCAAAAGGTTCCGCAGGAACCTCCGTATCAAAAAGAGGAATCTGGTTAAAATCCGTGTTGGCGCTGATTCGGTCTATCTCATCGAGCAGCTGCAGCCTCTCTTCCTCTATGTTGGCTCTGGCAGCCGAGCTGTATGTGCCATTGGCCGCCTGGATTGCCAGCGTCTTCATGCGGTGAAGCATGGAATGCACCTCCGCAAGGGCTCCCTCGCCTGTTCTTGTCATGCCAATACCATCATTGACATTTCTCATGGCCTGATCCAGCCCGTTTATCTGATGGCGCATCTCCTCTGAAATAGCCAGTCCCGCGGCATCATCCCCTGCACGGTTAATCCGGTAACCGGAAGACAGCTTTTCCAGGGACTTTCCCAGCTGCTCCTGCACAATGCCGTGGTTCCGGGACGAGTTAAGCGCCGATATATTGTTCTTTATCCGCATAAATCTCTCCGCCTTTCTATTGCTTTCCGGCAATGTCCCTGCTGCTTGCCGGGGCTTCTGCCGCTCATCTCTATATTATATAATATCGGCTGTTTTTAATGAGATATAAGGGGGTTACCGGCATTTTCCCATAAGCTCCAGCCTTTTTTCAGCTGGTTCGTATCCTTCCTTTGCTGCCTCCATGTAATAATATGCCGCCTTATCCTTCTGCCCTGACACCTCATACCACGTACCCAGATTATAGGCAGCCTTAAATGAACCCGTTCCTATTACCCTGTCCTGATTCCTGCGTTCCCCTATTGACAGGCATCTTAGATAGCTGGCCTCAATTTCCGGCAGAAGATGCACATACTTCGCCACATCGGAAAGAACCAGCTTCATATAAAACAGGCCGCAGACAAACCAAAAATCCGCCCGTTCACCCAGGATATGGCTTTCATTTTTCACAACGGCATAGGCTTCCTCAAGGCAGGCGCTATTCCCTATATCCAGCAGGGTATAAAGATACAGCAGTACCCCTTCCGTCAGATACATGCCTGCTTCCTTACCATTATTTCTCCCTTCTTTCCGTTGCCTGATATAGCCCGCATAAAAATCCCGGAACCAGTACAGGCTGTCACCTAATCGTTTCATATTCCTCAGGGTAGCGGCCAGCTGAAACTTGAAGTACAAATCCTCCGGGCAGCGTTTAACCGCCTCCTCCAGATACGAAAGGTTCCGCTCTCCCTTATCTCCCCTAAGATATCCATCATGGTCCGCCTCCAGGGGAAGCTTATAGCAGGGATATTCTGTATCGGGCTGTTCATGGATGATTCCGGTATAACGCATACCGGCAGGAAGCAGCCTGGGTATGGAGGAAACACTCACACTTGTCCCCTCACCATCCGGATATACGTCATATCTGGTAATAGCCCCCATCCAACTCGCCCCGTGGTGTTTTACGTACCGGCCCATGGCCTGTTCCAGTTCATCTCTTTGAAAGGGACGGAGGATTTCATCCGCGTCCAGGATCAGGTTCCAGTCTCCGCTGGAATGAGACAGAGCGTAATTACGGGCGGCTGAGAAATCATTCGTCCACTTATAATCCCAAACCCTGGCTCCCATGCGCTCTGCTATGGCTTTCGTCCCATCCGTGGAACCGGTGTCTGCAATTATCATTTCATCGACTAAGGAAGCGGCGCTTCTGAGACATTTCTCCAGGGAGCGCTCCTCATTCTTAACAATCATTACAAGACTTATCCTCACTCCCTTTCCTGCCGCCTTTCCAATAATTTTTTGAATACAAAGGAGCGTATCGCTGCCTCCGCTCCGTCCGTCAGATTGACGAACCGGCACCCGTAGCCGTATCTTCCTCCCTCTATCCGCTTAACCCACAGCGTGACCGCCTCAAACCGGCGTTCCAGGGTCCGGAAGCGGTAAGTAAACGTAACGGCTTCATTTTTATTCAAAGGCTGTGCTGTTGTCATATACATGCCTCCCGCACTGATATTTTCAATGGTAATATAAAACGTCCCATGCTTTATGGAACTGCACCGGACTTCTATATGTACCTTGGCCCGTATATCCTTCTGCCTCTGCACAACCTCCAGCACGTCCTGAACCCGGCACTCTGCCATCCATGGCTCCGGCATATCCGGATAGGATGGATTCCTGTGCAGAACCAATTCACATACGGTTGCAATCAGCCCGGCCTGTTCATCATAAAAATCTACCCTGGAACGGAATCTGGCGTCCTTAAGTCCATAATCAGCGAAGAACAGCGAAACGCTGCCCCCTGTATGTATGACCCTGGCTTCCGACAGCCGTTTTCCCTGCGGTGTGTATACCATGCACCTGCTGCAGTCTTTTAACACCATTTAACACTGTTCCTCCTATATCAGAATGGTCCCCACTTCCCGTCCGGCATTCATCATCATCTGAAGCCGCAGCATCTGTATGAGATTTGCAAAGCTTTCCTTGTCCATGGTCACTGTATCGCCATCCTGGCTTACATTCAAACCGGACGCCAGGCTCATGGCAGACAGTCCGCTGTCCCCGCCATAGAGGCCGTACAGCCCATACAGGTTCCCGTAACCCGAAAAGCCTTGATATCTGGGGAGGCTGTAGGAACCGGATAGATTGCCTGCAGCCAAAAGGCTTCCCTGCGTTTTCCCTCCTGCTCCGGTTTTTACTGTCTTATTGGCATATATCGGAGTTCCATTCAGATAGGATGTGACCTTTTTCACATAATTTTGTGTCTCGCTGTAAGGCGGGATGCCTCCATATTTCCTGACACTGTTTGGTCCGGCATTGTAGGCGGCCAACGCCAGGCTGACATCGCCAAAACAATCAGGTTTTCCTTAAGATACTTAGCGCCCCCCATAATATTCTGCCTTGCATCGTACGGGTCCGTGACCCCAAGGCTTTTGGCAGTACCGGGCATAAGCTGCATCACGCCCATGGCCCCCGCCCGGGATACGGCCTTGGGATTAAAATCAGATTCAGCTTTGGCAACCGCTTTAATCAAATTGGCCGGCAGGCTGAATTTTGCGGCCGCTTCCTCAAATATTGCATCCATGTCTTCCGATATACTGCCAAGACTGTCCCTGAGGACATTGCGAAAGCTGGTTCCGGACAAATTGGACGTTGCTTCTGTCTCGGTACGCTTCCTTTGCAGCGCCTCTGCTTCAGCCACTGATGTAATCAAGCTCATTGTAATTTACTCCTTCCATCTCCTGTCATCGCAGGGCAATTCCATCCGCCCCTATATTCCAGCCCTCCACATTGGCGCTGACCGCCATGCTTCCGTCTTGGTTCAGATAATACCATCTTCCATTGTCATTCAGCCAGCCAATCTGCATACGGCCGTCCTGGTCCATGTGGTACCATTTTCCGTCTGTATAAACCCAGCCCCGTTCCATGTAACCAGAATCGTTCAGGTAATACCATGACCCGGGCACCGGCTGAATCCAGCCTGTATACATATCCCCCTCGGGGCCAAGATAAAACCAGGAATCATTGCCGGTATTCACCCATCCGGTGCACATGGCTCCGTTCCGGTCCATATAGTACCACTTTCCTCCATAGCTCAGCCAGCCTTTTACCCGGCTGCTGTTTCCGTCAAAATAATACCATTTCCCGGAGACCATCTTCCATGTATTGGAGGCCCGGCTTCCATCCGGCATGATATAGCTGTCTCCTTTTATCGAGCCTCCGTCTCCGGGACCTGAGGATCGTTTTTCTTCCTTTTCATAATCCTCCCAGTCAAACTCCTGGTCCGTGGAAGTCACATACGCGCCTTCCTTCAGATACTTTTTCTGCTCCGATGTAATGGGAACAGCCTTTACCTCATAATAATAGGTCTTGTCCATATCTTTCATATAGTCAGACAGGTTTACACTGCTGCTCTCCACGGTCAGGCGTTTCACCACCTTATTGTCCCCGTACAGGGTCAGCGTATAACCAGGTGCATAATCCACAGATTTCCAAACTGCTTTTTTCTTGGAACTGCTGCTCCATCCCGCTTTTTCAGTAGCGCCCAGCACGGTGACCGGCTTGTAATCCACTTTAACCTGGAGAGTGGTGTCATCCAACGCCTTTGCCGACACAAAATCAGCCCCCGTCACCTTGCACTGGGAACGGTTCAGGGACGTGGGGAATATTTTTCCGCTGTCCGCATTGACCGTTATCTCCGTCCTTACCTTTTTCCCCGGCTTCCAGTTGTCATACTCTGTCCGGAACTGGACATCCCCCAGGGAACACCCTGTTCCGTTTACTGTAATCTCCGGATCCGGTATCTCCTCCGGCTCTCCATAGGCGGTCTTGAATGTGATTGTTATCTTCTCAATGACACTGGAGTCCGCCCCGAAGACAGATGCCCCGGTCCAAAGGATAAGCACTGCTGTCATCCCTGCCGCAGCTGCGGCCCTTTTTAGTCTCCTCAATCCGCTACCTCCTATCGCTCCCAGATTCCATCCTGGTTCACATGAAACCCGTTAATGACCGTGTTATACGCCAGTTCTCCGGATTCCGGATAAAAATAATACCAGTTCCCGTCAATCTGGCACCACCCCTCTGCAATCTCTCCATTGGAGTCTGCAAAATAGGTTTTTCCGTCCCGCTTAATCCAGCCGGTAAACAAGGCTCCCTTCAGGCTGTTATCCACAGTGTTCAAATAGTATTGTTTTCCGTTCTGCTTAAGCCATCCCGTATACATGGAGCCGTCCTCGTTGAAGTAATAATAATAGGGGCCTATGACCCTCCAGCCTGCGCCCTGCATGCTCCCCGCAGTCTCCCCGGCTTCTTCTCCGGTGCAAAAATAATACCATTTTCCATCCATCTCTGCCCAGCCAACCGCCATCTGTCCATTGGGGTACAGGTAAAAATACTGATTGTCCAGCAGCTGCCAGCCTGTCTGCATGATTCCTTCTATATTAAAATAATACCACTGCCCCTCGATGGATTCCCACCTGCCCCTGCAAAGGCTGCCGTCCGGATAGCGGTAGGACCAGGAATCCCCCTCCTTATTCCAGCCAACGGTTTCCTGGGTTCCCCGCACAAGGGTGCTGTCCTTCGCCTGCTGACCCTTTCCATCTGATACATACCGGTCTGTTATGTGAAGCTCACCGGATTCAATCCATTCGCTTTTACCGCCGTACTTTTTTACCGATTCCGAACCGGGAATGGTCCGGACCTTAAAGGTGTAGTCCCCTTCCTTTGTCATGTATGGATAGAAGTTGTACCTGACGCCGGAGACCTTGGACACTTTATGGACGGATTTATTGTCCCGGTACAGCTGGAGTTCATAATATCCCGAGGTGTTTTCCGGTTTATCCCACCTGGCCTCTCCCAGATTTTTTTCGTACCAGTAAGCGTCCTTCGGCGGATCAAAATCACCTTTTACCGGCTTTAAGCGAAAGGTCACTGCCAGACTATCGCCGTCACGCCTGGCCGATACAAAAGTTCCCCCGCTTATCTTCACACTGGATTCTTTATAGGCTGCCAGAAAATAATTCTCACCCACGTCCTCAGGCTCCAACGTAACCTTCATCCGCGGCTCATCGCCAGCCTTTACTTCCATACTGCTTTTATCCAGCCATTCCGCTTTTTTTACATGGTATTTTCCGCCTGCATGCACCCGGACCTTTCCCTCTGATGCATTTCCGCTCCCTATCTCAATTTCAGGAAGCCTCTCCCCCGGCTCCATCTTTGAGCTGACCTGGATGCTGACCGAATTGATTGGTTTTGTGGCTCCCATGACTCTGACAGGCGCCGCCAGGATAAAAGCAAGCAGCACGACCGCTCCCATCCCCCACGTTCTATGATTCCGACCCATCCTCCGGCACCTCTCCTTCCGTTTTCTCCTCAGGCACATAGCCCAGAAAATAGATGTAAATCTCCACAATCGCCTGGTACAGCTCCGTTGGTATGGCCGCCCCCAGTTTTATCTGTCCCAGAAGGGTGGCCAGGGAGTCATCTTCATAGATTGGAACCCCGGCCTCCATGGCTGCTTCCGTTATCTTCTCTGCCATATACCCCATACCGGACGCTACAACGACCGGCGCCCCATTCTTTTCCGGGTCGTACTTTAAAGCTACCGCTCTTTTTTTCAGCAAATCATCAAATTCTGACATTAATGCCCTTCTCCCTTTCTCGAATCCCCGGAAATATAGCTTCCAGTCTTATGTCGCCTGTCTTCTCCCGCACCAGCAGCCGGTTTAAATCCATTCCATTTTTTTTCAGTATCTCTGCAATGCCGCCCTGTATGGTTTCCGCCTTCTCCGCAAGGGATGGGGGCACATAGAGCTGCATTTCTACCCGCCGGTCCTGAAGCGCCAGAATCATGTCGAATCTTCCCAGTTCCCGGATATGGAACTTAAAGAGCATTTTTATCCTTCTTCCATTCTCCTTCTGGCCTTCCGCATCCGGATCCGCCCAGATTTCTGACATCACATCCTTCCCCTGGTAACAAAACGGCGCCAGGATATGCAACAGCGGCAGATAGACGCTTTCATTTAAAAGCATGCTGTTTAATATGTTATAAAACGGCTGAATATTCTCTATGCCCGCCTGGCCGTTGGTCCCTTTCAGCACAAGAGCGGAGAACATGTCCGCAAAGCTGCCCGGCCTTTGGTCTAAACCCTCAAGCGCACTTGCAAACCCGTCCCTGGCATCTCCCGCAAAAAGCCGTTCAAACTCCCGGTTCTCCGTCATCCGCTCAAACAGCTGCACAAGTCGATCCTCCTGGCCGTTTTCATATTTAACCGCATGGAGGATAAAGAGCATGACCGCCTCACGCACAGCACCATAATCATGGGTTCGGGAAATATAGTTGGATAAAAAGGGAATAAGCCGTCCATTTAGTACGGCTGTGTTGGCAGCCGTATCCCCATTTTCCGCCTCCCAGTCCATCTCATCCATTAATTGCCGGAAATCCGTCTTGTAATTCTTTAACATCAGCTGACTAATATCCCTTGTCAGAGAATGCATCTGCTGTAAAAGGTGGCGTCCTGATGAATAGTCGTTAAATCCTTTTACAAATGCCATGACCGCGTCTTTAAGGCCATCCGAAGCCCCCCGCGTCAAAAGGCTCCGTAAACCCGCAAAAAACGGACCGGAAAACTTGGCCTGCTGCGCCTGCTGTTCCATGAGAAATTCCCTCAGTGCTTCCGGCGAATCCACCTGAATGGAGGAAAGCAGCTGTTCGACCAAAGCGCCCGCCTCCTCCTGGCCCGCAAAAAGAACGCCTGCCCTGTCGCCAAACAGAAGCTGTTCCAACAGCCTTGGCAGTTCCACGCCATCCCCCAGCCTCTGTATGAAGGCGCCATAATTACTCTCATAATCAATTATGCTGTACTTTCCTTCACCTGTAGCAGTGCCGGTTTTTCCTTCCTCCTGTCCGTCTGCCCTGACCACCCGGGCCGGATCCACCGGATTGTGAATCCGCTGGCCGTTTAGATGGTTTCTGGCCTCCTGATTGTCTAATATTCTGTTATCCGTATTGGGAGAAGGGTTGGTTACCTGTAAGATATTGGCCATATTACCTCCACTGATTTATTGTGTTATGCGCAAACCTGCGGTATATCTTATATATCGGCGGAATTCTTTCCTAATATTAGTTTTTTTTTAAAAAAAGTGAAATATCCAAAGAATATTTTTTTATATCACTTATTCATACAAAAAAAATGCCGATAAAGTAAATATATATATGGAGAACAACTGTTGTATGGTCAGTAAAGTACCGGGGTATGAAAGACGCTTCTTTATTCCCATACTGTCACAAAAGGAGAATGCCATGAACATTAAATTGTATGCCGGCAATGCGGATTATCCGGATTACCGCACCCTTTCACCTGCGGCCTCCAAACCGGCTTTACCAGCGGATAAGGCTGCCGGGAACTATGATAAAGCAACCTTCAGCAGGACACAGGCTCCGGCTGACGACACCGATTTTGCCCATATCCTGGCACGTGAAGCGGCTGGCAGCCTAAAACAGGGGGCCAGTCAGGAAAAAATAATGGAACTGCAGCAGCAGATTGCTTCCGGAACCTATAAGCCCAATGCAAGACGCATTGCAGAGCGTATCCTGGGATACCGTTAGCATATAAAAGGAGGTCAAACGCCATGGAACAGGTTCCAGTTCATGCCGCACCTTTCGATGAATTCGCGGAGGTGTTAAAACAGCTGACAGAGGCAGTGGATATCCTTACGCAGATGGAAGTGCAAAAAGCCCATGCGGCCGCGAACAGCCAGCACAATCTGATTGCCGGTTTTCTGAATCCGGAACAGGCGCAGATTCTTAAGCTTCGCGGACTGGAGCAGAAACGGACCAGGCTGGCGCAGACGCTTGGCTGGGAAGGGCTCACGTTCCGACAGATTTTAGAACAACCGGAAAACAGTCAAAAGGAATGCCTTTCTCCTCTGTTTGCACAGCTGGAGGCGGGAGTCAAACGCCTGACAGATACCAGGACATCGGCTGACCGGGTCATCAAACTCCGGCTAAGGGAATTGGAAGCTGCCATTGCCGGAAAAGAAGGCAGCTCCTGCCCTGGAGACGGAAATGCTCCGGCGCCTTCCCGCTTTAAAGACAGATATGTCTAAGAATTACAGACCGTTAAATCAGGTAATATGGAGGTAATACATTATGATACGTTCTACATTTTCCGGCCTTTCCACTGCCCTGACGGCAATCCAGGCAAACCAGAAGCGTCTGGATATCATTGGCCAGAACCTTGCAAATATGAATACCGTTGGTTATACACGACAGCAGCTGGAAACATCCAGCCTGAATTATTCCGGCCCCGTTGGCCATTACATGAACGGCTCCGCCACAGTGGTGGGATTCGGCGTCAGTATGAACAAGGTTTCCCAGATACGCGATCCTTACCTGGATGTCCAGTATCGGGCTCAGATGTCTAAGGCCAGCTACACGGATTCCATGCAGACCTCCCTGGATTCCCTGGCGGATATTCTGGATGAGAGCAGCATTTCCGGTATAAGTGATACCTTAAATGAGATTCAGTCTGTCCTGACCAGCGGCATGCAGGATCCCGCCAAGGTAAACGACCCCGTATATGAAAGCGAGCTTCGCTCACGCATGCAGGCCCTGACCAATCTTTTAAATGATTCTGCCAGACAGATTGACACAGCACAGAAGAATGAGTTTGACCGGCTGAATGGTGAAGGGACCAGCGAACAGGGCGCTGTCCAGAGGGTGAATGAGATTCTGCGCCAGGTCGGCGACCTTAATATTCAGATAAAACAGAATCAGATTTTAGGTCAGCAGAGCCTTGAGCTTATGGATGAAAGAAACGTGCTCTTGGATGAGCTGGCCGGATATCTTCCCATCGAGGTTTCCTATTATAAGGATGCGGAGCACAGCGGGACCTACGACTATCCTATTACGGATGCAGACGGCAGGCCCGTAATCGATGGAAACGGCAATCCGGTAACTGAGAAGCGCGACCGCATGTACGAGTATGACAGCAAGGGCAAGGTCATAGGGAGGCGGGATTGGCCCGATGATTTAAAGGTAACGCTGAATTATACGGATAAGAACGGAGCCTCCAAACAGCTTACATTGGTGGAGGGAACGGAAGGCGGAAAAGGCAATAATTACGGC
>ERZ780150.1385-NODE-1385-length-15923-cov-2.763423_pt1 | contig 15923 bp, 13 predicted proteins | sample MGYA00511019_ERZ780150 | MGnify/ENA primary metagenome ERZ780150 (study PRJEB29588, sample SAMEA2151633) | human gut metagenome | biome: human gut; feature: human-associated habitat; material: faeces | place: Denmark | collected 2008/2010 ...
CGATCACTAAAAGCTCTGCGCCGGACTCCGCCAGACTTTCCGCCAATGCATAGCCAAACCGGCCCAGACCGATAATTCCATAAGAATCTCTTTCCTTTTTATCTCTCCCAAAAAACATATTCCCTATTCTCCTTTGCCCATCTCTTTTCGCGTTCGTTTCCATCTTACTGCGAAGAGGCTTTCCTGTTTGTTATGAGCGCTATCACCGCCCATACCCCTCTGATTCACTTCAGGCCTTTCGTCCGCCGTTATCCGATGGCAATATTTCCCTCCGGATATCCAACCCTCTCGCCTCTGGAAAAATACCAAAGAGAAGCGATTGTCAGCGGCCCCAGGCGGCCAATATACATAATCAAAATCGATAACAGCTTGCTTCCGTCAGTCAGATCCCCTGTGATTCCTGTGGAAAGCCCAACCGTTCCAAAAGCACTGGTCACTTCAAACAATACATCAATCAGCCGCAGATCCGGTTCCATAATCATCATAAGATAAGTTCCCGTCAGTACCACAGCCAGTGCCAGCAGCGTTATCACCGCCGCCTTGCGGAATGTATCCCTGGGAAGGGAAAAATGGAAGGCTTTCTCTGACTGATTGGTAGCTGCCGACTTGATTCCCAGAATCAGTGTGAAAAAGGTACTGGTTTTGATCCCGCCGCCGGTAGAACCCGGAGATGCACCGATAAACATTAAAATAATCAAAACAAACAGTCCCGCATTGGAAAACTCCTTCAGCGGATAAGAAGAAAAACCGGCCGTTCTTGCAGAAACGCTGTGGAAAAATGCTCCCAGCCAGGTGATATCCTCTGTCATTTTAAGCAGCACCGTCCCCACAACAATCAAAGCACCGCTGACTGACAAAACCACTCTGCTGTGCATGGTCAGCTTTTTCCAGCGAAATTTTTTCGCCAAAAGTTCCCGGATTACCAGGAATCCGATTCCGCCAAAAAAAATCAGGCCGCAGGTCACCAGATTCAGCAGCACATTGTTTTGGTAAAGAATCATATTTTTTCCGCCGCCGAAAATGTCAAAACCGGAGTTATTAAAAGCTGCAACCGAATGGAACAGGCTGAGTCCTACAGCTTTGACAAAGGGGTAATCCTGGATAAACACCGTAAAACTCAAAAGAGCTCCTAACAGTTCAAAAAACAGCGTTGTATAAAAGATGCTCTTGACAAATACCACCAGACCCTTGCCGGAATCCAAATTCATGGCTTCCCGAATCAGGTTTCTTCCCTTCAGATTCACCTTCCGCCCCATAATGATAATCACGCCGGCTCCAACGGAAGTCACGCCAAGACCGCCAATCTGAATTAGCATTCCCAGAAAAAACTGTCCTAACGGCGTAAACGTATCTCCCGCATCAATGGCTATCAGTCCCGTAACACAGACCGCACTGGTAGATGTGTATAACGCATCAATATACCTGACCGTTACCCCTTCCTGGATGCTGCAGGGAAGCATCAAAAGTCCGGATCCAATTAAAATTACCAGCGCAAAGCCCAAAGCAATAATGCGCCCTGATGGCTGACGTTTTATATAATTTATAAAACCCATCGAAATAATTCTCCTCTTTCCTTCCGTATTTTTCAAATCATCTGTCCCCAAAAAACTGTGGGTATATGGAGGTATACCACATTTTGCTGTTTTTTGCAATGCAGAAATCAGGATGGATTGTTAAAATTGTGTATAGAGAATCAGACGTATCCCTTCTCCGTCAGGTTCATATACAAACTAAAAATATTTTTATAGAAAAACGAATCCCCAAATAAAATATTTTAGGATCCGTTCAGCTGTTTTAAATATCCAGTTTCATTGTCGTTTTGCATAACTACAAGCCTTATTGCAACGACTCCTTTCCTTCCTCCCCTTTTACCAGATACTGATAAACCTCTCTCTTACTGATGCCTCTGTCTTTTGCCACCTGTTTCATGGCCTCCTTTTTTTCCATTCCGGACGACAGATAGATTTCCATATGTTCCCCGATGGACATGGATTCCCAGGATTTTTCCTGTTCCTTCTGAATTTCCTCTGCGCTCTTTCCCTCTATTACAATCACGCATTCCCCCTTCGGTTCCTCTGTCTCATAGTGAGCCAGAGCACCTGAAAAGGTAGTTCGGAAAGCAGTCTCATATTTCTTTGTCAGTTCCCTGCAGATCGTAATATTCCTATCGCCCAGCACTTCCAGAAGCTCCGTCAGGGTTCGCACCAGCCGGTGAGGAGCTTCATATAAAAGAATGGTCCTGGTCTCCCGTTCCATCTCCTTTAAAATTCTCTGGCGCTCCTTTTTTTCAGAAGGAAGAAAAGCCTCGAACGCAAACCGTCTGGTGGGAAGTCCGGAAATAGTAAGAGCGGTAATACAGGCCGCCGGGCCAGGCAGAGACGTCAGTTCAATACCGGCCTCATAACACTGCCGCACCAGCTCCTCTCCCGGATCGGAAATTCCAGGCGTTCCGGCATCTGTTATCAACGCCACATTAAGCCCTTCCCGCATCTTATCCACAAGATACCTGGCTTTTTCCACCTTATTATACTCATGGTAGCTGGTCATGGGCGTTTTAATCTCAAAATGATTCAGAAGCTTAATGCTGTGTCTCGTATCCTCCGCTGCAATTAAATCCACTTCCTGCAATGTCCGCAGAACCCTGAGCGTAATGTCCTCAAGATTTCCTATCGGCGTCGCACACAAATAAAGCTTTCCCTGCATACCTTCCTCCTGCGGCTCCCGGTTCATTCCGGCAGTTCTTTCCGATTTCCTGTATTCTTACATGTCTTTTCGGTACTGAAAATTCTTATTGATGCTGATCCTTTCACACTGATAACTCTTTCCGACACGGATAATTCTTTCTGATGCTGATAGCTCTTCCAGATACAGATAATTCTTTTTCATACTGATGGCTCTTTCCGATTCTGACAGTTCTTTCCAATACTGATAACTTTTCCCGCTACGGATAGTTCTTCCCGGACTCCTGTATGATTTTTCAATCATCCCCTGCTCATCAATATCCATAAATCTGGTAAATTTCTTCCGAATAAACCCCGGGAGCCTGATAAACTACCACCGGCGCTTCCACCTTCATCCAGGTACCGCCTCCGCGCACAGCCTCGATTAGCACCATATTTGCCTCTTTATCCAAATACGGATGAACGAACTTCATTCTCTTCGGCTCCAGCTTATAAGCCCGCATGGTCCCCAGGATTTCCATCAGCCGGTGAGGCCGGTGAACCATATACATCCGCCCTCCGGATTTTAAAACTTTCGTTCCTTCCCGGATCACATCCTCCAGCGTGCAGAGCACCTCATGTCTGGAAATTGCCTTCCCCTCATTCGGATTTTTCAGGCCATGAGCATCATTCATATAAGGAGGATTTGTGACAACGACGTCAAAGGAAGCCGCTCCGAATATCCGGCTGGCTTCCTTAATATCTCCGTGAACAATCTTAATTTTTTCTTCCAGGCCATTGAGCGCTACGCTTCTGGCCGCCATTTCCACAACTTCTTCCTGAATCTCCAGGCCGGAAAAATGCTGTCCCTCCGTCTTTGCAGAAAGGAGAAGGGGGATGATCCCCGTTCCCGTCCCCAGATCCAGAACCTTCTCCCCCGGTTTGACCCTGGCAAAATCAGAAAGCATCACCGCATCAATCCCAAAACAAAATCGTTCCGGATCCTGGATGATCTGAAGCCCATTAAGCTGCAGATCATCCAGACGCTCTCCGGATTTTAAATTATTTGTCATCTAATCTTGACGCTCCTTCTCCCTTTTCCAGTTCCGCGAGCTTGCGCATCTCTTCTTTTGAGACCTTCGCTTTTCGCTTACGCGGACGGAATTTTAATTCTTCCGCCTGATATTCCCTGATTTCTTTTTCATCGTTTTCCAGATTTACAACTACTTTCACCAGTTTTCTCAGAACACTTAAAGAATGAACCGTTCCTGTCAATCCATCTGAAGTCGTAACCGTATCTCCTACTGACGGAAGCTGGCTGTTTAATTCTTCATAAGTCTCTTCCTCGTTCGTCAGACAGCACATCAGTCTTCCGCACACTCCGGAAATCTTGGTCGGATTCAGGGACAGATTCTGCTCTTTTGCCATCTTAATGGAAACTGCAGCAAACTCGGACAAATACGTGTGACAGCATAATGGTCTTCCGCAGATTCCGATTCCGCCCCGGATCTTCGTCTCATCTCTTACACCGATCTGACGCAGCTCGATCCGAATGCGAAATACTGCTGCCAGATCTTTTACCAGCTCACGGAAATCGATACGCCCGTCTGCTGTGAAATAAAACAGCACTTTATTGTTGTCAAATGTATATTCCGCATCGATCAGTTTCATCTCCAGACCATGCTTTCTGATCTTTTCCAGACAAATCTGAAATGCTTCCTTTTCTTTCTCTCTATTTTTCTCTTCTGTCTTCTGATCCTGCTCTGTGGCGATCCGAATGACAGACTTCAGCGGCTGTATCACCTCTTCATCTTTTACTTTTCTGGTTCCGATCACAACCTTTCCATATTCTACACCACGCGCAGTCTCCACGATCACGTGGTCTCCCTGTTTGATTTCAAACTTTCCCGGTGAAAAATAGTAGATTTTTCCGGCTGTCCGAAACCTTACTCCAATCACTTTTGTCATTCTATCAGTTCTCCTTTATTGTCAATAAAAGCAATTCCATCGTCAGTTCAAAATTGACATTTGCTTTTAGTCTGGCCTTTGCCTTTTCAATTCCGTCCAGAATATTCTCGATTCCCTCGTAAGAGCTCTTGCTCGCCCGGTCCTTGATAAATCTGAGCTGATCAGAAAATACGACCTGATCCACATTCTTTGTGGCTTTATAGATCAGCACATCCCGATACCATACCGAGATCACATCCAGATAGTCTGTGATATTCATCTTATAAGAAACCACTCGTTTTACGGCTGCCTCCAGCGCATCCACATCCATGTCATTGATCTCACGCAGCAGATGAACTGCCTCTTCCTTGATCTCATTAAAATGCTCTGATGTCGCAAGCATGATCGCACGTCCCATATTTCCCTGCGCAAATGCCACGCACACATCTGCTTTATAATCCGGAATCTCCATCTGTTCCATCAGATATTTTTTGATCAGCTGATCTTTGATATTTCTCAGCTTCAGCATTACACATCTGGAACGAATCGTGGGAAGAAGAATCTCCGCATTCTCTGTCAAAAGCAGGATCACCGCATAAGCCGGCGGTTCCTCGATCGTCTTCAACAGCGCATTCTGCGCCTGTACACTCATCATATCTGCATCTGGTACAATATAGATCTTATATTTGCTGCTGTATGGCTTGATCACAATATCATTGTTTATCTGCTCTCTGATGTCATCAATACTGATCGTATTTGGTTTTTCGTGTGTCACCCTGATAATATCCGGCTGATTATTCGATGCTGCCTGTTTGCAGGACTGGCACTTTCCGCATGCGTCTCCGTCTTCATCCCGGTTCTGACACTGCAGGCTCATAGCGAACAAATTTGCCAGAAGTCGTTTTCCGGAACCTTTTTCCCCATTCAAAATATATGCATGGGAAACTTTATCTGTTTTTACTGCATTTTCGATATACTGTATAATATTTTTATGTCCAACTACATCTTTAAAACTGCTCATATCATCACCTGCTGTCTTTTCTTGAATTTCCTCTGGTTACTGTTTCAGTATAGCATAATTTTGATGTAAGATATACCCAGATTCCTGCAATTGCACAAAAAAAACAGCAGAAGTCTCCTTCCGCCGTCTTTCTTATATTCTGATCCCGGTGTCACCGTCAAACAAGTGCAGTTTATCATTTCTGAGACAAAAAGAAATCCTGTCTCCCCGTCTATATGGTGTGTCTGCATTTGTCCTCAATGCCACATCCTTCCCTTCGTATGTAAAATAAAGATAGGTTTCTGCACCGAGCATTTCATACACCAGAACCTCATGCTCTGTTCCTTCCTCTGTAAGTACCAGATCTTCCGGACGCACACCTACTTTGATCACCTCACCCATATATCCCTTTCGGAAAACTCTTTCGGCATCTTCTTCTGTCAGATTGACCGCAAAATCTCCAATCTGAAGATAGGTTCCATATTCTCCGCCTCTGCAGCATTTCCCCTGAAAGAAATTCATAGGCGGCATTCCGATAAAACCTGCCACAAATGTATTTGCCGGACAGTTGTAAAGTTCTTCCGGTGATGCGACTTGCTGAATCACTCCGTCTTTCATCACTACAATCTTTGTTCCAAGTGTCATCGCCTCTGTCTGATCATGCGTCACATAAATAAACGTCGTTTTCAGCTTCTGGTACAGCCTCAGTATTTCCGCCCTCATCTGTGTTCTTAATTTTGCATCCAGATTGGACAATGGCTCATCCATCAGGAAAATTCTTGGATTCCGTACAATGGCACGTCCCATTGCCACTCTCTGCTTCTGCCCGCCCGAAAGTTCTCCCGGCTTTCTGTCCAGAACCCCTTCGAGCCCAAGAATCTTTGCCGCTTCCTCCACCTTCTGTCTGCGTTCTTTTTTCGGTACCTTTTTCAGCCGGAGGCTATATGCCATATTCTCAAATACGGTCATATGCGGGTACAGTGCATAATTCTGAAACACCATTGCAATATCTCTGTCGCATGACTGTACCTGATTCATCATTTTTCCATCGATCAGAAGCTCCCCGTCGGATATTTCCTCCAATCCTGCGATCATCCGCAGCGTTGTCGATTTTCCACATCCGGAAGGGCCTACGAAAATCACAAACTCCTGATCCTTGATCTTAAGATTAAAATCCTGTACCGCAACTACTTTGTCTTCATATTTTTTATATACATGTTTCAACTGAATCTCAGCCACAGCAATGCCTCCTTAATATCTATATCTGTTCCAATAATTGCGGAAGTTCTCCCACAGAATTTAATATATAATCTGCTTCCCCGCAAAAATCTGCTTCCTGACTCACTCCGCTTAAAACACCAATGGCAACTCCCCCGTTTTCTCTTGCAAAACGAATGTCATTATATGTATCTCCAACCACTGCGATTTCCTGCGGCTTCAGTCCGAATTTTTTCTGAAATTCCAGAAACATATCTGCTTCCGGTTTCGGGCGCAGGACACCATCATCCGCTCCCACATAATCAAATTTTTCCAATACCTCCAGACGTTTCAGACAGTTTTTTGCAGACGGCACAGTATCTGCTGTTGCAAGTCCGATCCAAATGTTTCTCTGTTTCAGCGAATCAAGGACTGCTTTAATGTCCGCTGTTTCCACATACTGTGCCTGACTTTCCGTCACATATTCAGCAAACAGCCGCTCCAGCTGCATCCTCACTTTTCGGCTTTCCAGATAAATCTGCTCCCTCGAAAGTTCATCCGTAATATCCATCGCAATTTCTGAATAGGACTTATACGCAAGCCCGCCATAAGGATCGATTTCTCCATTCTCGATTCCCATCGCATAAAACACACGTTCCTTTACTTCCTCTGAAAGCTCATTTTCTTTTAAAAACTGTATTACGACCGCTTTTGCCGCACCCAGCCATAAGGAAAAAAAGTCAATCAGAGTTCCATCTTTATCAAATAAAATTCCTTTAATCATCTGCTAAACCTTCTGTCTCTCCTTTGATTTCTCCGAAAGTTGTCCTCTCCGGATCTTTCTTTCCTCGAAATACCGGGTTTACATATCCAAGAAATTCTTTTTTCTTTGTTCTGACTTCCAGTCTGATCCACTGCCAGGAGGTACGTTCCAGAATCAAGTTTGTCTCTACATGATATCTTCCGGTTTCAGACGAACTGACCGGCAGTTCCACATAATTTCCATTCATCACAAGAAATGCTTCCGGTTCTTCTGTCAGTCCCAAAATTTCCGCCCGATATGTAATCTCACACTTCTTTGCAGTGATCTCATCTCCCGGAAGACAGTCCTGACCATCCACCTTGATTTTTGGCTCTATTTTGCAGAATCTGGTCACACACAGATGTCCCTGCCTTACTGCATTCATCAGATTTTTCGGACTTAATCCGTCACAAAATACCCATGTTGCGGGATCTCCCACCGCAGACGGAAGGCTTGCCCCTTCATAAAATTCATCCTCCAGATTGTGAGAATCACTTCCTCCCACTCCGAACACACGAATTCCTTCATTCCATACTTGATCCAAAAAACGAATTGCCATATCATTAGATCCCGGTCCATCCGGATATGTCGGATCATTGATGATTTCCATACAGTTGATATCCCGCAGATCCGTATTTTCAAACTGCCACTTCCAGATGGTCAGAAACGGATGATTGATACTGCGAATCCATCCTTTTTGTTTTGCTTGTGCTATCGTCTGGTCCATATACGTATCTATGATCTCATCTCCGTTATGCTTCACGATCTCCAGAATTTTCTCCGGCATTTCCGTAATTCCAAACAGATTCATGTGTCCTTTATCTGTCGTTACCTCAATTCCGGGAAGCACACAGAGTGAAGTCTTACACCAGCCGGTATGCATGAGATTATGTTCTGTCGGCACATAAAAATCCAAACCGCTTTCCTCTGCTCTTTCAGAAGCATGACCGATCGTCTCTTTTCCGTCAGACAACCTCGTATGCGTATGAAAATCACCCTTATACCATCCGGATTCCGGACAAAATACGTTCTCCCAGCGATAGCTTTGTTCCGAGACATGAAGTCCGTTTTCCACCCAGCATTCTCCGCCGATCGGATCAGAAACTACATCTTTCCGGTCCGAAACTGTCAGTACAATTTCTCCGGTTTGTTCTCCCAGCTTCTGCGCAACATATTCTGTAAAAATGCCGATTCCGATTTTCCATGTTCCGGGATAAATCTCTCCCGGAACACCTCCTATCGTTGTATCCTTTGTGCTTTTTCCGATTCCCGGGTTCTGCTGCCCATATCCCAGCAGCTTCTGAAACCGAATTTCTTTTTTGGGATCTTCCAGAAACAAGAATGCCATATACTGAAATTCTTCGGGCATTTCTATCATCATCTGAATGTGTTCTGTTCCCTCTGGAATTTCAATCCATTTTTCCTGAATATTTTTTTCTTCTTTTCCGATTTTAAACCTAATCTGATCTCTCATTTTATAATGCATCCAATGCTTCCTGTGCTGTTTTCTGTGCTTCATCCAGAGCTTCCTGTGCAGGTACGTTTTCCAACTCTACCTTATCCGCTGCAATTGACAGGGCATCCAGAATCTTTCCTCCTGTCGGATCCTGAAGAGCCGGTGTTCCGTGAGATGCCTGCTGAAGCGGAACCAGTGCCTGAGGATTTTCTTCTGCATAAGACTTAAACTCTTCTACCTCCTGTGTAGACTCACGTACTGCCACATATCCTGTGCCCATGGACCATTTTGCCTGATTTTCCGGAGTTGTAAAATATTTCATAAACTCATAAACACCTTCTTTTTCTTCATCAGAAGAATTCTGAAGCATCACAAGCTGCAGTGCATCTGCCGTTGGTGCTGAAGAGTTGTCGTTAAATCCAGGCTGTTCCATTGCTCCCACAATGCTAAAGTCCAAATCTGCCTGATCTCCGGAAGAACCTGTATAACCGCCTGCTTTATTCTGCAGAACGTCGTCAATCGTCGTGTACCAGTATTCCCAGCCCTGTCCGCCGGAATTTACTTTCATGATCTTGTCATCGTGAATCCATGTACGGAAGCTCTCCCATACTTCTACCCATTTGTCTGAATTGATCATCACTTTTTTCCCGTCCTCACTCAGAAGAGAGGCTCCGTTGCTGAGTGCTGCATCGATCAGATTTCCTGATCCCCACATTGGCTCCCAGCCCACAAAGGAACCATCAGAAGCTGTCATTTTCTCTGCTGCCGCTGCAAGGTCCTGCCAGGTCTTGATCGTTACAGGGTCAATTCCCGCTTTTTCAAATGCCGCCTTATTGTAGTACATCACCTGTGTTGTACCATATGCAGGCAGTGCAAACAATTTTCCGTTCTCATCCTCCCCCTGCTCATAAAATACCGGCAGATAATCATCTTTTTCAAAGGAATCATCTTTTTCTACATAATCATTGATGTCTGCAACCAGATTTTTTTCAGAAAGATTTCTGGATTTATCTGTATCCAGAAGTGCCATGTCCGGAGCTTTCTTTCCCGCAATCCCTGCCTGCAGTTTTTCATAAGTCTCTGTATAATCCGCCTGTGTTGTTGTCTTAACTTCATATTTGTCCTGAGACTCATTGAATGCATCTACAATGTCCTGAAATACATTGACTGCTGTTTTTCCCCCGGAATACCAGAGATCCAACTGAATTTTTCCATCTGCTGTCTTTGTCGTTTCTGCAGCCTTTGCATTGTTTCCACATCCTGTCACCAGGGACATTCCAAGTACACAAACTAATAATGCTGATACAATTCTCTTTTTCATTTTCTTTTTTCTCCTTCATGCATCGTATATCGTTTTTTCTTTGCTTTCTTTATGTAAAAAAGGAATTATCCTTTCATACCCGTATCTCCGCCGATTCCATTGATAAACCACTTTTGCGTAAATGCAAACAGAATCAGAAGCGGCAGTACGATCAATGTACTTCCTGCCATGACCAGGGGCCATTCTGTTCCATAAGCACCGCCTTCTATAAAGAATTTTCTCAATCCCTGTGACACCATCATCTTCTCATCCGCATCTGTGATCAGAGAAGGCCACATATAACTGTTGTAGCAGGTAATAAAGTTCATCAGTCCAAATGTGATGAACGAAGATTTTGTCATCGGACACACGACCCGCCACAGAATCTTCCAGGAGCTTGCCCCGTCGATTCTCGCTGCCTCGATCAGTCCCATTGGAACCTGCATGAATGCCTGTCGAAGCAGAAAGATTCCGAAAATGCTGACACAGTTGGAAATGATCAGCCCTGTAAACGTGTTCAGCAGATTCCAGTTTGCCAGAATAATATAGCTCGGAATATATGTTGCTGCTGTCGGAAGCATATAAGTTCCCATGATGACTGCAAACAACGCTTTCTTGCCTTTAAAATTCATAAAAACAATCGCATAGGCGATCATCGCACCTGTTACGATCTGCAGCGCCAGCGTGATCACTGATACAAACAAACTGTTGCCGACATATCGAAGAAGCGGTGATTCAAAAATGACCTGGTAAAAGTTATGCCACTGGAATTCTGCCGGAAAAAATGAACTGACATCCATAATCTCCGCCTTTGTTTTCAGTGCACTTAAAATCATCCATACAAACGGAAAGATTGTGAAAATACTGAAGATCAGTAAAATCATTCCTTTTCCGAGTTTTTCGATTCCTGTTCTTATCTTCATAATCTGTCCTTCTTTCTAATAATGCACCCATTTTTTCGATGCACCGAACTGTACTGCCGATAATACTACGGTGATTATAATCATCACAATCGCCACCGCAGTTGCCTGTCCCATGTTAAACTCTTCAAACCCAAGCTGATAATACATATACAGCAAGGTTCTTGTGCTTCCGGACGGACCTCCCTGAGTCAGGATCTGGATCTGATCATATGCCTGCAGTGAAGTTACCATCGTAATAATTACCAGGAAAAACGTAGTCGGAGAAATACACGGAATCGTAACATCCCGGAATCTCTGCCACCTTTTTGCTCCATCCAGCCCGCTTGCCTCGTACAACTCTTTCGGAACCTTTTCCAATGCGGAAAGATAAAAGATCATCGCATATCCGAGACTCTTCCACACAGTCACAATGATCACAGCGAGCATTGCTGTGTCTGAACTTTTAATCCACTGTAATTCGGGGAGATGCAGAAATCTCATTACCGTATTTGCAACTCCCGTATTCGGATCGTAGATCCAGGTCCATACGATCGACACTGCAACAGTCGGCGTGATCCATGGCGAAAACAAAATAAATTTGATGATCCCGCTTCCTTTAAATGCTTTCTGCATCAAAAGAGCCAGCATCAGACCAAGTACGATCGTCGGAATCAGAGTTCCCAATGTAAACACAACTGTGTTCCAAAGTGCATCGTAAAATCTGGCATCCTGAAACAACGAAATAAAATTATCAAAAAATACAAAATTGTAGTCCGGAGTCATATAATCCCAGTCTGTGAAACTAATATAGACAGATCGCAGGATCGGATAAATCCAAAATACGATCAGAGGAATGAATGCCGGCAGAACAAAAAGAGTCACACTGCCCAGTTGCCTGAATTTTACTTTATTCTTCATTTTTTCTATCCTTTCTTATCAACCCGTAAATCCCTGTCATAATTCCTGCTGTTACCGGGAGCGCCAGCCAGATTCCTCTGATATCCCAGACAGCCGGAAGCAAAAACAGACAGATTGGCGAAACTGCCAGGCTTTCTATATAAGTCATAAACACCGCTTTTTTCGTCTGCATGACTGCATTGAGGCAGGATACATTCAATTTTGCCGTTCCCGTTAACAGAAATGCAAATGAACTGATCAGCATCCCCGAAGAAAAATACTGCTTTGACTCTGCTGACAGACCAAACCATCCTCCAATATACGGAATCATACAGATCGTCACTGCTGCCGCCGTGATTCCTAAGATGATTTCTGCGGTGTAAGCGATTTTTTTTACTGCTCTTACCTCTGTCTCCTTTTTCGCACCATGATAAAAACTAATCAGAGGCTGTACACCTTCTCCGATTCCCGTCAGAAAATACTGAACCGGGAATGCAATATAAGAAATAGCCGCATAACACGCCACCGCTGCATTTCCGCCATAACGAAGACACTGCAGATTTGTAAAAATAAGTGCAGCTGTCGGCGCAAGTGATGTTCCAAATGCCGTAATCCCAATCTTGAAAATATCTGCAGCATATTGCCTGTGCCACAACAGTCTCCATTTTCGATAACCTGTTTTCCACAGGATCGCACATCCTGCCATAACTACCACGGCCTGCGCCGTCACCGTTCCAAATGCGGCTCCCCTGATTCCCATATTCAATCGGAACATCAGATAATAGTTCACCAGAATATTGACTGCAAATCCTGCTGCCATGCTGAGCATTGCTCCCAGCGACTGATTCATATTTCTCAAAAGAGGCATGATTCCGGTTCCTGCCACCTGAAGGATACTTCCGGCAATAATGATCGCCGTATACTTGATTGCTTCCGTCTGAACACTTCCCGCAGCTCCCAAAATTTCTAAAAACGGTTTCTGTACCAGAGACAGCAAAATCGTTGCAAGTATACCTGTACCGATCAGAAGTGTCATTGTAAGCTCAAACAAATTTTCACATACCTTCTGCTCTCCCCGCCCTCTGTAATGAGAGTACAAAACACTTCCTCCCGTTCCGATTCCAATTCCGAGCGCAGTGATCAGTGCCGGGATCGGCCACGCAATATTAATCGCTGCAAGCCCTGTATCTCCCGCTGCCTTTCCTACAAAAATCCCATCCGCAATGCTGTACATTCCTGACATGGTAAACGCCAGTACGGTAGGGAATGCCTCTTCTATTACTTTCTTTAACATCAAACTGTTTCCTTTCTTAATGGCACGTTCGTCATTATAACATTCCTTTTTTAATATCACTTCAATTGCAAGTTAAAACCTTGTAAAGCAAAAAAAGAGAAACAAACGGCAAATCTGCCCGCCTGCTTCTCTTTTTATCTTTTTCCTGTTTTCTTTTAAAGCGAAGTCATTTCTTCCCGGATCAACTCTGTAATTTCACTCAGACATTTTTCCATCTCCAGATTTTCAAATCTCCTTACAATTCCTGCTCTTTTCAAATTCTCTTCGGAGAAATCCTCTGCATCTGCCAGAAAACGTCTGCACATCTCCGCATATTTGGGTTTCTTCTGCTGTCGTTCCCTGCAAAGCGCTCTCTCCAGTCTCATCCCGTCCTCTACCTCAATATAAATCGGAACCAGCTGTTCTTCTCCAAAATACTCCCGCATCCCATAATAAGATTCCAGAGTCCCTATCACAAGATAATCATACTTCTGGAGATCTATCTGCCCGTCATCTGCTGTAAAATATGTCCAGATTCCACACTTTGTATTATAAGAACGTACTTCTATGACACGTTCCTTCTCCTTAAGTTCGTTCAGCCTTTCTTCGTCCACAAAAAAATATTCCACACCATCGGTCTCCCCTTCCCTGATCGGTCGGGTCGTATAAGGAGTAATCCGCTTTAACTGCGGCAGTTTTTCTCTTATTTTCTTATAAATCGTATCTTTTCCGGAAGAACTTTTCCCCATAATATAAAAAATTTTACTCATTTATCAACACCTCAATATAGTTTTCCACACTAATTCCTTCCACAGAAAACCCTTTGTTCTGATAATCCACTAACATTGCTGCTGTTTCCTTAGTGATTCGTTCCCCCGGAACGATCAGCGGAATTCCCGGCGGATACAAATACGCATATTCCATGGAAATAAATCCCGCCGACTCCTTCCAGCTCAGGCTCTTTACGTTTTCCATTCTTCGCATTCCTTCTACCTCAAAGCTCGTGAGGACCTGTTCCTGACGGGGCAGATAATACCTTTTCTCTTCCTCTGAATTTTTTTCCAATTCCTCATCAATCTCAAACAAAGCACTGAGCAGCCGATCCATTCCTTCTTTTGTATCTCCAATCGAAGTCATGGCAATCACATAAGATCCTGCAGCCATTTCCATCTGCAGATGATATTCTAAAAGCAATCTCTCATACAACATTTTCCCTGTAAACACTCGATTCTCTTTCTTAAGAATCGTATCTTTTACAGACAGCACCAGTTTGGATCTGTCGAATTCTTCTGTCTCCATCAATCTGATATGCTTTAATTTTTTCAACTCTCCCCTTTTGCTTTCCAGATTCTTCACATAAGTCTCAAACAACACATTCCCCTGTTCTGCCACCGTCTTCAGACATTCATCCATACTTGCCATCAACACATAAGAAGGACTGCTCGTCTGAAAAATATGCAGATAATTCCGAATCTTCCTTCGATCGATCCGTGTCCCATTCAAGTGAATCAGTGCTGTCTGCGTCAATGCCGGAAGTGTTTTATGCAGACTGTGTATTACAACATCTGCCCCCTTTGTATTTGCATTCTTTGGAAAATAAGGGTGAAATCCAAAGTGTGCTCCGTGTGCCTCATCCACAATCAACGGAATTTTTTTCTGATGTACAATTTCAGAAATCCTCTCAATATCCGACAACACCCCGTCATATGTCGGTGATGTCAATACCACAGCCTGAACCTCCTTATGTTCCTCTAATAACCTCTCAATTTTCTCAGGAGACACAGCCATATTCAGTTCCATTGTCTCATCAAATTCCGGATAAATATATACCGGACGCAATTCATTTAAAAAAACAGCATGATAGACCGACTTATGACAGTTTCTTGCCATTAAAATCTTTCCGCCTTTTTTAGTACATCCCATTACCGCACTTAAAATGCCCGCAGTACTCCCATTAATCAAATAGTGCGTCTCCTCTGCATGATACATGGACGCTGCCCTGACTTCCGCTTCCCTGATGATCTCCTCCGCATGATGAAGATTATCAAATCCTTCAATCTCTGTAATATCAATTCCATATGGTAAATTCGCTTGTGTAACATCCGAATTACGTTTATGCCCAGGCATATGAAACCCATAATAATCCGACTTCCCATATGCTTCTAATTTTTCATATAAGTATTCCATAAATTTTTCTGCAAATGCTTATCCTTCCAATTTATTTCTATCCGTATCACTTGCGCTTTTATTATATCTTCTGTATACCTGTGTTGTAAATTAGATGTTATCCACATCTATTTCCGATTCAAATAAATATTCCAACATATTTCAGACTTTTTCACATATTATGTCTGTGCTGAATCTTTTGCATAGCATAGGTGTAATCAAAATATAAGTTAATATAACAAAAAGAACAAGCAAAATCGCTTGTTCTACAATGAGCGTGCGGGGATTCGAACCCCGGACAACTTGATTAAAAGTCAAGTGCT
>ERZ780150.1388-NODE-1388-length-15881-cov-2.466448_pt1 | contig 15881 bp, 15 predicted proteins | sample MGYA00511019_ERZ780150 | MGnify/ENA primary metagenome ERZ780150 (study PRJEB29588, sample SAMEA2151633) | human gut metagenome | biome: human gut; feature: human-associated habitat; material: faeces | place: Denmark | collected 2008/2010 ...
CTGCCCTTTGCCAGAAACCGGGGCGAGTTTCAATGCTGACGGTCCGGCATATGGAGCTTGCCGATGCCAATGCCTATGTGACAGAATATCACCGCCACCACAAGGCCGTGCGGGGACACCGCTTTTCCCTTGCCTGCTATGAGGCCGGGCGGCTGTGCGGCGTTGCCATCGTGGGGCGGCCGCGGTCACGCTGGATTAACCAGCGTACTACCGTGGAGGTGCTGCGGCTGTGTACGGACGGAACACAAAACGCCTGTTCTAAACTGTACGGACCCTGCCGCCGTGCGGCAAAGGCATTGGGCTATGACAGGCTTATCACCTATATTTTAGAGGACGAGGACGGAAAAAGCCTGTTGGCAAGCGGTTTTTCCTACTGTTATACCAATAAGGGCGGGAGCTGGAACCAACCGGGCAGGCCGAGAACCGACAAGGCCCCGGTCTGCCCCAAACAGTTATATGAAATCATCCTCAACCGAAAGGAGGAACCCGAAATTGCAGGAAGCAATCAACATTCATAATATTGGGTTGCTGGGCGGAGAAATCCGCCTGCGGCCTTTTCCCGAAGTCCTAAAGGAAGTGCAGGAGCATATCACAAAACACTATGCGTCCACCTTGAAAGACGACCCGGACGAGAGCCGGGAGCTGATTAAGTCCTATATCCAGAAATACCTTGAAGCGAACCGGATCGGCGTGGCTGACACCGAACCGGGGGAACTGTGCGAACTGATTTACGGTGAAATGACCGGCTTTTCGTTCCTGACGAAATACTTGTACCGGGACGATGTGGAGGAAATCAACATCAACCAATGGAAAGATGTAAAAATCACCTACTCAAACGGCGACATTCTGCCGAGTAAGGAGCATTTCAATTCACCCCAGCACGCCATTGATGTAATCCGCCGTATGCTCCACAAGTCCGGCATGATTTTTGACAGCGCACAGACCATCGTGGTGGGGCATCTGTCCAACAAAATCCGCATCACGGTCATGGGGGACGGCGTGATTGACAAGGATAAAGGACTTTCCGCTTCCATCCGAATCGTTAATCCCCGCAAGCTGACCAAGGAACAGTTTGTAGGCTTTGGTACGGCGACCGCTGAAATGCTGGACTTGCTGGCGGCCTGCTACTGTCACGGTGTTTCCATGTGCATCACCGGGGCGACTTCCAGCGGCAAGACCACCCTCATGTCATGGATTTTAGGGCAGGTCCCCTATAACAAGCGGATTGTCACGCTGGAACAAGGCTGCCGTGAATTTGACCTGACTGTGACGGACGAGGACGGAAATGTGCTGAATAACGTGGTACACCTTGTCACCCGCTTTTCCGACGATCCCAAGCAGAACATTACCCTTGTGAAGCTGTTGGAAACCACGCTGACCATCAACCCGGATTGTGTGGCCGTCGCGGAGATGAAAGGCGCCGAGAGTATGCAGGCCATCAACGCAGCCAATACCGGCCATGCGGTCATCACCACTATTCACGCCAATTCCTGCGCTGATACCTATTACCGCATGGTGACGCTGTGCAAGCAGAGCTATTCCATGGATGACGCCACCCTCATGGGGCTGGCGACCAAAGCGTTCCCCATTGTGGCCTTTGCAAAAAAGCTGGAGGACAACAGCCGCCGCCTGATGGAGATTTCCGAGTATGAATATCTGCCGGACGCCGGAAGCTCCGGTGGCAGCAAGCAGCGTATGCGCACCCTGTTCCGGTTCAATATTACGGACAACCGCATGGTGGACGGCAAGCCGAAGATTATCGGCCACTATGAAAAGGTGGAGCCGCCCTCGGAAAGCCTGCTCAAACGCCTGCGGGAAAATGGAATGTCCTACACGGCGCAGCAGCGGCTTTTCAGTGCATAGAGGAGGTGTTTTGAAATGAGCCTTGTCGCAATGAAACAGCCTTATCTGTTACAGATTATGTATGATATGAGCCATTGAATCCGCGCACGGATTATGACAATTTTGGGCGTATGGTGTGCTGGCATAACCGCTATAATCTGGGCGATGAACACAGCTTTGCCGATCCCAGCGACTTTTTGCAGGATTTGGTCCGGCGCACGGTATCGGAGTATGCCCTGTTTGAGTTTGTGCGCTCCGGCAAAGCGCCTACCACAGAGTTGAAATTCGACCGCTCCCGTGGCGGTTGGGAAATCAGCAGCTATGACAATTACTTCAAAAAGTGGTATCATGGCGATTTTTTTGAGGGTAGTCTGGAAGCCAGTAAAAGTGGGGTAAAGGACAACCTGATTGAAACCATGTCCAATGCGGGATTGCTGGAAATCGCGGGACAGAAGAACATTATCCTGCCGCTGAACCTCTACGACCATTCCGGCCTGCGTATGTCAGCATCCTCGTTTATCGGACGCGCCCAGCATGCCGAATGGGATTCCGGTCAGGTGGGCTGGATTTACGCCACCGCAGAGAATATCCGCACCGAGTATGGGAACTGCTCCGCCGAGAGCGTGGAAAAGGCAAGGGCACTGCTGAAGTCCGAAGTGGAAACTTATGATTATTACCTATCAGGCCAGTGCTATGGGTTCCGGTTATATGAGAATGGCGAGGAAACGGACAACTGCTGGGGTTTTCTCGGCGCGTTTTCTGACGTGTTGAAGGGGATTGCCGGGGAAGTCCTGCCGGAGAGCCACCGCGACATGGTGGAGCATCTGCGTGAGGTGTCCGACACCGTGACCCGTGAAAAGGGGTATGAGGACTTTATGGAAGATTTAGAGGAAATGGAGGAATAAAAGAATTGACATTACTTGTAACGATTGCGTTTTTACTGGCGGTAACGGGCAGCTTTCTCATGCTCTCGTTATCGCCCTTTTCTTTTCTGGAGGGGCTGGCGGCTTTTGTAAAGCCGAAGAACCCCTCGATGAAAACCCGGATTGAGAGAAGCCGGAAAAATAAGCAGCCGAGGGGCTTGAAGCTGCTGTTCATGGAAACCAGGGAAACCCTGCGTGTGACGGGAAAAACCGGGCGGTTCACGGCGCTGTGTATCCTGTCCATGCTGTTGTTCGTGTTGGGCGTGATGATTGCGCTTACCATGAAGAACGGCTATCTGGTGCCGGTGCTGGCGGTGGGTTTTGCCCTGCTCCCGTTCTATTATGTGAAGTTTACGGCAGGGCGGCACAAAAAGCAGATCAACACGGAGCTGGAAACGGCGCTTTCCATCATCACCACCAGCTATCTGCGGGGAAAGAACACCATCATCCGCGCCATTGAGGAAAACCAACCTTATTTGAATCCGCCTGTGGCGGAGGTGTTCCGAAACTTTTTGCTGCAGGCCAAGCTAATCAATTCCAATATCAAAGAGGCGCTGGAACAGATGAAGCCCTGCATTGACAATGCCGTGTTCCATGAATGGGTGGACGCGGTGGTGGCGTGTCAGGATGATTACAACTTAAAATCCATCCTGCCGCCTATTGTGTCGAAACTCAGCGATATGCGGGTGGTGTCGGCGGAGCTGGACTTGCTGCTATTTGAGCCGATAAAAGAGTATATCACCATGATCGTATTGCTACTGGGTAGTATTCCCTTGATGTACTTCTTAAACGCCGAGTGGTATAAAACGCTCATGTTTACCGTTTTTGGAAAGGTGCTGCTGGCAGTCAGCGGAACGGTCCTCTTTGTGTCCATCGCCGCCGTTGCCAGGCACACCCGGCCCATCGAATTTAAGAGATAGTAGGAGGTGCTTTGAATTTGCAGAACATGATTTTGCTACTGTTTGCCCTGTTCTTTTCGCTGGGGCTGTATCTGACATTAGCGGCGGTGTTCAAGGTGCCGACCTATAAGGCGACCAAGGCGGTGCTGGGCGCGGTCAAAAAGAATAAGAAGCAGGCCAAAAACTCCGACGCCATCATTACGGAACTGGCGGCAAAGCTGGCAAAAATCCTGCCCATGGACGATTACAAACGGCGCAGGCTGACCGCCACCTTGAAATCGGCGGAGATTCCCGTGACCGCCGAGCAGTATGTAGCGGAGGCCATGGTAAAAGCCGGGCTGGTGTTTCTCTGTGCCATTCCCTGTCTGCTGGTGGTTCCCATCATTGCCCCGGCCTTTATGATTATCGGCATTGCGGTGTATTTTAATGAAAGCACCAAGGCGGACAAAAAAATCACGGCAAGGCGGGAAGAAATTGAATATGAACTGCCCCGGTTCGTGGCCACCATCACACAGGAGCTTCAGGCAAGCCGTGATGTGCTTTCCATGCTGGAAACCTATCAGCGAAACGCCGGTGCTGCCCTTAAAAATGAATTAGGGATCACGGTGGCGGATATGCGAACTGGCAACTTTGAGGGGGCGCTGACCCGGTTCGAGGCTAGAGTGTCCAGCGCCATGCTGTCCGATGTGGTGCGGGGGCTGATCGGCGTCCTGCGCGGGGATGACGGCGTGGCGTTTTTCCGTATGCTCAGTCACGATATGAAGCAGTTGGAACTCCAACGCTTAAAAAAGCTGGCACTGGAACGGCCGCCCAAAATCCGCAAATATTCCTTTATGCTCCTTGCCTGTATGCTGCTTTTGTTCATGGGCGTGATGGGCTATCAAATCCTCGGCACCATGTCGGGGATATTCTAAGGAGGGCTGCTTATGTTTCATAAGATACTAAAATCCAAGCAGGGCGAAGGCTATATTGATGTGGCAATCGGGCTTTTATGCTTAATGCTGGTAGTTGCCCTGGCCGTCAGTTTCCTGCCGGTCTTTACCGCCAAACAACAGCTTGATATATTCGCCACCGAGATTGTCCGTCAGGCGGAAATGGTAGGCGGCACCAACGTGGACAGCCGTATCAATGATTTAAAATCGGAAACCGGTCTTGACCCGTCTATCCGCTGGGATTGTGATTATTACAGTGGGAAAAAGGTACAGTTAAACGGCGATATTGAAGCGACGCTGACTGAAACCGTGGACATCGGCTTTTTCGTTTTCGGCTCGTTCCCTATTAAGATCACAGCCAAAGCAACGGGAAAGTCCGAAGTCTATTACAAGTGAGGTGGAGCCTATGAAAATCAGAAAAATCCTGCGGGAGAAAAGAGGCGAAGCCACCGTCCTGACGGTTGCCCTTATTTTGGGGCTTCTGCTCCTGATGTGCGCCATGGCGGAGTTTTTCCGGCTGGCTGTCATTGTGCAGGGAGTCCGTGACGGACTTACGTCATCGGTCATCACGGTGGCGACCACCAACTATGATGAAACCTACAACGGTTTGCGGGAGGGGTACTCCGGCGGCTATGTGCTGTCTGGCGACCGCTGGCAGGAAAACCTTGACTATGACGATGTGCTTGCCCGTATGGGTGTCCTTTTGGGAGCGGATATGGGCGGTGACACGCTGACAAAATGGCAGCCGGAAGGCTATGAATATCGGCTGTCCGGGCTGGAGGTGGAAATCCTTAATGCGCCTCTGACGCCGGGAAACACCAGTAAAAACTTTGAAGCAGACGCCCGGATTACCGTTGAAGTACCCCTGTCCTTTGGGTGGAGCATGGTGCCGCCGCTTCGTATGGAAGTCCGTACACGGGCAGCCTATATGCCCAAATTCTAAGGATTCTGAGGAAACGCGGAAATGTCTGGACGCGCAGGCAGATTCCCGTTATAATGGAGTCGGGTAAAGAAGTAAAGTGAGGTTCATTATGAAAAACGATTATAACCAAAAGAAACGTATCACCATTATTCTCCTTGCCGTTGTTGCGGTATGCCTTGCGGGAGGTCTGTTCTGGTACATGGGAACGCTGGGAAGCACCCAGCCGCCAGTGGCACTGGCGGAGGACCAGACGGAAACGGAGCCGACCGTCACAATACCGGAAAGCCAGCCAGATAGAACATCCAAGCCGGAAACAGTATCCGAGCCAGAGACAGCAACCGAACCGGAGACATCCTCTGAACCGGAGACAACAGGCGAACCAGAAACAGCAGCCCGGCAAGAGAAAGAAAGCAGCCGTGCCGCAGGAACCGTGACTGGAGCTGTGCGGGGAAAGCCTTCTGCGGATAAGCCCAAATCACCGGTGGAGGCAAAGCCCCCGGCAGAGCCGCCTGCGGATGCGCAGGAGAACACCGCACCGGTGGAGAATCCGGATGCGGCCAGTGCCAGCCGGAGCATACACCCCAGATGGAATCGGACCAGCCGCGGGCCGGGGAGAAAAAGGACGGAAAAATCTATGCTCCAGGTTTCGGATGGGTAGAAGATAAAGGCGGTGGTTCGGAGGTATATGAGGCTCCCAACGCAGGAACCGGTAAACCGATTGGTGAAATGTAAAACAGAATTATGATTATGAGGGATACAGTCATTGTGGCTGTATCCCTTATTTTTTTGGAGGTATGGATGAAAAAAATATACACTCTTTTTCTGGGTATTTTGATAGCATTAATCATTGCAGTCCCAGTATATGCGGCTGATCCGAATCTTGATGGCGGCGGTGGAAATATGGGAGAGGCAACAGGGACAAGCTGGTGGTCGCCGGGGCGAGACGGTGTTCGAGTTACCATAATCCGTGACAGTGATAATGCTCCGGTGACAGCACCGGTTGATTTTTCTAATGGAGCGAATAGCGATATTGTATTCCATTTTGAAAAATCAAGTAAGCTCTCCTACTGTAAAGGGACAGAACTGATACTCGACACAGATAAATACAAATGCTTCAGACCGAAACAGGCCATGCCTTATATTGTAAACTCGAAAAGCCGACCGGCCAGTATTGCGGCAATCCGCAGTTACTTTTGCAGGGAGGGGACGATGCAGGATATTGCCGTCGCCACGGGATTCCCTTATGAGGAGCTGGTCAGCGGGGCATATAAGCTATTGCTGGAGCCGATTGTATATGTCAGATACCATGACATCATGTATGCAATGACCGCAACAGAGGCAGCCTTATACAACAAGAAAGTATCGGGGGATCTGAAAAACAATCTGCTTAATGTTACGCACAAAAATCTTCCGATGGCTATGTTTTTGGAGACCGCCGACTTAGGGTTCCCGGCATGGGAGGGCCCGACCAATCAGGTTCAGGAGGATGAAAACATTATCAACAATCTAGGTCTGGGCATTATCCGTTTCTCCGCACCAGACCCGGAGCCGCCTAAAGAAAGCGATGTCACTTACCGTTGCGACACAGAAGTGATTACCTCTGTCCTTTTATCCACCGACTCCCAGAAAACACCGGATTCACCGGCATATGCCCGCTTCACCATTCATGGAAAGACGTATTCACATACGGACATTTATATTCCGAAAGGCGGCAGCCAGCTTGCATGGGTGAAATGGCGGACACCAAAGGAACCGGGGATTATTGCAATCACGGTTCAAAGTAACTGTTCTGTCAGCACAAAGAATATTACAGCGCAGATTGTTGATCTAAACGAGAACCCGCCACCTGATCCACAGGCTAATGACCGAAATGATGGTTTTTCCATACCATCAAAACCGAACACACCGAATACGACCAGCCTAACATGGGGTGAGTGGGATTGCTGGTGGCATGAGCATTGGGTATGGCATAGCGGGGATGAAGATGATGACGGATACTATTGCGATCATGGGTGGTGGGAGTATGAGTGGATTCCATATTCGAGTAGCCTGACAGCCACGTTCCAGACCAAACCGGACGAGAAGAACCCAACCGCCTCGGGGAATCTAATGAAAAGCGGATATGGGCTGAACGCAAGCGTGTCGGCACAGATACGCTCCAACGCGCCCAGCAGCCAAATCACCGGACTTCAAAATGTGGTTGCCTACTTCCCTGAGTTTCACTATGCGACCTATTGGAGGCTCCTAAAACGCCTGAATACCGGACTATCCAGTAGCTTTGAATTTCAGAAAAACAAGTACAGCACCTATGGTCAGTCCGTTCATTTTTCGCCGGTGTGGGTGCGCCCGTAAGGGCATGGAGTAGCACAAACTCCATGTTCGCGGGTTGTTAGTGAATTTCACTGTTAGCAAAGTGATTCCCCAAGTATCAAAGGGGTATTATCAACCGACTTATCCGTAGGGGAAACCCGATGGGGAGTGCAGCATGTCGGTAAAGCCGTAAGTTAGCGAAACTATTGTAGCTACGACGTAACGGCAAGATAAAAGGTTAAATATGAGGATAAAGGCTTGATTGCCTGAATGGTAGTCCGAGGGGCACAGGGCGTTGCACGAACGCAGAATAGTTGAAGCGTTCGGCGGTACAGGAGTTACATCAACCAGATGTGTAACTGTCCGTGATACTTGTACCGACCAACTGCAATAAGCAGATAAAGGACGAATGCCATATCCGACGGTTTAACGTGCTATTCCTAACAATCTAAACGGGGATTGCCTAAAGGTCAACGCTGTCAAAACAGCTATGTGTAATGCCGCAATGGGACAAATTTCAAGGAGAAATCCAAGAAAGATGACACTGAATATGACCCATGGCAACGGAGCCGCCGTAGTAGTCCGGGCAAGGGAAAGCCTTGTACATGGCGAAGGGCGGCAGTTTACCATCTTAATACAAAATAAAGAAAGGTGCGTGAGGCATTGAGGAATCCGAATGATGTATTAAGCAGTCTAAGTAAGAATGCGAAAAACCAAAGCTATCAGTACGAGCGTCTATACCGTAATCTCTATAACCCAGAGTTTTTTCTGTTAGCCTATCAGAAAATCTATGCAAATGAGGGTAACATAACAGCAGGAACAGATGGAAAGACGATTGACGGTATGGGAATGGAGCGGGTGAACAGGCTGATTGAGAGCCTGAAAGACCACAGCTACCAGCCCAATCCTGCAAAACGGCAGTATATCAAGAAAAAGAATGGGAAAATGCGCCCTTTGGGCATTCCGTCTTTTGATGACAAGCTGGTGCAGGAAGTAACCAGAATGATTTTAGAGAGCATTTATGAACCAAATTTCAGCAACTTATCGCACGGTTTTCGACCAAAGCGGAGCTGTCATACCGCACTGATGCACATTCAAAGGAACTTTACCGGCGTTAAATGGTTTGTCGAGGGAGATATTAAAGGTTTCTTTGACAATATCGACCATCAGACAATGGTGGGTATCCTACGGAAGCGTATTAAGGACGAATACTTTTTAGGGCTAATCTGGAAGCTTCTCAAAGCAGGGTATTTAGAAGATTGGAAATTTCACAACACATACAGCGGAACCCCGCAGGGTTCAGTCATCAGTCCAATTCTTTCTAATATTTATCTCAATGAATTTGACAGATATGTGGAGGAATACACAGAGAAGTTTAATAAGGGGAAAGTCCGTGAGGGAAACAGAGAATACAGAAAAATCATGAGCAGAATTGGCACATTAAAACACGACAGGTATTCCAAGGAAAATTGGGAACAGTTCAGTGACGAAGAAAAAGCAAACGCAAAACTTCATCTGAAAGGGCTGTATGGCGAGTTGTATCAATATACCCGCACAGACCCAATGGACGAGGGCTACCGGAGACTGGTTTATGTCAGATACGCAGATGATTGGCTGTGCGGTGTGATAGGCAGTAAAAGTGACGCTGAAGCAATCAAAGCAGACTTCAAGGAATTTCTGTCTCAAAAACTCCGGTTGGAATTGTCTGACGAAAAGACACTGATAACCAATGCGCAGGATAAGGCAAGATTTTTGGGCTACGACATCTGTGCGTATGTGGACGGTGGTTTTATCAAGGACAAAAACGGAAGAAAAGTGCGGGCAAGGAACAGCAAAATCAAGCTTCTTGTACCACATGAAAAGTGGCAGAAAAAACTGACCGACTATGGTGCTCTCAAGATTAAAATTGGCGAAAATGGCAAAGAAATCTACCACCCGGTACACAGGGCGAACCTTATCCGAAATGATGACATAGAAATCCTGACACAGTACAATGCCGAAATCCGAGGGCTATACAATTACTACCGTCTGGCAAACAATGTAAGCATACTTAATACCTTTGGTTACATTATGAAAAAGAGCATGTTCAAGACCTTTAGCGCAAAATACCAGCTTCACGTCAGCGGGGTAAGAAAGAAGTTCGGACGTAAAAACTTTGGAGTGCAGTACAAGACCAAAGCAGGCGTAAAAATTGTATATTTCTACGATAAAGGATTTCGTAAAGACAGAACCAATATCGGAAAAGGAGAGGTAGACCTTATCCCAAGGCTATACGGCAACACGACCAGAACCAGCTTTGCTGCACGTTTAAAAGCGTGTCAATGCGAATGGTGTGGCGCAGAAAACGTAGAGCTTGAAATTCACCATGTCAAAAAACTAAAAGATTTACAAGGTAAAAAGACGTGGGAAAAGCGCATGATAGCAAGAAAGCGTAAGACAATGGCTCTGTGCAAAGCCTGTCATACGAAGTTACACGCAGGAAAATTAGACTGATAAGTAAATGGAGAGCCGCATACATCGAGAGGTGTAAGTACGGTTCGGAGGGGAGCGTTTGGAAAACTGCCGTAGCGATACGGTAAGTCGCCGGGCGCTTACCCTACTTCCCGGATGGGCGCTATACCACCTATGTGGAGTGTATCGATGCATGGACGCCGGTCGGTATGCTGCGAATTAATCTGACCGATGATTTGACTATTCGGGGATCACTTTATGACGATTGGCACATCGGTCCTGTACGATAGGGTGCGGCTATGGGAAACAGGGCGTTTTTTATACTCAAAGAAAAGGGCGAAACCAGCTATTTTACCGCTTACCACGGGGCAAACGCTTTGTCGCCGCTGCTCCGTCTGGTGCAGGCGAAGAAATTGCAGGCGCAGTTACCTGGACAGAAGTCTATCGCCCATATCTTTGAGCATTTGGACTATGATGGCAAGTACCAGCAGGAACGGCTTATGGACGCGGATATGTTTTTTTGTCCCGTCTCGTCTGCCGGGATGAAAGCCTGCATGAAAAACTATAAGGAACACAGCCAGTTTGAGATGCGGTTTATCCTCGACCTTGATGATAACTTGATTCAAATGGAATACAACCCAAACTGCCCATGGTATCGTACCATGGGTGTTTACAGCCTTGACCTTGACGTGGGGCTTGATAACGTGCGGAAACTCCTTGCCTATGCAGAGGAACGTGGCATCACCGATTTTGGCAGGCTGCTCTCAATCTATCACAACAGCACCGGCCTTGCGGAGAAACTGGATGCCGCCCGTTATTCCATGCGGGTGGAGGAATACTTAAAATCCCCGCAGGCGCAGGAGGACAGGGAACGCTACTGGCGGATGTTCGGTCGTCAGGAGAATTTGGAGGGGGAAACTGACGAGGACGGCGATGAGATGGAGGAACACTATTGATGAATGTAAAACGCATAGAGGCTGTGTTGAACAGCCGGTATGCCATGCAGGAGCTGGAATGCCTCCAGCTTGGCAATTTGTATGTCTGTGCCGATAAGACGAGCGAAATAGGACATCTGGTATATAGGCAGGAGGACTGGTGCGGTGAACTAAGGCATAACGGATTCAAAGTCAGGGAACTGGAAATTGCCGTAGACATTGACGGATCCACATTCAACGAACTGGATTTGAAGCATTATGAAATAGACGGATGTGATATTTACCTCTTCCCCGGCATAGCTGTTAAAACGGGTGACACGCTGGAAATCTTGTGTCAGAAAGATGTGACAATCCATGACGCTGTGCAGAAATGGGAAATCCAGGCTGAACCGGAGGACTTCATTCCCACGGTAGAATATTCCATACCACAAGATGAGCGTGGCAGTTTAGCGGTAGAGATTGAAAATCTGAATTTTGGCATATGGGACAGTTTTTTTAGATGTCCGGGTGAAACAGTGGACGATGAAGAACGGTTAGAAAATATTGCTGTTTACTACCGGGAATTATCAGATGGAAAAAGCGCAGGGGAGTTGATTGGATGTGCAATCCAAGGTCTGCAGGAAATGCTGGAAGAATATAATGGGAAATTACATTCCTCCGGTGAAAAAGATTATCAGGATTACTATATCAGCCAGATTGAAAGCTGCGGAGTATTTATGGAAACTGTAAAAAGGCTGCTGGGCGAAGAACCGGACATGGACGATTCAGCAGAGTTACGGCAAATGCACGATAATTCCGATAACAGCGAAGAAATGGAGGGGCGATGATGGAAGGACTTTTATTCCCGATTGTCATGCTTACCGTCACCCTTGTGGGGGGCGGTATTTTTCTTTTGGTGCTGAAGCACCAGAAGCCCAAACACCAGAGCAGCGAGGAAAGCGCCGCAATCCGCACGGCACAGGAATTTATCAATGTCCGGGATGTAAAGGACAAGTATCTTTACACTAAGGACGGGCTGGTGCTGACGTTCCTGCGGGTTCACGGGGTCAGCATTGACCTGTACAGCAAATCCGAAAAACACAGCCTGATCCGGCAGCTCACCGCCGAACTGTCAGACATTCAGTACCCGTTCAAGTTTATGGCGGTCAGCCGCCCGGTGGATATTTCCCCTTTAATTGTGGATATGCAGTCCATGTTAAGGGAATCGGGTGAAAAGCAAAAGGAATTGCTCCGGCAGGAGATTTTGCAGATGAGCGGCTATGCGCTCTCCGGTGAAATCGTGGAGCGGCAGTTTTATATCTCCATTTGGGAGAAGCAGGAGGACGGGGCGGAAAAAGATCTGTTCAAGCGTGCGGCTTTGCTGGCGGAGAAATTCACCGGCAACGGAATCGGCTGTGATGTGCTGACGGAAAAGGAAATTGTCCGTCTGCTGAACCTGATCAACAATCCGTCCTATACCCATTTGGAGGACACCGAGTACAGCGCCAGCGTACCGACACTCAAGGAGGATATTTATGCGTAAACAACAGGCAGTGCAGGAGCAGGACGTACAGAATAGCGCCCTGCTGAACGTTATCACCCCCGTAGGGCTGGAATTCCAGAAGAACAGCCTTTCCATCGGGGAAAATCTCGGAAAGGTTTATGGCCTGATCCGTTATCCGCAAAAGGTGGAGGTGGAGTGGCTTTCCAAAATCACCAATATCCCCGCCACGATTGTGTCCATTGGCTTTAAGCCGGTGGACAACGCCACACTGATTTCCGCTATCTCCCACAATGTGGTACAGCAGCGGGGGTATGCCGAGGGCGCCAAAGACCCACTTTCTCGACAAAGGGCGGAAAAGGCCGCCGAGGACGGCGAAAAAATCATTATGCAGATTGACCGGGAGGGCGAAACCGTGGGGCTGATGAGCGTCCAGGTATGCCCGATTGCCAAGGACGATAAGACGTTCAAAAAGGTGTGCCGACGTGCGGAAAGCGTGATTAGCGTGATGAAATGCAAAATGCGGGTGATTCCCAATCTGCAACAGGAGTGCTTCCGTCACCTCTCCCCCTCGTTTCCGAACAGTGGGAAGATGGAAAGCATCTTGCAGAAAATTGTGCCGATGTCTACCTTTGTGGGCGGTTTCCCTTTTGCGTCCAGCGGCTTCAATGACGGGGCTGGCTACTACTTTGCACAGGATTCCAGCGGCGGCCTTGTGATTGTGGACGTGTGGAAGCGTGGCGGCGACCGCACCAACAGTAATTTTGTCGTCATGGGCAATTCCGGTGTTGGCAAGTCCACGGCAATCAAGCATATCATCATGTCCGAGTACATGAAAGGCACGAAAATCCTTGTCGTAGACCCGGAATCCGAGTACAAAGACCTCTGTTACAACCTCGGCGGCGAATGGATCAATGCCGTAGGCGGCGCTGGCGGTCGGTTTAACCCCCTTCAGGTGCGCCCATCGCCCCGTGACGATGAGAGCGAAAAGGAAGCCGACCGTCTCTACCGTGACGAGGGGTACGGCATGAATGACCTTGCCCTGCATATGAAAAACCTCGAAATCTTTTTCAACCTGTATATCCCCTCCCTGACTGATATGCAGAAAGCCGTGCTGAAGAAGTGCCTGGTGGAACTGTACCAGCAGTTTCACATCACATGGGATACGGACGTGGCGGAGCTGAAACCCACGGATTTTCCTATTTTCTTCGAGCTCTATAAGCTGGTAAAGGAAAAGGCGGATACGGAAAAAGACCGTCAGGCATACGCCGACCTTTCCCTGCTGCTCTATGATATTGCAGAGGGCTCCGACAGTTTCATTTGGAACGGACACAGCACCATCGCCACCGACAGCCAGTTTATCTGCCTTGATACCAACGCCTTACAGGAAACCAGCGACAGCATCAAGCGGACGCAGTATTTTAACCTGCTGACCTACTGCTGGGAGCAGATGAGCCGGAACCGGGAGGAACGGGTGCTGCTGATCTGTGACGAGGCGTATCTGATGATCGACCAGAAGGTGCCGCAGTCCCTTGTCTATCTCCGCAACGTTATGAAACGCGCCAGAAAATACGAGGGGGCTCTGGGCATTATCAGCCACAGTGTCATCGACTTTTTATCCGAGAGCATCAAGCAGTATGGGCAGGCGCTTCTTGACATCCCCTGCTATAAGCTGCTGATGGGTACGGATGGTCCGAATCTGAAAGAAACGGCGAAGCTCTACGACCTGACCGAAGCGGAGCAGGAGCTTTTGCTTGCCAGAAAGCGCGGACACGCCCTCTTTATGGTGGGTGCCAAGCGGCTGCATATCAATTTTGAGATTCCGGATTATAAGATGTTTTACATGGGGAAAGCGGGTGGCCGCTGATGGCAGTAGACCCGATTACCGCAAAACTTTTAGCAAGGCTGGCGGTGCAGACCGTCACCGATGAGCAGGCTCGAAAACGTCTACTCATCATTATCTTAGCGCCGGTCATTTCCCTGCTTCTGCTCATCGCTTTTATCCTGTACCTGCTTACCAGCCCGATTTCCATGTTTGAGGAGTGGGCGCTTAGCGGCGATGAGCTGACGGCCATTGAATCGCTCCAGCAAGGCTATGGTTATAACCAGAACCTCGGCATTTTTGAGCAGGACTATATTGACGGTAGCGGACAGTCTTACGAGGGCGTTGTATTTACGGACGGCGGCATGGAAGTGACCTATTATAACCAGCTTGATGAACGCTGGGAAAATGTCATGTATGGCACGTCCAGCACCATCGGGGAAGCCGGGTGCGGCCCCACCTCCATGTCCATTGTCATATCCACACTGACCGGGGAAGCACACGATCCCATAGAACTTTGCAACTGGTCCGTGGCAAACGGCCACCGCTGTGAGGGGAACGGCTCTTACCACAGCCTGATACCGGCGGCCGCTGCTTCCTATGGGTTGACCTGTGAGAAGAATTTGGACGCACAGGGCATTGTGGACGCCCTTTCCTCCGGCAAGCTGGTAGTGGTCATTATGAGCAAGGGGCATTTTACAAACGGCGGGCATTTCATTGTCCTGCGCGGTGTGACGAGCAGCGGGAAAATCCTTGTGGCAGACCCGGCCAGCTACCGCCGCAGTGAACAGGAATGGGATTTGTCCATCATTATTAATGAGTCCAACAAGTTCGGGGCAGCCGGAGGCCCTTATTGGGCGATAGGAAACTAACGGAAACGGAGGGAACGCTGTGATCTTATATCTATCATCTACCCAGCATACCAATCTGCTGGACTTCACCGGGCGGTATGACCCGGACAGCGATATGCCCATCAAAAAGCTGGTGGGAAGCTATCTATTAAAACAGTTTGTGGTGCATGATATGCGCAATTTCAGCCACTTCACGGATGTGGTGCTTGACCGGCTGGCGTTTGGGGATGACGATAGCGAATTTACCGAAGCCATTGAAGAATTTTTGACTATGTACCATGCGAGGGTGACGGTGATCTGCGAGGGGCTTACCCCGGCCGACCCGCTCTTTCAGGCTCTCCTTGACAGCGGCGTGGGCAATATCGTCTGCGATACCGAGATTGCCGCCATCCAGCAGGAGATTGCCGAGTGCCTGAGCGAAACCGGCATGACCCGGTACAGCCCCAAGGAGCGCCCCGCTCCGGTGGGCGGTGTGAAATACCGCTTTGACTGTCAGAATATCCGTATCGCGGTG